>Ga0114940_10000862_pt1 | contig 12285 bp, 6 predicted proteins | sample ColdCreekSource_FD_87195 | JGI IMG/M metagenome (GOLD analysis project Ga0114940, IMG submission 87195) | Groundwater microbial communities from Cold Creek, Nevada to study Microbial Dark Matter (Phase II) - Cold Creek Source | ecosystem: Environmental > Aquatic > Deep subsurface > Groundwater ... | reverse complement strand
TTCATTCTTTTTTGTATTAAATCTGTAGTCTCTTTCATGCTCAAGCAGAATTCTTTCAGAAGATTCCAAGTCGCGTTTGGTGGGTTTATGTTCCAACCGTTCTGCAGTTTTATTGCGTCTCAGTCTCTCTTGTAGATTAGCTTCGAGTTCTACGTAATAAATTTTTGCTCCAACGTCTTGAAAAACTTTGATGATTTTATCAACATACTTTTCTTCCGATTTGAGGTTAAAAGCCCAAACGAATGTAAAAATTAAACCTTCTAAATTGCTTTTAGCTACCTCTTTAAATATTTCACGACGGAACAAACCCACCAAACGGTTATGAGATTTAGTCCCAAAGTAGAAAAAGGGAACTACCAGCTCAATGGTCATGTGGTTATGAAATAACTTGAGCTTAGTGATTCTCTCCAACTCTCTACCGACACTCATTTTTCCGACTGCCGGTGGCCCGAACAAAAGAATGAATTTCATAGATTTTTTAAAAGCATAATTGCAATACTATTTCTCCTAACTCGTTGTTGTGCGAAGTGTAGGTAAGGTGCACTTAGTTTAGCGGAGTAAAGAGGACTTGAGAAGTTTCAGTACTGTACGTTTTAGTGAGCGGACTCGTTTCTTGCATCCAACAGGCCGGCCCAGTAGGCGGATTTTTCCGATGATGTGAAATTTTGCAACTTTTTTTCTCGGTTCATCAATGCTTGTTTCCTGAAAAATTCATCGAGAAGTTTGTTGGCTTCTTTCAGCTCTTTTGAAATGGCTGCGATTTTTTCCAGATCGAGTTCCTGCATAGTGGAGGGGTGAAGGACCTCCAACTATACTCGCGGAAAAAGCTGGGTCAAATGACTGAACTTTACAAAAATAGTACGTGGTTTAGCGATGTGCTTCAAGCCCCCATCAACGCCTTTTCCAGGACCAAGAGGAAGTGGTCTTCGTCGCGGGGTTTGAGGGGAATGAGGCCGGTTTTGAGGCGAGTGTCCAGGGTGAGGAGGGCTGCGAGGGCGGCGCGGAGTTGGGCGCTCGTGAAGTTTTTGGTGAAGCGCACGGTGTTCTGAACCACAAAAGGGTGCACGGCCATGCTGCGGGCGATTTGGGCGGGGGACTCGCCGGCTTCGGCCAGGGCTTTCATCTCCAGGAGCAGGCGGAATTGGCGGGTGATCATGGAGAAAATGTATCCGGCGCTTTCGCCTTGGTGCTCTAGCTCGCTGATGGTGCGGAGCGCGCCGGCGAAGTTTTTTTGCGAGAGTTGATCCGTGAGCGTGAAGATGGATTGTTGCAGATTGTCGGTCACGAGCAGGTCGATCATGGCGGTGGTGATGCGGGGGGTGGCGCCATCGTGCTGAGATGCCGTGGCGTAGAGCGCCAGTTTTTGAACCTCGTTGCTCAGGGCAAAGAGATCGTCACCGACCCAGCTGGCTAGGGCGCCGGCGGTGTGCAGGTCCATGGTGCTGCCGTTCGCTTCCGCGCGGCGGATGATCCAAGTGCTGAGTTGGGCGCCCTTGGGTTTCACAAAAAGGCGCTGTGTGGCCATGCCGATGACCGCTTTGAAGATGGAGCTGCGTTTGTCCGGTTCGGAGGTTTCCACCAGAATCAGCACGGTGCTGTCCGGGAGTTGTTGCAGAGTGGGGAGCAGGCGATTGGCTTGTTCGGCCTTTTGGGTGCTGAGGAAGTTTTTTAAAAGCACCAGGCGTTTTTCGGAGAGAAAGGGGCTGGCGCGCACTGCGGAATTGATTTCCTCGATGCTGGCGGTGTCGCCGTCCAGTTCTTCCAGATCAGAATCGCCAAATTTTTCCACAAAAGCGCTCTTCCAGCGTTTGACTTCTTCCAGGAGGGCGAAAGTGTCTTCGCCACTCATCAGATAAAAATTTGGCTTGCCCATGCGGGTACTTTAGCACTAATCCACGCGAATGACGATTCCTGTTGCGTTGTCTGGGCCACGAAGATCGAACCAATCTGAAAGATACTGGGCGACCTCTACGGGATCCGTGCTGTATTTGAGAAAAGTTTCGATGCGGAGTCGGCGTTGCCGCATGAATTGATAGTCCGGGTTTTGCGCAGGAACGCTCAAGCTGAGCCCATCGCTCCCTGCAATCAGCCATGAGTTTGGCGCCAAGGTCCACGTGGCGCTGGGCTTTCGCAACTTGTAATTTCCTGAAGTGCCCATGAAGTGAGTGGGTTGGAGGCCGTTGTTGGCTCGAACTTGGTCCCGACTTTCCCACTGAGCCATTCTCCAGAGTTCTTCTACGTCCGCGCCTTTTTCCAGTAGATCATTCAACTCTCTGAAATGCCTTATTTGTGGAACCAAGGTGGGGTGAGGGTAACTGGTGAGTTTGCCGTCCCCTTTTTGGTCCGCAGTTTCCGGGTCGCCCACAAGGTGCATCGCTATTTCACGATTGGCTTTGATGATTCCTGTGATGCAGGTTGCTTCTCCATCCAGTCCGTCGTGATTTTTGAGCCAGACTTGATTGTAGGCTTCGTTTGTCAGTTCACGGGCTTGCACGCCGTTCCCACGGGCTGCCGTTCTCATCCCCGTTTCCACTATTCTGCTGGCCACTTCGCCGGCGTCTGGAGAATTTCGGGTGATTCCGTCCGTGACCATGAAGCTCAAAGTGCCGTCGTCTTCCACGCGCAGGCCCAGGGCGTCTCGTTGCTCATTGCGGCGCGGACCTTTCCGATGAAAAACAGCGGCCGAGCCCCAAGGGGTTTTGATGGGTTCGATAGACCTGCTGTCTTCGCCGGCGTCGTGTCTATGGATGATTTCCAGGGCCATTCAAAAAGGATTGAGAGGGTTTATTCTCGCAATCCTTTGGGGAGCTGTCAACTGCTGAACTTATTCTTGAATGGGAATTCCTGCGTCTCTTGCCCCGTCGATGAGTGTTTCGAGATCGCGGTCGTCTGGAATGGCTTTGGCTTTCTGTGCCGCGATGATCTTGTTTGCTGCTTGATTCACCGCTTCTAGATTGATGGTGATTCCCGCTCCGCTTGCGTCCTTCAGGCGAAGTCCAACATCTCTAAAAACGTAGGGACTTTCAGATTCTTTGATGTGAGTGACAATGGCTTTGGTCGCTTCTGCATTGACCACGTTCATGTCGAATTGTATTCCTAGGCGCTGGGCGTCTTCTAAAACATTTTTGAAGGCTTGGGCTTGTAAATTAAAGGCGTCTTCTGAGAAGACTGCTGCCGCTGCTTTTTCTACGGAAAGTTTTTTGAGCACTTCTTCGGTCACATCAATGCCAAAGAGTGTTTTGTGCTGCTCATAATCGAAAGGTGTTGCAATATTTTGCAGGGCGATTCCGGGGTGGTCTTTGATCACTTTTTTCACGGCATGAGTGAACTTTTCTTGCTCTTCGGGAGTGTATGAGTCGTTGCCTTGAGTGATTTCTTTTTGAATGCTGAGAAGTAAGCTCATTCCGATGTTATCCATTCCTTTGCGTCCGGTTTCAAAAAATACGTGAAAGGAATGCATTCTGCTGTCGTGCTCCGTCTTTTTTTCTTCTTCGGTTTTGGCTTTGGGAGCGGATTCGTCTTGAGTGATGACTTTTGCTGCGGCAGCGGCTTTGGCTTCCGTGGCGGCGCGTTCTTTGGCCAAGTGTTTGGCAGAGGCTTCTGCTTCCGCCTTGGATTTTGAGTCCGCATGATTCACCACGATGCGACATTCTTCCACGGAAGGTTCTTCTTTACTGCAGCCTGCTGTTCCTAGAACGAAGGCTGCACCGGCGGCTTGTAGTAATCGTTTCATTGGTTTTGAGATTAGTTCGTGCTTTTCTCGGTGTCCACGTCCACGTATTCCGAGAGGGAAGGTGGCGTGTTGAGCAGGATGCGGCTGTCGTAGCGCACTACGAGTCCTCCACCTTCTTGGGTTGGGGGGCCGACGTAGTTACAAGCGTCGAGCAGAGGTTGGAGGTTTCCGTAGAGAGAACCGTCCACAAAGAGTTGTCCGTACACGGCGCTGCGGTCGGTTCCATCGAAGGATTGGTCCGTGTAGTAGACTCCCACCAAGTTGGATGCCGTGTTCTCTATGAAGATGTCTCCGCCCGTCACCACGAAGGCCATGGAAGGAAGGTCATTGTAATCGGAGCTGTCTACGGTGGCGTACGTGATGTCTTTGTTGATTTGGAGATCGGCGTTTTCTACGATCAAGGTCCAGGCGCCTGCGGGGACGGTGATTTCCCCGGTCAATTCCAGCGTTCCTGTGGTGGATTTGCTGCCGTCGAAGTACAAGATGTGGCTGTCCGGGTTGTTGGTGTTGGAGAGCGCGAGCAAGTCGTTCCAGCTGCTGTATTGGTCTGACACCTGGTTGGTGCTCACATTACGAGTGGCTTGGCTCAAGTGCTCGTCGGTGGTGCTTTCCACGCTGGATTCTTTCCAGAGGTTGCTCACGGAAGTGAAGATTTCACAGACGTAGGAGCTGAGGTTGCCCAGGAGGCTGGTGCCGTCGTTGCTGTCACAATAGGAAGCGGTTTCATCCGTGACGGAGCTGTCTGTGGTGGCACTGACGGTGCCGTCGCTGGTGGTGGTGTCGCTGTTCACAATCACGAGTCCGTCTGTGTTGCTGTAACCGGCGGAGTTGTCTGCGTCTTCATAGATACAGGCCAGGTTGGAACCGCCTTCAAAATTCTCATCCAAATACACGTCTCCTGCGTTTTCAGTGAGCAGGTAGGAACAGAGCACCACGAGGCGTGCGCTGGCGCTGAGGGTGCTGTCTGAGAGCTCCGGATAAGCGTCCACGTTGGCGTTGTTGGTGTATTCTTCAGTGAGGCAGTCTTCGCTGGAAGAACAGTCGAGCTTGGAATTCACGATTCCCACATAGCGGATACGGATAGCCGCACCTTCACCGTATTGGTCCACGGCGTTGCCGGCGTTTTCGATGATGACTTGGCCGTCTGCATCTGGTGTGACACGGTAGTCGTAACAGACCGTTGTTGTGTTGAGTGCTTTGCTGGTTTCATCGTATTCACAAGGATCGATTTGCACGGAGTCCATGCCATCCATTTTGATGTAAGGCACGTAGCTCATGAATTTGGACGAGGAGTAGTTGGCGTCGATGAAAGCGAGAAGGCTATCGGAATTTTCTTCGTGGATGTCTCCAAACCCAAGGTTTTCAACAGTGGTATAGGAGGCTCCATTGACGAGTTGAGTCCAAGAAGTCACTAGCTCTACGGTTCCACCGTCTCCGTTGGTGGCGTTCAGGGTGAGATTATCCCACATGTCGTCGGTGAAGACGATTTGGCCTTCATCGCCAGTGGGGTCGTATTCCAGGGTGTAGAAAGCACGGTCGTCGTCGTGAGAGAAGAAGATTCCTTCGTCCGTGTAGGGATTTTTCTCAGAGGAGAAGTTGAAGGTGTAGATGGATTTTTGGAAGGTGCCGATTTCAGCCACTTCTAGGTCGATGCTGTCTTCACAGCTTTCGCCGGCGCTCACGGTAACCGTTTGGTCGGAGCAGACGTCTTCGACTTTCACGTCGATACAGTCGCCGTTTTCAATGTCGCTTGCGGTGATGCTGTCTTCGTCACATTGCCATTCGTCGTCTTCGTCTTTGTAACAAACTTGGCCTTCGCCCGTTATGGTCACGTCTTCAGAGCCGTTGTCGGTGTCCACACAAACGGTGTTTTCGTAGTCGGCGCAAGAGAGGACGGCGGTGTCGCTTTCGTTGAAGCTGACGTCGTTACAGGTGCCGCCGCTGCTGGAGCTGGTTCCGGATCCGCTGGAGCCACTTCCGGAGCCACTGCTGCCGCTGCCGCCTCCTGAGCTTCCTCCGTTCGTTCCTTGGGTGATGCTGAAATTGTCGGTACAAGCGCCTTCTTCAGATTGAATGTAGGCGGTCACGACATCGCCGGCTACGCCGCCGATGTATTTGAGGGCGATGAAGTTGTCCGTGCCGGATAGAGGGAATTCAAGGTGGCCGTCTCCAAAGGCGGAAAGGGTGTCGTCCGCATAGTAGAGGGTTCCGCTGCCGGTTTTGGTCACCATCAAGGTGCCGCCCCAGGCTGCGTCGCTGGCGGTGACTTCCACTTTGATTTCTAAGGTTTGAGCGGTGCTGTCTGTGGCAGGGATCACCACGCTGTCTGGAGTCATTTCAAGATCGGTACAAGCGTAGGGACTGACTTCTGGAGTGGGCAGGGTGGTATCGTCGTAACAATTCAAAGGGGAGCCGACCACATTCAAGCTCAGGTAGTTTCCGGGTTCGTAATTTTGCCAGCACACGGTTCCCGTGTAGGTGCTGTAGCCGGTGACGGCCACGGTGGCAGGGTTGTTCACATCGGAGCCGCCCGTTTCGTTCACGGTGAGGCTGAGGTTTCCGGCGTAGGCCGCTTTGGTGGAATCTTCATAGCTGGCGGCCACGAGCGTGTCCGAGAGGCCGGCGTCTGCGAGCAGAGTGTAGTCGTAACACACGGTGGTGTTGTCGTAGAGGGTGCTCACATCTGCAGAGTCGCTGAGGTCCAGAGTGGTGTGGGTGCCGTCGTCGTTCACGATGTAAGGCTCGCCCAGGTCTACGTCGTGACACGCGTAAACGTCTTCACTGGCGGTTTCGCTGGTGAGGGTGTCCACACAGGCAGGGTAGAGGCTGCTGAAACAAGTCACGGTGTCGCCCGCAGCGCCCGTGTAATAAACGGTGGTCATGCTGGTGGTGATGGAGCCGGTTCCTGGCATCCCGGTCGAATCCACAAAGGTTCCGCTCGCGTTGGAGCTGATACACGTATAAGGAGGTGGAGTGACGGTTCCGTCGATCATCGTGCTGGTCCAGCTGATTTCCACATTTCCGGCTTCCATGTCCTCTGCGGAAATGGGCCCGGTGGTGGTGATGGTGAGATCACGGCAGGTGCTTCTGCTGGGGTAGTAATTGTAGTCGAAGCTGTCGAAACAGAGTCCGGCCACGTCGTCGGATTCGCCGTCGCCGTTTTCGTCGTCCAAGTTTACGTTCAGCGTTGCGGATCCACTGCTTTCGTAGTCGTCCACGGTGTAGTCGTCTGTGGTGTAGGAATCGCTGTTGCCGTCGTAGGTGGCTGCGTCGTCGGTGGAATCGTAAGTGATGGAATAGGGCCAGTCTTCCGTATCTCCGGTTTCGCTGTTTTCAGAGGAGGCTTCAACGGTGATGTTGGTGGAGAAACTGGTGCTGCTGTAGAGCATCACACTTCCTGCAGGATCGGTGATGTTGAGGTCGGTACAATAAGGAAGCACGATTTCGGCGTTACACGCGATGTAGGCACTGCCGTTGTAGTCGCTCACGTAAACGTAGAGGCTGTCTCCAGGTTCGGTGTCTTCAAAAGTCACTGCACTGTCCGTGGTGTTTGGGCTTTTGCTTCGGAAGAGGTCCATGAAGCCGTACTTCAAGTTTCCGTCGGCGTCTCCTGCAGTGGTGCTGCTGCCGTATTTATTGATGTAATATTGAAAGGTTGAATCTGCAGTAATGTCACTTCCATCGCTGGCTGTGGCGCTGACGCTGAAAGGCACATCACTGAAGACGTCGCTTACAGAAAGATCTTCCGTAGTAGGGGAGATGGAGAGGGAAGCACAGGTGAGGGAGGCACATTCGTAGTGTGTTTCTGCTGTGTAGGTGTGAGTATTCCAGTGTTTTGAACTTGAACCGTCTTCTTCTACTTCTGACCAACAAGAACTGCTGCTGAAATTTCCACAGCTTTGATCGTATTGCCAGAACTGAACGTAGAGTGCGGATGTGGTGGTGGCTGATGCGCTTGTATCCTCTCCGTTGAATTCAAAGTAAACAGATTCCGCCATATCTCTATCGTCGGTGGTGGTGTCTACGCTTCCGTCCTCATCGTAATCGTTGTAACCAGGTCCCATAGGTTTTTCTGTGCTGTCTGAACTTCCATAGGTCCATTCCACGTAATCTGGATAAATGGCATCTGCAGAAGTGTCGTTTTGCACTAAAGCAATATCTACTCCTCCGTAGTCGCTGCTGTGTCCTCCGTCGCAACTCACCCAAGAGGATGGGGTGCTACATTCAATGTTAGACAAATCGATGTTTGTCATGAAGTCGTCATGAAGATAAATCCTCATTTTGTGTACGATCATGTAAGATTCGTAACCTTCATCTGGGTGAGTTGTGTTTTCGTATCCATGGCTGTGATACGCGTCTACATCTGGACAGGTGATGGTTTGTTCAAAATCGCTGGAATCTAAATCTAGTTGAGCAGCTCCGCTTCCTGAGAAAACTGTATCTCGCACTGCTCCACTGCCAAAATTTACGGCTGCAGCGACTTGTGTACCAATGAAAACCCCTATTGGAAGGATTAGAAAGGTCAGTAGGATTTTGAATGGAGTTTTGATCGAGATCATTTGGATATGTCGCTAGGGATTTGCTTGGTAATTTCTGAAGGGGATTGTGATCCTTGATCTGGTTTTATACTGAGATCAGGAGCTGTAGTGCTGGAACCGTTTGAGCATCCTGCGAAAATCAAACCAATGAGAATGGTGCCGAATAGGGTGTATTTTAACATATTCTGTAAATTATTCAAGTGTTATTCGAATATTGAATCTGGAGCGTTTTCGCCTGCATCTGTGTGAGGATTGCTTCCAAATCCATCGGATCCAACTGATGGTTTGTCCGACCCTCCTCCGACTTTTGGAATTTTAGAACCTTCTGTAGGTGGAGTTGTTTCTGCTGGAGTTCTTATGGCAGCGGCGGCGCCGAGGCCGACGAATTCAAGGTTGGGGGTGGGTTTGAGGGATTCAGTGACTTCAGCGCCAATGGCAGCATGTTCTGTGAGAGTGCCAGTGATGGAAAGAGTCTGTTTTTCCACTTCTGTGAAGTTCAGACATTTTTCGTAAAGTCCCACCATGTGGCTATTGGTTGCTTCGATGCTGGTGAGGCCATCTGGAGAGGTCCACTTTCCGTTGAGATAGAGGTCTTTGAGGATTTGTTTGAATTTGTCGAGAACGACGGGGTCTGTTCCTTTCCCTTCCGCCATGATTTTGAGGGCATTCATTTCTTTGGCGCTGAAGATTCGATCGGAGCTGTCGAGCACAGCGAGTCCTAAAGAGGTTTTCAAAGGGTAATTTTGGATAGCCTGGAGGGTTTCTTGCGCTATTTTTGCTTTTAGATCTGGATCACTGGTGAGGTCTATTGCGCCCAAGAGATTTCCTCCTTCTTGCCAGATGCTGCTGCGAGTTCCCTTGATTCCTTCACTTCCTACTTCAATGGAAACTGTGGAACCCTTTTCAATGGAGCTTGCAGTGAGCTGGTTTTTGTCGGCCCATTTTTCCATCCATTTTTGAGCGATGTTTCCCGCCGTGATTTCATCGAGACCGAACTGAGTTTGCAGATTTGCAGTGACCCGTTTTTTGTTCCAAGCGATCATGGCTTCCAATTTCTTGGGGTCATTCATGTCGTTGGTGCTGAGGGAAGCTTCCATCAGTTTTTGCAGAGTGACGGTGAGCACCATTTCATTGTTGGTGTCGAGGCTTGAGTCGGCTGCTTTGATCAATTGAATGAGATCTTCCCTCTGTAAATTCACGGAGAGTTCTTTGTAGCTTTTTCGAGTGGTCTCATTGCCCATGATTTTGAGGACAGCGGCGTCGATGGCCTTTGTTTGCACTTCATTCAGTTTTGCGCTTCCTTTTGCGCGGATTATTTCGTGGATTTCGGTGAGGGCTGTGGCGCGTTCGGCAAGATCTGTGGGTTCGAGCGAAGCTTTGAGACCTGCGGCGGCTAGCGCTTCTTCTGAGCTGAAAGTGGATCCATCGGAGAGATGAGTGCTTGCGGCTTCTGCAGTTCCTGTGACTTGAGCCAATCCTTCCGCCGTGGTCTCCGTGAGTTTGGTGTAAGCGCCTTGATCAGTGATTTCACTTGCGCCGCCGTAGAGTCCATTTTGCTTGTATTCAAAGTGGATGTGTTTGTCGGTGCTGTCGCGGACGGTTTTTGGATCTGCTTGAAGATTGTTGGAAATGTAGATCTTTACATTCTGGTATTTGTCGTCTCGTTTGAACATGGACCATTCGTCGATGCGTTTGATGGCCAGGCTGTCGGTCTTGCTCAAATTGATGTAGACGCTGCCATTTTCCGTGAAGGTTTGGATCCCGGAGCTGGGGTCGGTGTACACATCGATGTTTCCTCGGGCATTGCTCACGTCGAGGCGCAATTTTCCATCGGGGCTGGCTTCCAGTTGAATCCCTTGGGAGGCGAGGGCTTCGTTGATTTTCTTGATCTTGTCGCCTTGTTCCGGATGGATATCCACGCTTGCGGCGCCAATTTTTCTTCCACCATCGGGGCTTTCCATCATGGATCCGGATTCATAAACTTTGATGGTACTGGTGCCGAGTGTTTCTTTGCAGGCGGCCTCCAATTGTTTTTGGGCGGCTTCGTCCAGATTGTTTCCTGTGCTTTCGTAAACGGCGTAGGGGTGTCCTTTGAACATCACGTTCACGTAAGGCACTGGCAGGACTCCTATCCCTGGAACAAAAACCAGCGCTACACCGGCGGCTCCAAATTGGACGTCTTTCATGTCGTCCATGCTTTGAGCGCTGACGCTGTCTTTGATGGCTCTTTGCATGCGGTCCATCCTCACGGTTTGATCTTCTGGGCTGACGCCGCTTTTTTCTAATTGTTCTTGGTAATTGTTCAGAGCGTCTTCGATGTTGTCGCTGGCGGCTTCGAGTCCTTTCTCTGTCTTTCTGGCGAGTACGGCTTGAAGGTCACGGCTCACTCCCAAGTAGGCGCCCAAAGCGAGTCCTGCTGTTTTTGGATTGAATCCTGCGGAAACGCCCATGTCTATGTTGAAGGTGTGTTCGGTTCCTTTTTTGCCAAGACCGATGTCTGCTCCCACGCCAACGCCCAATTTGGCCGTGGTAGTTTCAGGATTTATTCCTGCGCCACCTCCAAAAGAGATGCTCACACGGTCGGTTTGTAGAATTTGTCCATTGAGTCCTGCGTGGAGTTCAATTTCTTGGTGATAGCTGTTGTTGCGGAACCCTGCACTGAAGCTGAGGCGGCCGTCTTTGGTGAGAGGGAGGTTCACATTCGCACCGAGTTCCGTGGGAGCTGCCTCTCCTGTATTGACGAGTGCTCCCAAAGTGAGGAGTTGGTAGGATTTGAGGTTGGCTTGCGCTTCTTTTCTTTCTTCGGGGCTCAAATGAGCGGCTTCTGCTACGGCGTCTGAAATGTTGGCGATGGCGTTGCTGCTTTCTGGCAGAGCCGTTTCATCATCCACGTTTTGAGAAAAACCGAGCTGGATGGCTTTTTTGTAAAGCGCTAGGTTTGGATTTTTGCGAAGGCTTTTAAGATCTTCTTCTGTGAGTGAAGGGAGGTCGGCGATCTCTTGATAGTCTTTGCCAGCAGCATTCCGCGTTTTTCCCAATTGGAGGTATTTGTTCAAATTTTCCACTAATTTTTGTGGATCGTATTTGGCCACGCCATTTTCATAGGAGAGAGCCTGGTGACGAACATTTTCCCAGGCAGCGGCTTCGCTGTAGTTTTTGAAATCGGTGGCTTTGGAGCCATAATCGCGATTTTCGCTGTAGTCCATGGTGATTTCGTGGGTCTTTTGTCCACGGATGGCTTGCCAGAGGGTGGGATCCACCATGGGGCCTTCCTTCTTTTGGTCGAACAATAGGTCTAGGGTATTTTCCAAATCTCCAAATTGATCGTCTCCGATCAATGCTTCCGGAGCCCAATTTGCACCTTCCGCTTCTTCTGTTGTTTGAATGTTCTTGAGGGCGTTCATCAGTTTGCCACAAGCGGTATAGAATGCGTCGATTTGATTCAGACGTACTCGCTCTGGCGTTTCATTTTGAGGCTGCGATTGACTGAGTTTGGTGTATTCAGCGCTCAACTTTTCTGAGTTTGTGCCCAAAACTTCTCGAGTGATTTCTTTGAAATCCACGCTGTTGCGAGAACCTAATGCTCTTGTGCGGATGTTTTCCAAAAGTCCTATGGGCGAAGTTTTTTTGCCTTGGATTTCACTGAGAGCGTTCAGGGCTGTTTTGAGCTGTTCACCATATTTCATGCGAGGAAGTGCTTCTTGAATTTGTTCCCCTGTTTTGTTGAGGAATTCCGCGGGGAGTTTGACAGAAGTTTCATCGTTCATACGAGTTCCTTCCACATGGTAGTCGTAGTTTTGATTGATGAGTTCTTGGGAGCTTTTTTTAGCTTGAGCCTCTTGCTCGACTTTTCCTTTGGCTTCGGCTTCTGTCTTACGTTCTGCTGCAAAAGCGTCTTCTTCTATGGGGATGGCCAAAGGCGCTTCTTTTTTAAGGTTTTCAATCTTGTCTCCTTGGAAGACGAAGTAGTGTTTGTCGGTGATTTTCTTGCCAGCTTCACGGAATTGTCCGTCT
>Ga0114940_10000861_pt1 | contig 12286 bp, 7 predicted proteins | sample ColdCreekSource_FD_87195 | JGI IMG/M metagenome (GOLD analysis project Ga0114940, IMG submission 87195) | Groundwater microbial communities from Cold Creek, Nevada to study Microbial Dark Matter (Phase II) - Cold Creek Source | ecosystem: Environmental > Aquatic > Deep subsurface > Groundwater ... | reverse complement strand
GTCGCAATATTGGTTAGTGTTATGAGGCAGCCACCAGATTCGGCCTGCAGATTAGACGCGCCGCTGAGCAATGAGCGCCAAACATGCACTGCTGAGCGCTCCAACTTCTACCCCCGGTGTGGCCAAATTCGCCTCGGTGCGACTTGTAAGCCGCAGTTGCATTCGTGATTCGATGCAGCCATATGCGAGCTGCAAATAGCCCTCTGGCATTAATTGCCCCCTGGTAATCGAGTTCGGTATATAATAAATCAGCCTCAACAACTGCCATTTACATCTCAGTCAGCGCACTTAGGGCATTTGCTTGTTGAGGCCGAGTAATGCCCTCTTGCTGCTAATCATTTGATAGGTAGCAAATACCAATAGGATATTCAAAAGGTTTCCGGTGAAGCGTGTGAGGAAAAAGCTGCATCCACATAAGACGAGTACTCTCTCCTAAATTTTAGTACAACATACACTACATTTAAGTCTTTAATTTTCACAACCTAAGGCTTTTGTAGAAGACTACTAGTCTAGTTATCGAATTTCTAATTTGACTAACTTGTAAACATTTAAAATCTAAAATCAATATTTTGTTTTTGATAACTTTGCAACATTTATGGTGTTGTTCCATTTTTTCAAAACTGGTATTAATTATTAATACATTGAACTGGATTGGTCAACAACTAAAATTTATTAACCTCATAATTTATTTTATATTATAGCCCAAAAGATATATATAAATTGGTTACTGTACATTAGTTGGCATGGTAATGTGGCAATGCTTAGTACTTCCATTCGGTCTTGTGTTCACCAATTAGCATAATTGTAGCGTCAAAAAACTATAAATACACTATAGCTTAAAGTTGGAGAAATTATGAAAACCTAATTAATTCAAGTCTTCACTTAATAAATTCTCCGCACAAAGCAATTTCACATTCTACTCTGACTGCTTCTTCTCCTCGAGTTACTTAACGCCGGCCTCAAAAACTGCGGAAAGAATCAATTAAGGTTTTAATAAATCATTCACTATCTCTGCGGCATTCATTTCATAAACCAGCGGAGAAGTCAAGCAGCGAGCGAGTTAAATTTCATGACGGGAGTGAATTTAGTGAGAGAGCAGCGTGATAGATAAGATTTTCTGCCTGCGCCTTACACTAAATTTTCTCTTTCAACTACCGCCAACGTCGCCACCGCCGCTGCCGCTCCCCACCTCCTCTATTTGCCATCAACACATCTTTTATCTCGTCAGCTCAAGGTTCCCTCACAATGTTTTAGAATTCAATCCCAGCAAAGAATGAATCAGTTATTCACTCCAGGGGAAAAAACACACGGAGTAGTGACAGCGTTGCTGTGATAAATTCACAAAAAAATTATTTCGTGGAAAGCAAATTATGGCGTTGGAATAATTGAAAGCGCGAATTATATGGTGTGAATATATTTTGCGCGCCTCTCTCGTTGGTATTGAAAAGATATGAAAAACACATTCCCTGCTGAGTAATATTTTGTGTGCGTTGCGTATACCCAGTGCAAAGTTTCTGCCGCCTCTTGTTTTTTTTTCGGCTGCTGCTGTTGCGGTGGCCGTACAAAAAAAATCGTGATAAATCTGAGGACAGCTCCCCGAGCTCGTGTTGATGCAGGTTTCTGCTCTCAGAGGAAAATAAAAGTAATGACTTCTTTTTGTTGTGCGAGCGCGCGTGCGGCTCGACACGCCTTCGGCACCGAATCGCTGCAGATCAGATACAAAAACGTGCGCCCGTAGAAAGCACCACGCTTGATAAAATTGCGTCAGCGTTTGCAGCCCCCGAACGTGGCACTCGATTTGCATATCGCGCTGCATTATCCCCGACAGGCGATTGGTCCTTTTTTCCAAAAATGGTTACGACTGCCGAACTCGTCCTCTATCTGCTGAGGAATTGCCCCACCGAAGCGACCGCAAAGGGGATCAGAATTTGCATAAATTGTGCATGCTATTCTAATGTGGAGTGTGACGGCGCAACATAGGCCACGCGCTGAGCATTGCTGCTAAGCAGGTTGCATACTCAGTTAAGTGCTTGCTGTTACTGGCGCTGGTTATTTCATCGAATTAGCTGACACTATGTATGTACATAATATAGAATCAAACTTAAATGCTTCGTCTTTATGGGTTGCTTTTAAATTTGTTAGACGGATTTTTGTGATCCTCCAAGAGGGAATTTATCTTTAAAACTTTTCATCACAAAAAATGTTCAAGGCCATAACATTGAATTAAATTAATTGTTGAATTACATACAGTTAGTTTCCGTGTGTAGCTTTCCAAAAATGGCAGAGAACAAAACACACACATATATATATATATTTATCAATTTACCATCTTGTTGGCAATTTCTATATATTTTAGTGTGTAATTCAAAGAAAAAAGTGGGAACGGCATGACACACTCGTGTGCACTCACTTTGAGCCAACAAACACCAGCAGAATGATGCGCAAAACCGGGGAAAAAAGCTCGGATTCCATCTCAATCAAAGGTGCACTTGAGTGCTTCCCGTAGATGAAAGGGATTTTTATAGGAAAAGCAGGCGGCTCTGTTGCTGGTGCGGAAACAAAAATGCAGCGAGTGACGGCAAACAAAGGCACGTGCGCGCGCGAACGGAGAACTGCTGATATTCGCGCAGCGCCACACAAATATTTGCACGCAAACAGGGGAGCAACAACGAGCGAGAGCGCTGGGAGGCGAAATGGAAGCCGGGCTGATGGTGCACTGGTGACGCAGCATATTAAAATTACACTGTGACTTAATACAATGCGAATGCAAACAATGCCGGAGATGAATTATCATCATTATGACAGCGGCAGCGTGCGAGCGCTCTCGTGTCTCGGCGGCGATGGATGAATTCATTCGCGCGCTCGTCAGCACAGAAATCTGCTCCGCCGCCGCCCGAAATGATGATGATTCCATGTGAAATGGCCCGCACTGCTCCCTCCGCTCTGCATGCCCAGAGGATAATAACTGCTTTCCTTTCGGCAGCATTTTTCAACACGATTCTGCCGCCGTTGTTGCCGCAACAGCCAGCCGCCTCCACCCCGTGTTTTTCATTTTCTCTCACTCTCACAAAAAGCTGTTTCAAAAATTAAAATTGCTGCGTGTGCTCCTTTGTCACAAGCTACGCAGCAATATGTATGGGGTATGGGATTCTACACGAGGGCCTCACACAACAGTTTTACTCAGTGAAAGTAATTGATTTTTTCTGACTAGCCACCTATAATATACGAATGCTGAATGCCATTAAAAAAAGGAAAATAGATTTTTATGAGTTAGGAAAATGTATTGTTTATACTTTAGGATATGGATGTTAAAGAGTTTATATTTTGAAACCAAAGTAACACGATTCGTGTAAAGCATCAAATTTGAATTAAACTTACCTTTCAATACTTTTTGCAGTAGAGTAAATAACACTTTAATTCTGATGTCTTGATTTTAAACCACTAAAATCAACTAGAATCAACACTGTGCTTGAGGATTTTTGAACCATTGTGCTACATTCAATTAGATTTAACACACGCGAGAGCAGTAGTTGCAGTCGGCGCTTTGAAACGAATAAAAATAGTGACAGAGAGCCAGGAAATTTATCACACAGGCAGATTAATTAGAATAACAAATAGATATAATTGGGATTTAATATATTTACGAAGCAGCTTGCAGCGGACACTCAGTCACCGAGCGCCGCCGGCCGGGGGGTGAAAACTGGCTACGTACAACAACAGGCGCACAGAGAATTTGCAGCAAGCGCCGGCAGTGACGAGGAGCCAGAGATAAAATCAGCCGCATATACACAGCAAGGAGAAGGACTGCATAAATCATAGCCGGAGAGAACATGATATCCGTTTTGAAGCATGATGGATCATTTATCACTCGCTTTTACAGAACACAAGAGGCGACATGGGTCGACGTTAAATAAAGGAGTAAAAATAATAGCCTCAGTTTCTGCTCAGCATCTGCTCCTCGCATTTATTTTGAAACAAGCTGACTGGCTTGGGTGTGCTATGCTTTGGCTTTGCAGCAGCCTGGTTACGAAGCAGTTTCATGCTTGGGATACACAGAATGAATCAGTGCACTGTGTAAATACATAAAATGATATAAAAAAATAACGATTAAATCCGGTCAAAAAATATACAAATTGTATTCAACAATAAGGGTTATGTTGATTGTAGTAGAATATGCTTGAGGAAATCATTCTAACTCGTGTAAGTAAAATATTAAGTAGACCTTTTTTTTTTACTTGTAGGTATATGACATTCACGATGTTAAATTAAAAAATAAAGTTCACATATACATTTAAATCAACATCAAACCAAAAATAAAAATTAGCTTATTTTGTAAACGATTGTTCACATTTTTTGTAATATTTTTCCAGCTTTCAGTGTCCGTATGTTTCAATAATTTGTCTAATTTCTATATCTTCTATTTGTTTCAGGTAAGCATTGACTGTTGAAATAAATTGGCGATCCGTTAAAAGCAGTAAGTTAAGTACAAAAGCCTGAAATGAAAGTGGATTGCTATCATGTTCAACCACTTCCAAATATTTTGCCAGCGGCTAGGAATTTCAATCTGAGCTCACCCACCACCAGTCGATTCCAGCTGAGAGCTCGAAACAAATATTTATTCTCGCACGCAAAAATGAAAAATATAGAAGACATCAGGCGCTGTTATTCTCATGATTGGGTTGCATAACACACACACACGCGCCGTCGTAGATGTAATATTTTGGGCGACAAGCCAATAACAGTCTGTGTGTATATGTGCGAGCGCGCTCCTCCCGAGCCATAAAAATTTATACTCGCGCTCGCACTCACAACCAACTCATACATATAGATCACACACGCGACTATACTATTGCGAGGGTGCGAATCTCATTCAGTCCCATCAAAATAGACTGCACCGACTGCAGTCGCTCAGCTTTTTCTCATGCACACGCTCGTCGATGCGGAGCCAATACTCACTCACTCACTGGTATGTGGTGGGAGCGACGCGATCGCACAACATGAATAAATCAGCTTGCTGCCAAACGCACCTCTACCGCACTGAAACGCTTAGGTTGATCGGTTTTATGCGCTTCCTCTAAACACAGGGTTTTATATCGATAAATAGAGGAGGAAAAATCCAGTTTTCAAAGTCTCACACTGGTATTAGATATTGGAATGAGGTTGATATGGCTAGGCTAGTTGCAGAAATTTTAGACACAGAGGCCTGTTATGACAACTTCAATATCAGAATCAATTACTTTTTATATGTACTTTTAAATGTGTTTGGATGCACACTAATACAGCTCAAGTTTTTGACCAGATAATTTCAAATAAATTTGACCCTTAGATGAAAGTTATGAAATCTATCATTACTAAATAATTACTTGTTTAGCCTAAAACTAGTAGTAAAAGCTTTAAACGAGGATTTTGTATCTGGCCTTTTGACTCTTATCTGCCCTTCAGGTGACTTATTCTTAGCATATCGTGTGGTGGGTGTTAGTTTTGATACCAGCTAGGCGCTTAATGCTAATTTCTGCTAGGATTAAGAATTTATTTGGCAAGAGATTTTAAAAGGATATTTAAAGATCATTGCTATTTACTTTCTAACTACTCCCGACTCTCAAAATTTTGTCTTCAGCTCTTAAGAATTTTTTTTATCTTGTTTATTCTTGTCGTAAAATATTTTGTAAAAATTTTAATGTGAAATGAGGAAGGCTTCACGAAACGAATAAACATCATGAATTTTTAAATACAGCTTGTGCAGTATGAATGGAAATCCTTGCAAATTCACAGTTCCGCTCCAGAAAGCTTTCTTTATTCACGCATCTGTTGGAAATACTCCGCTTCTACACACTTGACCTACCTGCTCTCCGTTGTTTTCAACATCCAATTGCATTTCATCGCGCAGTGCTGGCATTTGCTTTTTTTGTTTTCTGTGCACAAGGGGCAAAATTTTTTTTCGTACAGCAACGTGTGCTGCCGCGTGCAACGCAAAACACTCGAAATGCTGCGCTGCGGCTGCTCATTCCACCTCGAGGACCTTGTTAGAGTTATTAAAAATGCACCTGCACCCCGCTGTCTGCCAGTCGAAAAAAAAGAGCCCCGGAGACTTCTTGGCACGCTGTTGCCACCGTCGCACGTTTTGAGGATAGAAGTCGCAATACGAAGTACAATGCTAAGAAGAAAAATGTATGTATATGCAAGGTAGAAAAAAAACCATGGTTGGGTACAAGCATTTCAATGGAAGAAATCTTGGGATTAAAATAAAAATGTATCTTTAGGTTTATAACAGTATATAAATTATACGAACATGCAATGCTAAAATATTGAAATGAATAGAAGTTTTGTTAAAAATTAAATTGAAATATGCGACTCACACGCTTTTCACAACAATATTTCAAACCAATCCTGCTGAGTGAATGAGTTGCAAATGAAGTCGTCGGCGCTGCGGCACAACACACACGAGTGCATGCAGAGTACGTGTGCATTATGAAAAATAAATGAGTGCAGCACCGGTGAAGCTCTTTTCCAGCGCGACGAAAGTGTATGTGTGAGTGAGTGTTTTCAGTTGTTGAAGCTTCTGCCGGCAGCGGATGGAAGAGCGGCTGCTGCTTTTGTGATCTCCCCAATGTGCATTCGATGGTGAAGTATTTGTAGCACAGCGCTCGCTCGTGCAATCCCACAGGACGATAAAAAATATATCGGAAAAATCGCGTGTGATTTTATGTGACCCAGTAGATGCGCGCACTGCTTTATCATCCGGAGGAAGAGTTGTGACGCAAACTCGGGGCTCTCTCGCATGAGATATTAATGCGCAGCTTCGAGTGCTCTGAAATCGCACACACATTTACACCTCTGCTCCCAAGGCTCCAAAAACAGGCGCCATATAGTCACGTGCGCAATTACATGTCATTTCTGTCAGGAATATTTTCTTTAAAATCAAGTGAAGCTGAACTGTCCACAAAAATAATTGTAATTCAACAATGGTTCGTTAAGTGCTAAGCTGTGTCTTGCTGACAAATTTGAGCCGCGTCCGAGCGGTTGATTTTTGCGACACGTTGTAGGCTCGGTTTCAAAACGTCAATTATTTGCTGATGCACACACAGAGCGAGAGTGATGCCAAGCGCGCGTTGATGCTGCCGCTGCATTTTCATTAAGTTAATGGCCTTTCCGTGTTACCCTATTACACACACGTGCACATCAACGCCGGATTGGATTTTTATAGCCGCGTGATGTATGTGTATGAAAAAGTACACGAGCATTATTTGCACAGCGTAGGGCGTTCCTAGAGTTAGCTGCCCACTCGGTCAGTATACTGATGCAGCAGCGGTGGGCGATCTAGTTTTATGTACCAAAGTATAAGCACATCAATGTGTATTTGTGCACAACACTCGCTTTTCTCTGTTGAGTGCGCGGCGGCATTTGCCTCGATGAATCATATTATCGCACAGAGAGAGAGAAGTTTGTGTGTGTTGCTGTGTACTGCATTTCACATTATTTGCAGCGCGCACCGAACAGCACACAGCAGGCGAGCTGCAATTTGTTGTGCCCGGCAACCTGATGAAAGTTGAATTGTAAAATGACAATGGATGCTATATCTGGATGCTATTAATTGGAGCTACATTCCGACCATGTGGTGTGTGGGCACACAATATATTCCTCTGCGAATGTATTTTTTTTAAAACTTTTGCAACAAAATGCAAACAAACACAACATCGCATCAGCTAATATCCCCTATTCCCCAGATGAAAAAAACCGAACTTTGACAAAAGAAATACAATTTTCTGTATCGGCCTGTATTCACCAAATTGAAACAAAAAGCTGTAAAAAGTGAAGGAGGTAATGGAACAATTAAACTTAATTTCAAATTTCGACGTCCATGATTTGCAACGATTAAGAAATAAATATAAATTAATTTCTTTTTAAATCAGACCATATCTAGCCAGCAATAAGAATATGCCATCAGATTTGCACCAAACAACAAACCAGTTTGTTTACCATGAATTCCTACACAAAACAGGAAAAATCCGATAGGGTTGGAAAAAACACAAAGTGCTCTCTTTCCATTCAAATTAGCTTTAGGAGGTGAGATTGGATACATTTTTCATTAAAATAATCAATTTTGCAGAGCGGGTGAGCGTGAATATGTAGATTTGCAGCCATCTCGAATTGCGAAGGCGCAGCGTGTTTTATTTGGCAGCGCACGACCGTGACCGTCGAAAAAGGGGTTTGGGTCCAGCGCACAAAATGAATAAATGGGTTAGGCAGCCAGAGCAATAATCGGCCTCTGCCGGCAGGCCAACAATGGACACTCACGCGGCCATCCATCACTTGTCCCGCTCGCGCGCGCATTCTTTCGCCCATCACAATTTCTGTCACGCAAAATCCGGCCGGCAACGCATCAATCTCTGGCAGCGCCGACCTTTTTCCGCACCTCTGGCGCACCCGCCTTTGTTAATTGATTCGCGCGCGAGCGCAAATTAGCTGCTGCAATACGGCGATTAAATTTAGTAGTTTCAATGAAGCGCGAAAACACGTCAAAGTGGAGAGTGAACCTCTCCACGTACTCAGAAATTAATGAAGCGCCATGGATTTGCTTAGCTCTTGTGCTAACAATATGTACACGAGTTTTGAAGAAATCTTACCTACTTATCAGTTTCAACTGACATCGGTCATCGTGGTGTTTTGAAGCAGGGGAGTAACAATTTTTTTTATAATTGCTATCGTAAGTAAAATATAGCATGATGTATAGGATGGTTTTGTGAGAGGGAAAGCTGTATGTCTAAATAATTTTTAATTTGAAGTAATTAACTCCAATGAAACTTTGCAACTAATTTTAAACAATAATAAAATATTTCAAAGAATTGTTAAATTTATTTTTGTTATTGATATAGTATTATTATTGTTTTTTTTTAAATAGTCATTAATAATTATTTTAAATAAAGTAAAATTTTATATAATTTTTAGTCATAGATATATTTCAATTTTTAAAAGTTCTTATATATTAATTTAATTAAGTAAACATAAATTTTGTATGTTATTTTTGGTGTGGAAAATTAAAATTTTATGAAAAACCAAAATTTACAATAATGGAAAACAATTAAAAAGTATTTTTGTATTTATACATAAATTATAAAAAAAAGCACTTGCTTGGAATTAACAATGTTGCTTCCAAAGAAAGTAGACTCAGCCTGTCAGTAAGAATACACTGTACGATGCGCTGATGCGTGCGCCAGACGAGCATTGGTCCTAATATGGGGCAATTTGTCAGCTGCGACACGAATTCACTTGATTGCCGCTGCAGTTTCCTAATTTGGAGCTGCCGAGCGCGTTGTGTTTGCGCTGGGTGTCCGACCATTTGGCGAAAATTGGCTCATAATGCGCACCGGGTCGAGGCAGATGGATGGACGGAGGAAGCGGACAACAACTCATCTCTGCTGTCTCAGCACGGCTGCCGAGGAGATGAGTTTTTGTGCTATGCCACTGTTGCTGTGTTGGTGCTGCGCCACGCTACGCCGCGTGTCTGCTCTCGGCCCCTTGTTTAGCCTTCCCGACACGTAACTCATATGATCTGATCTCCTCATATTGTCTCGGCGTGCAGATAAACATTTATAAAACGGCTCCGAATAGATGGTGTATGTGTGTACGAATCGTGATCTGGATGGATACGACGCGGACGGACTTTGCCGCCCTCTCGCAAACTACCCCATCACTTTGCTCGGCCTTTACTTCTTATGTGACAAAAATATGCAATCGCAAGCGCAGCTAACAATCGTTGACGCGAACTCGGATTGCAGCAGAATTTTTCTGCCACGAGCATAACTGCAATCAAAAGAGCTTCAATTTTGCTTTTAAAATTTGATTCATGATACTTTTCAAAATTTTAACCTTTAATTCTTTGAAGATATGTCAAGAAGGAATTTTTATGCACACCAAAAGTTAATTATATTTTGAATAACCTGCGAAGCTTTTGCATTGCTTTAGATTTTTAATTATAAACAAACTATGAGTTTCATTAATGGTAGTAAACGGTAGTAAAATTCTGCAATCCGGATCATCAATTGTGTAACTGAATAATTTTTAGTGACTTTTTTAGTATTTCATAACATTAATTTTAACAAACACTCTATTATTATTTTTTGATATTTATGAAACTTATATATAGATTTATTGGTATTTGAGATGATGGAGGAGCTGGCAATCAGGGTGCAGATGGGAGAGACAAAAAACAAATGGCTGTTTCTAATTTTCTTTCTTCCGTTGTCAATTTTTTTTAGGGCCCCCAACGGCGCAGCAGCATCTTCAGTTGCAGCGCTGGCGGCTATTGCTCTCTCTGTTTCTCACGCGATCATTTTGGAGCATTTTTTGCACTCGAAGAGCTGCTGCTGATCTTGAGCTCGTTGTGAGCTCATCCATCTTCCCGTCTGTCCATCCCCCTGCGCTACAACACGCTTCGTTGGCCACATTTGCGCAAGAAGTTCTAGCTCGCTGTCATAATCGACCACTTGCTTGTTTTCTCATTTCATTAAGAAAAATAACCTGCGGAATTGATTGAAGGGATATAATTTTTTTAGTCTTGTTGCTGCCACAGAGTCAATTTTTTTAGCAATTTTAATTGATCAAGCTACCAAGATCTAAAATGAAACATAAAAATAGGGGGAAGATTTCTTTAAGTAACCTCAAGATTTTTGCAAACTGAATTTTTATAAAAGTGAAGAAATTATCATTAATTGGCATACTAAATTTTATAATCTGGGCAAAAGCAAATGCTTCAAAGGATGATGATGAGTTCACCAGCAATAAACTGCGCCAGACGGCCAATTCAGTGCAGTCACAATTGAGTAAAGCCTGGGCCACACTAAAGCAGAATTACTTGATGAGATTTTTATCGGGGGGATGCGCCTCAGTCAGGCTTGGGCAGGACACTCTGAAAATAGATGCCGCAGATGTTAAATAATTAAGTTAGGCGAAGAACGACATTTAGTGTGTGGTTGAGAGCAAAAAGTCCCGTGCAGTCATTCTCAGAGGCCGTTTTAGATTTGCTGAATCTCTCCAAGGGCCTGTAAGATAACAGACATTAAACGCTGCGTAAGAGACACAAAATAGTGGTTTTAGCCGGTAATATAAAGTGAAAAACTGCTGAGAGTTTGCTATAAAACGGAGCTGATATCCCTTTACACTCGTTATTGTGTTCGCGCAGAGGGCTGTGTGGGCTCCTCTTTTATTTTTTCTTCCTGCAATGCCTTCGCTTCGCCGAACACTGCCGCTGAAAGTTTTCAATTTATTATGAGCACGTCGCAGCTACTTACTGCACTTTTATGCAAATGCCTCCACTTTCTGTCAAGAGAAGTGGCGAAAAAAATTTAATTTTGTCACGTTTTAAGCAAAAGCAAACTCGCGCGCAGCTGAATTGGATTAAAAAAGCAGCCTGCGCGCGTAAATCTGACACAGCGCTGGCAGAAGCGAAGTGGAATTTAAAGTAGATGTTCCTGGCGCTCTTTATCTCGCTCTTGTCTCGCTCTCTCATCGCTCAGCGCTGTGCTTTTAATTGAAACTCTTCAGCGCAATTACAAAAGTACCTTTAAAGAGGCTTTGTCACTGACTTTTGATTCTCTTTGTTCCAGGTAAGTTGCTCGTAGGATTCTTTGTAACTTTGTGAGTTTGCTACCTGAGACACTCGCAAATGTAAGTATCAGATGATTCAGCATTACAAGAAGTCCTTAAATATTGTGATGAAAATCAAAATTACCAAGTGCATTTGATAAAATTTAAATCAGAAACTAAATTTTTGCTTCTAAAAATTGTCCTGGTACTAATTAATTATAAAATACTTTTTGAGATTAAATTCTAGTACTCGAATCTACTTTAAGACACGTGTTCAAGGCTTTTATGGCGTACAATAAGGTGAGCGTGCACGCCGTGTGTGTGCCCCGTCTGATACAACCGAAAATGAGATAAAGCACACGTGCGTTTTGCCTCCGCGCGCTCGCATGAATGAAGTCGCGCGCAAATCCGCCGGCTGCATACGAAATAATGGCGAGAAATCAGGTGCGAGGGAGCATAAATTCCTTACTTCCACGCGAATTAATTCGACTTAAAGCGCCTCTCGAATGTATACCGCCAAGCAACGTGAAGTGCTTGGGTGCAAGCGGGGGAAAAATCCAGATGCTAATGAAACAAAGCATTTGCGCGCGTGCCGACGCCCACGCATTCCTTCCTATTCGCTATAGATGGTCCCACATACACACACGTGTGTCTTTGCTCGAGCCGCAGGGCTTGGCACGGCTAGAGAGTGTCATGAATAATC
>Ga0114940_10000860_pt1 | contig 12310 bp, 10 predicted proteins | sample ColdCreekSource_FD_87195 | JGI IMG/M metagenome (GOLD analysis project Ga0114940, IMG submission 87195) | Groundwater microbial communities from Cold Creek, Nevada to study Microbial Dark Matter (Phase II) - Cold Creek Source | ecosystem: Environmental > Aquatic > Deep subsurface > Groundwater ... | reverse complement strand
TGCTTCAGTTCGGGTTGCAGCCTGGTCGCGGCGCGTTCGCACGGGTGGGATACGGCGTCCCACCAGTGGCACTATGCCGGTCCAAACTTTTGCGGAGATCCATGGCTTTCAGGGAGCGTCAACCGTGCCACCAGCCCTTGCTGGGGACTGAACGGTTACGGGGCATTTTTACCAGGGGCAGCGCTGCGGCCCTGACTACCGTCGCACAACCCTGTGGGCCTGACGACCAAAGCGAAGAGTTACCTGCTTTTTTGGGCCTCCAGAACCGCCTGAATCGCCTTGACCTTCTCGACCGTCGGTTCTTCTTCTGCGACGTGGACTATCTGGCCTGCGGCATTGACGACCACCACCACCGTCTCGTCCACGTTGATGCCGAAGCTTTTGCGCACGGCACCTAGCGGATCGAGCAAGAGCAGCGGCTGTTTGCCTTCGCGGTGTTTCTCTTTCAGTTCCGCCAGCGCTCTTGCGCGCAAGAGCTCGGCGGTCTGCGTCAGGTCTTCGATGAAAACCAGGAGCGGCCCGTCTTTCTGCCAGCCTTTTTTGGTGAGCCAGCGCGCCCACTGGTCCTGCTGGGAGGCATGTTTCACGTTGGGGATGGTGATGATGATGACCGCGCCGCGCGGCTTCAATTCTTCTTGCGTATGCTCCTTGCCGTGCGGGTCCTGGAGCTTGAAGTCCGGCAGCTTCGCGACAACCGCGTTCTGCGCGTAGGCGGGCGCGGCACAACAAACCAGGGCAAGTACCGTAGCCGCGAAGGACTTCATGTGCGGCGCTCCAACAGGTATGCAATCAAGTCCGCCTTGCTCTTTTGCACGTCCTCACGCGTGGACAGGGTACGCACGATAAACGTTTCGGGCTGGTGGCCCAACCGTATCGCAAAAGGAATGCATTTTTGTTCGGCGTAGGCGAAGTGCTGCACCGGTTTCGCGACGCCCGGGAAAACGTCCACCTTAAGCCCGGCCTTACGTAGCTCATCGGCCAGGCGCATGGGCGCGGACGGATCGGACTCCGGCTGACCGCTTGAAACAAGCAACACATCGGCCCCACGCTGCTCCGCCGCGAACATCCCACGCTCTTCCATCAAAGTAAAGACGCGCTCGAAGCCGATGGAGAACCCGCACGCAGGCACGCCACCCTGTGGCCCGGGCTTCGTGCCGGCAATCTTATCGACGAGGCCATCGAAGCGCCCGCCTCCCGCCAGCGAAAACGGTACGCCCTCGGCAGCGACCTCGAAGATCGGGCCAGTGTAGTAGTCCATGCCACGAGCGAGGAAGGGGTCGAAAACGAGTTGGCCGGAAGGCAACGGCGGCGTGAGGGCGAGTATCTCTTTGAGTTGTTCGACAAAAGGCTTTGCTCGTTCATCCAATTTCCGTGACAGGTCCTCCAACAACGCCGCAGGAGCAAATTTGGAAACCGCTAATCTGTACTCCAAGAGTTCCTGAACTTTGCCTTCAGCACAACCGCACTGTTGCAACTCGATCTTAGCTTCCTCGACCGTAATCTTGTCCAGCTTATCAAGCACCGTGAAAAATTGGGCGGATTGTGTAGTGCCGAAGGAATCTCCTAGCATGTGCAGCAACGGCCTTGAGTTGAGGCGCACGGTCAGCCCCGTGAAGCCGAGCCGCGCAAGCGCCGTGGTTGTGGCCGAAAGCACATCGGCTTCGACCGCCATGCTCGACGACCCCAGCACATCCACATCGCATTGAACAAACTCACGAAAGCGCCCGTATTGTGGACGTTCGGCGCGCCACACGGGGCCCATCTGGTACCGCTTGAAGATCGTCGGCAATTCACTGCGGTGCGTGGCGTAGAACCTGGCGAGCGGGACGGTAAGATCGAAGCGTAGCGCGGTATCCGAAAGTTCATTGCCGCCTTTTTCCAGAGCACGTTGCAAATCAGCGCCACGCTTCAGCACGTGAAACATCAACTTCTCGTTCTCGCCGCCGCCCTTGCCTTGGAACACCGAGAGATTTTCCAACGCGGGGGTGTCCATGCCCTCGTAGCCGAAGGATTCATAGACCTCGCGGATGCGCCGGATTAGTTCCTGGCGCTTACGGTATTGCTCCGGAAGAAAGTCCCGGAATCCGCTGGGGGCCGACCGCTTGGCCATGGATACTCCCAATGAAGTTTCAGCTTTACGCTTGCCACTTGCCTGGTGTTTAGAAGTCGCAAAGGGTCAAAACGTGATCGCCCCTTCGCTTGCCGAGCGCACGGTCTTGGCGTACTTCGCCAGCACGCCACGGGATTCGCGTGGAGCGGGCAACTGCCAAGCGGCGCGACGCTTGGCGAACTCCTGCGCGTCGAGCGCCGCGTGGAGCGTGCGTGCGTCGGCGTCGATGGTGACGGCATCGTTTTCCTTCAAGAGCGCAAGCGGTCCGCCGACCCAGCTTTCGGGCGCGATGTGTCCGACCACCAAGCCGTGCGTGCCGCCGCTGAAACGGCCATCCGTGATCAGCCCCACTTGGTCGCCGAGGCCCTGTCCGCATAGCGCGGCGGTGATGGACAGCATCTCGCGCATGCCCGGCCCGCCGACCGGCCCTTCGCCGCGAATGACCACCACGTCGCCAGCCTTGATCTTGCGCGCTTGAATCGCCTCGAAGCACGCCTCTTCGCCGTCGAAGACGCGTGCGGGGCCGGTGATCTTGCGGCGCTTTAAGCCCGCGATCTTGGCCACCGCGCCTTCCGGCGCGAGGTTGCCGTGCAGAATAACAATGTGCCCCGTGGCGAACTTCGGTTTATCCAACGGCATGACGACCTCTTGATGCCGCTTGTAGATGCTGGTGACGTGCTTCAGGTTCTCCGCGATGGTCTTGCCGGTCACGGTGAGGCATTCGCCATGCAGCAGCTTGGCATCGAGCAACGCCTTCATCAACGCGGGTGTGCCGCCGGCGCGGTGCAGGTCAAGCATGACGTACTTGCCGCTGGGTTTGAGGTCCGCAAGGTGCGGGACCAGCTTGCCGATGCGCTCGAAGTCAGCCAGCGTCCATTCCACATCGGCCTCCTTCGCAATGGCCATCAGATGGATCACGGCGTTGGTGCTTCCGCCAAGCGCCAGGACAACCGTGTAGGCATTTTCCAGCGCCTGGCGCGTAATGATGTCGCGCGGACGGATGTTTTTTTCAATGAGTGCAACAAGCTGCTTGCCGGCAAGAAAGGCCTCGCGTTCCTTGGCCGCAGTGACCGCCGGCAGACTCGCGTCGAAAGGCAGAGCCATGCCCAGCGCCTCGATGGCACTCGACATGGTGTTGGCCGTATACATGCCGCCGCACGCGCCTGCACCGGGGCACGCGTTGAATTCGATCTGCTCCACGCCCGCCTGGTCGAGTTTGCCGGCCTGGAACTTTCCGACGGCTTCGAAGATCGAGACAATGTCGATATCTTCGCCTTGCGGGCCGGTGCCAGGCAGGATGCTGCCGCCATAGACAAAAATGCTGGGGATGTTCAGGCGGCCCATGGCCATTAGGCAGCCGGGCATGTTTTTGTCGCAGCCGCCGACAGCGACCAATCCATCGTGATTCATGCCGCCGCTGACGACCTCGATGCTGTCGGCAATCACTTCACGCGAGACCAGGCTGTAGCGCATGCCTTGATGGCCCATCATGATGCCGTCGCTGGCCGTGGGCGCGCCAAAGCGCTGCGGCACACCTCCGCCGGCACGTACGCCCTCAAACGCTTTGCGAGCAAGGTGCGAGAGATGCGCATTGCAGGGTGTGATGTCGCTCTGCAAATCGGCGATGCCGACCATGGGGCGCTCGAAGTCGTCATCGAGGAATCCGACGGCGCGGAGCATGGCCCGGTTGGGCGCGCGGCTCATGCCCGCGGTGGTCAGGCGGCTCTTGCGCTTAAGGTCTTGTGGCATGGTGTAGTTCTCCAGTGGCTACTGCATCGGGTGTTAAACCAGAACTGTACGGGGAAAGCAACCGCAGCGAGATTCGGAAAGAATGCTCGCGCCAACTGGACAAGACCCCGGTAGGTCCCCAGCATGCGCGCAGGCAACTTCCACGCGACCGGCTACGGCGATTCGCGCCGGCGGGCCAAGCTTTGAAATAGCTTTTCCGCCGTGTCCGCCAGTTTTCCGGGTGTGTAATGCTCCAGCACGCGTGCCTTTCCTGCTGCGGCCAGTCGCTCACGTCGTGGACCGTCGCGCAGCATGTTCACGAGAGCGGCGGCGAGGGCGGCTTCATCGCGCGGCGGCACGAGGCAACCGGTCTCGCCTTCCACCACAAGATCTTTCACTCCACCCACGTCGGTGGCCACACAGGCGCGCCCTGACGCGTAGGCTTCCAGCAGCGCAATACCAAAAGATTCGCCCGCCACCGGCGCGAGCACGGCCAGATCGGCTTCGGCATACAGCGCCGGCACATCGTCGCGAAATTTGAGCAGGTGCACGTGCTCGCCAAGCTGCTTTTCAGCGATGAGCGTGCGCAGCGGTTCGTACTGACTGCCCAGTCCGGCGATGGCCAACTTCGCGTCCGGTAGTTCGTCGGCAACCTTGCGCCATGCGCGCACCAGCACGTCATGGCCCTTCTCAGGCGCGAGTCGCCCGACACTGAGCGTCAGCGTGCCGCTCGCAGCGACACCCAGCCGCTGCCGCAGCCCGGCGCTCGGCGGAGCATTTAGAAAGTGTTCCAGCTTCGTACTCGGCGGAAACGTCGTAATGTGGTCCGGCGCAACCAAACCTCCTCGCGTGAGCAGCGGGGCGATCTCGGACGAACTGACCGCCACATGGTCGATCAGCCTTCCATACAGCCAGCGATTAAACGGGTGCCCGGAAACCTTGAAGCTGTTGTGCCGCCAGCGCACTAGAAACGCGCTGCGGCAGAAGCACCGGCGCGCCAGCGCGCAGGCCCAGGTGTCCTGGGAGCCGTTGGTGAGCAGGCCATCGGGCGGCGCGGCGCGCCAGATGTCGCGCAAACGGCGTTGGTCGCGCAGGAAAGAGCGTACGCGCAGGCCGCGACGCAGTTCGAGCTTGTCGAACGTCTTCAAGCCAGCCGCCGCCGCGCGCTTGATCAGTTCCGATTCGGCCACGCCAGCTACGGTCACGTCATGCCCGCGCTTGGCAAGTTCCTCCGCCAACAGCGCCACGACGGAGGACTGTCCTCCCCACAGGCGGTGCATGTTGACGAAAAAGAGGCGCATGGTTGGACTCTCGGCGGGTTTCTTTTTACTGCGTATCGTTCACTTTTTTCTCGCCTTCCCCACGGCTTCCTCTAGGTGTTGACTCAGCTTCGCGACATAGTCCTCTTCACGAAACGCTTCCAGCATCCGCGCGCGAGCAGCCTCGCCCAGCTTCTTTTGATCCGGCCCTGCGCGCATCAGGGTTTCGAGCGCAGCGGCTAGGGCGTCTTCATCTCCAGGAGGAAGCAGTCGGCCCGTAACGCCGTCCTGCACCAAATCCGGCAGCACGCCCACGCACGAAGCCAACAGCGGCAGACCGCAGGCGCTGGCTTCCAGTCCCGCGCGGCTTGACCCTTCGGATCCTTGCGACGGCAGCACGTAGGCGTCCAGGGCATCGTAGGCAAGGCGCATGTCTTCGATAAACCCCGGGCGCAGGTCGGCGTGTGCCGCAACGCCGGTCTGTTCGCACAGGCTCCGTAGCTCCGCGTAGGAACCCGGACCGCGCCGCGACTCGTCCGTGAAAATGCACAGCCGAATGTTGGGGGCCAAACGGTTCTCCACCTGAGCGGTGGCGCGGACGCGACCGTACGCCTTCGCAAACGCACGCACCAGCACGTCGTGGCCTTTTACGGGCGAGGGCCGACCGGCCGTGCCAAGTATCAACGCGTCGGCATCGAGACGAAAGCGTTCGCGTGCGGCTTTGCGTTCGTCGGGCCTAGCAGGCGCGAAGCGTACCGTATCGACGCCTTCCAGCAGCACCTTGACGTGCTCCGTGCGGAACCCCGGCAGCGCGGCGTACTGCCGCGCGATCACGCTGGCGGAACACAGCACAAGTTCCATGCGGTTGTGCAAGCGCCGGTTGAAGCCGCTAGGGTGGATAGCGAAAACCACGCCTCGCATGCGCACCAGCGCCGGTTTTTTGGTCAGCGTGGCCAACGTGTAATGCGCCAGCCACTGCTCGGGACTCTTCTGCACGATCACCGCATCGGTTCTCTCGCGGGCCAGGAACTCTCGCAGAATGCGCAAGTCACGTAAAAAGCTCAAACCGCGAAAACCACGGCGTAGTGCCAGCCGCGAATTAACATTCACGCCAGCCTGTTGGCCGCGCGTGGCCCAATAATCACCCGGAGCAAAAAGTGTGGTTTGATGGCCCGCGCGCGCCAGCAACCGGGCGGTCTGGAAGGCCGTGTGAGCGGAGCCGCCGTTGCCGGCCACGCTGGTGATCAGGGCGACGCGCATCTGAGCGACGGGTTCTTGTCCTCGAACGTACGGGCTGTGAGCTTGCGGACCTAGCCCGCTTTGGAACGACGGGCACGTGATGATTTCGGCCTGCTCGAAAGTTCTGCGATGGCGTCCCGTACCGATCCGTCCGCGCGGCGCAGGGCTTGCGAAGCTTCCTGTTCGGTCGTGTGGGTGGCGTCCATCACCAAGTTGCGCGCACGTTCGAGCAGCTTTTCACATTTAATCTGTAGATCGAGCATGCGGTTACCCTGAACTCGACCCAGGCGCACCATGATGGCTGTCGAGAACATGTTCAGGATCAGCTTCTGCGCGGTCCCGGCCTTCATGCGTGTCGAGCCGGTGACGACTTCTGGGCCGGTGCGTGCCACGATGGCCACATCGGCTAAGGGAATCAGCTCCGAATTGGGATTGCTGGTGATGCAGGCCGTGAACGCTCCACGCCTCCGCGCTTCCTGCAAGGCGTCGCGTACATACCGTGCGCGCCCGCTGGCACTCAGGCCAATCACGGCATCACGGCGGCTGATTTTATGCGTACGGATGTCGCGTCGACCAGCCGGTCCGTCGTCTTCCGCGCCTTCCCTGCTTTTGATAAGGGCCTCGAAGCCACCCGCCATGAGACCTTGCACCATGTCCTGCGGGACGCCATAGGTCGGCGGCATTTCACTGGCATCCAGGCACCCCAGGCGCCCGCTGGTGCCCGCGCCGATGTAATAAAGGCGCCCGCCAGACTGCATGCGCGGATACACGGCGTTCACGGCTTCTTCGATGTGCGGAATACAGCGCCGCACCGTGCCTGGCACGCTTTGGTCTTCCGCATTGATGATGCGCAACAGCCGTGCGGTACTGACGCGGTCCAAGTTCCGGCTACGCGGGTTGGACTGTTCGGTGGCGAGTTGCCTAAGGTCGGTCATGCGTTTTTCCTGGGTCTGATGCTTTCTTACCAGCGCGGCTGGAAAACGCGAAGCGCGAAAGCATCGGCGTAGTGGGCGCGGCAGTTCCTTCGCCGGAGCGCGGGCGTCTCGCCCGCAGAGGTGCCGTTTACTCCAAGCTACATGCAGGCGCGGGACACCTGCGATACTGCCAGTAGGATGCCGGCGTTACGTTTATGCTCAGCGGTAAGAAGAACGGGTACGTTGAAAGCCTCGTAGCGTTCGGCCCCAGCGCGTGTACTTCTAGCCCTTGCGTTCGCTCGCGAGACCTGAATAATCCCCTCTTCCCATGATTCTTGTCACCGGTGCCACCGGCTTCCTCGGCAACCACGTCGCCCGCCAACTGGTCGCGCGCGGCGAGTCGGTGCGTGTCACGCTACGCAAGACCAGCAGCCTCAAACTACTTGAAGACCTGACCAGCCTGGAAAAGGTGGAGGCTGACCTGCGTGACCAAGCCTCCCTCGAAAAAGCCCTAAAGGGTTGCTCGATGCTCTATCACGTCGCCGCCGATTACCGCTTCGACGTAAGCGACCCAAACGAGATGTTCAAGAGCAACGTCGAGGGCACGCGCCACCTGATGGTCGCCGCCGGCAACGCAGGCGTCTCGCGCATCGTCTATACCTCCACCGTAGGTTGCGTGGGTCTGCCGGCCACCGGCGCGCTGGGAAACGAAGAGACGCCGGTCGATCTCGAGATGATGGTAGGCACCTACAAGCGCACGAAGTTCCAGGCCGAGCAAGAAGTGCTGGAACTGGCGCGCTTGGGCCTGCCGGTCGTTGTGGTCAACCCCACTGCGCCCATTGGAGAAATGGACGTCAAACCCACGCCGACCGGCGACATGATCCTCCGCTTCTTGAAACGCAAGATGCCTGCCGTCATCGACACGGGCCTTAACCTCATTGATGTTCGCGACTGCGCCGCAGGCCATCTCTTAGCCGCCGAACGCGGTCGCACCGGCCAGCGCTACATCCTGGGCTGTAAAAACATGACGCTCATGGACATCTGCCATGCGCTCGGACAGATCAGCGGCCTGCCCGTGCCTAAAATGAAGCTACCCTACGCCGTGGCGTACCTGGCCGGCTGGTTCAATACCAAGTGGAGTCAGGCGCTGGGAAAAACGCCGAGCATCAGCCTGGAAGGCGTACGCATGGCCCGCAAACGCATGTTCGTGGATTGCAGCAAAGCACAGCAGGAACTTTCGCTGCCGCAGACTCCACCAGAAGAAGCCTTGGCACGCGCCGTGGAGTGGTTCAAACAGCATAAGTACGTCTAGCCAGGCACCTCAACTTACGTCGTTCAGTAACTCCGGCAGCACGGCCTGCCACGCAAGGGTCAACGCGGCGGATGCCTTGGCGGCGTGGTCTTTTAGTTTCAGCAGCACCCCCACGTTCTTGGGATGCTTAAAGGCGAAGCGCGTTACCTTGCCCAGGCGCACACTGCCGTCTTGGTCGAGGAACTCACCGATTTCCTCCGGCAAATCGTCCTGGACTCCGTCGCTGATGGCGCGCAAGGCGAGGAAGGGAATGCTATGGGTACGCGCGACCTGTTCGACCGCGCCGCACTCCATGTCGACGGCCAGCGCACGGAAGGCCAGCCCCACCGCACGCTTGTCCGCACCTTGTAGCACCGGCGTGCTGGCGACGACCAGCGGCCCGCAGTGAAAAGGCAGGCCGACTGCTTGCAGAGCTTGGCGCGCTTTTTTTGCCGCAGCCTCATCCACCAAGACGGGCGGCCTGATTTTGTACGAAGCGAAGGAAGCTGTGGGCGGAGGCAGCGTGCAGATGGAATCGGCCAGCACCACGGTTCCTACCGCAGCGGCCTCGGAGCACCCGCCGCTGAAGCCCGAAGAACACAGCAGCATGAGGCCCGGTACCAGGACAGCGCTTTCCGCAGCCTTGGTTGCCGCTTCAAGTCCGATGCCGCCTTGGCTTACGCGCACACGCGTACGCAGCGGTTCAGCCAGGGTCTGCACGGCGGCGCTCAGCGCGTCCAGTTCTTCACGCAAAGCGACGACGATGGCAATGTGGTTCAGGGCCGTCAAGGGTCCACCTTTTCTTGGTTCGTTGGTTACTGTGGAACGTGCAGAGTGGGTTACAAATTGAAGTGGTGTCTTTTCGGCGAGCGACGCCGCTAAAGCCGTGCGTTATCGATCAATCGCGTAGCGCCGATCTTGACGGCCAGGGCCGCTAGGCAAGCACCGGAAACCTTGGCCACGTCGGTGAGCGTATCCAGGTCGACAATGGCCACGTAGTCTATCTCCGCATTGGGCGCGGCCTTGTCGATCAGTTCTGCCATTTCGCCACTCAGTTTCATGGCCGCAGTTTCACCGGCCGCAACGCGTTTTATGCAGTGCTGCAGCGCTTGGTACAGACACTGGGCCTGTTTGCGTTCCAGAGGCGCAAGGAATCGGTTGCGGCTGGACATGGCCAGGCCATCGGCTTCGCGGACGATTTCGCACGGCACGATCTGGACGCCCAGATTCAAGTCGCGGGTCATGACTTCAAGGATGCGCACTTGTTGCGCGTCCTTGCGACCGAAGTAGGCGCGGTCGGGACGCACGAGCGCAAAGAGCTTGATGACGACCGTGGCCACGCCGCGGAAGTGCCCGGGCCGCGACATGCCGCACAGCACATCCTGCAAGCTACCGACCTCGACGAACGTGCGCGCGTCCGCAGCGTACATGTCCTTGGGCGCGGGATGGAAAAGGACGTCCACGGGAATTCCAGCGCAGAGGTGCTCATCGGCCTCGAACGAGCGTGGGTACCGCTCGAAGTCCTCGCCCGGCCCGAACTGCGTGGGATTGACGAAGATGGAGGCGACGACCATGTCATTTTCCTTGCGTGCGCGGTCCAGCAGGCTTTTGTGCCCCGCGTGCAACGCACCCATGGTCGGCACGAAGCCAATGGATTTGCCTGCCTTGAGTCGTTCTCGCGACCATGCGGACATCTCGGCGGGAGTAGTGAGAAGGAGCGGAGTGGTCATGCTGCGTATCCTGGGTTAGGGGCTTAGGGTGGTCGGCCAAGGAGTATACCGAAGGTAGTTCTGCGCGCCGGGTGGATTGGACGTGCGGTGAAAGGATGAGGCAGGGCTTTTCAATTGTTGCCCCCCGTCATAGGGAGCACACGGCGTCCGACGCAGAGGTCGGACGCTACCAACTACAAGAGCGGCCTTGCGGCCGCTCTTGTCTTAAACGTTAACAAATCCAAATCTTTTGAGCACGTTTCAGATCACCACTTGTAGAGCCACTGGATCATGAGCGTGTCCTGTGTAGCGCGTCCTTTGCGAGTTCCTCCCGTTGGACCGGATTCGGTATCCGCGAACGGGTTCTCACTCGATCCATCGTGACGGTATTCAAAACGCATTTCCAAGGGTGCGGCTAAAGTCCACGAGACCGTCGCCGTACCGGACCAAAGCTTTTGTGCGACACCGGTGCGCGAGCCACCTATGTCGTTCAAGTACTCGCCACGTCCTGCGACGTACCAGTTCTTAAGGAAGCCCCACTTTACGTAACCGGCAGCACCGTACCAGATGCCGTCGCGACCATTAGGCACTCCCGTGCCGGGCGCGACGCGCACGCTGGCGTTCTCGTCGCGGCCCCATGTAGCGTCTATGCCAAACGAGAGGGTTTCCCAAGGTGTGAAGAGCATATTGGTATTCACGTTATAGCGGACATCGCTGTCATTGTTTTGAACAGCATCCGTCCCATCTGTGGTGACACGATCCGTAGCGGTACGCTCATTGCCCACCGCGCCCACGACATTCCAGGTGAACCACTTCATCGGCGACCAGCTACTTTGCAGGATGGCCGTCTTGCCGTCGTTGTTGTCCTGCATGTTGTCCCAACCGTTAACCAAATGGCCCGTGAGCGTCCAACTATCGAAGAACTTATAGGATGCCGTAACACCCGTGTGGGTGAACGGTATCACGTACCCAAACTGATAGGAGCGCGAAGCGTTCCAGTTCTCTTGCGCCTCGATGACTTCAAATCCGAAAGGGGTGACCATTTTGCCGAATTTGAAGGTGATCCCGCTGCCAATGGGCGCGATGTAGTCGATGTAGGCCTGCTGTAGGTCAAGCTGCCGATCGTTAGCCACTCCACCAAGTATGTCCGCCTTGTCAAAAGCATGGAACTTACGCGCGTCGGTACCCAAGGCCAAATCCAAGCGGAAGCCAGCCTCTCCAGGTGCCTGCGCCGTGCCGTCAAAATCGAGCTCAGCCAAGTGCATGTTGAAGCCGTTGTTATCCTCGTTGTCAAATACCCGCAGTGCGTTGGTCTGCGTATCGGGGCGGTTGAGGTTGTACTGATAACTAATATCGAAGTAACCACCAATGCGCACACTCCGCTTGTGCAGGTCCGGATTGTGAAATACTAAGTTCGAGCCTGACTTCGCTTCGAGTGCTCGGTTGATCTGCATATGGACATCAGGTTTCAGCGTATTGAAGCGCTCAGAGGTCTTGAGCTGCTGGCGTAACGTTCCAATTTCCTGCTCCTGCGTGTTCAGCTTCACTTCCATCGCCTTCATTCGCTGCAGCATCTCGTCTAGGCCGGATTGCTCGGCACGCACTAGCGCCGTACAAACCACGGCTGTAACAGCGACAAGTGTTATCCATCCATTCAACCTGCGACTCATGCTCTCCTCCTAATCTTGGGTTGCCCGCGCCTCAGTACAAGCACGCACGCACCAGTTTGACAAAAAACTTTTCGTAAGCTTCTTCCTAGCGACGACCTTATTAGATGCATTTACACGCTGAGGACAGGAAACCTAAACGGCATAGCATCAATGTCAAACCATTCCGGCTAATTTTACCGAGCGCGCGGCCACCCATTGTGCATCTTGATATTGGACACAAACTTCGAGTACTTTGCATAGCGAGCAAACGTTTTTCTGCAATCAAAACCTGTTTGTACGGCACTATAGCAGCGTAAATTGCGTTTACTGGATGAAGATCACACCCCCTTTGAGCGCAGGCAACAGGCCATACGACATGCTCATGCACGGAGAGTTCCCAGACGGTGCGGA
>Ga0114940_10000859_pt1 | contig 12313 bp, 12 predicted proteins | sample ColdCreekSource_FD_87195 | JGI IMG/M metagenome (GOLD analysis project Ga0114940, IMG submission 87195) | Groundwater microbial communities from Cold Creek, Nevada to study Microbial Dark Matter (Phase II) - Cold Creek Source | ecosystem: Environmental > Aquatic > Deep subsurface > Groundwater ... | reverse complement strand
CTGTAAATAGCATTTACAGTATTTACAACAAAATTTTATGGTTACTAATTCAGAACTATATACCGAGAATGGGCTTGATCTCTCTCTAGACATCAAGCCTTTGGAGAATCCAGAGGGAGAACTGCATCTACGCTTTTATTTAGCGTCAGGAGAAATCTGTGCTTTTCCTGCTACAGGTATCGCCGAAGTGATGCAGCAGACTCCAGATCAGATTGCCCCCATCCCCAATGCTTCTCCCTTACTATTGGGAACGATTAACTTAAGAGGTCGCGTGATTTGGGTTGCTGACTTAGGTCAGCTTTTGGGGGACAGCGTTGCCTTAAAAACAGACCGCCCGACGATTCCTGTCATTGCGATTGAAGATCAAGAGCAAATCATTGGGTTGGCAATCGATAGTATCGGTGAGATGGACTGGCTAGATGTCGAACAACTAGAAATTCAGCAGCCACCCACCGAGGGTATGGCTCCTTTTGTCCAAGCTCAATGGCAAGCTGATGAGGAAAGCGAAATCTTAGTTAACTTACTAGATCCAGTCAAAATTTTACGATCATCACGATGGGCAGCCTGAAACTATCAGGATAATTAATCTCTGTTCAAGTTAAAACTTATACTTATTGAGCATTATTTGGGAAAACAGCATCAAGTTGCTTTTCTTTTTACTGATATAAACTGGCAGTCATCTAGAGTCAAAAGCTGAAAGATAAGAACTCATCAGTACAAGCAATAAAAATTTAGATTTAATTGGCAAAAAGCATCATGGCATCAGGAACTAATTATTCTCAGGAATACGGACAAGCAGAAAAAGCTTATTTAGAAAGTAATTTCGCTCAAGCAGCAGAAATAATCGATCATTTAGCCGATGAATTTCCCGATGATCCAAATGTCTTGTTGCTGCGGGGTCATATCTATTGCTATGGCTTTCAAAACTACGATGTGGCAAAACAACACTATGAAGATGTTCTGAGTTTAAGCGATGCTAGCGATCTACTGGATTTTGCCCGTAGTGGTATTGAACAAATAGAACAGCTTCAGGAACAGTTATTGGAGTCTGATGAATCTTTCGATAGTGACAATTTAGACTATGAAAATGATTTGAGCGACAGGGACTTTCCTGACGAACAAGCCTATGAAGAGGGTTTTGAAGGAGATAATTTTGCTGAACACCAAAATTATGAAGTTGAGTTAGAGGTTGATTTAGAAGATGCTGCGGTGGATTCAGATATCAACCAGGGCTTGATGTCCAGAGCGGAAGATGTGGAAGAGGAAGACCACAATCCCTTTGAGCAACCAGATTCAGAAGGGTCAGAATTAGCATCTAGGGAGCAAGGTCTAGATTCTTTTGCAGCATTTGCGGCCGACGAATCGGATTTGGTATCTGGACTCAGTAGTCCTCCCTTAAAAGTTCCCTTCCCTAAAGAGGAACAGCCCAACGTTCATACTAGCTCTACTTTCATGGTAGACGATGATGAAGATCACCAGGAGCTTCCTGACTATACGGAGGAAGATTTTGCCCCCAGCCAAAATAATTATAATGATGACAATGACTATGATGACAGTTCGGAACTAGAAATTGATACCGTTTTAACTGAACCCTTTTCCATCGGTAATGATGAAGATTACGGAATGGAAGACATTCCTGAACAAGATGGAGTGGATTACCAAGACGAGCTGGAATTTGATGAAATTGACAGTAGTTTCTTCGACCTTGAAGAATTAGAACAAGGACTGCCTGATACTGGTCTATTTAACGTAGTAGAAGACCCCAGTGGTGCCAGCAGCATTGGTATCCAAAGTACAAATCTTGCTAGTAATTTGGTTGCTGAAGCGGATTTTTCAGAGCCTGATGAAATTGCCATTAGTGAGGCTATTCCTAACGCCACCAAATCCTCTGCCAAACCAAAGGAAGACTTGGAAATTGAAGTTAAACAGGGAACTTTAGCTAATTTTATAAATGCTCCGATCCGCCAAAAGCAACTTACTACCGCTGGTGTTACGGGATTAGTTTCGGCGATCGCCGTTTTGACCATCGGTTTAATTGGTTCTGGTGTGGTAGCCAGCAGAACTGATAAGACGATTAAAGAAGGTATTCCTGGTAGTATCTTGCTATCTCTCGTGGCTGGACTATCCAGTGCGGGAACTGCTGCCGCGATCGGCAATATTACCACCAAACACATTACTAAAACCAGCCAAGATTTACAAAATCAGTTTGATGATGTTTATCAAGGAAACCTCAATGCCAAGGCTACGGTATATTCCCAAGATGAGTTTGGACAGTTGGCATCAGGCTTTAACCGCATGACGCGAGTGGTCTTAACTACTACCCAAGAAGCCCAAAGAAGAGCCGAAGAAACCGAACAAGCTAAAGAAGATTTACAGCGCCAGGTAATTCGACTCCTGGATGACGTGGAAGGCGCAGCTAGAGGGGATTTAACCGTACAAGCGACCGTTACCGCCGACGTTTTAGGAGCCGTTGCGGATGCCTTTAACTTAACTATCCAAAGTTTGCGGGAAATTGTTCGTCAGGTAAAAGAAGCCGCCGAACAGGTAAACCAAAGTTCTACTGATAGTGAATTATTTGCCCGTAACCAATCTAGTGAAGCCTTGCGGATGGCAGAAGAATTAGCCGTCACCTTGAATTCGGTGCAAATGATGACTGAATCCATTGAAAGGGTTGCGGAAAATGCCCGTGAAGCCGAGGAAGTTGCTCGTTCGTCGTCGGTAACTGCCCTCAAAGGTGGAAAAGCGGTGGAACGTACGGTATCAGGGATTTTCCAAATTAGGGAAACGGTATCAGAAACTGCTCGTAAAGTAAAACGACTAGCCGAAGCATCCCAAGAAATCTCCAAAATTGTGCTGTTAATCTCCCAAATTGCGGAAAGAACTAACCAGCTAGCCCTCAATGCCTCAATTCAGGCAGCCAAGGCAGGGGAGGCAGGTCGTGGTTTTGCTGTGGTTGCGGATGAAGTTCGACAGCTTGCGGATAGATCTGGAAAATCTTTGAAAGAAATTGAACAAATCGTACTGCAAATTCAAAGTGAAACAGGGTCGGTAATGACCGCGATGGAAGAAGGTATTCAGGAGGTAATTGACGTAACGGAAAGAGCAGAACAAGCGAAAACTGCCCTAGAAGATATTATTCAGGTATCGAATCGGATTGATACCCTGGTACGTTCCATCACTGCCGATACGGTGGAGCAAAGAGAAAACTCGCGGGCTGTGGCACAGGTAATGCAGTCGGTGGAGTTGACCGCCCAAGCCACTTCTCATGAATCCCAGAGGGTTGGTGGTGCGCTACAAAGCCTTGTAGGTATTGCCCGTGGTTTACTTTCCTCTGTGGAAAGATTCCGTATTGATAAAGGAGAATTGTAAATTAAACAGTATTTACTACAGATGCATCGTAAGGGCGAACGGCGGTTCGCCCCTACAAAAATCGTGTGTTGCGTTCTCTTTTTAAATTGATCTCAACTATGGCTGCGGCAAATAGAGAGAGAGCCTCACTGATAGACCTTGATAATTCGTCATCGGCAACAATTCCTGCTGCATCCAAACCCGTACCTGCAAGATTGAGGGTTAAGTTAGCTGGTTCAATAATTTGAGCTGACATGATGACTAAAATTTCTCTCAGAGAACTCAAGGCAATAGTTGCTCTGGGGTTAGTATTAATCAAAGCTACTGGTTTACCAGGAAATTCAGTACTGCTTACTAACCAATCAAGAGCATTATTTTTTAAAAGCTTATAGCTCATAGCTTATAGCTTATAGCTCCAGAAGAAGCCCTTTTATTAAAGTTTAAACAATTGCTCTGAGCAAACCAAGTACAATGACAGGAATAAACCTTAGCTTATTTCTACCCACGAATAGATAAGCTATCCTACTCTCTCCTAACACAATCCTGAATCACCTTTATGGATGCTTTTGCCTTAGTTCCTCCTGAATGGACTAAATCCGCAGGTCATGCCCTTGATTTTCGTTGCCCTAGTTGCCAAACTGACCCCGCAAAGGCACAAAGTGTTTGGCTCAATCGTCGCGCTCCTGTCAGCGTAGTCAATAAGCGGAAATACCAAGAGTTTTATCAGTGTGAGTGCGGTACTGCTTGGTGGAGTTGGAGTGATGATCGCCCACCCTCGGAATTGAGGGATACTTAAAGGTTTTTTTTCGTACCCAAAAAGGCTCTATTCTAAAATATGACTCTAGTTACCTACTCAAAGAATGCAGTTCGACAAAATTCTGATCGCTAATCGAGGAGAGATTGCTCTACGCATCTTGCACACCTGTGCTGAAATGGGTATTGCTACGGTGGCTGTACACTCTACTATTGATCGCCAGGCACTCCACGTTCAGTTGGCAGATGAAAGTGTCTGTATTGGGCCTCCTCCATCAGGCAAAAGCTATCTCAATATTCCCAATATTATTGCTGCGGCCTTAACTCGCAATGCCACGGCAATTCATCCTGGCTATGGATTTCTAGCGGAAAATGCTCGCTTTGTGGAAATTTGTAACGATCACCAGCTAACTTTTATCGGCCCTTCAAAAGAGGCGATGTTGGCGATGGGGGATAAATCAACTGCCAAGAAAACCATGCAGCAGGCAAAAGTCCCTACTGTACCTGGGAGTAATGGTCTACTGCGGGATGAGTCGGAAGCCAAAGCGATCGCCTCTCAAATGGGCTACCCAGTGATGATTAAAGCCACCGCAGGGGGTGGTGGTCGGGGAATGCGCTTGGTGCGGGAGGAAGGGGAGCTAGTCAGGATGTTTCAAGCTGCTCAGGGAGAGGCAGAGGCTGCTTTTGGCAATGGAGGGGTTTACCTGGAAAAGTTTGTCGAAAATCCCCGACATATTGAGTTTCAGATTCTTGCTGACAGTCATGGCAATGTGGTTCATCTAGGAGAACGGGACTGTTCGATCCAACGTCGTCACCAAAAGCTATTGGAAGAAGCCCCCAGCGCCGTGTTGAGCGCAGAATTACGCCAGAAAATGGGAGATGCCGCCGTTAGAGCCGCCAAATCAATTAATTATGTCGGTGCAGGAACAGTGGAGTTTTTGCTCGATAAGTCAGGGGATTTCTACTTTATGGAAATGAATACTCGTATCCAGGTAGAACATCCAGTTACCGAAATGGTGACAGGGATAGACTTGATTGCCGAACAGATTCGGGTTGCTCAAGGAGAAAAACTCAGATTTACCCAAGAGCAAGTAAAACTTCGGGGTCATGCGATCGAATGCCGCATCAATGCCGAAGATCCTAAACATAATTTTCGTCCCCATCCAGGAAGAATCAGCGCCTATTTACCCCCAGGTGGCCCAGGAGTGAGGATGGATTCCCATGTTTATACTGACTATGAAATTCCCCCTTATTACGATTCTTTAATTGGTAAGCTGATTGTCTGGGGTGAAGATCGAGATATGGCAATTAAGCGGATGCGACGCGCCCTAAGGGAATGTGCTATTACAGGAGTTCCTACTACCATTGAGTTTCATCGACGTATTTTGGAAACTCCTGCTTTTCTCAAAGGAGAAATTTACACCAATTTCATTGCCGAGCATCTGAGCGATTGATTTTATTTGTCCTTACTTTGTCCTTGTTGCATGAGAAAAAACTAAGAACTAAATTAATGATCCAGAGCCATAGTGATCAATCCCTGTTGACCAACTAGGATTTCTCTGAGCAGAGTACATAACCCCACCAAGATAATCGGGGTAATATCAACTCCGCCAATGGGTGCAACTATTTTGCGTAAAGGCTTGAGCAAAGGCTCAGTAGGCACAACCACCAAATTAAAGGGAAACTTGTTCAACTCCGCTTGAGGATACCAAGTCAGAACAATTCTAAAAATAAATAAGATGGTCATTAATCCCAGCAACAGACTAATTGCGCTCGTGCCGATAGTTAAATTCATAAATCTCTCACCAAATAGCTAAATGCTAGATAAATATTGCTAAATGTAAACATATATTATGTATTGTACCGCTACCCTAGGCTTTCGATGGGGTCAGGATGAAATAAATAATAAACTTTGGTTTGGGTAAAAAAACTTTTAGAATTATAAAACAACGTAAACTATTAAAGTTAAAACCAAAATATAGTCAGGATAAAAATTATGACCCCTTCTCTATTCAATTTCCTTTTAAGTATCGGTTTGGGCGCAGCGATCGTAGTTATTCCCGCAACCATTGCTTTAATCGTTCTCAGTCAAAGCGACAAAATCGAACGTGGGTAAAGGGCTTCGCCTTAGCTATTGGCTTTTAGCTGCAATCAATAGAGTCTTAAACTCTACCTTGCATTTAAATAAATTTACAGATAGAGCTGGCTAGTCAACTCTAGCTGCTGAAATAACAGCAACTCAACGGCGAAATCATCTTTCCTAGAGAGAGACGGTATTGTTACCATGATTTCGTCGTTATATTTTTAGGGTTTAATTTCAGTCTTGGATGTTGTAGCGCTACGCACCAGGGGCAAAGGACAAAGGGAAGAATAATACCTGAAAAATCTACGGTAGGGAGAGAAGATACACTACTTAGGATTAGGTATGGATAGAATAGGTGGTAATTAAAACCAAGAAATTCAGATTGGAGAGTATTCATGGTCAATTTAGGGGGCGGCCCAGCTTTTATATTGGGTCTGTTTTTAGCCATAGCAGGGGCAGGTTTATTCTTCCTGCGGTCAGTTCGCCCAGAGTTGGCAAGGGATTATGATATTTTCTTTGCTGCTGTAGGTTTACTTTGCGGCATTATTTTAATTTTCAACGGTTGGCGACTTGACCCAATTTTACAGTTTAGTCAATTTTTACTCACGGGAACGGCAGTTTTCTTTGCCTTTGAGAGTGTGAGAATGCGTAGCGCAGCTACAGAACAGGCAAGACGAAGTACCGCTACCGTTGATCGCGATCGCCCTGTGAGTCGTACCAGGGTTTATACTGAAGCAGAATTAGACAAAATTGATCCCTATGATAATGTTTATGAAGGGGCAGAACCCAACTACAGTAGTCCTAGATTAAGAGGTTATGACGATCCAGCACCTCGGTCTAATCGTCGTCCTGCCAGCAGAAGCAGAAGTACCCCGCCAGAGGATCTGAGGGATGAACCGAGACGAAGAACTCCTCGTAATCGTCCTGAACCAAGAGATTCTGTAGTTAGAGAACCTCAAAGCGATTATCCGACGGGGGCAAATCGCGATCGCTATGAAGAACCCAATCGTAGTTCCTCCCGTCCCCGTCGCCCTGCTGCCCCAGCTAGAGATGCCTATGATGAATGGGATGATGTGCCAAAATCCGCTTCTCGTCCTCGTCGCCCTGCTGCCCCAGCTAGGGATGTCTATGATGAACGCGATCGCAACCCTGTTCGGGAAAGCTATAGTCCTCCCGCCGAACCTAAACCCAGATCGAACCCTGCGGATTTAGGGAGAAGCTATGAACCAGAAGAGGATTATCCAGGAGATGATACAGACAGCAGCTACAACGACTCAGGTTTAGGCAGAAATTACGATGATGAGAAAAAGCCGATTCCTGGAGATTATGTGGTGGATTATCAGCCTTTAGAAAATATGGGGACTGATTATGCAGACAATGGTTATGATGACTCCGAATCAAATGATTATGATGACTACGATGAGTCAGAAAATAATGACTCGGAAGCAGATGATTATGACGACTATAACGAGCCACCTGGAGGTCGTAAACCAATTAACTTTGGCAATGATTATGATTAACTCATGTTACGCACTCATTGATTCGTGAAGAACATGAAATATGGATATACCATCGTATATGTTTCATCTGTTGTGGAAACATTAGAGTTTTATCGAGATGCTTTTGGCTTTGAAATCAGATTTATTCATGAATCAAAAAAATATGGAGAATTAGATACTGGGTCAACAGTTTTGGCTTTTGCTGACCACGAAATGGGAGAGATGAACCTCAATGGGAAATACCTAAAAAGCGACATGCAAAATCGGCCGTTTGGCATTGAATTGGCATTTATTACGGAAGATATAGAAGCTGCTTTCGCTCAGGCAATTGCAAAAGGGGCAATAGCCATCAAAGATCCTGAGTTGAAACCTTGGGGTCAGACTGTTGCTTATGTCAGAGCAATTGAAGGTTCGCTAATTGAACTTTGCACGCCAGTTGCTAGTTAGCTCAATAATTGCTAAAAAAATCTAATAGAAAGCTTTTTAACCAAAACTTTGCTGTAAACCTACAATAAGCAGAATTTTGGTATTTTTTATGACCGACAGTAAATATATTCTCGCTCTCGATTTGGGTACGACAGGAAACCGAGCCATCTTATTTGATCGCTTTGGGGAGGTTGTCGGTCAAGCATATCAAGAACTAACCCAATATTATCCCCAGCCAGGCTGGTTAGAACATGATGCCACAGAGATTTGGCAAGATGTTAAGGACTGTATCCAGCAAGTCATTACAGAGAAAAAAATAAATCCCCAAGCGATCGCCGCAATTGGTCTGACGGTACAAAGGGAAACCTGCTTACTCTGGAATAAAACCACAGGGAAGCCATTACATAAGGCAATTGTTTGGCAAGATCGTCGTACTGCCGATCACTGCGATCGCCTGAAAGCCGAAGGCAAAGCAGCAATGATCGAAGAAACTACAGGTTTGGTGGTAGATGCTTATTTTTCCGCAACAAAACTCTGTTGGCTCATTGATTGGGTTAAGGAACATCAACCCGATACTAATTGGGATAATGTGCTGGCAGGGACGATTGATACTTGGGCATTATGGAATTTAACAGGGGGCAAGGTTCACGCTACGGACGGGAGTAATGCCAGCCGTACTATGTTAATGAATCTCGATCAAGGAGACTGGGACGAGGCTTTATTAGAATTGTTTGCCATCCCCCGCCAGATTTTGCCTGAAATCAAACCTAGTATGGGCTTATTTGGAAAGAGCGATCGCTCGATCTTAAATGCTGAAATTCCCATCACAGCAATCTTTGGCGATCAACAGGCTGCTTTATTTGCCCACGGTTGCGCTCGCCCTGGGCTAGTTAAGTGTACCTATGGCACAGGCTGTTTTCTGGTGGCACAGACGGGAACAACCATCACTAGATCTCACCATCGGCTGCTTTCTACAGTGGCTTGGAGTACTCCAGAACAAACTCACTATGCCCTGGAAGGAGCAATCTTTACTACAGGAGCTTCAATCCAGTGGTTACGGGATGGCTTACAAATAATTAGACATGCTGAAGAAACTGAGGCTTTATGTAAGCAAGTAGAAGATACCCACGGAGTCTATTTTGTTCCTGCTCTTAGTGGTTTAGGTGCGCCTCACTGGGATATGAAGGCACGGGGCGCTTTTATGGGCATTACTGGGGGCGTGAAACGAGAACATATGGTGCGGGCTGTTATAGAAGCGATCGCCTATCAAGTCAAGGAAGTGGTGGATGCTGTTAACCAAGACAGTGAATATTCTGTGACTTTGCTCAAAATTGACGGAGGCGTAGCTCAAAACAACTTTTTAACTCAATTTCAGGCGGATGTGCTGGGAATCCCCTTAGAACGGCCTCTAATGCTCGATGCTACCGCCCAGGGAGCAGCCTTTGGTGCAGGATTAACCATTGGCTTTTGGACTGATTATCAACAGTTAGTTAGCGAACGCCCTGTAGAAACTATTGAGCCAGGAAAAGGACAAGCACAGGCTTTGGAAAACTTTGTTATGTGGTCAAAAGCAGTTGAAAGAGCAAAAAAATGGATTGAATAGTTAATATAGTCATTCCAAATAAGAACCAGGTGATCTTTGAAAAAAGTAGTAGGTAGTAAGTAGTAGGTAGTAAGTAGTGGGTAATGTTTAACCAGCTCATCAATACAAAACTACCATCAGGAAATTAATTGGAATGACTATAGTTTATTGAAATTAGTTGTTACAACTTGGGATGAGTTGGACAGCAAACAACTAGGAAATCACGCCGAACTCAAAGATAACGATTGTAGTTAGCGGGAGCAAAGATCGACTTAGCCCAGCGCCACCACCATTGGAAGTAGGAATGGGGATTGTCGTTAGTAAAATACTTAGGGGCAATTCGTTTAATTTTAGGCAGGTGTATCCACGGCACTTGAGGGAAGGTATGGTGTTCGTCGTGGTAGCCCGTGTTAAAAAAAGGAAGATTTGTCCAGCTATAGGTAGAGTAGGTTTTGCCTTGATGATAGATGTGATGTTCGGCAATGGATTGACCGCGAAAGGTTATGCCCCAGTTGCTTGCCATCAAGGTTAAACTCCAGAAAAGATAGAGCGCAGCTTGAGGAGCGATCGCTAAATAAGCCAAGGCGTAGAGCAAAAGACTGGTAACAATCAGCAGGAGATTGAATTTCTGGTCAATGGGGGCAGACTTAACCTGACGAGTATCTTCTTTAACTAAACTGCTGAGGATTAATTCCGTAACAATCAAACCCCCTGGCAAAAGATGAATCAGACTTTCAAAGACACGCCAAGCAGGATGATTACTGGCAAATTCAGCACGATGGCGATCCCATAGTTCATGGTCGTATTGATAATCATTAAGGTGAAGATGATGGGTTTTCCCATGCACCCCAATGTAAGTTAGAGACTCCCCAAAAGAAAGAGAGCCACAGATGATTAACCACAGCGCAAACTGGGAACCCAGCTTAGATTTAAAGATTAAGTTATGGGCTGCTTCGTGAACAAAAATTCCCAAAGAATGCAGCATAAACTGTCCGATAAAAAAAGCGATCGCCCCCACAGCATACCAAGGCAAGTCTTTTGCCAACCAAGCCATCAGCCATTGACAGGCAACTAAGCAGATAATCGGCAAGATCGATAAAGGACAGTTGCCAAAAAACTCCTTGATTTCAGGATATTGGCGTAAAATCTCTTGACTTCGTTGAGTATGCCATTGGCTATCGCTGGACATGTTCAAAGATATGCTTCTGTACGGACATTCCCTAGAACCTCTTTACTTCTGACTACATGCGGACAAGCGCGAAGTTGCGTTGCGGGGGTCTCCCCCGTTGAGCAAACTTCGTAAGAAGTCCTTTGTGACTTCTAACTTCTAACTTCTGACCTACTCCCCCACTTCCCCAACTTGCTCGGGGGCTGAAGACACCTCTGCACCAGGCTGCTGGGCTTTCTCCCATCGCTCCTCGGCATTTGCCATCACTTCTTCTAGTTTTTCGATGTTTTCTCCTGGGTAGGATTCTAAGGCTTTGATGGATAAAGACATTCGATTTTGATGTTCATCAATCTGCTTAATGATCACTTTGATCTTTTGTCCCACTTCCAAGAGATTATTGAGGGATTCAATTCTGGCACCACTAATTTCTTTGATGTGGAGTAAGCCTGTCGCCCCATCAAGATCAACAAACGCACCGTAGGGTTTAATATTCACTACTTTCCCTGGCATCAACACCCCTTCTTCGATGCTGTTCATTGCCACTGCCCGCATTGCATCCCGTTGAGATAGCACCAGTTTGCGATTTTCTTGATTAACTTCCAAAAAAGTAGCGGTCAAAAGTTGTCCCACGAGGGAATCCAGACTATCCCGTTGTTGCAAATGCGATCGCGGGATAAAAGCTTTTAAACCCGAAACTTCCCCCATTACGCCGCCTTTGTTGACTCCCGTTACTCTCAACTGAGTGGACTTGCCTGCATCCGCCATTTCTTTGATCTCAGTCCAAGCTTCATCTAATGCCAGTTGACGAAGGGAAAGGGTTACCTGTCCATCATCATCTTGTTCACGAATAATTAAAAATTCTTTGGTTTCACCGATCGATAAAATAGCTGCTAAGTTATTGACAAAACCCAAAGCTGCTTCATTTGTGGGGACAAAAGCAGGGGATTTACCACCAATGTCGATGTAGGCTCCTTCCGAAGTAAGTTCAACTACCGTTCCTTTTATTTTCTGCCCTCTCGTAAACTCATAATCATATTCCTGAAGTGCATTCTCAAAATCTGCCATCGAGAAAGCTGGAGATGAGTTGGGAACAGAGTTTGAATCAGACATAGTAGTGTATATGGTGAATATTAACGCACAAGCTAAGTAACTTTGAGGCTACCTACAACTTTTGGCTAAACAAGTCTAGCACTTTTTTCCAGGCATCTTTAGCTGCATCAGCATTATAACTTTGGGGGCGGTAATCGCACATAAAACCATGAGTTGCCCCCTCGTAACGAAATACCCGATGATCAATCTGATGTTGAATTAATGCTTGTTCGATTTGGTCAGTTTGCTCATTGGGAATCAAAGGATCGGCTGTGCCAAAGAAAGTATAAATTGTTCCTGTAATCTCTTTGGTACGACTGATAGTGGGTTCAGCTTCCCCAGGACACCAAGTAGCAATTTGTGCG
>Ga0114940_10000858_pt1 | contig 12338 bp, 10 predicted proteins | sample ColdCreekSource_FD_87195 | JGI IMG/M metagenome (GOLD analysis project Ga0114940, IMG submission 87195) | Groundwater microbial communities from Cold Creek, Nevada to study Microbial Dark Matter (Phase II) - Cold Creek Source | ecosystem: Environmental > Aquatic > Deep subsurface > Groundwater ... | reverse complement strand
GGGTTAGGAGCCAGCGCCGGCGTGCGACTTGGGCTCACAGGTCCCCTGTGGATGCGGTTGTTCGTGGCTGGACGGACCGGCAACATCCCCGAGGCACAAGCCACCACCCGCACGGCAATCGCGGGCGGCGGGCTCGCGCTGTCGCTATTGTCCGAGTCCAAGCCCCTCGCGCTCGGAGCGCGCTTGGACGTGTTTGCCAGCTACTTCGATGCCTCACACCTGTCGGAGGACGACATCGAGCCCGACCGGCGCAGTCGCTGGCTGGCGGGAGCCGACCTGATCGCAGAAGCGGGCGTGCGCCTCACCGGTGGGGCGAGCGTCGCGATCGGGGCCGGTCTCGAAGGAATGCTCGGGAAAACAGAGGTTTACACGCACGGCAGTCGAGTGGCCGTCGTTCCACCGTTTCGCGCCGTAGCGGAACTAGGCTTCCGCGCACGTTTTTAGCTCCAGTCTGCCTGCTCCAGCCCACCCTGCTGCACTCCAAGACACGCCTGAAAATGTCTCCTGCCGTCCGCACCCCGCTCATGCTCGTACCAGCCGCCGCTGGGGACAGCGAGCGCCCGGGCCCGGTAGGCGTCGACGACAGCACCCTTCTGGCCGGCCTCAAAGCGCGAGACGCGACGCTCTCGAACGCCTTCTACACACGCGTTCGCCCGACCCTCGATCGAACTCTGACTCGCTTGCTTGGCGCTCGTGACAACGACTATGAAGACGTAGCGCAGCGTGCGCTGTTCGCCCTCGTCGACACGATCGACCGTTTCCGCGGCGAGTGCCCACTCGATGCCTGGATCTCAATCGTTGCGGCACGCACGGCCTATCGGATCATTCGCCGCCGGCGCATTGAGCGTCGACTATTCGCGGACGAACAGCCGCAAGAAATGTTCTCGGCTACCCGTAGCCACGCGGACACGGTGGCGGCACGGCAAGCGATCGAGCGGATTCGCGCGGAGCTCGAAGGCATGAACCCGGACCGAGCCTGGGCGTTCTTGCTTCACGACGTGTACGGGTACGATCTCAAAGAGGTCGGCGAAATCACCGGCGCCTCGCTGTCTGCCGCTCAGAGCCGGTTGGTGCGTGGGCGTCGCGAGATCCACGAACGCATCCGCGGTGACCAAGCGCTCGCGCGCTTCTTGCGCCCCCGCGCGGAGGATCGATGAACAAGCCGCACTATGCCAAGGCAGCGGCGGAGCTGATCCGCAAGTACCTCCCGGTGGGCGGAGGCAAAACGGGCGACCAAGCACGGGGAGTAGCGACCATCGAGCGGGCGCTGCACGCTCGCAAGCGCCGTCGCCGGCTGCTTGCCGTGGCTGGCGTGCTCGTGGCTGCGGCAGCGGTCGTGCTGGTGGCCTCACTGCTGAAGTCCAGTCGGCTGCCGGCCAGCGCACCCGCCCGGATTGCCATCAACGCGTCTGCGCGGGGCAAAGGTGCTGCTGTTGGCCAGGGAACGAGTGAGCACCCGCTCGGCGCTCACGCTTCGTTGGAGTCCGGGCAGCGCATCGAAACTCCGGCTGAGGGCGGCGCTTCACTACAGCTCTCGACCGGAAGCTCGCTCGATTTGTCGGGGCGGACGTCGTTTCGGATCGACAGCCAAGGAGCCGTGCAGCGCTTCTCGTTGCAGCAGGGCGAGGTTTCGGCGCACGTCGCCAAACTCACGTCCTCGCAACGCTTCATCGTCGATACACCTGACGCCGAAGTGGAAGTGCGCGGCACCCGCTTTCGCCTGCGCGTCGTGGACCATGCCGAGGCGTGCGGAGCCGGCAGTCGCACTCGACTCGAGGTCAGCGAAGGCTTGGTCGAGGTTCGCACGTCGAGCACCGGCGTTGTCGCCGTGAAGGCCGGGCAGAGCTGGCCCGATGACTGCAACAACCTGCCGGCGCAGACGACCCCTGCGCAAACGCCCGCTCGCACGCCAGTCGTTGCCGCGCAGGCGCCCGCTCACAGTGGCGTGCCGTCGGCAAGCAACGAGCGCGTTGCAGAACGAACGTCGACGTTGACGGCAGCGAACGACTTATTTGCGGAGGGCGTCGCCCGGCGGCGGCAAGGCGACGTCAGCGGCGCTCTCCGCGCCTATCAAGAAGTCCTGAATCGCTTCCCCAGCAGCCCGTTGGCTGAGAACGCGATGGTCGAGCGCATGCGCCTGTTGGCTGGCTCGGGCGAGGGCCGGGCCGAAGCCAAGCGCTATTTGACCAGCTATCCGCGTGGCTTCGCGCTCATCGAGGCACGGAAACTCCTAGAAGCCCCGTGAAGAGTCGGGGCCTTCTGCTACCTGTGCTCCGGGCCGTGGTGCTCGTCGTGGGCGTTGAAGGCTGCGATCAGCGATTCGCCTTCGACCTAGCGACAGCCGGGGCGGCCGGCTCCGGCGATAGCGAGATTGTCGGTGGTGCGCCTGCGCGGGGCGGAGCTTCCGGAGCAGCAAGCGGTGGCTCCAGCGGTAGCGCTGGTGTTGGGGCCGTCGCGGCCAGCGGCGGCTCCTCTACGCAGTGCGGCTCACTCGACGCCTGCTCGTTGGACCTGCACTGCGCAGACGAGCACTGTGTCCAGTGCGCGGGCGATCTCGACTGCGCGGTCTACGCTCTGCCTCGTTGCGAGCCGGCACGCCACCGCTGCGTCGCGTGCGTCACGACGGCGGATTGCGCCGATGGCTTCGCTTGCGACTCGCTAGCCAATCGCTGCCTGCAGACTTGTCGAACTGAAAACGACTGCCCCCAAAGCGCGCATGGCTGCGACGAAGGGCGACAAGTTTGCTACCAGTGCGACGAAGATCACGAGTGTGCGACGTCTGCGCTCGGCCCACTGTGCGCCAGTGACGGCAGCGGCTGCGTACAATGCCGCAAAGACACCGACTGTCCGAACCAGCACTGCGACCAGCTTCTAGGGCGCTGCGTCGACTGTCGCGATGGTCTCGACTGCGATTCTGGGCTCTGCAGCCCCACGACCTTCAGCTGCGTTGCAAATTGAGCCGAGCCCGACACCTTGGGCCAAGCGGGCCACGACTAGCGCGCACGACGTCGCCGCAGCGCTAGCAAGCCGAGCACGGCCAGAACGGAGTGAGGGGAGCTGTTGACGCGACCCAGGCGACAGCCGCAGCCGGAATCTTCCTTCGCGTCATTCGCTGACGTGGTGCCGCCGGAGGAGCTGGCGCTGGCCCCGCTACCGACGGGCCCGGCGCCGCCCCCGCTCTTGCCCGCGGAGCTGCTGCTGCCCGCGCTGCTTGCCTTGCCGGCCGCGCCATTGGCCGAGCTCGCGCTGCCGCCTGCCCCGGTGCCGCCCGTCGGCTCTGCATCTCCGCCCAACTCGTAAGCACCGATGTCGATAGTGCCGAGGCTGACGCGCGCGCTGCTGCCCGCTGGCTGCAGGTAGTGGGCGTCGGGCAAGAGCGCGTAGCCGTCGCCGTCGCCAGGATCGGCTCCGCCGTCGACGCAGGGGCTATCGGGAAGTAGGTGGTAGTCGAAGGCTGCTGCGTCGACCAAGCACGGCGCCGCATCGGTGTGGTTGTTCGACAACAACGCGCCAGCCTGGTTGCTGGGCACGCCGGGGCCGACAAATACGTTGTTTTTGACGACGGCGGGTGCTGCGGCGTCGCCGATGTTCAAGAAGGTGCCGCTGGAGCGAGCGTTGACGAAGGTGTTGTTCACCACGAACAGCGCGTGGCTCGGGTTGGTCGCGGTGGCGCCTTCTTCGATGTAAGCCAATAGGGAGGGGTTATCGGTGGTTTCGCCCTGCTCGATGAGGTTGCCGATGACGTACGTTTTTCCGCCGTTCGGAAAGTCGAGCTCGTAGCTGGAGGTGCCGTCTTCGCCGGTGATGCGGTTGTAAAGAACGTAGTTTTCGGCGGCGCGTGACTTCAGCAAATGACCGATGACCGCGCGGTGCGACCAGTTGTAGCGAAACGTGAGCTTGGCGACGTGGTTGATGTACAGGTTGTGCGAGTAGCCGTCACCCGCGCCGTTGTGATTGAACTCGCTGTTCTCGATCAAAATCTCGCTACCGGCCGAGTCGCCCGCAAGTATGCCGTTTTCGTTGTCGTGGAAGGAGCAGCCGCGCACCGTGAGGTTCTTGCCTTCTTGGCGGATGCCCGCGCCGTTGAGGTCGGGCACGGTGGCGCCCGTGAATTCGACGTTTTCGATCACGGTGTCGTCGCCTTGTACGACCCAAATGGCCTTGCCCTGAGCGTTCTTGCCGTCGGCGTCGATCTTGGCCAGGCCGCCCACGCCGCGAATGGTCAGCTGGTTCTTGGTGATGCCGCACACGTCGCCGGCATAGTCGCCCGCGCTGTCGATCTCGATGGTGTCGCCGTCGGCGGCGGCCGCGAAGGCGGTGCAGGGCGCTGGGTGGGTGCCTTGCGGTCCGACCGTGACTGTGGCGGCCTGCGCTTGCGAGCTGAGCCCAAGAACGAGCGCGAATGATGACGGCAAGAGTCGACGCACCAGCACCTCCGTTAGAAACGGTTAGGCTATCACGGCGTCGCCGAGTCGCAGCGTGCCGCTGGCATCGTGAATCAAGTTCATACCGAACCAGACTTTGCCGTCATCGAGACGGTAGTGCGACAGGGTGCGCAACGGCTCCAGCCCCTTCTCGCCGGTGTCCGGATTCACGGCGGTGACAACGCAACGCTCACAGCGCTTCACGCCTCGAAACGACAGCCCGCCAATCCTGAGCGTGCTGAAGTGGTCTTCGGCGTAGGGTTCGCAGCCAGAAATCACCAGATTGGGCCGAAAACGCCGCATCTCGACCGGCGTCGGCAGGCGCTGATTCAGGTCTGCCAGCGAGCCTTCGGAGATGAGCAAGAGCGGGTAGGCGTCGGCAAAGCTCACGACGTCGTCGGGCCGGGCGCGCTTGGGGTTTACGGCGCGTCGCTCGGAGTCGGGCATGTACAGCAGGCTCACTTCGTCGTTCAGGAACTCGGAGAACCAGCGACTGCCCTCCGTGACCTCGAGCGCGTTGCCGATGTCGTCCCATACCTGGTACGGCCGCTGCTCCGCTGCGTTGTCGAGCGGCAGTTGTCGAGGCAGCGCCAGCGTGGCTTTGCCTGGCGTCGAAACGAGCAAGCGCTCACCCTCGAACGCTGTCTGGACCAAGCACAGCCGCGGCACCTCTCGCTGCGTGACGAAGGTGCCCGTTCTGTCGACGAGCAGGTAGCGACGATCGAAGGCTAGACCGCGCTCGACCAGGTTGGCCTCTTCGAGCGCAATGCCTGCACAGGCCTTGATTGGGTAGATGAAGAGCCCGGAGAGCTGCACGGGAGGCACTATAGGAGCTTTGTTTTTCTAGCCTGTGACGTGGGGCATTCTACGGCGGAGGGGCGAGACCCGAGGCACTGGGCCACGGCTCGTAGCCTGCTGAAATAGCTCAAGAAAATGCCTGCGGGCGGCCTCGCGCAGCGGAAGCGTATGCGTTGATGACGGAAACGTCTGCTCTCGCGGGTTGCGCGCGGCTTTGTGACAGCAGTGCAGGTGTCGCATGCGGGTTGAAATCGACGCTGATCCGAGGTTACTCCGAAGGTATGGCTGCCTCCGATTCTGTGCGTCCTCTCCCGCCGCTCAGCGCGCCGCCCCTGCGCGCTTCCCTTTCGAGCGAGGCGCCACGCTCGGGTTTTGCACCAGCTGACGTGCCGCGCTTCGACGAGCAGAACGAGGGCTCGGAGCCACGCGCGATTGGCAACTTTGCCCCCGACAGCGCCATCGACGAGCAGATCGCTGATTTGGAGCGCTGGGCACTGGGCAATTTGGCCCGCGACCGCCGCGAGAAGCTGCGCTTCTGGGTGCTGCGCGGGTTGGCGTTCGTGGGCGCGGCTGGTGCAGCGGTGGCGGCTGGCTTCGTGCTGGCCAAGCTGGCGATCGTGCTGGCAGGTGTGGCGGGCTTGGCGATCGCGGTCGACGCGGCCTGGCCTTCGGGCACGTTCCGGAACCCGCACCAACGCGCCGTTTACGATCTGCGTGAGCTGCAAAATACGCTGAAGCTCCGCTGGGACAAAGTGCGGCTGGCCCATCCGGATCCGATGGCGCGCGAGCGCATTGCCCACGCCTTGGCGCTTTTGGACTCGGTCCAGAACAAGCGCGAAGAGATCGGGAAATACCTGGGTAACTCCGAGCCCAGCCCCGGCGTGCAGCGTAAGTAGAGCGGCTCCGGCGGCCTCTGCCGTAGTATCACTCGGCCCTGATGGTCGGGCGGCAGCCAAAGCGAGCACTCCGAGCGTCGCCCGGGCTTGCGCTTCACGGAGCTTCGGCGCGCGTCGAGAGCCTGCTGAAGGAGCGCGAACGGCTGCTGCGCGAGGTGAGCCGGCGCAAGCGCCTGATCGAGCAGGCGCGGGCCAAGGGCCAACGCGAGGGGCAAGAGACGGCCGGCAAGCTGGGGCCGTTGTTCCTGCGCCAGCAGGGTCTGGCGCGCGAGCTGACTGCGCTGTTCGACGAACTGTTGAGCGAGGAGCGGTCCACGCGGGCCCGCAACGTGCTGGGCAAGCTGCGGGCGTCGCTCGAGCAAAGGGGCTTCTTGGCGCCCGCTTTGGACGACAGCGACGACAGCCAGCCCGCAAGCCAACCGCCGCCTCGACCTAACGGTCGCGCTGGGACCGAGGGCGCCGCCCGTGAGGTCGCGAGCGCGCGCCAGCCAGACCCCGAGCGCCGCAACGCGCGCGAGATTTTTCGCAGCTTGGCTCGCACCATCCACCCGGACCAAGCGCGCGACGAAGGCGAGCGCGTGCGCCGCACTGAGGTGATGAAGGAGCTCACCCGCGCCCATGAAGCCGGCGATTTGGCGCGGCTGCTGGAGCTGGAATGCGAGTGGCAAGGCGCCCGGGTGCCTGCGCCCGGCGAGGGCGACGCTGAGGCCCGCTGCCAAGAGACCGAGCGCACTAACCGCGAGCTGCTGAAACAAGTTCGACGACTCACGCGCGAGCTGCGCGACGTGAAGGATGAAACGCGCCACGCCTCATTCGGGTCTGTCGCCAAATCCGCGCGCGAATTGGCGCGCGCTCTTGGCCAAATGGAGGCGCTGTGCGAGCTTGTGCGCGACTTCAAGGGCGGCAAACGCACGCTGGCCGAACTCGCGCTGGCGCAAAGCTTGTTGTAGCTTGAAGGGCTGTCCGATCCGCCGCCTTGGCGGGTCGCGCTTAGAGGAGCCCGTCGTGCTTTCACTACGCTTCTGGGTCGCGTGTGCTGCGGGAGCTGCAATTACCGCCGCGTGCGGTTCGTCGAATCAATCCAAAAGTGAGCGCAGCGACGGCGGCGAGGGAGGTACACCGCTTGGGGACGCGGGTGAGCCCGCGCTGCCGATGGCCGGCAAAGCGCCCCAGAACATGGGCGGCATGTCCAGTGGCGGAGCGCCTCCGGTCGCCGATGCCGGCGCGGGTGGCGTCCCGGTGGAGGCGGCGGGTGCAGGCGGCACCACGGAGCCGCTGACCTTGCGCGTAACCGCCAAGTACCCCACGAACGGCAGCTTTTGGCTCGACTACGTGAAAGACGATGGCGACGAGCGCACCTTGGCGACCGACACGGCTTGCAACGCCACTACCGACGGACCGCGCTACGACGCGTGCGTGCATGGCGGCGAAGTGCGCAAGCTGGCGCTGCCGACACTAGCGAGTTGCAGCGGAGTCGAGGCGACCGACGCGCTGGGCGCATTCGCTTGGATTTGCCAGGCCGCTGACGTCGGCGTCGAGGTGGTGTCGACCGGTTTGGCAGACGGCAAGCACATGTCCGACTTGCTCGATTTCGCCGGCAACGCTTGGCTCAACAACTCCGTCAGCGTCACGCTCGACGACGTCGCGTTCGCCAACTCCGAGCCCGCGGCGTGGTGGCAGAACCCGATTGCGCGCCTGGCCGGCGCCAGCTGCACGGCTGACGTGGGCGCCGAACACACCATTTTCCTGCTCGACGCAGCCTCTTCCAGCGCCAACTGCACGGGCAAGACCGGGAAGATTGGGCTCGCGACGGTGCCGGGCGCGACGGTGACAGATTTTCGCTTCTGGGCTCGGGGCCCGTTCTGTTGGTACGAAGGCGCGTACACGCTGCAGGCGCAGTTCTCGGGCCTCACGGCTCATACCTACGGCTTTCAAGTCATGCGCAATATCTCGTTTACGGCGCTAGCGGTCGGTACCGGCTTTGCGGGGGCACTCGACATGAGCCAGACGCGCGCCAGCGTGATGCGCGATATCACCACGACGGCTGGCCGCGGCGCCCTCGGTGCCAGCAGCGCGAGCGGCCTGCAGGTGCACGACGTCAATCTGACGGGCGCGGGCCTCGACGCCATCTACCTCAATTCGTGCGCGGACTGCTCGGTGGAGCGCGCCACCATCAATGGCAGCGGCGGCCGCGGCATCAACCTCACGCAGGGCGTGAATCCGCGCATGCTGATCCGCGACGTAACGACCAGCAAGAACGCGGGTGGCGGCATCGAGCTTAGCCAATGCAACGACGCCCGCGTCGAGAACGTGCAGATTGCGGACGCCGGCACCCCGGGCAACAATGGTGGCGGCGGCCTCGTGGCCCTCCTCAGTAGTCGCGTCGTGTTCAAGTCGATCACGGTGGACGGGGCCGTCGGTGTGGGCGTGTCGGTCGACCAAGGGGACGACGGCCGGCTGGTGGACATTCACGTGGGCAACGCCGGCGCCAACGGCGTGATCCTGGGCGGAAGTCGCGCGATTTTGCAGCACGCGCGCATCTCGTGCGGCAAGGGCAACAGCGTCACGACGGGCACGGGCGTGCAGATGCCCACGAGCAACCCGTTCGGCCGCATCCAAGACGTGACCACGTCTTCGTGTCGCTACGGCGTGCAGTTCAGCGGCAACGCCAACATGCTGCAGGGGGTGACGGTCGCGGCGACGGAGGACGTTGGCTTCTACACAGGTAGCTACGCGGCCCTCATCGAGGACGCCCTCGCGCTAGACACGACCTATGGCTTGTACTTCTTGAGTCAAACCTTGGTGCCGCCGCAGATCCGCAACTTTGCGTCCACCAACAATTTCAGCGGCAGCATCTCTTCTGGCAACAGCACTCTCGACTTTGCCGAGCAACTCATCGTCGGCAGCAATGGGCCGACGGGCACGAGCCCCGACTGCAATGTCGCCACTACCACGGGCCTGAATAACGGGAACTGCACTGGCAGCGGCGCCACCGTCACCGGGGGCGTGAGCGTAGTGGGTTCGATCGTGGGTCTGGTGTCCGACGCGACCAATCCCCAAGGCGCGACAGGCGCGGCCAACTTCGACACCATCACCAGCTTCACGCAGTTTGCCAGCGATACGCGGCGCTTCATCCGCGCCGGCACGGGCTTTCCCGACTTTGCGGCGCGCGGGCCGTGCACCGGCACTGCCAGCTGTTCCATCCTCGATTTGGCGCTCAAATCAACCGATACGCTGCTGCGCAATCGCAACACCCAGCCGACCGGCAATGACGTACGCACGCACGACTGGTTCATTGCCAACAATGCGCCCGTCGACCAGGCCGCGTGTGAGGCGCGCGTGCCCGGCTCCGCTTTTGTTGCCGGGACGCCCAACCGCTGTGAGTCGGTCTTCTTGCAGCACGCCTGGGAGCTGCTGGAAGGCGGCGTCGGCGACAACGACGGTTTGTGCGAGTCGAATGAGACCTGCGAAGTCGCGCGCAACATTGGCGGCTACCAAGGTCACGGTCCGCTCGTCTCGGCCGGCCCGTTCACGCCTGGCACCCTGACTGGCGTCACGCTGGTGCAGCGCCAAACCAACGGCTACTAGGTCAAGGCTCGCAAGCTAGTCGCGAGCCGTCTGGCGGACGCGATCGAGCGTCATGGCGACAACGATGATGGCGCCCGTAAGAATCTCCTGAATCCAATTGGGCATGCCCAGGTGCGTGCAGCCGGCTTTGATAACCGTGAGCAGCAGGGCGCCGATCAAGGTACCGGCGACTGAGCCTTGTCCGCCTGAAAGCGAGCCGCCGCCAATCACGACGGCCGCGATGGCTTCGAGCTCGAGGCCAACCGAGTCGGTCGGATCGCCCACCGTGAGCGTCGAAAACTCTAGGATTCCGGCCAAACCGGCGAGCAGCCCGCCCAGCGTGTAGACGGCGAGTCGAACCTTGGCGACTGGCACGCCACACAGCCGAGCCGTCAGCTCGTTCGAGCCAACCGCCACTGCGTGACGACCGAGCCGCGTGTAGCTGAGTAGCAGCGCAAACACCACCGCCGCCCCAAGCGCCAACCAGACCCCCAGCGGCACCAGGCGCTCGCCCGGCAGGACGGCCATCAAATCGTCCAAGCCGCGCGCGGGCGCGTCGATCTTTTGCTCGTCGGCCAGGCCCTTGGCGATACCGCGCAGGGCCGTCATGGTGCCCAGGGTAGCGATGAACGGTGTGATGCGCAGGCCGACGACCAGCGCGCCGTTCAATGCGCCAGCACACGCCCCTACTGCCAGCGCCGTCAGCGCGGCAGTACCCGGGCCGGCTCCGCTTTGCAGCGCTTTGGCCGCAACGACGGTCGCAAGCGCTACCGTGGAGCCGACCGAGAGATCGATGCCGCCGTGGATGATGATCAGCGCCATGCCGATCGCGGCGATCGACACCACCACCGTCTGCCGCAGCATCGTGACCAGGTTCAGCGTGCGCAGAAAAGTGTCGGGCGTCAGCGCCGAAAACAGCGCGTACACGCAAAGTAGGGCAAAAAGCGGACCAAACCAGGGTTTCCGGAGCCAGCTCACGAAAAGGGCGCTCATCCCGTCGCCTCCAGCAGCAGCGCGTGCTCGGTCAGCTCAGCGACCGGGCGCGCCTCGCCCAAGCGCCCGCGCACCATCACGGCGATGCGATCGCAGACGCCCATCAGCTCCGGCATGTAGCTCGACACCATGAGTACGGCCTTACCTTGCACGGCTAGCTCGTCGATCAAGCGGTAGATGTCCGCGCGACTACCGACGTCGATGCCGCGCGTCGGCTCATCGAGCAGCAGCACGTCGACGTCTTGATCCAAGAGCCGCGCCAGCGCGACCTTCTGCTGGTTGCCGCCCGACAAAGCGCGCACTCGCTGCTCTGGCCCACGGCAACGCACGCCCAGCTTGGCGATCCAACGCGTGGCGGCTTGCTGGCTGTGCGCGGGCAGCGCCAGGCCCCAGGGCCCGAGCTTGGACGTACCCGATAACGTGATGTTTTCGGCGATCGATAGGCTTTCGGCCAAGCCTTCGCCTTTGCGATCTTCGGACAACAGGCCCACCTTGCGCGCCGAAAGCGCGACCGGCGCCGCTCGGACACTGGTGCCACCGACCAACACCTGGCCGCCAGCGCGCGGAGCTAGTCCATAAATGGCCCGCAAAAGCTCGGTGCGGCCCGAGCCGACCAGACCCGCGATGCCCACGACCTCGCCACGGAGCAGTTTGAGGTTGGCCTGCTGGGGTAAGCGGCGCCCCGAAAGCTCGCGCAATTCGAGGGCGGTGTCGCCGGGGGTACGAACCGAGCGGGGGAACAGCTCGGTGACGGTGCGGCCAGCCATCAGGGACACCAGCTCGCCGCGCGTCGTGTCGGCGACGCGCCCCGCTGCTACCGAGCGTCCGTCGCGCAAGACCGTGTACTCACTGGCGATGCGCTCGACCTCTTCCAGAAAATGCGAGATGTACAGCACCGTCACGCCATCGCTTGCCAAGCGCCGCACGATCTCGAACAGGCGCTCCGTGTCGGCGCCAGTCAGGGCGCTGGTTGGCTCGTCCAGGATCAAGACCGTGCAGTTGGCGTTCGACAGCGCGCGCGCAATGCTAACCAGTTGGCGATCGGCTGGCGACAGTTGGCGGAGCGGCGTCTCGAGCCCAAACGAGCTGGCAACGCCGACCTGACTGAGCGCGCGCTGAGCAATCTCGGCGCTCTTCTTACCGTCGATGAACAGCCCACGGCGCGGCTCGCTACCGAGCAGGATGTTCTCGCGCACGCTCAAATCAGCGCAGAAAAGCGGCTCTTGGTAGACGATCGAGACGCCCGCGGTACGCGCGGCTTCTGGGCTCTTCGGACGGAAGGCCACGCCATCTAGAAACAGCTCGCCCGCGTCGGGCTGCTCGGCGCCGCTCAGCAGCTTCATCAGCGTGCTCTTGCCGGCGCCGTTTTCACCCAGCACCGCGTGCACCGCGCCTGCTGATGCGGACAAGCTCACTCCGCTCAGCGCCTTCGCCGCACCGAACGACTTTTCTAGTTGTCGTAGCTCGAGCCGCATCACGGCGTAGAGCCCAGCCACTCGGCGAGAGGCGGGGAGAGCAGTGCCTTCATTTCGGGCTGCTCCATGTTGGCTTTGTCGATCAAGGATGCGCCAGTATCGATGCGGCTCTCGACCTTTTCCTTGCGTAGGTGGGCTGTGAGCGTCTTCACGGCCAGGTAACCCATGTTGAACGGGTTCTGCAG
>Ga0114940_10000857_pt1 | contig 12345 bp, 10 predicted proteins | sample ColdCreekSource_FD_87195 | JGI IMG/M metagenome (GOLD analysis project Ga0114940, IMG submission 87195) | Groundwater microbial communities from Cold Creek, Nevada to study Microbial Dark Matter (Phase II) - Cold Creek Source | ecosystem: Environmental > Aquatic > Deep subsurface > Groundwater ... | reverse complement strand
GCACGGCGGCGGGCGACGGCAAGAGCTTCGCGACCGCGCTAGCTCTGGGCAGCGCGATAGCGGCGGCAGCACCAGGCGATACGTTGCTACTGGAGCCGGGCAAGTACGCCATTCCCTACGTCGAAGGCGCAAAAAACACGCTCACTTTGGCGCAGAAGGGCACGGAGGCGCAGCGCCTGCGCATTGTCGCCAACGCCGGCCGCGCTGAAATCGACTTTGCGTTTCCCGAGCAAGCTTGGGTGCAAGACTCATTCGGCTTCTTGGTCTCGGGCAGCTACTGGTCGCTATGCGGCATCGACGTGACGCGCGCCGGCTACCAAGGCGTGTACGTCACGGGCGACCACAATACCTTCGAGAACTGCAGCTTCCACGACAATCGCAACACCGGGCTCGAGATCAACAAAGGTGGCTCGAACACCACCGTCATCAACTGCGACGCCTACCGCAATTACGATCCCAAAAAGATGGGCAGCATGGCCGATGGCTTTGGACCGAAAGAGACGCAAGGCGCGGGCAATCGCTTCGTGGGCTGCCGCGCTTGGGAAAACTCCGACGACGGCTACGACGCCTACAACAGCCCCGAGACCGTGATCTTCGAAGGCTGCTCGGCCTTCCGCAATGGCGTCGACGTGTGGAATTACGGCGGCTTTGCCGGCAATGGCAACGGCTTCAAGATCGGCGGCTTGGCGCAGCAAGCCAACCACAAGCTCACGCAATGCACAGCCTTCGCCAACCCGGTCAAAGGCTTTGATCAGAACAACAACACCGGCGGGCTTACGCTGTACAACTGCACCGCTTACAAGAACGGCACGAATTTTGGGCTCGGCGGCGGCCTGAACGCTGGGCAGATGCACGATCTTCGCAACAACGTCGCGTTCGACGCCACGAACACCATCAGCAACGCCACGCAAAAGAACAACTCTTGGGATCTCGGTCTCACGCTCACGGCAGCCGACTTCAAGGGGCTGGACATCACACAAGGTTCCGCGCCGCGTAACCCCGATGGCTCGCTGCCGAGCGTCGATTTCTTGCACCTGGCGGCTGGCAGTTCCTTGCTCGACAAAGGCGTCGACGTTGGGCTGCCCTTCAACGGCGCCGGGCCCGATCTGGGAGCCTTCGAGGCGCCGTGAGTTGGTGGCTCCGTCGCCTCACGGGATTGCCACCTCCGACCCAGCCGACCTACGCCGCCTCGATGCTTCGGTACCGATCGAGGTGCTCTAACCCAAAGCTTTGGCGCGCAGCTCACGCAGCTCGCGCTCGTAGCCGCCGGACAAGATCGGAAAGCGACACCAAGTCTTGGGATCCAGGTTCTCGTCGTCCAAATGGAAGGACGGCGCGTAGCGCTCGCGCTTCCATTGATTGCGCGAAAAGAGTCGAAAAAACCGCTCTATCCAGGCGACGAGCGCGACCTTGCCGTGCTGCGGAAAGAGCGCCGTCATCAGCTCGAAAACCTCGAGCGGGCTGCGCTTGTCACGGATGGCGGCTCGCTCGATAGCGTCGAGCAAGTCGTACGGCATCAAGTCGCCTTCGTCGGTTTGGTGCTCCGACGCGGGGCGTAGCTCGGCCGTCGGGGCCTGCACGTTGACGGCCGAAAGCGCTGGAATCGGGCCGAGGCCCGCCGGGCCTTCGCGCTCCAGCCACACCAGCCAACGGCGCAAAAAGGCTTTATCGATGCCGGCGATGGGCGCGAGCCCGCCCGCGGTATCGCCATCCATGGTGGCGTAACCGACGGCTGCCTCCGAGCGGTTGCTGGTCGACAGCAGGAGTGCGCCGGAGATGTTGGCCAAGAGCCAGACGCTGGGAGCGCGCGTGCGTGCCTGAATGTTCTGCAGTGCAATGTCGTCGGTTTGCCAGTCGAGCTGGCGGCCGAGCGCGCCTTCGATCATCGAGATGTAGCCCTGCACCTGCGCGTCTACGTCGAGCTCGAGGTGACGAGCGCCCAGCCCTTCAGCGACGCCGCGCGCGGAGTCGCGCGTGGTGGCCGAGCTGTTACGCGTTGCCTGGTAGACGGTGGTGAGGAGCGCTTTCACGATTTCGCGGGCATCGGCTGCGGCAGCCACGGCTGGCACGTAGTCGAGCGCGCGCTTCAACCCTGCCAGGCCCAGATCGCGCTCGGCAAAGCCGACCAAGCTGGCGCAAACCGCGGCGATCGCCGAAGAATCCGCCCCGCCGGACAATGACACGACGAAGCCGCGCGAACGGCTCTTGCGCATGTAGTCGAACAGCCCGAGCGACAGCGCGCGCGCCAATTCCTCTTCTTTGACGTGCGCGCCGCGCTCCCAAGCCTCGGTTTCTGGCTTGGCGCCCGAGGGAGCCGAGAGCTTGGGGAACGCGAACGGCAGAGTGACGCAGCTGCCTGGTTCGTCGCTCACGCTTGGTGAGACGCCGGAGCGCTGGCCGTGACGAGTCCGTGGCAGCTCGATATCGACGATCGCCGAGGTTAGCTCGCCTTCCGAAAAACCGAAGCGGCGCGCCTCGGCTACCAGCGCGCCGTCAGTCGCGACCAGCGCGTCGCCGTCGTAGATGGCGCGCCCTGCTTCGTTGCCCAGCAGGTTGGCGTACAGGTAACTGACGCCGAAGGCACGCGAGCCTTCGAGCACCAGACGCCGCCGGACCAAGTGCTTGCCGAACGCGAAATGACTGGCCGACGGATTCAAGATCAAGTCGGCGCCCGAGAGCGACAGCTCCGCACCGCGCCGCTCGGCCATCCAAGCGTCTTCACAGATTTCGAAGCCGAGCCGCACGCCACCGCAGTCGAACAGCACGTCACCCAGCGGCAGCTCTTGCCCGAGCACGTTGCTGGTGGTGCGGGCGCCTGCAGGCCACGGCTTGAACCAGCGCGGCTCGTAATGAATGCCGTCACCCGCGAGTGAGCGCTTGGCGACGAAGCCGGCGAGCTTGCCGTCGACCGCCAGCGCGCACACGTTGTAGACGCCTTTTTGGTGTGCGAGCGGGAGGCCAAAGCAGGCGATCATGCCGCGGGTATCGGGCAACAACGAGCCGAGCACCTCGAGGGCGGTGGCGCGTACGGCGGGTGACAGGAAAGCGTCTTCACAACCGTAGCCGCTGATGCACAGCTCGGGCAGGCACAGCACGCTGACGCCCTCGGCCCGGGCCCGCGTGAGTATTTCGCGGATGCGTCGTTCGTTGCCGTCCCAGTCGAGGGGCGTCTGATTCAGCGTCGCGGCGGCGACTTTCACGAGCTGCATGGGCTCGCGCAGTGTAGCGCCCCTGCCCCCTCCAGAGCTATGCTTCCCCGCCCATGGCCGAAGAAGTCGTCGTCGTCACCAAGACCAACCCGCTGCGCCGCCGCGCGATCGAGGGGGCGGTCGGCATGCTGGCGGGCTTGGTCATCGTGTGCCTAAGCGGCCCCTTGCTAGTAAGCAAGCTCTACCGGCCGCTGAGTGGAAACGCCGACGTTTGCGGCCAACCGGTCACGGAGGCGCTCACTTACTTCGTCAAGCTGCAGTTGTTTGGAGGAGTTATCGGCGGCGGGTTCATCTTGCTCGTCTCTTTCCTGTTCCGTCGCATGCTGCGCAAGCGACGAGAAGCGCGCACGGCTCCGACATGAGGACCTGGGCAGTCGCGACGAGCGTGCTCGCGCTGGGCGGCGCTGTGCTGGCGGCCGTCGTGCTGGCCGATGACACGACCAGCACCGCCGACAACCTGGCCAACTCGCTCGTCGCGGAGCGCGCCCTTGCTGCTGCCCCCGCCCGCGCCTCCGCCAAGCCCGAAGCGCCCGCCAAGCCCGAAGCGCCCGCCAAGCCCGAAGCGCCCGCCAAGCCCGAAGCGCCCGCTGCTGCGCCGGCTCCGGCCGCTTCGTCTGCTGCCCCAGCCGTGCCCGCTCCGGTTGCCTCAGCCGTGCGCGCCGCAGCGCCACCCGCCGCCTCCAACGTGGCGCCCGAAGCGCTGCCGCGTTCGCTGAATTTCCGCCAGACCAACACTTATAACGGCGCTATCGTGTACGTGCCGGACGGCTGTCAGGGCAGCTACGATTTGGTACTGCACTTTCACGGCGCGCACCCCTACGTGCGAGAGCTGATCGAGAAAGCGAACCTCAACGCCGTCGTCGCCGTCTTCAACGCCGGCAACGGCGCCGAGAAGTATGCGCAAGCCTACAGCGCCGGCGGCACCTTGAATTCGCTGCTACGCCAAGTCGACCTGGCCGCGGCCCCGCTTTGCCCTGGTGGCAAGCTTGACCGCGTAGCACTCACGGCCTGGAGCGCCGGCTACGGCGCGGCCGAAAAGCTCGTCAGCCGCGAAGAGGATCGCGCCAAGGTCGACGCCATCCTGCTCGCCGACGGGTTGCACGCAGGCTTCATGGATCGCTGGAAGCGCAACTTCGCTCCCAACGCCCTGCAAGCCTTTCGGGATTTTGGCGCGCTAGCCAAGGACGGCCAAAAGCTGTTCGCCATCACCCACTCCAGCATCATGACCGACGGCTACGCCAGCACGACCGAGTGCTCGCGCCTGCTGCTCAAGGCGCTCGACGTGCCCTGCGAGAACACGCTCATTAGCGGCAAGTTTGGCAACTTTTCGATCGAAGGCTTCACGGGCGAGGACAAGGCCGCGCACATCGCGCAGTTCCGCCAAATGGACGTAACGCTGCTGTCCAAGCTACGCGCCCGCTGGCAAGCGCCGTAACGCGGGGCTTGCCTTCGAAGGCGAACGTGATACCTCTTGGGCTCATGCGCGGTTTTCTGGTGCACCACCATCGTTAACGCGCCGTAGGAGCTAGCTCCCGACGGCACGAAATGATTGTGCCCGGAGCCAGCCCACATCGATTCTCGAGACAGCCTGCTCCGGGCTCTAGACCGCCAAACGTCAGAGCCAAGGAGAAGAAGACATGTTGCGAGGAACCAGGATCATCGAAGGCCGAGAAGCAGCGCGCTTTGCGAGCGTGACGGCAGAGCTTCGGAGGTTACTTCATCGACGCGGGCTATGAAGAGATCGTCGTTCCCGCGCTGTGGGAACAGCAGACCTTCATCGACAAGGGCGGCCCGGAGATCGTCGACCAAATGTATGCTTTCCCCGACAAAAAGGGGCGCCCCATCTGCCTGGTGCCCGAAGTAACGGGCATCGTGCAAGAAGCCTGGCGCAGCGAGTGGTCGAAGCAGACCCGCGGCGCTCGGCGCGTTTTCTACGTGGCGCGTTGCTACCGCTACGAACGTCCGCAGCGCGGGCGCTACCGCGAGTTCACGCAGATCGGGATCGAGCTCCTGAACGGCCAGGCTCCGAGCGACCGCCAAGAAGTCGAAGACTTACTGCGCCAGGCGCTCGACGCCACGAAGGTGAGCTACGCCTTCGACGCCAACGTCAAACGCGGCCTCGGCTACTACATCGAAGACGGCTTCGAAGCGCGCGCGCCACAGCTCGGTGCCCAAGAGCAGCTGGCCGGCGGCGGGCGTTACGCCGAAGGCATCGGTTGGGCCATCGGCCTCGATCGGTTGCTGCTAGCGTTGGAGGCCCTATGAAGGCCAGGGTGACCTACGAACCCGCGGCGCAAACCGACTTGGACGCCCTCGTCAGCTTGCGCATCGAGGCGATGCGCGAAAGCCTGCTGCACCTCGGGCGCTTCGACCCAGCCCGCGCGCGTGAACGCTTTGCTAGCGGCTTCGACCCCGCTTGCACGCGCCACATCTTGGTAGACGGGCAGCGCGTGGGCTTTCTTGTCGTGAAGGAACAGCCGGACGGCTTGCTGCTCGATCATTTGTATTTGCGCCCTGAAGCGCAGGGCCAGGGCGTGGGCAGCCGCGTGCTCCGCGAGGTTCTGGCGGGCGCGGATGCGCGGGGCCTGCCGCTTCACGTCGGCGCGCTGCGCGATAGCCCAGCCAACGCTTTCTATATCCGCCATGGCTTTCGCCAGGTGGGCGAGGCGGACTGGGATATCTACTACCGCCGCGAGCCAACCCAGAACGGCGCGTAGCAGCAGCCACCCAGCGCTAGCGCGACAGACGGTCTGTGGCTGCAACTGTTCGGCGTTCTAGGTGCGCGCGCCGCTCTTGAGCATCACGCGCGCGCCGTTGAGACAGGTGCGAACAGCCAGGCTGAGCTGAGCCGGGGCGACGGGCTTGTACAAGATCGGCCCGCTGAAGCTGGCGAGAAAGGCGGCTACGAATGGCACGCTCGAAGCGCCCGTGGCCACAGCGAAGCGCTGCCGATACGTCACGTCGGCGGCGATGGCGCGCTGATACACTTCGACGCCCGAAATGTCCGGCAACACCATGTCGCACACCACCACATCGGGCGGCTTCTCCGAAAGCAGCCGGCGCAGCGCTTGCCCGCCGGACAACGCAAACTCAATCGATAGATCTTCGGCCTGTAGACAACGCCGGAAGCCGGACAACACCGTCATGTCGTCATCGACCAACAGCACGGTGGGCGCGTCGACGCGCATGGTGGCGCTGGTCCGCCGTCCACTCATCGAGTCGCTGCTGGGCGGCGCCGAGGCCGAGGCAGCCGCGGCGTTGGCGGCCGGCCGCGTACCGCTCGGGTAGCGATCATCCGCCGTCGTGGCCAGCGCAGAGCGCATGTTGCCGCTGTTGGTTCGCTTCAACCAGCGATTGATCTCGCGCACCAGGCCGAACAGATCGCCGCTTTTTTGGATGAAGCCGTGAGCCCCCGCTGTAGTGGCCTTGGTGCGCAGCACCTCGGCAGACAAGCTGGAGTGCAGCAGCACAATCGTGTCACTCGTAGGGGCGGCCTTGCCCAGCACGCTGACAATCGTGTCACCGCCCAAGCCGGGCATGTTCACGTCCATCAACACCAGCTCGGGCTTTTCGTGAAGAATGAGCGCGACGCATCCGGCAGGCCGGTCGTGGGTGACGACGTCGAAGCCCGCGCCTTCGAGAGCACCACGGGTGACCTCGAGTACGATTTCGCTGTCGTCGATGACTACTATCTTCGGCTTACGACCCGACACGTCACTGCCTTCCGCCCGCGCTCGGCGCTCAATACCTAGACGTTCGTTCCATTACGAACCCCCGCCCGCTTTTGGTCAACCCACGCTGGTGGTGGCCCTCCTCGATTCGCGTGTCACTCCAACACCCTACGTCGCGCCACTCCACCTAGTTAAGTTGCTTAGCTAGGTGTGCCAAAAGCGCTGGGTCGGCTGACTTTGATGGGGACCCCACACGATCGGAGTGGCGAAAAATGTCTCACTCCCAGTCATCGAGTTGGGGCTAAGGTCACAGGCTCCGTTTCGGTTTCATCACCCCCACGGGTGGGTTCAACTCGACGGAAGAAACTAGGGCTGGTGAAGGATGCGCGCGCTGGTGCCCGCCAAAATCGGACAAGCCTGGGTGCTGCTTGATGCGGAGATCATTCGAGAAATTCTCGGCAGCGAGGCATGGCTACCTATTCCTGGCGCCCGCGCTGAAATGCCCGGCGTGATTGCCTGGCGCGGCCGGGCCATTCCGGTGGTCGACTTGGCCGCGCCCTTCGGTTTTGACCGGCTAAATACGGGAGAAACGCGGGCGCGAACGCTGATCGCCACCGTGGCAGAAAGCATCGTTGCAGTCCCAGTCGACGCCGCTCGCGAGGTGCATGGATTTAGTACTACCGAGCTCAAACCCGTCAGCGTGAGCGCGTTGCCTTACGCGCTGGCCGAGGCCGAGCTTTTCGACCGCATCCTGCCGTTGGTCGACCTAGCGCGTTTTGTGTCCGAGATCTTGGGTGGTGCAACGCCCGAGTTGGGCCGCGAGGGCATAGTCATTCATGCGGCCGCAGGCTGAACGGGTGCCCACGTCCACCACCCTGCTCACGATTCAGGGCAGCGACGGCGCGTGGGGCATTCCCAGTTCAGCCGTCGCCAGCGTGCAACGCCTGGACAGCCACGGCGCCGACGCGGAGCCGCCGCTCGATCTGCTAGCGCTGTTGGGCGTCCCCAGCCAGCCCGACGCCTCCGCCAACTCGCGCGTCTTGGTACTGGAGGTCCATGGCCTGCGCGTGTCGCTGCTGGTGCACGGCACGCTGCACCTGGCAGAGGCTGCGGTTAGCGAGCTGCTGCCCCTACCGGCTGCGGTGCAGGCCCAAACACCGCTCATCAGTCACTTGGCCGTCATCAACGGCAAAGCTGCTCTCTTCGTCGTCTCTCCGGAGCGCTTGCTGCAAGCCGCACACAGCGCTTCTACCGCTCTTTCCCCTGACGCTCACGCATCCGCTCGAGGTAGCTCATGTTGAAGACCTTGACCCTTAAATCGACGCTGACCTACGCCGTGCTCGATCTGCTGTTCGCGCCGTTCGTGATCTTGGCGTTCACACATCTACTCGGCACCGGCGGCGCCGCCGACCCTTGGCTCACCATGACGGGCCTCACGGTGCTGAAAGTCGCAGTCTGGGCCTTCTACCTAGCCTTCCAGCTTTCGCCCTGGGAACGCTTCGCCAGAACAAGCGTGAAGGGTCGCTCACCCGAGCTGGTGCAAGCCGCTGATCGCAGCTTGCAGAGCTTTCCCATCCGCTTCGGCATCTTCTACTCGATGACCTGGATTGCCACGTATGGCGCGGGCTTCCTGATCGTGAAGGGGCTTGGGGCCGAGCGCGCACCGCTCCCGCTCCAGGCGGACAACGCCGTCGCCATCTTGTGTTTGGCGGTGTTCTTCGGCGGCTTCGCGTTCGCCTACCCGCTCGGCTCGAGCCTAACCGCCGACGCTGCCAGCGAGTGCTCAGCCCTGGCTCGCGCTGGCGGCTACTCCCTGGATCGCAGCCCCAGCTCGCTTCAGTTGCGCATCGCCGTGGTGGCCATGTCGCTGGCCCTGGGGCCCATGTTGTGGATGGTCGCGCTCGGCTACATCAAGCAGGTCGAGAGCAGCCACACCGAGCGCGTGACGCACGCGGCGCAGGTCGGTGCCGAGCTAGGGCTCGCTATCTCGACCCTCGATCCCCAACAGGGCGACAAGCAGCTCTCAGCGGTGCTGGACGGCTTTCAGAAGCGCAACGTCGACGGGCTGGTGCTGGAGGGTGGTACGCCGCAGGGCTCGCCCGCCGCGACTCGCCTGCTGGCTGCCGACCCAGAGCTGGCTCGCTGGCTCGACACCGAAACCGCGCGCGTCAGCTCCGGCACGCGCGCCCGCATCGATTTACCGCAGGTGATCGCCTTTCAACGCATCGACCCGAACCGCGTGGCGGTCGCCGTGTTGCGCGCGCCGGTCTCGGCTTCGTCGAGCTTCATTTTGAGCTCCATCGTCTTCACGCTGCTGGTCGGCGTTTGGGCGCCCGTCTGCGCTTATGCGCTGGGGCGCGCCGTCTCCAAGCCCATCGGCAAACTGACGGCCATTTCCCGCCGCATCGTGGAGCAAGGCGATCTGAAAGAGATTGGCACCGTCGCCGTCGCCACCAACGACGAGATCGGCGTCTTGACCGACAAGGTGAATGACGTGCTCGACCTGATGCGCGACGTCAGCCTGGCCGCGCACGCCATCGCCAAAGGCGACCTGCGCGCCGTCGTGGAAGGCACCGGCGAGCTGCCCGACTCGTTCCGCGGCATGCTCGAGAGCCTACGCGGCATGGTCCACCAAATCCGCGAAACTTCCGTGGATTTGGCCAGCGCGGCCGCCGAGATTTTTGCCGCATCGCAAGAGCAAGAAGCGGCAGCAGCCTCACAATCGAGCGCCATGGTCGAGATCAGCCGCACCATGGACTCACTATCGGAGTCGGCGGCGCACGTTTCGGAAGCCGTGCAGGGCGTGCTCGGCAACGCGGAGCGCACCTTGCACAACACCGACGACATGGTGCGCCGCATCGGCGAATTGACCAGCCACGCCAACCGCATCGGTGAAATCTTGGAGGTCATCCGAGATATCGCCGACAGAAGCGACTTGTTGGCGCTGAACGGCTCGCTGGAGGCTAGTCACGCCGGCGAAGGCGGCCGCGGCTTCGCGCTGGTAGCCAGCGAGATGCGCCGCTTAGCCGAGCGCGTCACCGCCTCAGTCTCGGACGTGAAGAAGCTGGTCAGCGACATCCGCGACTCCGGCTCCTCCACCGTCATGGCCACCGAAGAGAGCAAGAAGCTGGCAGAAGGCACCACCGACGCCGCCCGGCAGATCACCTTCGTCACGCAGCAGCAGCGCTCCGGCACCGAGCAGGTTTCCCAAAGCATCAAGGGCATCGCCGACGTCGTCTCGCAAGCCGTCAGCGCGACTTCGCAGACCCGCACCTCGGCGCAAGGCCTGAAAACCCAGGCTGATCGGCTATCAGCGCTGGTGAAGCGCTTCGAGCTAACGACGGAGGCCCCGTGACCCAGCCGCGCGAGGCCCTCCTCGCGCGGTTTCGGGCAGGGCTCCTGGAGCGCGTCAAGACGACGCAACGCCTCGTCGACGCCTTCCAGAGCAGCCAAAACCCCGAAAGCTTGCGACAAGCCTTGGGTGAACTGCACACCCTCAAGGGTGAGTCGCGCATGCTGGGACTGGGCGAGCTCTCGGAGCTGGCCCACGCCCTCGAAACCGAGCTTGGCACGGAGCAGCGCTTCTCCCTGGCGCTAGGCGCCTTCGACGCCATGCTCACGTCGCTCACTACCGGCGACGGCGACGAAGCGGTGAAAGAAGCGCTGCAGCGCCTGCAGGGTCAAGTGCGCGATTCTTCGCTGCCGCCGCCTGCCCTGCCTTCGTTCGTGGCCGAGGCGGTGCCGGGCCGCACGATCGCGGCGCCGGAAGACGTGGCATCGCGGCGCGGCACCTCGGGCAACGAGCGCTTCACGCAGGTCGACGCCTCGCTGATCGACCTTTTGTGCGAGCGGGTGGCTGAGCTCACGGCCGCGTTCGGCCAGCTCGAAACCAACGCCGCCGACGTTCTGGATCGCAAGGCGCGCCACGCCAAAAGCGACCGGCTGAACGAAGGCTTCGAGCGCTGTCGTTCGCTGCTGGACGAAGCCACCGCCACGGCCTGGACGCTGCGGCTGATGCCGATCGAGCCCATGCTCGAAGAGCTTGCCCGGCACGCCCGCAAGAGCGCCGGCAAGCAGCAGAAGATGGTCGAGGTGCAGGTGGCGGCCAGCGGCGTTCAGCTGGAGCGCGACGTCGCCGATCAGCTGTGGGATTCGCTCCTGCATTTGGTACAAAACGCCGTCGATCACGGGCTGGAAGGGCCGGATCAGCGCGGCGAAAAGCCGCCCGTGGCCGCGCTGCGGCTCAGCGCCGAATCGGTCGGCCCGAGCGTGATGCTGCGCGTCGAAGACGATGGGCGCGGGATCGATCCCGCCGAGGTGCGGCGCGTCGCGGCCGAACGGGGCGTGCTGGCCGAGACAGCGGCGCTGGGCCTCAGCGACGCCCAGGCGCTGGAGCTTTTGTTCGAGCACGGCTTTTCGACGCGCAGCGAAGCCTCGCGCACTTCGGGTCGTGGGGTCGGCTTGGATGTGGTGCGGCGACGAGTGGAGTCGCTGGGCGGCAACGTACAGCTCGAGAGCACGCTGGCTCGCGGTTCGCGCTTCACGCTGAGCGTGCCGTTCGCCATCACGAAGGAAAAGCTGCTGGTGACCGAGCTGTGCGGCGCGCCGTATGGCTTTCCAGCGCGCGTGGTGCGAGCCGTGCTCGGAGCCGAGGCGTTCCCGCAGCCCGGGCAAGACAGCGTCGTGCGCTTCAACGGCGAGATCTTGCCGTTTCGTTCGTTGTGCGACGCGCTCAGCCTACCCAAAGACGAACACGAAGCCTTCGTGCTGGTGCTGGAGCTTTCCGGCAAGCGCTTTGCGGCCAGCGTGGGCCGCATCGTCGGCGAGCGCGAGCTGATCCGTCGGCCCGCCGAGAAGCTGCTGCACCAAACCGGTATCGGCGCGAGCGCGGTGCTGGAAGACGGCCGCATCGTGCTCTTGCCGGAGCTCAACTACGTGCAACGCGCCCTGCGCGCTCGAGCGGGTCAAACGGTGCCGGGCTCCGTCGAGCAAACGCGGCGACGCCAGCGCGTGCTGGTGGCCGACGATTCGCCGGTGGTGCGCGAGCTGGTGACTGAAATCCTCACGGCGGCGGGGCTGCTCGTGGAGCAGGCGAACGACGGCGCGGCTGCGCTGGAGATGATCCTGCAAAGCGAGCCGGACCTACTCGTCAGTGACGTCGAGATGCCGCGCATGAACGGCTTCGATCTGTTGGCCGAGGTCCGCCGCCGCACCCAGCGCTTGCCGGTGATCATGCTCAGCACGCGCGGCTCGGTGGAAGATCGCAAGCGCGCGACGCGCCTGGGCGCCAACGCCTACCTGGTAAAAACCGAGTTCCACAGCGAAAGCCTGCTCGAGGTGGTCCGCCGCTTCGTCAACCTCCGAGGCTGATGACGATCCGCGTTCTATTACTCGACGACTCGGCCATTTGCCGCACGCAGCTGCGTGCAATCCTGGAAGAGGACGAGCGCATCGAGGTCGTGGCG
>Ga0114940_10000855_pt1 | contig 12368 bp, 13 predicted proteins | sample ColdCreekSource_FD_87195 | JGI IMG/M metagenome (GOLD analysis project Ga0114940, IMG submission 87195) | Groundwater microbial communities from Cold Creek, Nevada to study Microbial Dark Matter (Phase II) - Cold Creek Source | ecosystem: Environmental > Aquatic > Deep subsurface > Groundwater ... | reverse complement strand
TTCGCTGTGCTTGAGCCATATTGTTAAATCCAGCATTTCGATATAAATTAAGAGCTAAATTCTTAGCAATCGTCATAAATTGAGGTAAAGGTTTAGTACGAATTCGAGATTTATCTTCACCTTCGACTCGGCAAGTATCTTGTTTTCTTAATGGTTTGTTAACTATAGTAGCGCAGTTACTCAACGGTCAGTCTCTTACTCTTGGTCGTTTATTTCCTTGTTCCCTAAATCATTTCAACGATTTAGTTTTTTCTAATTCTTCCTGATTGTAAAAAACCTACCCTCGTGAGTGAGGGAATATGCCCTATATTCAGAAATGATTAAGTTTTGAGTAGACCAGCCGATTTATAATCAGCCGGTCGTAGTGAAAGGCCCGTCGCGTGAGTACGCGAACGCGAAGCTGGCAACAGGATTTGAACCTGCGACCGGCTGATTACAAATCAGCTGCTCTACCAACTGAGCTACGCCAGCACTTAGAAATATATACTAACAGATTATATTCATAACTACCAGTTTTTTTAGGGGAATTTTCTCAAAAACCCCTAAGTAATTACTAAAAGTCGATTACGCCATATTGATTTCAATTGCCCAACGTGCCAATTCAGTACGATTATTGAGACTGGTTTTATTTAGCATATTGGAAACATGGCTCTCAATAGTACGTTGGCTAACGTTGAGTTTTTCAGCAATTTCTCGATTAGCCATGCCTTTGGCTACTAATTGAACTACCTTGATTTCAGTAGGAGTCAATTCAACGTTACTAGGTACTTTAATAGTAGGTTGACCCTCCAAACCACCTCTAGGACGACCTTGTTCCCAACGCTTGATTTGATTGAGAGAAGATTCTACCTGAGCGACTAGTTCCTCTGGTTCAAAAGGTTTAACCATGTAGACATCAGCACCTTCGTTCAAACCTTTGACTCGATCTTGGCTTTGGCCTTTAGCAGAAAGAAATAAAACAGGAATTCTATTAGTAGTAGGCTCTTCACGGATGCGTTTGACTAAAGAGTAACCATCCATCTCTGGCATCATTACGTCGCAGATGATCATATCTGGAATATCATCATCGAGGAGTTCTAGGGCTTCTCTACCATTTTCTGCCGTATCTACGTTGTATCCCCTAAATTCTAGATAATCTTTAACTAATAAAATTAGATTTGGGTCATCATCTATAAGTAGCAATTTTTTATTATCTTTCTGAGAATTGTCTTTCATAGGTAATAATCTTTAATATTTACCGTAGGTATTGGTTGAGTTAACTTAAGTTCAATATCCCTTATATCTATTTAAATCCTAGAGGGATCACTGATTGATAATTTTAAGAATATGTTAATTCAACTAAACATAAGCGACGTAGTGTCGGTTGACATAACTGTAGAATTACATAATATCTAATTTAACCTCATTATTAATTTTCGACATCCCCTTTTTTATACTGATTTTTTCTTGCAAACTAATCTTAAGTTTTAATTGCGGCAAAACTTTGTTTATTTTATTAATAATCGAGCAATTAATATTTTAATGTTGACTTATTAAATCAAGAGGTTAGTTGACTTACGTATAATTACTAGAGAAAATTAGGTTTAAAGACATTTGATTTTAATTAAAGCATTTTTTTTTACTTATGACTATTTTTACTCAGGAAATCAATGGATTGATCCGATCGCGACGTTCGACAAAGCCATATTTGTATAACGGTACAAGAATTAAGGATGATCTCGTCTGGCAAATTCTCGAAAATGCTAACTGGGCTCCAACTCATGGGTTAACTCAGCCTTGGAGATTTAAAGTTTTCACTGATTCTGGATTAGAAAAACTAGCAAGTTTTCAGGCTAATTTATATGAACGAATTACACCAAAAGCAAAGTTTAAACCAGAAAAATATGAGCGTATGAAGACAAATTTACTTAAGTCTTCTCACGTAATTGTTATCTGCATGAAACGTCAAATATCCGAGAAAATACTAGAAATAGAAGAAATAGAAGCAGTGGCTTGTAGTGTGCAAAATATGGCATTAACTGCCGCAGCTTATCAAATTTGTAGCTTTTGGGGTTCGGGAGGTATTACCTATACCGAGGAGTTGAAAAAATTTCTCGGTTTGGGAGAGAAAGATCAATGCCTTGGATATTTATACTTAGGTTATAGTGATAACCCAACTACTCAAAGCCGTCGGGACTCTATTAAAGACAAAGTAGAGTGGTTTGATTCAATGAGCGATCAGCAATCGAACAACTAAAGGAAAATATTGACAAGATTCAGAAAATTATCTCGCAAATATGCAATTTTTGAATCTGAAATCCAAGTAGATAGTTTTTCTCTTGTTCTTTTTTTCTTCACTCAACCGAAGTTTATCGGACTTATGTACATAGGTCTGGTGTCGTCCTTCGGTGATGAGTTTTTTCGATCAGGTTTAGATGGCAATTAAATTATTGGTGTTATTGATTGTTTTTTTAATCTCTCATTAGGGCTTCTATTAGAAAAATATAAAAATAAAAATAAATATAACGAACTTATCGTAAAATATAGACTATGTGGACGCAAAAATTGCCTGATTTTCAGTCAAACTTAGGGCGCGTGGCTCAGTGGATAGAGCAACAGGTTCCGGTCCTGTAGGTCGGGGGTTCAAATCCCTCCGCGCTCACTCTTCGCTATCGCTTGAGTCTTAAGGATTCTCTCCTTCGACCTACAAAGGAGAGATTTTAGCTTGTTGGGAAGCTTGAAACATTATTGATACCAATTAACTTAAATAATGCTATAAATACTTAAAAAGTAGTTATTCTAAAATTTGGCAATGTCTGGAGTCCTAAAAATTGAAATTGTTGAATCAGAAGCAGGACTGAGAAAGTTATTGACGACTCAGAAAAGTACCAAAATGCAGGAAAGAGTTCAGGTTCGCGCTCTGGCTCAAAACAAACCAAGCAAAGAGTGTAGGACATCTAGCAGCAATGTTTAGAGTTATTCGCCCAAAAATATCCTCAAGATTTACACTTAATTCAGGCGCGACAATGGTTCGCCTCATCAAGCGAATAACTTAGAAATTCCTGAGAATATAATTCTTCTATTTCAACCTCCCTACAGTCCACAAGTTAATCCAATTAAGAGATTCTGGAAACATCTCAAAAAAGACTTGAAGTGGGGTTTATTTGAAGATTTGGATGCTTTGAGAAATGCTGTTCAAAAGCTCCTTTTAAAACTGAGTTCAAAAGTCATTAGTTCAGTGACGGGTTGGAAATTTATTGTTGATGCTGTATGCAAGCGCAGAAATTTAGTGAATTGGTATCAATCAACCTATTGCAGCCTTAGGACGGATCCAAACCAAGGATAGAATTATTAATCTTTCTGGCCCATCAATGCGATCGCTTTTCGTTGAGCGTTCATTTATATTTTATATTTCCATTCATATTAGGTTGTAAAAATTCTCAATTATGGACTATAAATGATGAATCATGAATATAACTCCTGGACAAGAAGCGATCGCCAATTTAATTGGTTTAGCAGAAAGAGGTGAAATCGATCCCTGGGATGTCCCTGTGATTACGATCATTGATCGCTTTCTAGCCGAACTTGGTCTCATTGATGAGGCTCAAGAATCACCACAGCAAGAAGCAGATTTACCACGCTCTGGTCAAGCATTTCTGTGGGCATCAATGCTAGTCTTGCTCAAAGCTGATACCCTCGATCTACTGCAAGAAGAACTTTTAGAAATAGAAGAGACAGAATTTTACGAAGCAGAAATTTTAGCCGAAGTTAATCGGCGCACTCTTCCTGCCAATTTAGAGCAACATCTCCGTCGGCGCACCTCCTTACAACCAGTTGGGAAACGTCGTGTGACTCTGCAAGAGTTAATCGAACAACTCGAACACATTGCTGCCGAAATCGAAGCAGTTTCCGCCGATACTAGTCCCCGACGCTCTGGACGTTCTCGTAATGCAGCCATTAAAGCGATCGCTCAATTAGCACACAATGAAAATTTAACCGAATTGGCGGCTCAGTTAGAAAGCTTTTTGTACCTAAATATTTCCCAGCTACCACCAGACCAAGATTATCTTGATTGGGAACAACTATTGCAGAGGTGGCATACTTCCGAAACAACTAAAATATCAGCAGCAAGCCACCCCGATTCAGACCGAGCGGGGATTTTTTGGGCGCTACTATTGCTATCGGCTCAATCTAAAGTAGAGCTATTTCAAGCAGAATTTTATCAGGATCTCAGCATTCGTCCTCTAAATTTACCTAATTAAACCTAATTAAACTTTAGCTGTCGGTATACATTGTTGATACACTGGAATAGTTCAAATACATACATTGCGTCTGGTTGAGGAGAAGCTTTAATGAAGGCCATGATTCTGGCGGCTGGTAAAGGCACTCGCGTTCGTCCCATAACTTATACAATACCTAAACCTTTAATTCCAATTTTACAAAAGCCAGTAATGGAGTTTCTCTTAGAACTTTTGAGAAATCATGGTTTTGACCAAATTATGGTTAATGTCAGTCATTTGGCTCATGAAATTGAAGGATACTTTCGTGATGGTCAACGTTTCGGCGTTAGTATCGGCTATTCCTTCGAGGGGAGTATTGTCGATGGAAAACTAGTCGGAGAAGCTGTTGGTTCGGCTGGAGGCTTGAGAAAAATTCAAGACTTTAATGCTTTTTTTGATGATACCTTCGTCGTGTTGTGCGGTGATGCTCTGATGGATCTTGATTTAACAGCAGCAGTAAAAGAACATAAAGCTAAAGGCGCGATCGCTACAATTGTAACTAAAAAAGTACCTAAGCAAGATGTTCCTAGCTATGGTGTGGTAGTAACAGATGTTGAAGGTCGTATTCAATCTTTTCAGGAAAAACCTTCTGTAGAAGAAGCTTTGAGTAGAGATATCAACACTGGTATTTATATTTTTGAACCAGAAATATTTGATTACATCCCACCCAATCAACCATACGATATTGGCGGAGAACTATTTCCCAAATTAGTAGAGAAGCAAGCTCTTTTTTACGCTGTCTCAATGGATTTCGAGTGGGTGGATATTGGGAAAGTTCCCGACTATTGGCACGCTATTCGCGCCGTTTTAGAAGGCGAGATCAAAAATGTTAATATCCCTGGTACCGAAGTTGCCCCTGGTATTTATACAGGATTAAACGTTGCCGTTAATTGGGACAAAGTAGACATCACAGGCCCTGTGTATATCGGCGGCATGACTAAAATTGAAGATGGGGCGAAAATTATTGGTCCGACTATGATTGGCCCGAATTGTTATGTATGTAGCGGTGCAACCGTAGACAATAGCGTGATTTTTGAATATTCTCGTCTGGGTGAAGGAATTCGCTTAGTCGATAAACTTGTCTTTGGACGCTACTGTGTTGATAAAACAGGAGCAGCTATCGATTTACAAGCAGCAGCCTTGGACTGGCTAATTACCGACACTCGCCAAACTCGTGCCGCACAAGAACCTGCTGAACACAAAGTAATTAAAGACTTTCTTAAAGAAGATAATTAATGCCTTGTAAGTAGTACATAGTACAATTTTATTAATAAAATATCCATTTCCATCTTTTTTTAGCAATGACCAAAACCTCAGCAGTTTCTCACTTTGTTGCCGTCAGCGATCTGTCAAAACCAGCAGCAGAGCAGGAAGGAATTTTAGTAGAAGTTACAGGATCAACAGGAGATACTAAGAAAAATCGCGCCAAAGCTTTAGATATAGTGCAAGAAATGTGGGAAAAGGAAGAGATCGCCACAGATCGCTTTCCCGATGGTATAACTCAAGAAAACATTATCTATGTACCCCCAACTAGTCCACAAGTTCAATCTTTAGTTCAATCTTTAAATGCCGTGTCAGATAGTAATAGTGATAGTCAAGAATTACTACCGATTGTTGCAGGAGCGCAAGAAATCATTCAGTTAACTAAGCTACAAATTGAAGTTCAAGAAGCCTCCGAAGAAGCAGCACAATATGTTCCAATTATCAAAGTCGTTTTAGAGAGATCGCGACCTTTAACACCAGAAGAAAAAGATTTAGCCAAAGACAAAAAATATGGCAAAACCATCGAAAAGTTGGGTTCAATGGTTGCGGCTCAAGAGGAATACCAGGAAAACTGTTCTGGTCATGGAGATTTAGTGCTTAATGCGATCGCTTGGCAACTCAGTCAAGGAGTCGATCGCATCACCAAAGACAAAAACAACAACTAAACCTGGTCAAGTCCCGAAGAATAAATTTTTGACCTCTGACTTAAAAATGGAGAGAAAAAGTCTCTCTCAACCGAGATTTTTGGTTTTGTGCCAGAAGTCCCGTATTTATTTTGAGAATTTTTATTAGGTAAGAGAATATGAAAGTGATGTCATTAGGGAGCGAACATGAATATGTCAGAGTCAGAGAAAAAATCCTTTCTTTTGCGAGCCAGTGAAATAGCGGAGCAAGAAGCTACTTTCTCTCATCCCTGGAACTCCAACTCACACATAAGTGGAACCCAGATAGCTCGTCTAGTCGGACTCAAAAGGGTAGGCGTAAATCTTGCCAAGATACCATCTGGCAAAGAATCATTTATCTATCACGCTCATCATCGAGAAGAAGAATGGATTTACATTATTTCAGGTCGGGGGATAGCAGAGATTGATGGTGAAGAATTTGAAGTCAGTACAGGGGATTTCATGGGTTTTCCAACACCATCAGTAGCGCATCATCTGCGTAATCCCTATGATGATGAGTTGGTTTATCTAATGGGTGGAGAAAATCTTGATGTTGAGATTGCGGACTTTCCTCGGCTAGGTAAGCGAATGCTTAGGCTTGGAGGAGATATAGAAATTTACGATGTATCGGACGCTAAAAGTTTTGGACCGCTGAACGACACCTAAGATGGGCTTCAACGGAACGGAGCGATATGTTAGGGTTTTTACTCATGATGGATGTAAGGAAATATTTCTATAGTAATAAATACTCGGGAAATTAGAGTACTAGACAAAAATTAATAACTAATGGAATTTGTGATTAGGTAGTCGGGGTAAAACGCGATCGCAAATAAATAATGTTCCCGAAGCAACACATAAAGGAATAGTTACTAAATTAAGCAAGGGAATACTAATTAGCCCTAAACATACTAAGCCAAAACTACCGCTAGCAGGTAAACTACGGAACACTATTCCTAACTTTTTGCGAAAGCTAAATCGTCTTCTTTCTAAGGGAGAATCGCAGAAATCGAGGCTGACAATAGTCGTAGTTAGAGCCAATGAACCGATAGTAGAAATTAAAGTTCCTACTCCAGGTAATACGTTGAATACTAATAAAGGAATACCAACTAAGGCGATTAGTACCAGCTTTTTTAATTCGTATAGAATAGCTCTACTTAAATCTTTAACTATATTTATTTCAATAATTTCTACTTTTCCAGTGCGAACTTTTTCTAATTGTTCTGATAGTTGACCATACCAAGGTGCGCCCAGTAAAACGCCAAATTGAGTAAGTACAAATCCAGTAGCTATTAATAAAATTACTATTAATAAAAAGCGCAGTATAAAAATTAATCCCGACACTGCATAGCTTAAAAATCCTAACCATTGAGGAAGATTGGCAATTAGTTGATTTAACCACAAAGTAATGTCGCCTTTAACTTCATCGACAAATTGAAAGCCGAAAAAAAGTAAGCTGCTATAAAGTGCGATCGCAACTATGATGTTAACGAAGATGGGAACTGCTATATATTTCCACAGCCGAGGATTTTTGATAAAGGTTATTAATGCTTTTAGAGGATAAGTTACTCCATCGAGAGTTCCGAAACCTCCTAAGATGTTCCTTAAGATTTTTTGCATAAAGGTTTTTTCTAGATATTATTTATTTTGTAATATTGCTTTCATAATCGGCTTTGCTCTTTCAAGATCTTCTGTTGTTAGTGCTGTTTGTTGCCAACTATTTCGCTGTTGCAAATTATTTAACCATTTTGTTACTTTAGGATAAGGTTCTAATGAAATACCCAATGTGGGGATAGCATCGACTGCTGTACCCGCTACGATGTCAGCATAAGTGATTTGTTCCTTAATAAAACAAAGATAATTATCATCTAAATTATCTTCAAAATATTGTAGTGCAGTAGCCATAGTTTGCTTGGCTTGTTCTATTTTTTGCTTTTCAACTTCTATATCTAACATATCTTTCATCAAGACAATTGAAGGCGATGGTAATTCGTTAACTGTCACTAATTCAATGGTACGAAGTTTAGCAATATCTTTAGCTCCAGTTGGCATCAAAGTAGATTCAGGATATTTTGCTTCTAAATAATCCAGAATTGCCAATGATTCAAATATGCTAAAGTCATCATCAACTAAGACAGGAATATGATGAAAAGGATTAAGTTTAAGAAAGTCTGGCTGAAATTGATCGCCATCAAGTTTTAGTAAAATTGGTTCAAATTCCAGATTTTTTTCTAATAACGTTACCCAAACTCGACGGGCATTAATTGAAAAGCGCGAATAGTAAAGTTTCAACATAATTTATTTCCTGCTTAGTTTTTGATTATTCCATCGACAAATAGGATTAGACTTCATTAAAATAGCAATTAAAATAGCGATCTATTTAGATAATAAGACAATTATAAACTACGGTTTAGCTAGTGGCTTAAATCCTAAAATCGAAGTATAAAAATTAAAAGATGTTTCCAGATTAGAAACCGACAAAGTTAGATGGTTAAATCCTGTAATCATATTAATATTGCTAATTAATTTTACTTTTCTCTAAATTAAATCTGATCAAAGCTCTTGGTTGTTAGCTCTTATCTGAACTTTTGTAACTATTCAAATGCTATAAATTCCCACATTTAAGCCCTGAAAAAACATATTTCTCTCATGTTCCATACCTAGTTTTTTAGCAACCCGAATTGAACGAGTATTCTCTGGTTGAATAATACAAATAAGACGCTTCATATTTAGTTTGTGCCAAGCATAATCTCGTACCGCAGTAGCTGCTTCAGTACCTAATCCTTGACCCCAATGTTCTTTGGCAAATCTATAGCCCATTTCTATTTCTTGAACTTCTTCAAAAAACCAAACTAATAAACCACAAAAGCCAATTAATACTTGATTCTCTCGCCGAGTAACTGCATACAAACCAAAGCCATATTTTTCGTAATTAGAAAGTATCCAATTCAGAAAATCTTGAGTTTGCGATCGCGTTTTTATTCCGCCAATAGAATATCGCATTACTTGATGATCGCCGAGAATAGCAGCTAGTTCATCTAGATCATCAGCAGTAAAGTATCTTAAAATTAATCTTGAAGTTTCTGTAACGATCACAATTATTATATGTGCTTGGATTAATTATTTATTTTACTAAATCTAGCTTCTATGGCGAAGATACTTGCGATCGCAAAAATATTAAAATTAACGATTATAGTTATTTAACAGAATTTTAAAATGCACCTAATCTTATACAGTAAACCAGGCTGCCATCTCTGTGAAGGATTGCAAGAGAAACTAGAACAAGTTAAAAGTATGGATTTTGAGCTCGAAATACGAGATATTAACGCCCGCGAAGATTGGTTTGCTGCTTATCAATACGAAATACCAGTGCTGTGTCAAAAAACGTTACAAGGAGAAAAACCCTTGCCTCGTCTAGCTCCCCGCGCTTCGATAGAGAAACTAGAGCAAATGCTACAGAAATATTTAATAAATATTTAATAATTTTAGGATAAAAAAGTATCCAAAATGTAGTAGAAAAGCCGATCGCATTTACCTGCATATGAAAATGATGAAGCTGCGCGAATTATTAGCTAAAGTAGACCTCAACCAACCAGAACACTCAGCCTTAGACACAGAAGTAACCAGAGTTTGTACTAATTCCCATGCTTGCCAAAGCGGGGATTTATTTATCGGAATGCCAGGTACAAGAGTCGATGGCGGAGAATTTTGGGAAAATGCGCTGGAACAAGGAGCGATCGCTGCTATAGTAACTCCCCAAGCAGCTAATAGGCAACCGCCCACAGGAGATGCCTGCGTAATTCAAACCAAAGATATGATTGCTACTTGTAGTGCGATCGCCGCAGCTTTCTACGACTATCCTAGCAAAAAATTAAATATGGTGGGAGTTACGGGAACAAACGGTAAAACTACTACCAGTCATTTAATTGAATATTTTCTGCTCCAGGCAAAACTGCCAACGGCACTATTTGGCACCCTTTACACTCGCTGGCAAGGATACCAACAAACGGCAGTGCATACTACGCCTTTTGCCGTCGAGTTGCAGTCTCAGTTAGCCGAGGCAGTAACAGCAGGAAATAAATATGCAGTAATGGAAGTTAGTTCCCATGCTTTGGCACAGGGTAGGGTTAAAGGTTGTGGTTTTGAAGTGGCGATATTTACCAACCTGACTCAAGATCATTTGGACTATCACCAAGACATGGAAGACTATTTCCAAGCTAAGTCGCTATTATTTAGTCCTGAATATCTGCAAGGGAAAGCCATTATCAACTTAGACGATACCTATGGCAGACGTTTAATTGAAAAATTGGCTGTCGATCAAGTTTGGAGTTACAGCGTTAACGACGACTCGGCGGATTTATATACCAGCAATTTAAATTATCAATCCACTGGAGTTGAAGGTATCTTACATACGCCTGTAGGAGAAATAGCGTTTAATTCTCCCCTAGTTGGTCAATTCAATTTAGCTAACTTACTCGCCGCAGTCGGTACAGCTTTACATTTCGGAGTGGACTTATCGATTCTCGCTGCTAGTTTAGCTGATTTTGCAGGTGTACCTGGAAGAATGGAAAGAGTACAAGTGAGTCCTAACCAAGATATTAGCGTCATTGTTGACTATGCCCATACTCCAGACAGTTTAGAAAATCTCCTTAAAGCATCTCGCCCCTTTATTAGTGGCAAAATGATCTGTGTGTTTGGTTGTGGAGGAGATCGAGATCGCACTAAACGCCCTCTGATGGGTAAAATTGCGGCTGAACTTGCCGACATTGCTGTGGTCACTTCCGATAACCCGCGCACCGAAAACCCTGAACAGATATTAAAGGATGTGGTAGCAGATATACCTAATACCGTTGAACCTGTAGTCATTGGCGATCGCTCTAGCGCGATCGCCACAGCAATCAAAAACGCTCAACCAGGAGACGGGGTATTGATTGCAGGCAAAGGTCATGAAGATTATCAAATTTTGGGTACGGAAAAAATCCATTTTGATGATCGCGAACAGGCGAGAGAAGCTTTGGTAAGTCGTCAGTAAGGAATAATACGGCAGTTCGCCCTTACAGGGTTGAGTGTAGGGGCGTTTCGCGAAACGCCCCTACTGGGTTTATAGAATCCATATTGGGATCTTTTTCTGGAAATAGCAGGGCGAGCAAAAAATATCCTACCAAGCAATTTAACGCTAGTGTTTAAGCCGAATAACATCTTGTACTTGTTCGGCTCAGTCTTTTAGGTTGTTCTCTCATCGAATGTTATACAGAATAATTCCGTTTAATACTCTAAATAAGAATGTTATGCAGAAAAATTCTAGGTAACACCAAGAGATATACGGAAAAATTCCGTATAACTACCCTTTTCAGGAAGAATATACGGAAAAATTCTGTATAATAAATAGTTATGCGGCTTCTGTTGGTGGTGGGGCGGTGGATGAGAAGTTAGTCGTCAGTTATCAATGTTGGTTTTAGGCGATTGATTCTAGACTGAATTTCTGCTCGTTCCTCTAAACTTGTGAAAAGAGTTGGAGTGCAGTATGAGTATCGAAATGAGTATCGAATTTCAAGTTGCAGAGGTATTGAAGCAAGTTGCGTTAGATGAGGAGATCAAGGAATACGTCCTTCAGTACCCGTCGCTCTATCAACCTCTGCTCCATGCCGCTCTACGCTTTATTGGAGGAGAAACACTTCGAGACTGTGTAGAAACAGGAAAATTGCTGAATCAGCAAGGATTTGCCATCACGATCGACTATATGGGCGAAAGTACTCGTGATGCTGACATGGCACAGCAAGCGACAGCAGAATTTCTCTGCGTGATTGAAGCGATCGCTGAACAGAATCTGAACTCGTCTGTATCTTTGGACTTATCTCACATCGGCATGGTGATTGATGCCGAGTTAGGGTACAAAAATGCTTGCATTTTAGCTGAGGCAGCACAAGATACAGGTCTTGAGATGATGATCAGTATGGAAGGACCAGATCGGACAAACCTGATTTTGGAGATCCATCAACGATTGTGTGAAACGTTCGATAATGTTGGTATTACGCTACAAGCGTATCTGCATCGGACTCCGAGCGATTTAGCTCCACGGCGGGAAGCCCCGCGCTCTGTGCGATAGCACGAGCGTCGGGATGAGAGCCGTGACTAGGTTTAGCGGTCAAAGTTTTATCGCGCGTCATATCTTATGCTAAAGTACCTG
>Ga0114940_10000854_pt1 | contig 12377 bp, 10 predicted proteins | sample ColdCreekSource_FD_87195 | JGI IMG/M metagenome (GOLD analysis project Ga0114940, IMG submission 87195) | Groundwater microbial communities from Cold Creek, Nevada to study Microbial Dark Matter (Phase II) - Cold Creek Source | ecosystem: Environmental > Aquatic > Deep subsurface > Groundwater ... | reverse complement strand
CAATCGGCGCGATTTCTCCCACGGCAAAGGTAAAGTCAAATTGGTATCAGGCTAACTCTACCCCAAATAATAAATTGTGCTTGACAGAACCAGTATTAAACTTAGTAAACAGTTCATTTTGTAGAGAATAACTTTCTTGGGATTCTTCAGATCTATTAAAGTCACGGGGTAGGGTACGGCGATCGCTTTCTAAAGGTAGAAAAAATGATGAATCTTCACCGCCATCTACTAAAGTGGCATTAAATCCCTGGCGAAATTTCCAATTATCGCTAAATTTGTGTTCAAAATTGTAGGTAATTGAGGTTGAGTCCCATTCTGCATTATTAAGATCTGGTTCGCCTAAAACAAAGCGATCGCGCGGTAAATCGAGAAATTCTGGTTCTGCTGGTAATCCATTATCAAAAAAGTAGTCTTGATGTTGTTGTTCTAGTTCGATCGTAAGATCTGTTCCTTTGCCAATTTTCCATGTCAGTGCAGGGGCAATAAGATAACTTTCGCTTTCGCCAAAATCTCGAAAACTATCCGAATTCTCATATGCTGCATTTAAACGATATAAAAGGGACTTGTCACTAGTTAACGCCCCTGTAAAATCTAATGTAGGACGATAAAAGTTATAACTACCAGCAACCATCCCAATCTCATAACTAGGTTCTGCTTGAGGTTTTTCCGTTACGGTATTAATTTGTCCACTAAAACCGACCACACCGCCGCCATAAAGTACTGAAGCTGGCCCTTTCAGGAATTCGACTCTTTCAATATTGGCAGGATCGCGAGGACTCAAATAACCAAAATCTCGAAATCCATTGCGTAAAGTTTCAAAAGATGTGGTGAAACCTCTAATTCTCGCACCAAGGGAAGAAACACCACCATAACCAGGAACTCTTTGTACCCCACTGACGTTATCGGTTAGTTCGTTTAAACGGGTGACTTGTCTATCTTCAATAACCTGACGGGGTATTACCTGGATCGATTGAGGAATATCTTTTTGTGGCAGTTCTAATTTTGTATCTGTGGTGGAGTTAGGAACTTGATAACCTGAGTCTGTTTGTCCCACTTTTTCCCCAGTTACAATTATGTTTATTGTGGTTGGTTCTGTAGTCACAGGAGCGATAGGGATTACATTAAATACTAGCTGTCTGTTCGCCGTCTTTACAGTTGCATCAGGTGCTTGTTCTGAACCCGTAATTTGCAAGCGCACTCGATTTACGCCGATCTGAGTTACCGCGATCGATTTAACCCCTTTTGCGGGATTGGATGCTTTAAAAGCTCTTTGGTTCGGCAATGCTAGTATCGCACCAGTAATTTCTGCGGTTAAAGTTTTACCCTGACGAGATAAGATAGGCTGAGAAAGCTTTTCTACTTCTGTGGCTAAAATCACTTGGAATTCGCTTTTAGCCTTTCTCAGTTCTACATCAATGATGGGGATGTTATTAATAGATCGATCTGCCTGAGTTAGCCAATCTTTAACTGTTGTAGAGTAATTTTTGATTGGTTGTGGGTGATCGCTTTGTGCTTGTACTGATTGAATGAGGGATATTGCAAACAATGGAGCAATCGCCAGTTTCGGATACCAATAAATTCGACTCATTAAACTTTTCTTTTCATACCTGATAAGCTTTACAAGTATTTCAAGGTTATATTTTGAGTGTCAAAAGACACTCTGTCATAGATCAATTATTGATAATTTTGATTACGTTCTATGAATTTACTTAGTTTTTTCCTTCTCAATCGTTAACTGGAAACAAATTATGATCTTGCTTTTAGCTTCTGATTAATACTGCTCTATTTGTTTTTGTTTTATTTCTTCCAATTGTTCTTGGCGTTCTTTTTCTTGTTCTTCCCGTTCTTCCTGCTCTTCTTTAGCCTGTCGTTCAAAATCTGAGCCAGCAACAGTAAAACCGATATTAACCCTAACTGTAGCGCGATCGCGATCGATGGAAGTAAATTCCATTTGTTGTGCCGCCTTTAGAGCCTCTCGATCTAGTTGAGGATTTCTATTAGAAGAGGAGATCGCTGCATCAATAACCTTACCATCCCGATCAATAGTAAGTTGAATTCCTGTACTGCCTTCTGCACCGTCTAACACTGAAGGATATTCAGGTTGGCAATTTTCTTCACAGCTAATTGCTAAAGGTTGTTCAAGCTCATCAGAAATATCACCCGCAGCAGTCTTGGAGTCATCTTGTCCCTCGGTTGACTCCTCGGAATTAATAGCTGAAGATGAATCTTTGCCTTGAGTAGATTCTGGGTTATTCAGTTTGGGGGTAGCAGCGACATTGTTTTCTAGTTCAGATGTTTCGGATTTTAGTGGCTTACTTTGGCTAGAAGTAAGAGTTTTTCTCGGATTATTGTCTAAAGGAGGATTTAAACGAGGCTTATTAACTATTGCTGAAGATGATGATTTGATTTCATCATCATTCTGGACTAATTTCTCAATCTTTGGATCTACTTTCGGGGGAGTAATCTTGGGAGCTTTGATGTTGCTCTGGTTTGAAGTCACCCGTACACCTCCGTAAAACGAAGGTCCTAAAGGATACCGCTTCGCATATGCCTGCGGGTGACCGTTGGTCAATACAGGGGGTGAATCTGATTTTGGGATAGCTGGGGAAGAAGGTTTGACTTGAGGTGAAGTTGTCGGAGTTTTTTTTACATTGGGTTTTGTTTTGGCTTTGGGTGCGGAGGTTATCGTTTTAGCTTGAGATTTAGGTTTAGATTGCCCAGATGCTTTTAAAGGCGATCGCTCTTGAGATTGCTCCGCAACAATTATTGGAATTGGAGTTAAGTTTGCTGTCGGCGGAGTCGGCGGAGATTTACGAAGAGACAAAAGCAATACAACTAAAGCATGAATCAATGTTGAACCGAATAAACTCGATTTTAAGTTACTGTTCCGCTGCTGATGGTGTTGTCTGTTGAATGATTCAAACATCAACGTGTTGTAAGTTTTACTCTGAGTTTAAATTTATTTTCACCGTCTATCATTTTATACTTCTCTAGCGATCTCTAAAATTTGTCGGCGATTGCGACTTCCACAGTTCGGTTTTACTTCTTGGTAAAACCACAAATAACGGATAGTATCAAGACAAATCAGCAGTATCACTTTAATTATTTCCCCAGATACTACTGATAGTCAGAGGCGAAGAGGAGGTTAGGGAGTAAAGTGCAAAACTGGTTGTTACAAAATTTAAGCGATGTACTTAATCGAGAATTAGAATTGCAGATTGGTGCAGCACCAGTCGCTTCTCCTTCAGATGTTGAGCAGACGAGAACAAAAAAGTCTCGGAAATATTACCAGCATTATAGTCAAAAACATCATTTAGCAGAGTTAAATGCTCAGAGAGAGTGGCGTGGAGCGATCTCGACTGTTGAAGAATTACTCCTGTCTGAGATAAACAATCATCAGCAGTCATTACCAACAGACAAGTTGGGTCTAGTTTTTGCTGCCCCTGTACCCCTTTTGAGTCACCCTCAACTAGTAGCTAACTTTCAGTCGGCGATCTTTACCCCCGATGCTTTTAAAGTCAATGCTTTAATGCCCTGTGGTCATTCTACTGAACAGGTGGCTGTTCAAAACATTACACCAATTATCGAACTGCCTTTAATTCCTCGTGATCCCATTGCTCAAGAACAGTTTTGCCTGGTACTCACTGCCAATTTCGGTCTAATTTTGCTCTTGGGAACCGATCCTGAAGGTAATCCTCAATTTCATTTTTCCTTTGATCCGATGACTTTGGGCAAAGTTTGGCAGACCTTGCGATCGCGTCTAATTATTACTAAATATCATCATTTAGCAGAACTAGACCACTTAATCGAGCAATTTACCCCTCCTGTTCCTGATTACCAGTTGGTGACTAGCTTTAGTCGCCGTTTACTACATCATATTCCCAAACCAGAAGGGGGTTCAGCTAATACTCGTCAGGTAGAAACCGTAGCAGCGGTGGCCGAATCAACCGAATCAACGGCAGGGCGATCGCTATTAAAGAGTAATAGTGCTACCAGTCTGGTGGAAATGGAGCTATTACAGGCTCTCACCCATGAAGTACGGACTCCTTTAACCACAATCCGCACCTTAACCAAACTATTACTGAAACGCCAGCAAGACTTTAAACCTAATGTAATCCAAAGATTGCAAACCATTGATCGCGAGTGTACCGAGCAGATCGAGCGCATGGAACTGATTTTTCGGGCTGCGGAATTAGAATCCACTCCTCCTAGTGGCAAACCTGTGGAGTTAGTCGCCTTTTCCCTAGAACAAGTGTTTCAGCAGAGTATTCCTCGTTGGCAGGAAAAAGCTCAACGGCGTAATGTAGAGCTAGATTTTACTCTTCCTCCCAGTTTGCCCAGAATAGTCAGTGATCCTGGGATGTTAGATACGGTGTTAACAGGATTAATGGAAAGCTGCACTCGCAGTCTGCCCACGGGGGGTCACATAGATGTCAAGGTTTCCACCGCAGGCAATCAACTAAAGCTACAGGTGCTTTCTCAAGCCAGCAGCACTGATAATCCCTTTAAGTCTTTGGGACAGTTACTCAACTTTCAGCCCGCCACAGGTTGCCTCAGCCTAAATCTAGATGCCACGAAAAATATCTTTCAGGCTTTGGGGGGAAAACTCACCGTCAGACAACGACAAGCTCAGGGAAAAGAGTTAACTATTTTCCTTCCTTTAGGCAATACAGTACGTAGTTACTAGTTCTCAAAAGCCTATAGCTTATATCAAGTTCGGATAATCACTTTAAATGAGCTTGTTCCCTAACCCCCTAATTCCCTAATTCCCCATATCAAAATAGTTAACTGTTCAAGCGTACTTGATATTACAGCTAGGGCGAAGCCTCTCCTAGGAAACATTGGCTTGCCGATAGGTGTGTAAAATCGTCAGAAACTTCTGAAAATCAAAACTACGGGGATCAAATCTATGGCCAGAACGGTCTACTTTTTGGTGAGTAGTAATCCGCTCGTCAGGAATGCTACTGGTCGCCAGTAACCAAGCCAAAGATTTATACTGACTGTCTGTATAGCCACTATGGGACTTATTTTTAGCATACTTGCCTTGTCCATTTAGGGGAGTTTCTAGAGATACATGATAAGCAAAGTTATTGACGGATGGCGGTAGTTTGGGATTAGTTTGAACCGTTTCCGCCCCTGATTTGCCCACAAATACCGAGTTTCCCGCCCCAAACGCCCGTTTTTCTGGCGGAACAAGATAGACGATAATGCCATCCAAGGTAATTAAAGCGTGATAACTGACTTGTTGGTTATCCTGTGGGTGAGGAACCCTGAAGGTATTAATCGCACTTCGGGCGGAACCAACAGTTTCATGTAATACAGCCAAGGGTTGATTAGTTAATTTCTTGCCATTGACATCGGTACCAAAGCGATCGCCATAGTTACTCCCGTCGGCCATGATGATGGTATATTTTGGTTTATACTGCTGAAAAGCTTTAGTAGTTTGATATGTAACTGCTCTTGCCGTCGATGCTTGAACTTTCGGGGTTTGATTAGAGACAAAACTCAGCATCAAGAAACAGGTGGTAACCAGCAACGCAATTATAAGTTTATGAATACGCCTGAAGAATAAATTTAATTTCATGACCAGGAAAACAAAGGGGACATTTCAAAGGGACTTTTAATATTGTTCCCAGTTGCTGAAAATCCCCATCATTATTCCATCCAATTATTAACTTCTTAATTAGGTTGACCTGCTGATCCTAGTCTTGCAGATCGCCATGATTTTTGGTAACAGCGTTCAAAATATTGAACTGGATCTAGTTCATGACAAGTTTCTAAATGGTTAATTCTGTACCTACGCCAAAAGCCAAAGGGATTAATGAATCTAACGTAGGTATCAGCAGAAAATAGCTGTTCAAAGTACAAACCAACAGGAAAACTGATTTTTATGGGTTTTCTATCTTGGATAGTCATAATAAATCTCCAATACTCGTCTATGTTGTGAGATTAAGCTAACAACTTGAAGAAATTGTGAGATCCTTTAGGATTCGTAATGTCAGTTAATCAGATATACCAAGACGAATAGAACTAACCAAATCACATCCACAAAGTGCCAGTAGATTTCCGCTGCTTCTACCCCAAAGTGACTCCCACTGGAGTAATGTCCCTCTTGGCGCGATCGCCATAATACACAAAGAATTAGCAATACTCCTGTCAAAACATGCAAACCGTGGAATCCAGTCAGCACATAAAAGCAACTAGCCAACAGATTAGTGGTTAAACTAAACTCGGCATGAGAATACTCATAGACTTGTCCCGCGAGGAAGACAGCACCCATCGCTGCGGTAATCCCAAACCACTTTTGTAAACCTTGAATATTATCTTGTTTTAAAGCTTTTTGCCCTTCATGCATGACAAAAATACTAGTCACCAGAATGGCGGTGTTAATTATGGGAATTAGCAGTTCAAACTCTGGCATTCCTTCAGGGGGCCAAACGGGCATAATGGCGCGATAGATTAGCAGCGCCGCGAAAAAGCCAAGAAAGGTCATACTATCGGAAACCAGGAAGATATATAGACCAATCATCCGAAAATCGGGATGTTCATGATGTTCTGCATGTCCTACGGCTTCTTGTTCAGAGGCGATCGCTATTTGGGATTTATTATCTACAGTTGAACCTTGCATATATCAATTTTTAGTTAAGGGTTAATTAAGATGCTCTATGGAACGTCTCGACTTTATGCGAAGCGGTACCCTTTAGGGCTGACTTCTAACTTCTAACTTCTAACTTCTGACTTCGCCTAACTACTTATCTTTATAATCATGTTTAGTCACCCCTCGGCGGTTACTTCTGCCAGCATATCTTCGACATCTTCATTACCATCGACACTTTCAGTATCAATTCCATAATCATAAGGGCCAGCCCAAAGAACAGGTGCTTCTTCAAAGTTTTCAATGATCGGTGGGGATGCGGTCTGCCACTCTAGGGTTAAGGCACGCCAAGGATTACGAGCAGCTTTTTCTCCCTTATACAAACTCCACAGAATATTAAAGATGAAGGGGAAAGATGATAATGCCAGGATATAGGAACCAATAGTACAGACTATGTTGAGGGTCTGAAACTGGGGATCGTACAGGGCAATACGACGGTTCATGCCCTGCAAACCTAATTGGTGCATCGGCAGGAAAGTAATATTGAAACCAATAAAGGTCATGGCAAAGTGAATGCGACCGAGGGTTTCATTCACCATCCGTCCCGTCATTTTAGGAAACCAGTGATATACCGCTCCAAATAAACCGAATACCGAACCCCCAAAGAGGACATAGTGGAAGTGAGCCACGATAAAATAGGTATCGTGAACATGAATATCAAACGGCACCGAAGCTAGCATTACGCCGCTCAAACCACCAATCAAAAAGGACGACAGGAAACCCACCGCAAAGATAAAGGCACTGTTGAGACTCAGTTTTCCGCCCCAAATAGTTGCACACCAGCTAAATACTTTGATTCCTGTGGGTACGGCAATAATCATCGTGGTTGCCATAAAGAACATCCTTAACCAACCAGGTGTGCCACTAGAGAACATGTGGTGCGCCCAGACAATTAAACCCAAGAAACTAATCGCTAAACTAGAATAGGCGATCGCTCGGTAGCCAAAAATTGGTTTTCTGGCATGTACGGGTAAAATCTCAGAAATTGCCCCAAAAAACGGCAAAATCATAATATAAACCGCAGGATGGGAATAGAACCAAAACATATGTTGGTAAACAATGGGATCTCCACCCCCCGCAGGATTGAAAAAGGCTGTTCCTGCCAGTAGATCGAAGGAAAGCAAGATTAAGGCTGCTCCTAATACAGGAGTCCCAATCAAAATCAACCCTGAAGTGGCTAACATTGACCAGCAAAACAAGGGCATACTGTGAATGTCCATATCGGGCATCCGCATCAGTAGAATCGTGGTAACAAAGTTAATTGCTCCAAACATCGAAGATGTCCCCAAGAGCAATATACTCAGAATCCAAATCTCTTCTCCCGATTTCCCACTTACCAAACTCAGGGGAGGATAGGAAGTCCACCCTGCTTGAGGCGCACCGTTGAAGAAGCTACTCATCAATAAAATTCCCCCTGGAGGAATCATCCAGAAGGCCACGGCATTAAGACGGGGAAAAGCCATATCTTCAGCCCCAATCATTAGAGGAATTAGATAGTTGGCGAAGGCTGCACCAGCGGGGATAATCCACAGAAACAACATAATTGTTCCATGCATTGTTAAAAGCTGGTTATAAAACTCTGGTTGCACGAAATCGGGAGAGGGGGTGGAAAGTTCCGTCCGCATGACTTCTGCTAATGCACCACCGATAAAGTAGAAAAAGAAAGCGGTAACTAGGTATTGAATCCCAATTACTTTATGATCGGTACTAAAGCCAAAGTAGTCTTGCCACTTTCTTTGAGGGTGTTGTTCCTGCTCTGGCGGTGCGATGGGAGCATTTCTTTCGATGGTTGTACTCATTCTTTAGTGTGATTATTATGGAGTCTGATTAATCTGAGGGGTTAGCTTTTAGCTCTTAGCTTTTAGTCATCGAATTTCAGTTGGCTTTAACTGAGCTAGGGTATCGCGGTTAACGCCGATATCTGATGCGTAGGGGGCTAAAAATTCAGCATTAGGGGCTGGATTCATGGCGACGGATTGAGTGCTTTCATCCTCCGTAGCTACAGTATTTTCTTGAACCCAGGCTAGATAATCTGCTTCGCTTTGGACATAAAGCTGAGTTTTCATTCCACCATGATATGCCCCGCACAATTCGGCACAAATTACGGGATACTGTCCAATTTTATTAGGGGTAAAGACTAACTTAGTTTCTCTTCCTGGTATGACATCCTGCTTAATCCGAAATTCGGGCAGCCAAAAAGCATGAATCACATCTGTCGCCGTCATGTTTAGTGCCACGGGACGGTCAACAGGAATATGAATTTCCCCAGATATGATACCAGTTTCAGGATAGGTAAATATCCAGGCATACTGGATTCCGTTGACTTTGATTTCTAAAGGATTAGCCCCCTGTTCAGAATCGGGGGAAATGCCTAAACCGAGGGCGATATTTTTTTGGTCAGGATCTAATGCCACTAACTGTCCATGATGATGGGCATGAGCCATTTGCGGCCCAGAATCTCCTGCTGCCATGGGGTCTAGTCCTCCCATGCGATTGTAGATCTCAAAGCTATAAATGGAGAGAATGAAGACAATCACCGTGGGAATAGCAGTCCAGACGATTTCCAAAGGCACATTACCTTCTATGGGAGGACCATCGGTAGTATCACCTTTTTGACGACGAAACTTAATCACGGAGTAGACTAAGACACCTTCAACCAAAAGGAATAAACCAGTGGCAATGGTCATCATGAAGTTAAAAAGTTGATCGACATCTCCTGCATCGTTGGATGCTGCTACGGGTAAAAGTCCGTGGTTTTGACCGTACCAAAGACTGATTAAGGTCATTGCCACTCCTGCGATCAGAGTGATTATGCTGCTGGGGATGTTCACGGTAATAGTTTTTTTGGTTAGGGGGTTAGGGGTTAGAGTTCGTTTAGATATTAGTCAGTTTAAGTTAGTTTGATTTTACAATTCTTTACCAAGTTGACATAAGCTAAATAAAATAAGAAAAATTTAGTCTTAAAATTTTCCAGTTACAAAATTATTTTTAGGTGCATCTATACAGGTTAGATCAAATTACTCAAAAATAGGCAACCACCAAAACAAAGCCTGCTAAATTTTAGAATTTTCTTTAGATTTTATTTGGGATCTCTCAAGTTTCAGCAGCTACGCAGGTAGCTTAATTATTTGATTATTTGACTAAATTTAACTTTTTCTTTATGAAATCAAACTTTATTTATTGAATTAATCAAGCAATCTGAAGAATATCTAATAAAGATAAAACCATAAATAAAAAGATAGCTAGAGTGTAAATAGGAAAAACCGCAAATTAACAGATAAAACTATCGTTTGTTATTAACGCGATCCGAAGGGTACGCGGAGCGCGACGCGAAGCTAGTCCTTTAGGGTAATCGCCAAATTAACAGCCAATACTGCACTTTCACACACCAAAAATATTCAACCGAATTTAAGCTAATTTATTTTCACTTTGACCTTGCCATGACCGAATCATCGTTTCAATCGTCGAATGTTATACCCCGGATATTCCAGCCAAAAGTGTGGATACGGCGTTTAGTCTGGAAAATTGCGATCGCAACCTTACTATTGATGGCGGTGGGCAGTGCCACGAGAGTCATGAATGCAGGGTTAGCTTGTCCTGACTGGCCTTTGTGCTATGGTCAACTTGTACCCACCCGACAAATGAACCTCCAGGTATTTTTAGAATGGTTTCATCGCTTGGATGCAGCTTTGATTGGGGTGAGTGCGATCGCTTTAGCTGGTTTATCCTGGTGGTTTCGTAAAGAGTTACCCCGATGGCTACCCTGGGCTGCTACTTTTGCCCTTTTCCTGATTGTCTTTCAAGGAATTCTAGGGGGACTAACAGTCACTCAGCTACTGCGTTTTGATATCGTTACCGCTCATCTAGGGACGGCACTATTATTTTTCAGCACCTTAGTCATCATTGGCACAGCTTTGACCCCCTACCAAGGAACGGGGGCAGCAGGAAAACTGCGTTGGGTTGGCTGGGGCGCAGCTATTCTGGTCTATCTACAGAGTATTTTGGGGGGATTAGTGGGTTCTCGCTGGGCATTACACCAGTGTTTCGGTGGCGCGCAACTATGTAATGTGATGAACGCCCACATCTTAGGAGTAGTACCCCCAACCCTAGCCACCGTTACCGTAGTTTGGTTGGCAAGTCAAACCCCTGGCTTAAATAGCCAACTCCGCATCCTAGCCAATACAGCAGCAGGATTACTTATTCTACAAATATTACTGGGCATCGCCACCTTTAGACTCCATCTCCAAGTTGAACCTTTAACCGTTACCCATCAAGCGGTAGGAGCAAGCTTGCTAGGAGTACTAATAGCCTTTACGGTTCTTGCCATGAGAGATAGTAAGCAAAAGTCTCTGAGCTAATCATTCATCCCAGTGTTAACTAAAGTTAAACTCTCTGCGTCTTCGTGTCTTTGCGCGAAATCTCCAACCAAAAATCCCTCACCTAAGTCCTTATCCCCCGATCAACTATCCATGAAATGTATTAAATAAAGTTTAACTCTCTGCGTCTCCGCGTCTTTGCGCGAAATTCCCAACCATCTAGACAATAAGCCCAACTACAGGAATCAGAACCATGACAGGAACTAGCCTCTCTCGCCAGAATCAAAACTTAACGGAAGTCATAAAAAGCTATTATCAGCTAACCAAACCCCGCATCATTCCCTTACTATTAATCACCACCGCCGCATCAATGTGGATTGCCTCGGAGGGGAGAGTAGATCCTCTGTTGCTGTTGGTAACTTTGCTGGGGGGAACATTAGCAGCAGCCTCTGCCCAAGTGATGAACTGCATTTATGACCAGGATATTGACTACACCATGACGCGGACTCGTCAACGTCCGATCCCTTCGGGGAAAGTCCAGCCTCGCCATGCCCTAATTTTTGCCACCGTCTTAGGAGTCTTGTCTTTTTCCCTGCTCACAATATTTGCCAATCTATTGGCTGCAATGTTGGCAATGTCTGGGATTGTCTTCTATATGTTGATTTACACCCATTGGCTGAAGCGTCACAGTACCCAAAACATCGTGATTGGTGGTGCAGCGGGGGCTATTCCTCCCTTGGTAGGCTGGGCTGCGGTAACGGGAGATTTAGGTTTGATGCCCTGGCTATTATTTGCCCTAATCTTCCTTTGGACTCCTCCTCACTTTTGGGCATTAGCATTGATGATTAAAGAAGACTACGCGGAAGTAGGCATCCCCATGTTGCCTGTGGTGAAAGGAGAAGAAGCCACCGTTAAGCAAATCTGGGTATACAGTTTATTAGTAGTCCCCTGTAGTTTATTGTTGATGTACCCATTTGGTAACTTAGGAATTGTTTATGGCGCGATCGCAATTTATTTAGGTTATAAATTCCTTTACAAAGCCTGGGAATTAAAACAAGATCCTACTAGTAATCCCCTCGCTCGCGGGATGTTTAAATATTCCATCTTCTATATGATGCTCTTGTGTGTAGGCATGATTGTTGATACCTTGCCCCTAACTCATCAACTACTTGCTATGGTGTCTCCCTGTGGTGGTTGAAGTTGGCTGGTTTTCCCCAATCCCCCAGTCCCCCCATCCCCCTATTCCCCCCATCCCCCCCCCCCCCCCCCCCCCATCCCCACCCCCCCCCCCCCCCCCCCCCCCCCCCCACTCCCCCCCCCCCCCCCCTCCCCCCCCCCCCTCACTCACTCACTCACTCACTCCCCCCCCTCACTCACTCACTCACTCACTCACTCACTCACTCACT
>Ga0114940_10000853_pt1 | contig 12401 bp, 13 predicted proteins | sample ColdCreekSource_FD_87195 | JGI IMG/M metagenome (GOLD analysis project Ga0114940, IMG submission 87195) | Groundwater microbial communities from Cold Creek, Nevada to study Microbial Dark Matter (Phase II) - Cold Creek Source | ecosystem: Environmental > Aquatic > Deep subsurface > Groundwater ... | reverse complement strand
TTAATGGCAATGTCTGCAGCTTCGAAACAATATATTTATATTTGTTCAGTCTTATCCTAAGTTAGTAATTTGTTTAACAAATTAAATTATTCAATATTGATTCCCAAGGTGAGCCTTCATTATCTCGTAGCCTCGAAAATAAGAAAACTTACTTTGTCAACTAAGTGTTAACTATTTCACTGGCAACGTGGCGTAGAGTGCACAATAATTTTTCACATGAAATCCAAGCTGATGTTAGTCATAGCAAGTTAGAAACGGGATGCATGGTAAAATTGCAGCAAGGTCTGACGTTGCTACTGAAACACCGCGACCTCTCTGAATATCAGGCGATATTTTATCTAGCCTTCAAAGGAGAAGCGCTCCAGTTTGTGTTTTGCGTCCATCATGGGGACAGCACGACTGGTTTTAGTGCTTTTAGCAGTGACTTACTTTGCAGTGATGGTGAATTTGCGTTTTAAATCAATCACAAATGACCGATTCCCTCTTCCAATTGCAGTGCAGTGCTAATGATCACCTTTTGGGAAAGCACAATCCACGTATGTAGCATATTTATCACATGAATTAATGAATGCAGCAGTAAGCATCACAAGACTAATTAGTTCAAAATTCATCAGCATTAATATTTAGAATTATGAAATTAAGTTTTCTGCTCCCAAAATTTTGAACAGGTGCCACATTTCAAATGTTTTGTATATGAAAATGTGTAAGCATTTATATGAGTTTCTAAGATTAAGTAGAATACCAGCTCATTTAGAAAGGCAACGAGATTAAACCCACACCTCATTAATATAATAAGAACTTTGCAACTAAAAGCTTTCGAATTTTGAGTGTGATAATTCTGAGACAAAATATAGTTCAGCTGACATGATATTTTCGAAGATTCTTCAAGAGTTCGTCGGCAAGCTACAAACGGAACAACCAACTCTACTTCAGGAAACACAACAAGCAGCAACAGTACGACTGGAAACTCAACCACATCCAACAATCAATCTTCTAGCACCACGATGCAAACATCAAACAGCACGACGAATAATGCGTCTACTACTACCACCAAGGCTGCAAATAGTACCTCGACTACCAAAAAATGTAAATTTTAGAGCTCTACACACATATTATAAAAACAAAAACAAAACCTTTTAGCCAACTCGACGACAACAAGGAGACCCTCAACGGCCACGAGAGAACCTCCAGTTGCAGGTCGGATTCCATGCGCTGATAACAATCCCAAGGCATGTGTTTCAATTCAATGACCACAGCTAGCTCTCTGACTTTGATTTGAAATAATTCAGATGCTTACCACATGCTGTCAAAGTCCCATCATTGACTATTTTAGCGATGATTTGAAAATGAAATGCAACTATTTCAAGAAAAATGAACCACTGTTCTCCACTACCAACGAGTACATTCTGAACAAAATGCAACACAGGATCAGCCAGACCATTGACTATTCTTCAACTGCTTTTGGTAATGTGTGCAAATATTACCCAAAGGTTTATATATTTAATACGTATAATTAAATCAACAGTGAAGAAATTTGGAGAGGAAGTGGTACGAACATTGTCAAAATTTATGATAATATGGGAATAAAATATTTGTTTCTTCTTTAGTGCCTTGTTCATTGTCTATTCAGGCAAACCAATTTAGTGAGTTGACTGAATTATAAAGTCTCAATATACTAACGAGCTTTAAAATAGATGGATGTTGAGGGAGCAATCGACGAAGACGCTTTAAGTGACTATGCGGCAGAGAACTTGGATGATACGTGGGCACAAATTGTTCGAGACGCTGTTTCGGACTGTGTTGCAGCAGTTAGCGGTCAGCTATGTCTCTTAATATGCCACATATACAGTGACTTATTTGAGACCAAATCACATTCCCAAAGAGAAAAAATTTATACTTATACAGATGCAGAGCCATATTGATGTATTTTGGCCAGAGTGTTGAACCCTGCTCTATGTAATCGGTTGAAAATAACAATTATTTTGACCATCTTGTCAAATTACGCAGGCAGTGGGTTCTGTTTTCTTTTGAAAAATCCAATTGGATTTATGCGTTTATATTTAAGTTTTAAATTTAAATTTAGACCCTCATAAGTAATTAATACCTGTTGCAATGCGCCCTTACTCTTGTCACATTTTGCATATTTAATATGAAGAATTTATCCCTGCAGAAGTGGAAACTGAGGGAATGGAAGTGTTGCTTAAGCCCAAGGTGACGAAGATGTGCAAATTAAAGCCCAGTCTTATTATGCAATGCATCATTAAGGCAGTCAGTGTGGTGAGTTAAATATTCGCAAGCAAAATATGGAGCCTTTGACAAAAACTGTGTATTATTTCAGAATTGTCCTGATGAGTACTTTAATCGTAATTGAAAACGTTGAATTAATTTTATATTGTTGTTTTATATGTTTTACTTCTACAGCAACGCTGGTTTGCTCAAAGACGACTTCAAATCTGCGTTATTGCAATCCTTACGCCGAAGCTAGTTCTGCTGGAGTTTACGTGAGAAAGGGTTCCAAAAACTCCAAGCAAGTCACTAAAGCAAAGACAACAACAAAATCAACAAGCAAGTCACCATCAGCAGTGACTAAGAAAAAGCTGATAGCCAAAAAGTATGCGCCTGTGCTGCGCAAGACTAAAAATGTCTAAATGCGCACCTTACAACCAACAGCATCAGCGGCCTTTAATTTTATGATATTTTATACTGCAAATTCAGCATGAACAAGCTCTTGCTGGAGTCCTAAAAATTATTCAAAAAACGGCTTCGGTCACTTTGGACCTAAAAGCAGGATTGATTTCGTTTTACAGCTAAAACTCTGGTCAATTAAGTAGAGCTGCAGTTGATCAGAGAAGAATCATCAGCAGTTTAAACCAATGCATGATGTTTAATTTTCATTGCAGCCTTTGCAGCATAATTCAATAAATAAAGAAACATAATTCAGATAATGGTGATTGTAATTCTCTTGGTTTTTACGCAATTATTTAAAAACAGTTGCAATTTTTGTGTGTGTAAATTTGATTTTTTATTTGATTTTAATTTTCACTTTGTTTAAATAAAGAATTATAAAAGCAATAAAATTAAAGTTTAATTTAAAACATAATTAGCAATTATTTTTATAGTATTTTCAATTGTGCATGTTTTCATTGAAAGCCAATAAGTTTGCAGAGCCCATGAGTTCAAAATTTATTGCTGACCTGCTGAAAAATACACTTGCATCGCAATATTTTGTATCCACCCACACTGAAAATTGATGGGCTAACCGGCTAGCAAAAATTGTGCAGTATGCAACAAAATGCCAAAAAATGTCTCTGCGCTTTCCCCCTGGCGGAGGAAAATAAGAGTCGGAAAAACATGCATGCCTCTTGCGAATTCTTTCTCTGCCTGATGTACACAACTCACGCCAGCATGCATAAAGTGTACCTACAGCAATCCTTTCGCTCTCACAGTACTGGGTGTTAGAGCCATGTGGAAGATGAGCACATTGAATTTCGTTAAAATCATTGCACCTTTTGTATGCGTATGTGGATTTTTCAGCCACTTTCAACAGTGTAATACGCCCATTTGTTTTTATAAGCAGGCCACACTTGCAAATTCATTGATTGTGAATCCACTGTTGAAAACAAATGGTAGGATTTTATTTCAATAGTTGGAGGGGTTATTTTTGTAATTCTGACCCACGCACGATTTTTGTATAAGCAGCTACTGCCAAAGCAACAGCAAGGTCCGGAAATTTAGCTGCCCACGCTGTTGTAGCTCTGAGATGCTCAGCATTGAATGGAAAGGTTTGTTTGCATCACAGCGGATTTAAAAAAAACAACATTGGTTTACACACAATTATAGCTTAACCAAATTTCCCGAAATATGTCTAGATCTAGATCCATACCCACACCAGTTTAACAATGGCCCTACTAATATTGGTTTTGGAATAGCTATTAGGAACCTGCTGCAGAACTCCCATAGGCGATTATTTTACAAACCCGCAAAAGATGACTTGCAATAATGGAAGGATGGACGCAGTGATGTTCAAAAGAAGCAAGGAATATGAGCTGAACAAATTTCAAAATATTTTGAACAAACTCGATTGGACGCTAGGCATAGGTAAAACATTTCTGCTTCAAATTTTAAAAACCATACCTAACATGCCATCAAATTAGGCGGTAAAACCGCGGTAAAAATTTAATGTAGCTAGTATAGGTGAAATAATCACAATCATATTAATAGTGTTTCATCGAGTGTCTCTTTGAGAACGCCAAGTTGGTAATATTTCAAACGTTCAGTTGAATTATTTTCAATTGAAAAAATAAACTCATCTAAGATAACTGCCGGAACTATTGATGCTGACGCTGTTTCGGCGTATTTAGCTCTAAACTTGGACAAAGTGTGGGCAGCAATCGTGAAAACAGCAACAACCGCTTGCGTTGAGGCTGTCGGCAGTAAAAAATAATGCTCCTTCTTTTCACTTTTGCAATACAATGAAAAATACTATAAAACTATTTTCAATAAAATAGCTAGTTCCTCCAAAATTGAAGTAACCGTGAAACCAAAAGTCACTCGAATTTGCATGCTGGCGCCGGTGATGATCCTTCAATGCGTTATACGATCAGTTGGCTTGGTAAGAGAATAAACTAATTATTTGTTTTTTAGTTGAACGTTTGGCAACAAGCATTGCACTCACTAGTAGTTGTCTAATCACTTTCATATATTTCAGGCTTGTCCAACAGATGCAAAATCAAGTACATTTTTAACAATAATAATTTATAAATTTCAGATATTTTTTTTTACTTTTATAGATGTGCCCGTATGCAAAACCATCAGAACTAGAATAACCAGCTGTGATCCATTTAACTCTACCTCTACCCCTGCTGAGTGAGCTAGCAAGTTGTAAATTGTACTATTATATTGGTATTAGCAATTGGCACAATTGGTGTTAATTAGTTTGAATAAAAATCAGTGTAATAGTTCATTTTTTAACTTTAATTTATTTTTTTTACCACGTACTAAACAAGAAGAATGACATTTTACTTGTATAAAACGTTGTACCAAATAGGCAAGTTCAAGTGTGAGAATTCAATGAAGTTCTTATATACGAGTCATAATGAGTCATAATCATAAGTAATAAAGTGAGGTGAAGTCTATAATTTTTTGCTGTAGTGAAGAAAATTAAAATGTGTAGCCATGTTATCTGAAATTCATATTTTGCTATTTTGATTCGCCCGCATCAAAGAGCAAATGCAAAATACAGTACCCATATAAAAAAAACAAAACATAACAAGTATAAAATCTGATTGGTCTCTGTCGAGAGCGATGCTAAAATTCTTCAATATCATTGCAAATTGTGCATTGAAGTGACTGCGTGAGTAGAATATCTCCCACGAACATATTTCAACACTGCTTTTGTGCAGCAGAGAATTTGTATTCACAAGTTCAAATGCAGTAAAACTTTGTGAAAAATGCAGCATACTCGGGAAAGTCAGGCAAACAGTGTTCGTGTCCATCAATTTTGCTTGCGAACCTTTGCACGATGTTAGAATATTTTAACTTCAGTGGGAAAATTGCAGTTGAATTTGTGGTGGCGCGTGTCGCCGCTCCACTTTGCAAATATACATACACCCTCACAAAACAATCCTCTCAATCGAGGAATAGCTCAGTTTTGGTTTGCAGTGGTCCATCGCCGAATGGTACACGTGTAAAGCAAAGGGGTTGGATCGAGCTCTCGAAAGAGTATAATATTTGAACGCCTCATAGATTGACAACACTTATTCAAGTTATTGCTTTATATTTCAATCACATAGAGTGAGATTCATAGCGCACATGTATCCTGCAAAATACCATCAACAACAGAATAATTAATCTAATGAACAGTATAAAACATATCATTCTTTACTCAATAAACTCACGACAAAAAATCATCAAACACAACAAAGTCAGAATTGCATAGGCTTTTTATGCGTGCTTATCATCAGTCTCGTACATTATGCAAACAGTGTTGATGACGCACTTAAGAATGGGACTAAAAATACAAAAAATATTCTCAGAGCAGCACTTCAAGGAGGGACCATTGACAAAAAACGGCCAGATAGATTTTGCTCAAAGTTAGGCAGTCCACATGAAAAAATCCAAATAGATTTATGGTGAAGACAAAAAAGAGGGGGAGCTTCACATTTTTGGGCCCATAATGTGCATGTAAAAATGGTGATTTGACTAGCGCAGTCGCAATGCTACGGTAAAGGGAGAAAGAAGCTCATTTGAGGTTGTCAAGGGTACCTCCTTAAGAACTGGCACTGCATAAATGTTGGTGCTCTCTGAATTACAATAAAAAAAACGAAGCCTCACTGGATGGACAGTTTTGTTGATGTATCATGTGTGGCAAGCTGCTGGTGATCAATTCAAAACGCGACAGTGTTCATCATGCTGGAAAATCATTCGTGGGCTGGGATTTTACAGGTGCGTGCATCAAGTGACGTTGCGGGAAAACATCAGGCGGGGAAAAGTGAGCAGCCTTGCCTCTTGCGACATCAATCACGCTTTTCACTTCGTCTATTTAACAATCGGACCTTGTTCTGAATAATTGCATTTGAACGTTGACGCTTGGACAGTGAGCAGGTTGTAACTTATACACCATGGGAACCATGAACAAAGCTGTTTTTACTTTTCTTATCATTGCTGTCGTTATCTGCGTAAATATTTCTTTAATATCAAAACCTTTTTTTTTAATATATCAATTTCCCAAAACAGGGCACTTTCGCGAACGCTGTGAAACCAAAGCCCAAGCAAGAAAAACTGCCGCAGAAGGCAAAAGCCAATGGTAAACTTTTTAATAGATTTATATAGCAAAATCTAATGCTATTAAGCTGCACCTATGAAGCGTCACCAGAAGCCGGCAACTTAACTGCTCAGGCAGTAATGGCCTTTAAATGCTCAGTGTTTAATGGAAAGGTTTGTGTGCACCTCATCTTATGATAATTTTTCACAAATAATAACGTAATTACCAGACTATAAAATATGTGTTGCTCTTTCTAGTTATTGGACACCTGCTGCAGCACCCCTATTGATGATTATTTCACGAAAGTGCAAAAAACTGTTTGCAACGGTGGAAAGTCGGACGCGGCACTCTTTAAAGTTACTAAAGAATATGACCTGAACAAGCATCAAAATATTTTAAACAAACTTGATGGTATAGCCTCTATTTAACTCTTGACATATATTCTGAGTTTTGGTAATATTTAGTTGTCAAACTTGGGAAATCGGCGGTAGATAGAAAATGATTTAGTTGCTTTATTCTTCAATAACTCTTGTATTTAAAGTGTTTCACAGAATGCTTATTTGAAAAATCCGAGTTGGTAATATTATGGAAGCACTGAAAAATTTAATGTAAAATTTGTTTCATACTTTGAAAGATATCTGAAGGAGATGTTTCTGCTGACGCTGTTTCTACTTTTTTGCTGAAAACTTGGACGAAGCATGGGCAGAAAGAGTGTCGACTGCAACAGCAGATTGCATCACCGCCGTTGAAAGTATTGCAACTCGATACACATTACATTGAAGAACACTGCATAAATATGCTTTAATTTCCAAACTAATAAAACAGCTGTGACTGCTAACACCCCAACCGTTGTAATGCAAGTGAAACCTAAAGTTACCAAAGTGTGCAAGTTGGCTCCAATTTTGATCATGCAGTGCGTCCTCAGAACAGTTGGATTGGTGAGGATTTCAGTCAGTCAAATCTAGACGTTTATTGTGTTGCACTGGATTCAGTTTCAAAACAGTGTAATTTAATAACTATCGTATTTCAGGCATGTCCCGCTGATGCAACTTCAAGTAATTGTGTTCCCGTAGATTTTTAAAATTTGCTCACTATAATTCATATTTTAAGAAAAAACACCATGCGCAACCGCATTTGCTGGAATCACCAAGTGTGACCCATTGGCCGCCCCGGAAGAACCAGCTAAGATGTAGACACACACATGGACCAGCTAAAAACGAACAGCTATTATTGGACGAAGTAAATACTGTGGACGAGTTTTAATAATAATGCTGTTTCTTTTTGATGTTGACAAAATAAATGAAATTATACCATAGAAATGTTGCGATTTTTATTTATCTTTACTTTCATTTGTAATAATTGTGTAAGAGAAGCATTGGTTTGCTCATTTCCCTCATTTCGAAGCCATTGCGGAGTTGTTGCACATATTGGGTGGATATAGATCGGCAAACTAAAAAACAAATTGAAAAAGTGAGCGCACTCAGCGCACACGTTCGTGATAGCAAGTTCACGTTACATTAAATTTTTTGTGAGTCTTGAGTATACAGGAAAGTTGCAAGCGCAATCAGATGTAATGCATTGTTTTTTATAAAACAGATTTTGTCCTGTAAGAGAATCTGCCTAGTTTTGAGAAGAAATGTAGATTTAAAAATCACCGCAAACCTTTTTATGGTAAAATAAATGGTCATTTAACAGTCGGAATTTTTGGGAGCGACAGTTTTGAGAAACAGCGACACAGGAAAATGTATTGTGGTGAGCGCGAATGTTATTAATTTTATCAGTTTTGTTTCTTATATTTTCGAGCTGGGTTAAAACCACGAGAAAATGTCGTGAAATATATTTATTGAAAACTGCAAAGTGCCATGGTAATTTTACTGGATGCATGAACGTGGCAAATGAAGTAAATTTTAAAATTAAAATCTGAATAGATTTCATATTTCAAACAGGATGCTTGGTATACTGCAGCAAGGTCTGACACGTCAGTCCTTGAACAACATGGCCCCTCGGCTCAATATCAGGCGCAATAACCTTCAATGATGGAGCAGCGCAGTTTGTGTTTTGCATCCATGATGGGGACAGCACGACTGGTTGTGGTGCTTTTGGCGGTGACCTGTTTTGCAGTGAAGGTAATTTTTGAGTTGAAAATCAATCATGAATACTCCATTTCCAACTCTAATTTCAGTGCAGCGCTAATGAGCACCTTTTGGGAAAGCACGACCCACGTATGTAGCATTACCTAAATGACGTAATAATGAACATTAGCGGCATTAAATATCAGAACAGACTTTCATTCGCTATAAGTCGAATCAATTATCTACTATCTAAAGAAATTGCAAAAGAGCTTCCTTCAAGTTAAAATAAAATTTTAAAACCCCTTTGAAAATCTAAATTTGCTTAAGCACACAAAATTTCGTTTTCTCTCGGAAAAGATTCCTTAAGAGTTCGTCGCCAAGCCACAAATGCTTCGACCACTACCAGCAATCAAACTGCTAGCACCACGGCGCAAACATCAAACAGCACCACAAACAATGCTTCCACTACCACCAAGGCTGCAAATAGTACCGCGACTACCAAAAAATGTATATTTTAGAGCTCTACAAACATATTAAAAAAAAACACACATATTTTAGCCAACTCGACGACAACATCAAGGAGACCATCAACGGCCACGAGAGAACCTCCAGTTGCAGGTCGGATTCCATGCGCTGATAACAATCCCAAGGCATATATTTCAATTCAATGACCACAGCTAGCTCTCTGACTTTGATTTGAAATATTGCAGATGCTTACAACATGCTGCCAAAGTCCCATCATTGACTATTTTAGTGATGATTTGAAAATGAAATGCAACAATTACAAGAAAAATGCGCCTCTGTTCTCTATTACCAATGAGTACACTCTCAACAAAATGCAACACAGGATTAGCCAGACGATTGGCTTTTCTTCAAATGCTTTTGGTATTAAGTTGAGAAACTGAATATAGGCTGATTTTTTACCTTCTATAATTATGCCAACAGAGAAGAAATTTGGAGATGAAGCTGTAAACAATTTATATAGCACCTGCTAAATATTGCAATTTTAAAATCAATTCTGTTTTTCCTTTAGTGCCTTGTTCAATGTCTTTTTAGACAAACTAATATAGTGAGTTATAGTTTATACAAAAAATGTCATATAATTCACGAGCTCAAACAGATGGACAATGCTGGATCAATTGACGAAGGCGCTTTAAGTGACTATGCGGCAGAGAACTTGGATGATACGTGGGCACAAATTGTTCGAGACGCTGTTTCAGACTGTGTTGCAGCCGTGAGCGGTCAGTAATGTTTGAATCTACCGTTCAATTTCCTCCATTAATAATATATAAGGAATATTTTTGTGCTTTCAATAACATAGGCAGCCAAGCGCTGAACTCAATATTATGAACGGCGTAAAAAAATACAACTAGCAAGTGCAAAAAGACAATGCGGATAATTTCTCTACTTTTTATAGCTTTTTTGAAAGGAGATATTTACATGCATGGCTCTCTCTGTTTTCTTACTTGACGTTGTACTATTTATACATTAAGATTATCTTTGTGCTTTTGTGATAAGGAAGTTGACATGCAAAGTGTACTCGATTGTTAATAAATGAAAATTGCGGCTTTTCCTGGTCGTAATTTGGACAGAGATCATTTCTTTGCAATTTACTTCTTTGTTTTTGTTAGCGAATGAGAAAAAATATTGTTAACATTCACAAATTTACACCTCCATGTGGTGGCAATTCAAATAATTTTCATTCATACTGACCATACACTTGATCTCTGCAGAGGTGGAAACTGAGGAAATAGAAGTGATGATCAAGCCCAAGGTGACAAAGTCGTGCAAATTAAAGCCAAGTCTCATCATGCAGTGTATCATTAAGGCAGTCAGTGTGGTGAGTATTTAATTTTACATGCTAAGGCAGTTGCAAGTGAGATATTTTATTTATCTTCTTCCAGAATTGCCCTGAGGAATATTTCAATCGTAAGTAGTAAAAAAATATAGATATTTCTCTTAATTATTTGTGTACTGCCGTGTAGCATCCATGGTATGCTCAAGGACGACGTCGAATCTTCGTTATTGCAATCCTTACGCAGCAGCTAGTTCTGCGGGAGTATATGTGCGAAAGGGCTCCAAGAAAGTTACCAAAGCAAAGAAAACAACAACAAAATCGACAACTAAAACACCAACGGTGACTAAGAAACAGCTGATGGCCAAAAAGTATGCGCCTGTTTTGCGCAAGGCCTAAAATCTCAAATGCGCACCTACAAAAGCGACAGCAACAGGGTCTGAGAATTACATGAACCGCCTCGGAAACAATCACAATTTTAGCACAAGTCGCTTTAAAAATAGCATCCTCAAGAGCATTTCAAAACTCATGTTTCGCTTTTTTATCTTAGATTTCATGACCACATTGGATCCGCCTAGCGTGTTAAAGATTAATTTGCTATAATCAAATATGTTAGGTATCACATTCTATTTGAGGCCATCATTTGGTTGCTTGTTTGATATCGATCTTATTTTTTGTCTGAAAACTGAGTGCAGTCCACAAATGCACTGATACGGAATCCACCGTTGAAATTATTTGAATTTGATTTTACTTTTTCGATCATCACAAAATGGATATGATTTAGTTATGTTGTCCCGATCAGTGCAATCAGGTCATTATTTATAATAAAATATGGATAAATTTACTTTTAATTTGTTTTATTTATTCAGGAAACTATTATCAGGCTTTTGTGTGCACCTTGAATGTAGTGTGCTTTATAGATCATAAATTGTGTCTTGTTGGAGGAACGGCAATAATTTGTGGAGGTGAAATTTCATATTCTTTATAGTTAACAGTCTTGAACAATCCAATAAATATTGCGAAAGTAAGCTTTTATTGTGAACTGATTGCGAGGAACCTTTGCAAAATTCCACTCAAATGTTTTTTATAAAGCTTTATTAGTTGCCACAACATGCATTTAATAGTTGAGCTGGACTTTCCCATGAACATATTTCAAACCAGCTTTTGTGCGCATAAAGCTAGCAAGAATTTGTATGCACCAGATCAACATCGATAAAAAGCTGTGTGCAGCGGCATGGTATACAATGTTTGCTGTCGAGTCTTCACTTGTACGAATGCCAACACGGTCAGGAACTTTTTTCTGAAGAAATTGCGCGCGGCTTCTAACTATTTATCTAATCTTATCAGCGGCCGCCTCCAGATGCTGGGTGGCCGCTCTAGGCTGACGGCGGCCGTTGATCGGGACTTATGGGTTGCAGCGGCAACTCGGCCGCCCCAGAAATGGTCTGTACGCGTTGGCGGCGGCTTGTCTTGCGGTCGCAAACTATGCAGCATAAGGAGTATCAGCAGACTCACGTTATATGACACTCAATTTCATTAATTTTTTTTTAAAACTGCGTCATGGATTACGAAACGCTAATAATAAAATAAAGAATAAAAGTTAGTTTAAATTTATTAAACAATATGTTTGATTTTAATATTATTTTTAGTTTTTAAAATGCTTCATCTGCCAATGGGAGACCTCTGATGTCGGATATTGGGAGAGGCTATATACGTGCAGACAGCAGTCGCGAGAGTGAAAGATTATTTTGTTGACGCGGAGATACTATGT
>Ga0114940_10000852_pt1 | contig 12422 bp, 8 predicted proteins | sample ColdCreekSource_FD_87195 | JGI IMG/M metagenome (GOLD analysis project Ga0114940, IMG submission 87195) | Groundwater microbial communities from Cold Creek, Nevada to study Microbial Dark Matter (Phase II) - Cold Creek Source | ecosystem: Environmental > Aquatic > Deep subsurface > Groundwater ... | reverse complement strand
TTATCGCCTCATAAACGATATCAGGCAGGCAGAGATTTATTACCAGAAATCCATCAAAGCAAAATGCGAGCAGGCTACTCTTGCAACACTTTATTTGGCTGACATGATGAAGCAGCAGGAAAAATATCCTGAAGCAATGTCTGAGTACGAAAAATATAAGAAAGAGGTGCCATCAGACAAACGAGGCGAGCGCGGAGTAAAATCATCTGAACAGGCGCAAAAATGGAAAGACAACCCAACGCGTTACAAAGTGGAAAATATGGTTCAGATAAACGGCAGGGATTGGGATTACGCCCCCATGTATGCTGAACGTAAAAAATATACCACCCTTTTGTTTTCTTCTACCCGTCAAGGAGCCACTGGAGATATTGATCCAAACGTAGGAGAATTGTTTGCCGATATTTTCATGACTAAAGTTGACAAGAACGGAAAATGGAGCACACCGACTCCGCTGCCGGCTCCTGTGAATTCAAAATTCAACGAAGCCGCATGCGTTCTTGATTCGAAAGGAAGCCAGATGTACTATACAAAGTGCGGGGTAGCAAAAGGCAAAGACCAAAAATGTCAGATATACGGAACTGTAAAAAGAGGCACCGCCTGGGACGAGCCAACACTCCTTCCTTTCAATACTGATTCTTTCAGTTACGGACATCCCGCGCTCAGCAAGGATGAAAAAATTCTTATTTATGCTTCTGATGTAGTTGACAGTTTAAATCTCGGCTATGGAGGATTGGATTTGTACTATGTTTTATGGAATCAAAAACAAAAAACATGGGGCAAGCCGGTAAATCTTGGTCCTGAAATAAATACTGATGAAAATGAATTTTACCCATTTATTCATGATGACGGAACTCTTTATTTTGCTTCTACAGGCCATGTAGGAATGGGAGGATCCGATATTTTTCGTGCAGAAAAAGCAGGAGAAAATAAATGGGCAAAAGTTTCAAACATGCGCTACCCAATCAATTCTGCCGGAGATGATTTCGCTATCATTTTTGAAGGAGAAAAAGAACGTGGCTATTTTACATCAAACCGTGCCGGTGGAAAAGGTAGCGATGATATTTATACATTCATCCTTCCTCCGCTGCTCTTTATGCTCGAAGGTTATGTAACTGAAGAGATGACCAAGCTTCCTGTTCCATGCGCTACCGTAAAACTGGTTGGCTCCGACAATACTTCTTATGAACAAAAAACAGATACAAAAGGATACTATAAGTTGGACCTCAACGGACAAGCAAGATATATCAATTCAAACACGTCTTATGTGGTGAGTGTTTCGGCTTTGGATTGTAAAACCCCTGACTTTCCTGATGCGCTTTTGGGAAACCCTAAAGCGAAAATTACAACTGTAGGACTGTCGGAGTCGACTAATTTCCGACAGGATTTTGTATTAAAGAAAATCGTAAAGGAAATGAGAATGCCGCTTTTATTATTCAATCTCGATATGTTTGATTTGTCGCACCCATCCAACCCAAAAGACTCACTTGAGTTTCTGGTTAAGGTTATGAGTGAAAGTCCGAATATTACGGTGGAACTTTCGGCACATACCGATTATCGTTCTGATGCAAAATATAATCAAACACTTTCTTTCAATCGCGCAAAAACCTGCGTTGATTATTTAATTGCAGATAAGGGAATTGATCCAAACCGCATTTCTCCTGCCGGATATGGAGAAAGCCGCCCTTCTGAATTGCAGACAGAGGTAACTCTGCCCAGTGGAAAAGTGGTTCCTGCCAAAACCATTCTTTCTCAAAAGTGGATTGAAAAAAAATATCCTGCAAATAAAAATAAAGATGATTATGAATACCTCATGCAGATCAACCGCAGGGTTGTATTCACCCTCTTAAGAAAAGATTACGTTCCGGTTGGGCAAACAGACGGGCAACCAAAGCAAGCACCTGAAATCAAAGTTACCAAGAGTGAATCAGAAGGCGGTGAGGACGATGGAAAAACAGAATGGGATGAAGACCCGCAGTCACCACAAACACCTCCGCAGAAAGCAGCAACCACCACTACGACTCCCATCCCCCCCAAACATTGATAAGAAAAAAAATATCTTTCATAAAGAATATCCCGATAAATTTGTCGGGATATTTTTTTTAATAGAGGCATGAATTCATCACGGTATAATTTACGCGGTGTATCCGCATCCAAAGAGGAGGTGCACCAGGCCATTAAAAAGCTTGATAAAGGAATTTTTCCGAATGCCTTCTGCAAAATAGTTCCGGATCATTTCGGGCAAAGTAAATCCCATTGCGTGGTGATGCATGCAGATGGAGCGGGCACAAAATCCTCGCTCGCATATATGTATTGGAAAGAAACCGGTAACCTCTCCGTTTGGAAAGGAATTGCACAGGATGCACTCGTGATGAACCTGGACGACTTGCTTTGTGTGGGCGCGGTGGATAATATTCTTGTTTCCACTACCATCGGCAGAAACAAAAATCTTGTTCCGGGAGAAGTGATTTCAGAAATTATTAATGGGGTGGAGGCGTTCTTGGTGAAAATGCGAAAGCATGGGATTAATATCCGCTCCACCGGAGGAGAAACAGCAGATGTTGGAGATGTGGTGAAAACAATTATAGTTGACTCAACGGTAACTTGCCGAATGAAAAGAAAAGATGTGATTGATGAAAAAATTAAAGCAGGAGATGTAATTGTTGGACTTGCCTCCTTTGGAAAAGCAAAATACGAAGACCAATATAATGGAGGAATGGGAAGTAACGGACTCACTTCCGCCCGACACGATGTGTTTTCAAAAATCTACGCGGAAAAATATCCTGAGAGTTTTGATAGCGAAATTCCAAATGAAGTGATTTACTCGGGAACTAAAAAACTAACTGACCCGACAGAAATAAAAGGAGTGGATGCAGGCAAATTAGTTTTGTCACCCACAAGAACGTATGCGCCTATTATAAAAAAAGTGTTGGATAAATTTCCCCCTTCAGGGGGCAAGGGGGCTCTTCATGGCATCATTCATTGTTCTGGCAGTGGACAAAACAAAGTATTGAAATTCGTGAAAGGCGTACATATTATTAAAGACACTCTTTTTGAACCCCCTCCCCTCTTCAAACTTATTCAGCAAGAATCAAAAACTGACTGGAAAGAAATGTATCAGGTGTTCAACATGGGGCATAGAATGGAAATATATACCGATGAACAAACTGCGAAAAAAATCATTCCCATTTCAAGATCATTTGGCGTACCTGCTCAAATTATCGGAAGAGTTGAAAAATCAAAAGACACAAAAAAATATTTGACAATTAAAAACACACACGGAACTTTTGAATATGCTGGATAAATTATTTTCTATAAAACAGCGTTTTGAAAAAGTGGAAAGACTGCTTTCCGAACCCTCCTCCATGTCGGACATGAAGGTTTTTGCCCGGATGAATAAAGAATATAAGGATTTGAAAGTCATCGTAGATGCCTATCACAAATACAAAAAAGTAAGTGAAGACATTGAAAGCTCAAAAGAGATTTTGAGAAAAGAAAAAGATGCTGAACTCCTTTCCATGGCAAAAATGGAAATAGAAGAACTCACTCCGAAAAAAGCTCAGATGGAATCGGATATCCGCGAAATGCTGATTCCAAAAGACCCCGAAGATGAAAAAAATGCGGTGATAGAAATCCGCGCGGGAACAGGAGGTGATGAAGCAAGTATTTTCGCAGGTGATTTATACCGAATGTACATTCGCTACTGCGAAAAGCACGGTTTTAAATATGAAGCCGTTGATTCTTCAGCCGGAACTGCTGGCGGGTACAAGGAAGTTATTATTGAAGTAACCGGTGAAAACGCATACGGTACTCTTAAGTTTGAAAGCGGAGTTCATCGCGTGCAGCGCGTGCCCGCCACCGAACAGCAAGGAAGAGTTCACACTTCTGCAGCATCCGTAGTAGTTCTTCCTGAAGCCGAAGAAGTAGATGTTCAGATAAATCCTGCTGATATTGAAATTCAAACCGCACGGTCGAGCGGTGCTGGCGGACAGAATGTAAATAAAGTGGAAACAAAAGTAATGCTCACACATAAGCCGAGCGGAATTGTCATCACCTGCCAGGAAGGGCGTTCACAACATGCCAACCGGGAAAAGGCAATGCAGTTGCTTCGAACAAAACTTTACGAGAATGAATTTAAGAAACACATGGATGAAATTGCGAAGAAGAGAAAAACAATGGTTTCCACAGGCGATCGCTCTGCTAAAATCCGAACATACAATTATCCGCAGAGCAGAGTAACTGACCACCGAATTGGATTAAGTTTTCATAATCTTCCTATGTTTATGGATGGTAGTATACATGACATGATTGAGGCATTGCAAGTGGCGGAAAATGCAGAGCGTTTAAAAGAAGGTGTAACAACATATACTGCAAGCGGGGAGAAAGTGTGAATTTCCCATCTCACTTTCCCGCTTTCTCACTTTCATAAAAATGTGCAAGTTATGACCGTGCATAGCATATCTTGTTGGTCATGCGACCATACAACCATCAAACAATACAATCATAAAATATGACACGAAGTGAATTATACGAACAGATTAAAAAGAAGAAAAGTTTTCTCTGCATTGGGTTGGATACCGATTTAAAAAAAATCCCTCAGCATCTTCATTCCTCTTCAGATCCCATTTTTGAATTCAACAAACAGATTATTGATGCCACCCATGATCTTTGTGTTGCCTACAAACCCAATATTGCGTTCTATGAATCCATCGGAAGCGCAGGATGGGAAGCCCTGGAAAAAACCGCTGACTACTTAAAAAAATTTAAAGATGTTTTTACAATCGCTGATGCCAAACGCGGAGATATAGGTAATACATCCGGCATGTACGCACAGGCATTTTTCGGTTCGATGGATTTCGATGCTATTACTGTTGCCCCTTACATGGGGGAAGACTCTGTAACTCCATTTCTCCAATATGAAGGAAAGTGGGTAATTCTTTTAGCGCTTACTTCGAATAAAGGCGCTAACGATTTTCAAACAGATAATGAATTATATAAAACCGTTCTGAAGAAATCCCAAAAATGGGGAAATGCCGACAACATGATGTATGTAGTTGGCGCAACAAAGGCAGCGATGCTGGCTGATATCAGAAAAATAGTTCCCGAACATTTTCTGCTTGTGCCCGGTGTTGGCGCACAAGGAGGAAACCTGCAAGAAGTTGCAAAACATGGAATGAACAAACAATGCGGACTTCTTGCTAATTCATCAAGAAATATTATTTATGCAAGCGATAAAGAAGATTTTGCTCAAAAGGCAAGAGAAAATGCTTTGAAAATTCAAAAAGAAATGATTCTTCTTCTTTCTTAATAAAATAATTTTCTTATGCTGAAAATTAAAAATTACATCAACGGAGAATTAATAGCACCCGTCAGCAAAAAATATTTAGACAACTATAATCCTGCCACAGGAAAAGTTTATTCTCTGATTCCTGATTCGGATGAAAAAGATGTTCAGCTCGCGGTGGATTCCGCGCAGGAAGCATTCCCGAAATGGGCGCACACACCAAAAGAAGAGCGCTCAAAAGTGCTGATGAAGATTGCCGATTTAATTGACAAAAACTTTGAAAAACTTGCACTTGCTGAATCAACAGACCATGGCAAACCAGTTTGGCTGGCAAAAATGATTGACATACCTCGCGCCTCTGCCAACATGCGTTTTTATGCAACCGGGATTTTACATTTTGCTTCTGAAGCACATTCGATGGAAGGCACTGCTATCAATTATACTTTGCGTGAACCTATCGGAGTTGCGGGCTGTATTTCTCCCTGGAATTTTCCACTCTATCTTTTCACCTGGAAAATTGCACCCGCTCTTGCTGCCGGCTGCACAGTAATTGCAAAACCTACTGAGGTTACTCCCATGACCGCTTATCTTTTTTCTGAACTCTGCATGGAAGCAGGTTTGCCAAAAGGAGTTTTAAATATTATTCATGGCTTAGGAAGTAAAGCAGGAGCCGCCATAGTTTCTCATCCTGAAATTCAGGCAATCTCTTTTACCGGAGGAACAAAGACCGGAGCTGAAATTGCACGTACGGCAGCTCCCCTGTTTAAAAAACTTTCGCTGGAGCTTGGCGGAAAAAATCCTAACATTATTTTTTCAGATTGTAACTTTGATAATGCCATAAAAACAAGCCTGCTCTCTTGCTTTTCAAATCAAGGTGAAATTTGTTTATGCGGGTCAAGGATTTTCATCGAGAGGTCTATTTATGAAAAATTTAAAAATGAATTTGTAGTAAGGACAAAAGAAATGAAAGTGGGCAACCCTGCTGACGATTCAAATAAACTTGGAGCCATTGTTTCTAAAGTTCATTTTGAAAAAATACTTTTCTATATCGAACTGGCAAAAAAAGAAGGCGGAAAAATTTTATGCGGAGGTAATTCCGTAAATCCAGGAGGAGAATTTTCTGGAGGATGGTATATTGAACCCACCGTGATTGAAGGATTGTCTTGCGATTGCCGCACCAACCAGGAAGAAATTTTCGGTCCAGTAGTTACACTTACTCCTTTTGAAACTGAAGAAGAAGTCCTGAAATATGCGAACGCTACTGTTTACGGCTTATCGGCAACCATCTGGACAGAAAATCTAACAAGGGCACACAGGATCGCAGAAAAAATTCAATCCGGAATTGTTTGGATCAACTGCTGGCTAGTGAGAGATTTGCGCACCCCGTTCGGAGGTGTGAAAAATAGCGGAGTCGGTCGTGAAGGAGGATTTGAAGCGCTGCGCTTTTTTACAGAACCAAAAAATGTTTGCGTGAAACTTTGATTCCCACGCAAACATATTCAGAAAAATTATTCAATAATAAATTTGCTTCCGCCAGCAACGGTGTTGCCATAGCAAATGCGGTAAAAATATATTCCTGATTCAAGATTTCCTTTGTCAAACTGAACGAACATTTTTCCGTTTGAAGAGGAGGTAACAGGAAGTTGTTTTACTTCATTACCGATGATATCATACATCTTAACTGCAACTTTTGCGGCATCTTTAAATTCAACATTATTAATCGAAATCACCGCGGTTTGATGAACCGGATTGGGGAACATGATGAAATCAGAAGATAGCTGGCTTTCATTTATTCCTACTGCAGTAGTAATGTTAATTAAATCAACATACATAACATTACCAAAATACGCGCGGTTCTCAAAAGAAATAATTACGTCTGACTCGCCAAGGAAAGGAGATAAATCTACAATATCATTTCTCCATTGATTAGAAGCGGGTACAAAAAGCGAAGTGTTCAGAGAACTATCTGCAGATAATTGTGTGCCGCCTTTCAGATAAACCAGTGTGTCGGTTGCACCGCAATCGGTAGAAACATAAATGGCGAGCGTATCAGACCAATTAGTTGTGTCATAGGGGGAATAAGCAACATCAAAGGCAAGAATTGCAGCTGTTACTGAAGATAGATCCATCAAACGTGTACTGATTTTGTCTCTTGTACCTGTTACATTAAAACTAAAATTGTCAAAAATCATGGAAGCAGTATTCGTGCCGTATGCGCCCGTAACACTGTCTCTCATCCAAATAATTCCGTCAGCGGCATCATCGGTAATGAAGAAATTAGCAGGCGGAAATTGAGAATTTTTAAAATCTTCTGTTATTTGCGGAGCGCCTATGTTATTCAGCACAACGATGTAATTAGTTTTTGTAAGTGTGCTGCTTCCGCTTGCATTAGTAGCAGTTAATGTTACATTATAAGTTCCGGAAGCCGTGTAGGTAACTACCGGATTTGGAACAGTGTCTGTTGAAGGATTTCCGTCAGGAAACGTCCAACTCCACGAAGTAGGATTAAAAGCAGAGCTGTCGGAAAATGCAATGCTGTCGCCAGGGCAAATAATATTTTGATTGGAATAAAACACAACAACAGGAGCAGGAGTGGTGCCGCTGTCGCAATAGTTGATAATGCCATTCCACACACGAGGAGTGAATGAAGCTCCAAACGGATATGCTAAACCGATGCCTTCATAAATCTGCATAGCAGCGTTAGCAGAAAAAAGAGTGCCCTGTGTTATTCCGTTTGTATAATTTACAGTAGCACCGGATATAGTTCCGGTAACATAAAAAGCAACAGTGTCTCCGGCTGCAAAGAACAGGTTAATAGGAATATTCAAATAGGTGGGAACTCCGGCTCCGGCTGAAGTAACCATGGCGCTGTCAATAAATGTCCATGCAGCTGAATTGGTTTCACTTCCAACAAATGTTCCCATCTTATAATAAATGGCCATGTTTCCATTACCTGTTATGTGTCCTTCAAAAAAGCTGATGGTTTTTCCGGCAAGCATTACCACATCAAACATGTTTCCGTCATGCCCGTTTCCACCGGCAAAAGTGGTTCCCTATGAATCGCATGCCATAATAACAGGGTTCTCTTTCTTGATTTGTTGGTTATCGAAAAAGTACTGGTGTGTTTTTTTTATTTTCCTGCTATTACTGTTTGCGCCCGATGCGATTGGGTCATGTGTAAATGCGTTCTGGCCAGATAATTTGTTTTGAGAAAAAACAAATGAGCTTGTGATAAAAAACGCGACTGAAATAAAAAATAAATTTTTTTTCATTTTTAATTACTTAGAATGAACGCGAAGGTAAATGAATTGTAACAACAATGCAGGGGCTATAGTAAGGAGAATTTGTCGTCAAGAAACATTTTGTAATCAGCCATGTTTGACATCCCCTGCAAATCCTCCGGAAATCGGTTCGACACTTTTTCCATAGTTCCACGAAAAAGACTATACTGTTTTCGAAACTTCAAAAGGTGCAGCGGTTTTTTTTATCTGACCAAAACCACCCGAGATATTCACCACATCGTTTATACCATTCGCCTTCATAATGGAACAGGCAATCATAGAGCGATATCCTCCTGCACAATGTACCAAGTATTTTTTCTTTTTATCAAGAATACCAATTTTATTATGAAAAGACGCCAGCTCAAATGGTTCCGCATTTTTTACATGCTCCGTTTCAAACTCAGATGGTTTTCTTACATCTAAAATATTTTCTTTGCCGGATTTTATTTGTGAAGTAAACTCTTGTGCGGTGATAGACATAATTGTGTCGGTAAGATTTTTTGAATCTACCCATGATTTCATTCCACCGTTTAAATACCCTTTCACATTCTCGAAGCCAACGCGTGCAGCACGAAGAATTGATTCATATTCTTTTCCCGCTTCGGTTACAAATACTAATGTGCGATTACTATCAATCAGCGTTCCAACCCATACGGCATACGAACCATTGAGTCCGATATTTAGCGATCCTTTGATGAATCCTTTTTCAAACACATCCTGATTTCTCGTATCCAGCACCAACGCACCATTCGTTATTTCCCTTTTCATTTTTTCAACAGAAAGAGGATGCATATTGCGTTTCATCACTTCATTTATATTGTCATATCCATTCTTATTTATCATCGCGTCTTTGAAAAAATACTGAGGAGGGGCTGATAATCCCTCTGTAACTTCTTTGATAAAATCTTCGCGCGACATATTCCTGAGTGCGTAGTTTGTTTTCTTCTGTTCACCAAGAGTGCTAAAAGTTGCTTTTGCAATGTTTTTACCACAAGCAGAACCGGCACCGTGAGCGGGATACACCATCACATCATCGGGAAGAATTTTAATTTTATTATTCAAAGAATCGTATAGCATGGAGGCAAGCTCTTCGCTTGTCATTTTTCCATCCAGCAAATCAGGTCGGCCAACGTCCCCAATAAATAACGTGTCCCCGGTAAAAATGCAATGTTCTTTTCCGTTTTCATCAAACAATAGATAGCAGGAAGATTCTGGCGTGTGTCCGGGCGTGTGAAGCACTTTTATTTTCAATTTGCCGAGAGAGAAAAAATCTTCGTCTTTTGCGTTATGAACTTTATAATTTGTTTCCGCAAGAGGGCCAAAAATTATCTCCGCCCCCGTTTGTTTTGAAAGATCTATATGCCCTGAAACAAAATCAGCATGAAAGTGTGTTTCAAAAACATATTTGAGCTTTGCTCCGGTTAGTTTTAATTTTTCGAGATAGGGTTCTGTTTCGCGGATGGGGTCAATGATTGCGGCCTCTCCATCGCTTTCGATGTAATACGCTGCTTCGGCAAGGCAATGGGTGTACCACTGTTCAACTTTCATAGCGCAAAAGTAGGGAATAAAACAGAAATGGATGAGTGATATATATCCGAGAAAGGACAGAAAATTGTTAAATTCGCCTCCTAATTTTAGTTTGTTCATTATTTAACAGGAGGGGTGTCAGAGTGGTCTATCGAGCACGCTTGGAAAGCGTGTGTACCGCAAGGTACCGGGGGTTCGAATCCCTTCCCCTCCGCAACATTATTTTTTTATTGTTTGTTTTTAAAGGATTCTTCCGCCTTTCCAAGATTGGACTGAACGTTTTGATTCCCCGAATTTATTGCAAGTGATCTTTTGTAATACTCAACGGCTTCTTTTTTTACTCATTCAGCCAAAACAATAATTTTATTCTTCAAAACTTCCACCACACCGCCTTTGATGGGAAAGGAATGATTTTGTTTTTGCTCATCCACCACTTTTACTATTCCTTTCTTGAGAGAAGAAATAAGCGGAGCATGGTTTTTCAGAACCCCGAATGAACCCGCTGAGCCGGGAAGCTTTACGGATTTAACTTCTCCGCTGAAAAGTTTTTTGTCGGGAGTGATGATTTCTAAAAGCATATTTAGTTTTTAGTTTATTTGTTTTTGGTTATGGTTAAGCGGTTATTAGTTTTGGTTTTGTAGTTGAAGACAAAAAACCATCAACTACAACCAGCAACTGAAGAACCACAACTAATAACTAATCAACCAATAACTGAATTATACTGCGCAGATGAATACTTTGCTGTCCCTGTTTCCGGAGAAATGGAATAGCGATTTAAAGTTCACCGTTGCGATGATGTAATTATTTTTTGCTGATTTATATTCTTCTTCAATAGAAACGATTTCTAATTTTTCAATTTCGCTTTTGTTAGCGAAACGCACATATACTTTAATATTAAAATCCGTATCCAACAATTTCGCTGAATCGGGAATAGAATTATTCCCGTTCATGAATTTTTTCAGCTTCTTATAGCCGTAGCGGTAATTATAAGTGAGAGCAGAAATATCTGAAAGCACCGCGCTTCCTGTAGGATGGCTTCCCGCTCCTTTTCCCGTGAATGTCTGTTTGCAGGAGAAAGCGCCTTCCACTTCCACCGCGTTGTATTCATACAACACATTAAAAAGTTCAGATGATTTATCAATGAAGTGAGGCATTACATATACTCGGTATTTATCTCCGATTTTTTCCGCGCGCGTAAGAAGTTTTATTCGCAATCCCTTTTCCTTTGCATATAAAATATCTTCGTAACGGATATTCTGAATTCCGATATTCATAATTTGTTCGGGCTTCAGTAAAAGTCCGAACGCGTGAACAGCGACAAGTAAAATTTTGTATTTCGCATCGCACCCGGAAACATCTAACCATGGGTCTGCTTCGGCAAAACCGTTTGCCTGCGCGTTTTTCAGAATCTCTCCGTAATCTTTTCCCTCCAGTTCCATTCTTGTGAGAATGTAATTGCAGGTCCCGTTGAGAATCGCACGAACGCTTTGGAGTAATTCATTATCGTAATACTCTTCCAGATTTCTGAGGATGGGAATGCTTCCGCCAACAGATCCCTCATAAATAAGAGAAACATTATTTTCCTGCTGAAGTTTGAAAAGTGCGGGAAAATTTTTTGCCAGCATTTCTTTGCTCGCGCTTACCACGCTCACACCGTTTTTCATCGCTGTGCTCACGATTTCAAAAGCCGCATCGGTATCGCTGATTAATTCAACTACCACATCTAAGTCCTTTCGTGAGAGAATATCTTTTTTATCGAAAGTAAAACGCCCCGCATCTAATCTGCGGGTTTTATTTTTATCCTTTACGCAGATTTTTTCAATGCTCGCTTCTAAACTTTGAGATTGATTCAGCACATCATAAAGCCCTTGCCCCACGCAGCCGAAACCAAATAAACCGAGAGATATTTTTTTGTTTTCCATAGCGGATGGCGAATTTACGAAAAGTTCGAGATGTTCTATTTCCTATATCCGCACTTTCAAAACCAGATTTCAATGAAAAAAATACTGCTGTTTTTATTCCTCGCCACATCAAAATATCCCAACCTCCGAAGGAGTCCGATGGGAACCTCTCCGACAAAGTACGGTCCGAACAGAGTTACGGACTCCGTCATTCTGCGGAGAGTCCGTCATTCTACGGACCGAGAGTCCTTCGGAACTAAAAGGAGTAAGAGGGTTGATTGTTATTATTGCTTTTGTTATTATCATTTGCCTTTATGCTCCCTTCAGGGAAGGTTTTTTTATTTTCTTAGCGGACTCATGGCTGTAAGCATGTTTCCGTAAACAGTATTCAGAGCAGAAAGATTTTCTGCCATGGCTGTCATCTGGTGTTTG
>Ga0114940_10000851_pt1 | contig 12426 bp, 8 predicted proteins | sample ColdCreekSource_FD_87195 | JGI IMG/M metagenome (GOLD analysis project Ga0114940, IMG submission 87195) | Groundwater microbial communities from Cold Creek, Nevada to study Microbial Dark Matter (Phase II) - Cold Creek Source | ecosystem: Environmental > Aquatic > Deep subsurface > Groundwater ... | reverse complement strand
TATGAATCCCTCGCAATCCTTACCCAGTCGTGTAGGAAAAAAGAAAACTGCAGTTACCGAAGCGCAGTGGGTAAGGTCCGAGTGCATTCGCCACGTGATGTCCAGTGTGCTGGACTCGCAGTTATTGATGTTTTGTGCCATGGTTTTCACGACAGCCTTGTTGTATGGCCATACATCAACGACTGTGCTGATGATTTGGTTCACCATAAACAGCATCGTAAGCGCCCTGCGACTTTGGCTGTTACAAGGCTACATCAAAAGCGATCAAGCCAACCATATTGCCGAGCGCGTCGTGTACTTTCAGCGTTACGCCAAATTAGCACCTATAAATGGCTTTATTTGGGGAATTTCAGTTTATCTGTTTAATGGCATCCCAACGCCTAATATTGCCATCTTTTGCCTGATAGTCGTTCTGATATTTGGCATGTTTTCGGTGTCAAATTTATCCAGCTATATGCGTTTGATGAATCGGTTTATATGGGCTTATTGCGCGGGCCTATTCTCTGCTGTGTTGCTACACATTGCCATTGTGCAAAACTTCAAGCCTGATACCGTGCAATTGTGGTATTTGACCATGATTGCTATCTTTGTGATTATGCAATTTCGTGTGGGTGCGCGCATGAACACCACGTATGTTAATGGCTTAAAACTGCAGTATCGCAATCGTAATCTAATCGCGTCGTTAACTGAACAGCGTGAAACGGCGCTTGCAGCCGTAGCCACCAAAAACCGCATGCTGGCCAGCGCTGCACACGATATGCGACAACCTGTTTTAGCTTTAGATTTGTATGCTGGCTGGCTGATTGATGACCCAACAGCCTCACAAGACATTGCACCCAAAATTGCGGCATCCACGAAAGCCGTCATCAATTTATTTGATTCTCTCTTTGATATGTCACGACTGACTGAAGGGCAAGTGGGTACCAACTTAGAGACGGTCGACCTAGAAGTGTTGATGTACGAATTATTCAGTCAATACCACCCCATTGCAAAGTCCAAAAATTTAGAACTGAGAACCCGAGTAATTCAAAAAACCGTTTTTACGGACCATGTTTTGCTTGTCCGCATTTTAGGAAATCTTGTCTCGAATGCGCTCAAGTACACGCAGTCTGGTGGTGTGCTCATAGCCTGCAGAAACGCTAAACAAGGTGTAGTCATAGAGGTTTGGGATACGGGCATTGGCATTTCTGCCGACCAACACAGCTTGGTCTTCAAAGAGTTTTACAAAAGCCCATCCAATGCGGGAACCAGTGACGGTTTTGGGCTTGGTTTAGCCATCGTTGCACAGTTAGCAGACCTCATAGGCGCTGAGTTGAAGTTAAGGTCACGCCCTGGGCACGGCACGGTCGTCTCTATACAGCTCGGTCATCCAGTTTAAGGTTTCATGCTTTTCGGTGCTAAAGTGCATCTGTGATGATTCAATAAAGACACGCTGGTATTTCGTTGGTATGAAAAAATTCAAGGACATTGAAAAACCTGCTTCGGCTGAAGCGCTATGGATTGAAAAAGAATCTCTGCAAAAAATTGCAGTTAAAGCGCCGCAAACAACGCTGATTGTGATCCTGATTCTTCATATGCTAACGCTTTTGATTTATTTCAACAGCACCTCAAAAATAGCGCTTGGTATTTGGTATTTATTCGGTCTATTTGTCTCTGCCTGGCGTTTAATGACCGTCACTTCTGCTACGAGTCAAACCTCTCAGACAAGCACCTCCGTCTCGTTTATTTTTCTCAAATTTTTCACCGGCTTGATGTGGGGCTCGTTTACCTTTGTCTTTTTTGACAAAGTGCCGGCTAACGTACAAACGCTTTGCATGCTCATTACCTTGGGAATTGGCATCTTCACCATGACCATGTTGTACAGCCACCTAGCCTCTTTTTACTTAACCTTGACCGGGTATGCCGTTGGTTTGTTGAGCTGTATTTTGTTTCAAATAGCTTTTGTCGATAACCGACCCATTTTTGAAAACTACTGGATACTCGGACTCGTAATTGTTTACGTCTACATTTTGAAAATGCAAGGGCATCAAATGCACTTGGAATACACCAAAAGCCTGCTTACGCAATACCACAACGCGCAACTCATCAAGTCTCTAACTGTGCAAAGCCAAACTGCGATGGAAGCCGTTCGAACTAAAAATCGGTTTTTTGCGAGTGCTGCCCACGATATGCGACAACCTGTTCTCGCATTGGATATTTATGCAGAGTGGTTGGAAAAAGAGCCGAGTATGTCAGTCGTGCTTAGCCCCAAAATAGCGCTGGCAACAAAATCTGTCACCGCTTTGTTTGACTCCATGTTTGACATGGCCAGAATTGCAGAAGGCCATGTCAAAGTTGAAGTTTCAACGGTTAATTTGCGCGTCTTTTTTGAAACTCTTGCGATGCAATACAGACCAATTTTGCTTAAAAAAAATCTGTTTCTTCGGATGCACGTCATCGACGGCGAAATTCAGACTGACCCAACACTGCTCAACCGGGTTCTTTGGAATCTCATTTCAAACGCCAGCAAATTCACCTCAGCGGGTGGTATTTTGGTAGCTTGCAGAAACAAAGCACAAGGTTGTCGCATAGAGGTATGGGACACAGGCATCGGCATTGCAACCGACGAGCAAGCGCTGATATTTGACGAGTTTTATAAAAGCAAAAGCAACCCCGGCACAAGTGAAGGCTTTGGATTAGGATTAGCGATTGTGAGTGAAATATCTACGCTTTTGGATGGCTCAATGTCCGTCAAATCAACGCTGGGCAAAGGAACGGTTATGGCATTGCAGCTCAATACACCAATCACACCAGTCTCACCGACCCTACATACAGAAGCCAAATCGCATCCATAAAGATGATGCAACCATGCTCGCTGTCGTGCGCTGTCTGGTCCATCCACTCCGGTAATTTTCGCGACAGACATGTTGCATTTTGAGAATTCCTGCATCTAAAACACGCCAAACAAGGGCTTACCCTGAGTTCATAAGCTCGCAGCATTTGTAAGCTTTGGGCTGAATTCAATTGCATCAGCCTAACCTTTATTTGGAGATTTCACCATGAGCGTCAAGTTTCACATCAACGGCAAAGCCGTCAGTGCCAATGCCGAACCGGACACCCCTCTCTTGTGGGTCATTCGTGATGAGCTAGGCATGACAGGTACCAAATTTGGCTGCGGCGCAGCCTTGTGCGGCGCTTGCACAGTGCATTTGAACGGCTCACCCATTCGTGCTTGCCAAACACCGCTGTCAGCCGTTTCTGGCAAAAAAGTCGGCACTATTGAAGGCTTGTCCAAAAACAACGACCACGCTTTGCAAGTCGCTTGGATCAAACACGACGTCCCGCAATGCGGCTACTGCCAGTCCGGCCAACTCATGAGCGCTGCCGCCTTGCTCAAAACCAACAAAAACCCATCTGATGCCGAGATCGATGCCGCCATGAGTGGCAATATCTGCCGCTGCGGCACCTACCCCCGCATACGCGCCGCCATCAAAGACGCCGCTGCAACATTGCGTACAGCATAAGGAGCATTATCATGACTACCAAGCTCACCACCCTTGCCACAGTATCAACACTGACAACTGCAACCACGGCCTCTCGTCGTAGTTTCCTCAAAACGTCCGCTCTCGCCACTGGTGGCTTGATGTTGGGCTTTGCCCTGCCGAGCAGCAAAACCGAAGCGCAAGCTGCAGGCACGCTGTACACCCCAAATGCCTGGGTCCACATCGCTGACGACAACACCATCACCCTGATCTCGGCACGCTCAGAAATGGGTCAAGGCGTCTACACCTCCATGCCCATGCTGATTGCTGAAGAGCTGAACGTCAGCCTCAAACAAATCAAGGTAGCAATTGCACCGCCCAAAGCCGTGTATGTCAATGCGCTTTTGGGAGCTCAAATCACCGGTGGCTCAACGTCTGTGCGCGACGGCTGGGAAAAGCTGCGCACCGGCGGTGCACAGGTACGCGAAATGCTCATCAGCGCCGCTGCCGCCAAATGGAATGTAGACCGAAGCACCCTGCGTGCTGAAAACGGCATGGTTTTATGGGGAAAGGGCACTGGAGGCAAAAAAGCAACTTACGGCAGCTTGGCCGAAGCCGCCTCCAAACTGCCTGTACCTGAAAAAGTCGCGCTGAAAGACCCCAAAGACTTCACCATCGTCGGCAAACGTACCAAGCGCTTAGACACGCCTGCCAAAACCAATGGTACAGCCCAATTTGGTATCGACGTCAAACTTCCAGGCATGGTTTACGCCAGCTTGGAGCAATGCCCCGTTATCGGTGGCAAGGTCATCAGCTTTGACGCGTCCAAAGTCAAAGGCATGCCAGGCGTTGTTGATGTGGTGCAAATTCCCGACGGCATCGCTGTGGTCGCTACCAGCTACTGGCAGGCGCAAAAAGCCCGCAAAGCACTTACCGTGGTGTGGGACGAAGGCACAGGCGCGAAGTTAGACCACAACGTCGTGCTAGCCAGCACCCGCGCCGCTGCCGAGTCGGGCAAGGTTCTGCCCATAGGCAAAGCGGTGGGCGATGTAACCACGGCTATGAAGGGCGCAGTCAAAACCGTCAAAGCCGAATACATCACGCCGATGCAAGCCCATGCACCGCTGGAACCCATGAACTTCACCGCCAGCTTTGCCAACGGCAAGTGCTTGTTGATTGGCTCCACCCAATTCCAGCAAGGCGCACAAGGTGCGGTGGCCGGTGCTTTGGGCATCAAGCCCGAAGATATCGAACTGCAAACCACTTTCTTGGGCGGCGGTTTTGGTCGTCGCTTAGAGGTCGATTTCATCGTCCAAGCAGCACAAATATCCAAAGCCATCGGCAAACCTGTCAAACTGGTGTGGAGCCGTGAAGACGATATGACGCACGACTTCTATCGTCCGCTAGGTTTGAACCAAGTAACAGCAGGGCTGGACGCTGCTGGCATGCCTGTGGCAATGCACTTCAAAACCACCTCGCAATCTGTCACCCAGCGCGCTTTTGGTTTACCCAAAGACACCTTCGACCCCTTCATGGCCGAAGCCGCCGTGGCGGGCTATGAAATTCCCAATACCCAGCACGACTTGGTCATTCACGACAGCGGCATGCGTGTGGGCTACTGGCGTGCTGTCAGCCACAACATGAACGCCTTTGCCAACGAAAGCTTCATCGACGAGCTGGCCGCCGCCGCTGGCAAAGACCCCTACGCCTACCGCATGGCGCTGTTGAAAGGCAAACCACGCTACGCCAACGTGCTCAAACTCGCCGCTGACAAAGCCGGCTGGGGCAAGGCATTGCCCGCTGGTCATTTCCGCGGTATCTCACTGATGGAAGGCTACGACACTTACATGGCGCAGGTGGCTGAAGTCTCAGTCAAAAACGGCGATGTGGTGGTGCATCGCGTCACCGTCGCCGCCGATGTGGGTCACATGGTCAACCCTGACACGGTGGAGGCGCAAATCCAGTCCAGCATCATTTTCGGCATAGGCGCAGGATTGATGCAGGAAGTAACCTTGGACAAAGGCCGCGTCCAGCAAACCAACTACCACAACTATCCTGTTGTGCGCATGAACGAATCGCCGAAAATCGATATCGTCTTGGTGGACAGCAAAGAAAAGCCAGGCGGCATTGGCGAGCCAGCCACCGCATTGGTGGTTCCTGCCATCGCCAATGCGGTGTTTGCAGCCACAGGCAAACGTGTTCGCAAGCTGCCTATGACAGCTGATGCGATCAAATCAGCTTAACCGCCATAAACCTCTGAAGCCCCAGAAACGCAAAAAAAGATAGGGAACGTCATGGAAAGCTTAGACCTGCGGGTGCTTGAAGACGTACTAGCGTGGCGACGCGCTGGAAATAAAGTCACCTTGGTCACGGTGGTAGAAACCTGGGGTAGCGCGCCCAGACCACCCGGAGCTTTGCTGGCTGTGCGGGACGATGGTCAGGTCAGCGGCTCGGTTTCAGGCGGCTGCATTGAGGACGATTTGATTGCACGCACCAAGGCTGATTTCAAAGTCAATACAACAAGAAACTCTCCAAAAACACCCACAAATACACCTATAGCCAGCATATTTACTGCCTCAACAGCTATTGAAATAATAGCAAAACCAGCAATGATTGCCTATGGCGTCACCAAAGACGAAGCCGCCCGCTTCGGCCTTCCCTGTGGTGGCACGCTGCGCTTAGTGCAAGAGCCAGTACATGATGTTGTGTGGATCGAGCAAATCCTTGCCCGTACCACCGCACACCAGCTCGTCGCCCGCACACTCAGCTTATCGACAGGTTTAGTGACTTTAGCGGATGCGACCCGAGATCAAGCCATGGCTTTCGACGGTGTGACGCTGACCACACTGTTCGGCCCTAAATGGCGCTTGTTGTTGATAGGTGCAGGCCAGCTCAGCCAAGCTGTTGCGCAAATGGCGGTTTTACTTGATTTTGAAGTCTTGGTCTGCGACCCGCGTGAAGAATATGCATTTGACCCTTCAACAGTTGGCGCAACGCGACTTGCGGGCATGCCCGACGACGTGGTGCGAGAGCTGGTTCCCGACGCCCACACCGCCATTGTCGCCCTCACGCACGACTCAAAATTGGACGACATGGCACTGATGGAAGCCCTGCAATCTGACGCGTTCTACGTGGGTGCACTAGGCTCTAGGCGCAACCAAGCCAGCCGAAAAGAACGCATGCTGGAACACTTTGGCATGACCGAGGCGCAACTCGCCCGTCTGCACGGCCCCGTCGGTTTGAACATCCACGCCAAAACCCCAGCTGAAATTGCCGTATCCATCGTCGCGCAAATTATTGCGGTGAAAAATACACCCGCTATTGAAAATCCTAGCGCAGCAAATACTTCCGTTCGCCCTGAGCCTGTCGAAGGGCTTTAGCCAAACACGCAGGTTTCGACAAGCTCAGCCCGAACGGTGGATGGTTAAACGATGATTTACCTTATCATCCACTGATGGATTGGCCAGCGGCACGCACCTCTTTACTACTCGCATTTCTAACGGCAGCGCTCTTACTGCCCATTGGTGTCGCTTTGGCGCGTTGGCTCGCCACAACATCTTGGCGCGGCAAGCCTTTGCTAGAAGCCTTGGTCACCCTGCCACTCTTGCTGCCACCCACCGTCATCGGTTTCTACCTGCTCACAGCCTTTGGGCAAAACTCGGTTTTGGGCGCTTGGCTGGCGCAACACCTCAATTTACACCTCGTTTTCAGCTTTGAAGGCTTGCTTTTCGCCAGTGTGTTGGTCAATTTGCCCTTCATGGTGCAGCCGATTCAACGCGCTTTTGCCAGCATTCCGCACAATTTGCGCGAAGCGGCTTGGGTGTCGGGTTTGTCCACCTGGCGTACGTTTTGGAAGATTGAGTTGCCACTGGCTTGGCCAGGGCTGCTGGCAGGCGTCGCCCTCACCGCCGCGCACACACTGGGCGAATTTGGCGTGGTGTTGATGGTGGGCGGTGCGATTTCGGGCGAAACGAAGACCCTTTCCATCGCCATTTACGACCGCGTGCAGGCTTTTGATGCCAGCGGGGCACACGTCATGGCTTTAGCTTTGGTGTGTTTTTCACTCTTGGCTCTGGCGCTGGTGTTTGCGGCTGATCGTTTTGGGGCTAATAAGAAACCCGTAAAAACATGACAGGCAAGCTATCCGTCCAGCTCAGCAACACGGCTCCGATGCCGCTTAGCGTGCAGTTTGACTGCGCCCCAGGCGAACTGGTTGCACTGGTTGGCCCGTCCGGCAGCGGCAAAACAAGCGTGCTACGGGCGATTGCAGGCTTGCTCAAAACCCCCAACCTACACGGTCGCATCACTGTGGCGAACACAGTGGATGGTGCAGTGAGTGAGACGGTTTGGTTTGACAAATCTGCGGACTCAAAACATCACACCAACCTGTCCCCGCAAGACCGGCGCGTGGGTTTGGTGTTTCAAAATTACGCCCTTTTTCCGCATTTATCCGCTATTAAAAACATAGCGATATCGGCAATAAATACGCCTGCTAGCGACATAAACAACCTGCCGGAAAAGCTTGTCCAACGGCTAGGTTTAGACGGACTTGAGCACAGTCTGCCCAGCGAGCTCTCAGGCGGCCAACAGCAGCGCGTCGCCTTGGCGCGGGCGCTGGCTCGCAATCCAGCGGTGCTGCTTTTGGACGAACCCTTTTCAGCGGTGGACGCGCCCAGCCGCACCCGCTTGTACCGCGAACTGGCCAATTTGCGCAGTTCCGTCTCCACCCCCATGGTTTTAGTCACGCATGATTTGTATGAAGCGCGGCGTTTGGCGGACCGCGTCGTCATTTTGGATGCTGGCGTAACCCTGCAAAGCGGCACGCCAGAGCAAGTCTTCAGCCGCCCACGCAATGCCCGCGTGGCGGAATTGGTAGGAATTCAAAACCATTTCAAGGGGCGGTTTTACAAAACCAAGGGCGCTGCTGAGGGAGTTGTGCCATCGGTTTTGGGGCAACTAGATTGGCAAGGTTGCCTGCTTACAGTACCCGATAAAAACAAGTTGGACGACGGCGCACACGTTACTTGGGTGTTGGCTGCCGAGCATTTGGACATCACATCGTCAGGTACAAACGCTGCCTGTGAACAAAGTTTGCCGCCTAACACCTTGCAATGTCAATTTTTGGAAGTTTTATCGCTTGGTGAAAGCAGTATTTGCACCTTAGCGCCGCTGGGTTTTACGGGATTGGCTGACGTACGGCTAACGCTAATACTGTCCAGCGCACAGGTCAGAAATTTGATGCGTGAGAAAAAGAGCGCTGAAACCGCATCAAACCACCCGCATCTGGTGGTGAATATACACATTCCACCACAAAGCGTTCACATCATGCCGATGCGCATTTGAAGGTGAATGAACTTGTTTTTGCTGTTTATTTAATAGCTGTTTAGGCAACAAATACGCCGGCTACAGGCGGTTTATACCTAATTTAAATCAATCTAAGCGACATTCACCGCAATGAATGCTAGCAAGAAAATCAAGATCCCGCCAGCAATCGGCAGCATGTAAGACATCTTGTGAGCCACAACTTCAATCACGTCTTCTGGGTGTTCAGTAGCGTCGTTGTGGGCTGCAGGTGTGTGGTTTGACATGGTGATACTTTCGCTTGCTTTCACATAAGATGCTTCTATTTTAACGTATTCCAAACAAACTCAGATTACCAGTCTCTTTTTGCCACCTAATAACACGCCACTGTTTTATGCTCTATAGTTGTGGATAATCAGGGGATAAGTTACACTGATTGAGCAAAACTACAAAAAATATCCACAGAGATTTCGAAAATTCAATTTACACAAATAACAAGACATCGCAACATGACCTCGGCCAGCAACCCTAACGCATCTTCACAAGCTGGACCCTCCACTTTAGACGACGACCAAGCACTCAGCCAAAGCCTTTGGCAAGCCTGCATGGACGTGCTCGCGCAAGAGCTGCCTGAGCAGCAATTCAACACCTGGATCAAACCGCTGGTCGTGCAAAGCAGCAACGACCTATCCAAAGTCACCATCTTTATCGCCAACCGCTTCAAGTTGGACTGGGTACGCGCCCAATACGCCAGCCGTATCAGCGTGTTGCTAGAAAAAATGTATGGCCAGCCGATTGCCTTAGAGCTGGCCTTGATGCAGCGCGAAGCTGCGCCCAGAACCACGATGGACGTCAAAAACGCCGAATTCGGCAGCGTCGCAGAACCTATCGACATGGCGGCTGAAAGCGCCAGTGGTGCCAGTGCCGTCAACGGCATCATGGGTAACAAACCTCGCCTCAACACCGCGCTGACGTTTGATGCTTTGGTAGAGGGAACCGCCAATCGCATGGCGCGCGCCGCTGCCCTGCACGTCTCCGGCACACCAGGCCAGCTGTACAACCCGCTTTTTATTTACGGCGGCGTGGGCTTGGGCAAAACGCATTTGATGCACGCCATCGGCAACCGACTGCTGCAAGACCGCCCGAACGCCAAAGTGCTCTACATCCATGCTGAGCAGTTCGTCACCGACGTGGTCAAAGCCTACCAACGCAAAACCTTTGACGAGTTCAAAGAGCGCTACCACTCGCTTGATTTGTTGTTGATTGACGATGTGCAGTTTTTTGCCAACAAAGAGCGCACGCAAGAAGAGTTTTTCAACGCTTTTGAGGCACTCCTCGCCCGCAAATCGCACTTGGTGATGACCAGCGACACCTACCCCAAGGGTTTGACAGATATTCACGAGCGCTTGGTCTCGCGTTTTGACTCAGGGCTAACGGTCGCCATCGAGCCGCCCGAGCTGGAGATGCGGGTCGCGATTTTGATCAACAAAGCCAAGGCCGAAGGCACCGAAATGCCAGAAGAAGTGGCGTTTTTCGTCGCCAAAAACGTGCGCTCTAACGTGCGCGAGCTGGAAGGCGCGTTGCGCAAAATCTTGGCTTATTCACGCTTCAACCAAAAAGAGATATCGATTGCCTTGGCGCGTGAGGCCTTGCGTGATTTGCTGTCGATTCAGAACCGTCAGATTTCGGTTGAAAACATCCAAAAAACCGTCGCCGACTATTACAAAATCAAAATCGCCGACATGTACTCCAAAAAGCGTCCCGCCAGCATCGCGCGGCCACGCCAAATTGCGATGTATTTGGCCAAAGAATTGACCCAAAAAAGCCTGCCCGAAATTGGCGAATTGTTTGGTGGCCGTGACCACACCACGGTGCTCCATGCGGTGCGCAAAATGACGGCTGAAAGGCAGCTTTTGAGCGAATTGAACCAGCAATTGCACGTGCTGGAGCAAACCCTAAAGGGATAAGCTTTATCCTAGGCTTTCAGGGTAGCAAAAGGTTAAAATAGTCAGATAACTGTAAATTAGTTTAAAAGTTTTAAAAGAGGCAACAATGATCGTTCTCAAGGCAACACAAAATACTGTTTTAACGGCGCTGCAATCCGTCGCGGGCATCGTCGAGCGCCGCCACACGCTGCCGATTTTGGCCAACGTCTTGATCCGCAAAATCGGCAATCGCCTTGAGTTGACCACCAGCGATTTGGAAATCCAAATCCGCACGAACGCAGAGTTTGACGGCGACGCGGGCGACTTCACCACCACCGTGGGCGCACGCAAAGTTATTGACATTTTGCGCACCATGCCTAGCGATCAATCCGTCTCTTTAGAATCCAGCGCCTCAAAATTGATTTTGAAAGGCGGCAAGAGCAAGTTCACCCTGCAAACGCTGCCGGCTGAAGACTTCCCCCTCGTGCAAGAATCCGCCAACCTCGGCCCCGCCTTCAGCGTGCCGCAAAAGGTCTTGAAAGACTTGCTCGGCCAAGTCGCTTTTGCGATGGCTGTTCACGACATCCGCTACTACCTCAACGGTATTTTGTTCGTTGCCGAAGGCACGCAACTCAGCATCGTCGCTACCGACGGCCACCGTTTGGCGTTTGCGACCGCGACTTTGGATGTGGAAGTACCGAAGCAAGAAGTCATCTTGCCACGCAAAACCGTCATCGAGATGCAGCGTTTGCTCAGCGACAAAGACGGCGCGATTGAGTTTCAATTTGCCGCCAACCAAGCCAAGTTCAGCTTTGAAGGCATGGAATTTGTGACCAAACTGGTCGAAGGCAAGTTCCCCGACTACAACCGCGTCATCCCGAAAAACCACAAAAACGCCATCATCTTAGGCCGCGTGCCTTTCTTGGCCTCTTTGCAGCGTACCGCGATTTTGACCAGCGACAAGTTCAAAGGCGTGCGCCTGAACATTGAGCCGGGCACCCTGCGGGTAGCAAGCAACAACGCGGAGCAAGAAGAAGCCGTGGACGAGCTGGACATCGACTACGGTGGCGACGAGATCGAAATCGGTTTCAACGTCACCTACCTCATTGACGCCTTGAGCAACATGACGCAAGAGATGGTTAAGCTGGAATTGTCTGACGGCAACAGCTCAGCGCTTTTGACGATTCCAGACAACACCTCGTTCAAATACGTGGTGATGCCAATGCGGATTTAATACTATCAATAATATAGCACTTTAGGCAATAAATACGCCGGCTAGAACCCTATTTCCACATCCCATAACCCCCTCTTGAACAGGGGGTTTGGTGTTTTTAAAGTTAGAGAAAATTTGCCATGACCGAAGAAATTAAACCCGTTGCAACGCCAGAAACACCTGCTGAAGTAGTGGCCGAAGTCGTCGTAGAGCGTGCTATCGGCGAAGGCGTCAACCTGGGCGATGTCAGCGGCGACAGCGCCAACTACCAGCCCACCATCGACACCAACCAGGCGGGCGCGACCGAGGCCTATGGCGAAGGCTCGATCCAAATTCTTGAAGGTCTAGAAGCCGTGCGCAAGCGCCCTGGCATGTACATCGGCGACACGTCTGACGGCACCGGCTTGCACCATCTGGTGTTTGAGGTGGTAGACAACTCCATCGACGAATCCTTAGCTGGCCATTGCGACGACATTCTGGTCACCATCCACACCGACAACTCGGTCTCCGTGGTCGACAACGGCCG
>Ga0114940_10000850_pt1 | contig 12428 bp, 11 predicted proteins | sample ColdCreekSource_FD_87195 | JGI IMG/M metagenome (GOLD analysis project Ga0114940, IMG submission 87195) | Groundwater microbial communities from Cold Creek, Nevada to study Microbial Dark Matter (Phase II) - Cold Creek Source | ecosystem: Environmental > Aquatic > Deep subsurface > Groundwater ... | reverse complement strand
CTCCAAGCGTGAACTCTCTCGGTCGGGACAGAGTCCGATCCTCAGAACATTGAGGCGGCTCGGTGGCTTGAAGCAGGTCGAGCCCTGCCTGTACCCGCGCGCCGAGTCGCTGCTGCCGTACTACCTGGCCATCATGATCCATACGGCCGGCAACCCCGAACCCATCGCCGAGCTCGAACGCGACTGCCTTCAGTCCTTGCCATTGCTGGACGATCGCCAGGTTCTCGTGTGGTTCAAGGCTCGCGCTCACAGCGTCCAGCGGCGCACTTTCAGCAGCACCGACCGCTTCGAGCCGCCTGCCTTGGTGAGGGAGATCGCCGAGTGGAACGAACGGCTGCGTCCGCTCGCGCCGGCCGCACTGCGCGAGCGGCTCCTCTTGTACAAGGGTGCGAGTGGTGTGACGGCGATGTCGAGCAGCGCCATCCAAGGAGCGCTCAAGTCCTTCCGCGAGCGCCATGGCCTGCCAAGGTTCACCCTCGTGTCGATCCGCCCCAGCGTGCTCGCGAGCTTCTACCGTGCCTCGGGCGACCTGCGTCGCGTGCGCACCATCGCCAACCACGCACGCCTGTCCACCACCGTGCGATATGTCCTGACGCCCGAAGTCCAGGCGCAGCATCGCGCGCGCATTGCCGGTTTGCAGAACGCCTTCATCGGGCATATCCAGCAGCCCCGCTCGACCGGCACGGCCGCGCCCGTTGCCCCGAATGGCAACGGCTGCGTGGTTCCAGCCGGCGAAGTGGTGTCGATGTTCGGCTTCGGCTGCACGGACCCATTTGCCGGGGCGGCCCCCGGTACGCATCGAGGCGAGTTGTGCACTCACTTCATGGGCTGCTTCACCTGCCCCAACGCCATCATCACGCCAGACCCTTCAACGGTGGCCCGGCTGCTGCAGGCACGCGATCACCTGCGCACGGCAGCCACAGCGCTGCACCCGGCACGCTGGCAGGCGTTCTATGCCCCGCAGCTTTGCATTCTGGAAGAGGACATCCTCGCGCGCTTCACTGCCAGCGAACTCGCTGCCGCTGAACCCCTGATGGCGCAGTTGCCATCGCTACCCAATCTGCGATGAGGTGGGATAGTGTGTGCTTCCAGAGCCGCGCGCCAAGCACCGGATGCCCGGACTTCGCAGTCTGCTCCAGTCGATCGTGCATGGTTCCTGCACGATTCAGCTTGGCACGATGTGATTTGGGTTTTCAAGCCGACCAATGCGCTCGAAGAACGAAGTCCTATTCGAGTGCACTGGGACTTCACACTCCCTGATGGGGATCGCTTCACGGACGATCGATTTGCATCGCTGCTGGAGAGCAGCAGGCAACTCATCGCACTCATCCGAAGCAGCTCACTCAGTACGGGCCTGGCGCAGCGCGCGAGCACCGCGGCCGGCAACTTCAAGTTGTTGCGCGAACTCCTGCGCTGGATGAATCGCACAGGCTTCGCGCGCTTCGCCGATCTCGACGCCACGGCATTGCTTCAGTTCCACCGGACCATAGCTGAGCGCTCCGGCCACGGGCGCGCTGGGCTCTCACCCACGACAGTGCAGCAGTATCTCCGGCTGTTCACCTACCTCTACAGGTTTCGCGATCAGATCAGTGATGCACTGCGCGTTGACCCCTTCCCTGGGCGCACTCACGGTGAGGTCGCAGGCGTCTACGGCGCCGAGATTCGGCATTGGCCTTACACGCCCGATGACATCGCCGTCGCGCTGGTCCAGGGCGCGATCGAGCTGGTGGCCAACGGCGCCTCTCGCATCTTGCGGGCCAAGCGGGTCTACGCGGAAGCAATGACAAGAGCCGCCCAGCGCGGCTGCAGTGCCATCGGCTGCACGTGTGCGGCGAAGCGCGCGTTGCAGCAGTCGGGCATCGAGCCATCCGGCGACGTGCAGTCGATCCATACGGTGGCCGACCTCGCGCAAGCGATCGACATGCTCTACGCAGCGTGCTTCGTGGTCATCTCCTATCTGGTGGGACCCAGAGTGAGCGAGATCCTGCATTTGGAGGCCGGCTGCGTGCAGCTTCGGGGTGACGGCCGCGCCGACGGTGCGATCCCCGTGATCGTCGGCGCCATTTTCAAGCGCCAGGCCGAGTACACCGGCAAGCCCCACGAGTGGGTGGCGCCACCGCCCGCCGTGCAGGCCATCTCGGTTCTGGAGGCGCTGTCCGCCGATCACCGTGCTCAGTCAGGGCGCTCCCAACTTTGGCTACGTCGTGGCCAGTGGTCTGGTGCCACCGAGTGGCAGAACGTGTGTCCCGATACCTTGGGCATCCCGTCAACCTGGCGCATGTCTTTGCTGCTGCGGCGCCTGGCCAGATGGCTTGATCTGCCCGAACACAAGGGCAAGCCCTGGCAGCTCTCGACGCATCAAGGCCGCAAGACTTTCGTGCACTTCGCCGCGCTGCGCGATGGCTCCGCTTTGCTCGCACTGGCCCAGCATCTCGGCCACCATGAACGCGCCGTCACCGACCACAGCTACGTGGGCACGGACTATCGACTCGCTCGGGAGATCGACTCCGAGATCCTTGAACAGTCGGCCGTGGCCTGGGAACACATGCTCGCCACACCCGGCCTGGGCGGGCGAGCCGGCGCCGAGATCATGGCCAAGCGCCCACGCTTCAGAGGGGCGCGACTCAAGCAGGACGTCAAGAGCTACGCGCGCCTACTCGTCGAATCCGGCCTGGTGCTTGGAGTGTGCGACTGGGGGTTCTGCGTCTACAGAGAAGACAGCAGCGCCTGCCTGGGCAATGCGGTCGGTCCAAATCCAGTTCGTCGCGAGCCCTCAACCTGCGCTCGTTGCGCGAACTTCGCCGTGTCCTCTCAGCATCGCCCCTATTGGGTTGAACAGGTCCGCCGGCACGAAGCGCTGCTCGACGAACCGGCGTTGCCGCTGCAGACGCTGCGCATCGCACGCGAGCGCATCGTCGAAGCATGTGCGCTGATCCGTGTCATCGATGCATCGGGCGGGAAGACCAAGCATGGCGAGCCCATCGACCGCTGATCCCACCAGCAGGCCACCCGCTCAGCGCCTGCGCGATGCGCTGGTCCGCCTGACCGCGGACAACACGCCAGAAGCACCGACCGCTTCGGCGCTGTGCGCGCTCGCCGGCGTCTCGCGCAATGCGCTGTACCGCTACCACCCCGACATCCTTCAAGAGTTGCACGAGCTGCAGCGCCAGCGCCACTGTGATCCGGGTTCGGCCCGTCGCGCCTTGCAACAACTACGCGACGAGAACAAAGACCTGTGCCACCAGGTGACCTTTCTCGCCTCGCTCGTCGATCACTACTTTGCTGCCTGGCAAGAGGCCAGCTCCATGTTGCTGCGCCGAGAACGCGAGCTCGCCGACCTGCGCAAAAGCACCAAGCCGAAGGTGGTTTCGATACGAAGCTGAGCGAGCAAAGGGTGGCAGGCGCCCGCCGTTGACACCCCAGAATTCCACCTAAAGCCCGGCCCGGTATCACCGGGGACGCACGGATGCCTTCGTTGCAGAACCCTACAAAACCAAAGAACCGCAAATCCGCAGAAGCGGCTTTGCACTCACGCGCAAATGCGGATGCGCGACACTACGGAAGTCAATGATGGCCTTCGTCAGCCGCAAACACTTCCTTGGCCGCAGTCAGGCCATTCAATGCCGCCGGAAAACCCGCATAAACCGCCATCTGCATGATGACCTCGACCACCTCGTTGCGTGTCACCCCAACGTTCAGCGCGCCCTGAATATGCACCTTGAGCTGTGGTGCCGCATTGCCCAGCGCGGTGAGTGCGGCCACCACCGCGATCTCGCGGCTCTTCAGATCAAGACCGGGGCGCGAGTAGATGTCGCCGAACGGGAACTCGATCAGATAGCGCGCGAAGTCTGGCGCGATGTCGCGCAGGCTGTCGATGACGCGCACCCCGGCGTCACCGTCGATCTCCTGTAGTTTGGCGAGACCTTGTTCGTAGCGGTTGGGAGGCATGGACTTTCCCTTCATCAGCGTTTGAGACGAGCGGAAGGGAGTGTTCAAGCACCCGGTAGTACTCGATCTTCGCTTGCAGTACCTTGACCGACTGCTGCATCAGCTTGATCGAAGCCTGTACGTCGGCCAGATGTGTTTCCAGCATCTGCCGACGTTCCGGCGCCGTGGCATTCCCATCACCGCGAAGCCTGGCGAAGACCTGCATCTGCCCGATCGGCATATGGGTCGCGCGCAGGCGCAGCAGGAACCCGATCCAGTCCATGTCCGAGGCCGCATAGCGGCGCTGGCCACCGGGCGCGCGCGCCACGGGGGCGATCAGCCCGGCGCGCTCGTAGTAGCGCAAGGTATGCGCGCTCAAGCCAGTGTGCGTAGCGACCTCATTGATGGTCAGATGGGTGTCCATGCCGGTAATCCTAGAAGTTAGAGTGCGCTCGAAGTCAAGAGCATGCGCGCATCTATTCTGGTTTGCACCGTTGGCCACGAGTCACCGTGTTCGGGAAAAAGCGCCCCGCGAGAGCGGGGCGCCGAGGGCGATGATCAATCGCCCTTGCTGCGCGACCAGATCAGGTTGTGCGCGCCGTCCTCGCCTTCGACCAGGCGGGCGTAGATGGTCGCCGGGAACGACGGGTCATCCAGGGTTGCCGACAGGTAGGGACGATCCGCCTTGCTGACTTTCTTCCACGCCGCGCCGATTTCGAAGTTGCCGGCGACGATGCGGTAGTCCGGGGCGTTCTCGCTCTCCTTGGCGTTGGGGACGAATTTGACCTTGACGTTGAGCGTCAGGGTGCGAACCGTGCCGGTGAAGCTGTCGTTCTGCGCGGTGAAGATGCCGATGTTTGCCATGATGAAGTTTCCTTTCGGTGAATCAAGGTCGCGCCCATCGCGGCCTTGTCGGTGATCCAAAGGGTGAGGGTCGGGCGGGCTGCATCGCACAGCGACCGCAACGCAGTGGAGGACCGGGAGGCACAAGAAATTTGTCTCGCGAGGAAGACCGCAGGTCGGGGAAATTTGTTGGACCGGACGGTTGCAGCCATGAAGCCCGAGGCGCAAGCCGTGCCCTCGCCAGGATTCACGACAAGCCAAGGCCGCCGTTGGGTGCGATCCCACCGAAAGGCAGCATGGCTCCGGCATCTCCGCACAGTAGCGCCTCCGGTCTGCACCCCCTCCGCAGTCAAGGTCAGTCCCGAACGACCAAGGGGTAACGCCCCGCCATGCATCGGCTTGGGTCGGATCGTTCGCGGTGTGGTCAAGTCTGGACATGGTGGACGGCCTATTGGTAAGCCGCCCGTCGTTGCTGGCGACCTGCCCGTTAGCGTCGGGGACGGCGCGCCAAAGCACAACCCGGCGCAGCGTGGCCGGGCGTACTCGTCGCCCTCGGTGTCGCCACGTCGAGCAAACGCAACCCTCGGAAAACACCGCGCCCACAAATCCGCATCCGGGCCACTTGCAAGCGGAAAGCGTGTTTCGCCGTCCCACAGCCGTTTCTTCCGCCGAACCCTCGCGGTACGCTGTTTCCACGAAGCATCGCTGTGAGGAACCCATGCCCGACACCCGATATCCCTTCTATTTCGATCAAGGCCTGGATGGCGACGTGTCCATCGGGCTCGGCATGGCGCGACACATGCTGACGAGCACCTGCGGGCGGATCAGGCCCCGGCTGACCGAGCCGGGCGCCGCGATGGTCGCTACGGCGCTGCGTGACATCTGTGCGCGACTGGATGAACTGCACCGTGGCCTGCGCAGCGTGGAAGCTGTCCCCAAGGAGGAACCCATCCTGCTGCCACATCGCGTGCAGTAGCGCCGCGCCTGCGCGGTGCGGGATTGGCTGTACCCCGGCTGGATTCAGGGCCGGGGTAGGGGTTCAAACGCGCGCGGCACACTTGCCGCGCGCGACGCGCAAAAAAGCCCCGGCGAGTCCGTCGCCGGGGCCTGCTACGAGCGTCCAGCATCGACCGATGCGGCCTATACGTCCGAGTCGGCGACCGTATCTTGTTCGCCGTGCGGGTCTTCCCCGTCCGCTTCGCTCTCCGTGTCAGGCGCAGGGGCCTGCAGCATCACCGGCAGCCAACCCGTACCCACCGCCAGCCGCTCGGCTTCGCTGGCCAGGTCGTGCTTCTTGAGCTTGAGCAAACGCGCGGCATGCGCCGGTGCGAAGGCCTGTACCGCCTCGATGGCCTTGGCCTTCGATACATGGGCGAAGTAGCCCTCGGCGGTCGGCACCCACCAGGCGTGCATGTCGAGCCCCACCGCCCGCGCCAGCGCGACGGCGGGCAGCGTATCGGCACGCGGCGTGACCGCACCGACGGTGGCGGCTACGCACACCGCCAGCAGCGACAGCAGATCGGACTGCGGCAGCGCCAGCAACGCGGCAAACAGCGCATCCGAGTCGGTGGGCTGGCGCTCCGCCCACGCCTGCCGCACATCGCGCAGCCCGATCATCGCGGGCGACTGCACCACGTCCGGCGCAAACGTTCCCAGCCCATCCTGTGGCGATGCGCTGATGTTGATCGGCGAATCGTCCGAACGGTAACCATCGACCACCACGCGCAGCGCAAGGCGATGCACCACGGCCACCAGCGCCACCTGCGGATGGCGGGCCACCTCGGCTTGCAGTGCTGCGGTACGGTGTGCGCTCAGGCGCCGCGCCAGTTTCTCGGAAATGCCCGGTGTGGTCGGCGCTTGCTCTTCGCCTTGGTCGTTGTTGCTGCCCGTGATTCCTTCTCGCTCTTGCGCCCGCAATGCTTTGGCTTCCGCTTCGCGCAGCAGGCCGCGATGGACGACGACTTCACCCACATGATCGACGGTCACGATGGCCCCAGCCATTGCCAGCACCTCGGGCGCGAACACCAGCAGCGACTGCTCGATGGTGTTGAGTTCCGCGCCGAGTTGGTCGCTTTCCTCGTAAAGCGCAGCGGCTTCTTCTTCCGCGATGTCTTCGGCATCGTCGGCATTCAGCCGTTCGTCATTCGTCTGCTGCCGTGCTTGCAGCTTGGCGATGCGCTTGGCCTCGGTCTTGTTCGGCGAGCGCCGGTCACGGCGGGCACGCTGAAAGCCATGCAGCTCCGCCGATGTGATGCGCGGCGCCGCTTCCACCCACGCCCAACCTTCGGCGCGGGCACTGTCTGCCGCCATGGCGAGTCGGTCGCGCGCAAGGCTGTCCAGCAATGCCGCATCGATCAGGAACACGCCGCGCGTATCGTCCGAGAACAGGTCGCGCCGCACCCCACCGCCTGCGGCCTTGTAGGCCTCGATGCCGACGAAGCGCGCCAGTGCATCGCGGGTCGCGTCGATCTCGCGTGCGGTCAGGTGTTCGCGCAAGGCCTGCGGGCTGCGTTGCCATTGCGGCGAGTCGTAGAACGCTGCTTCCTGCGCTGCGTGGTCGTCGGTGATCGCCAGCGCCATCAACTGGTCGAGCGTCACGGCATCGGCCCGGTAGTCGGTAAGCAAGCGCGGCGAAACATTCGCCAGCTTCAAACGCCGCTGCACGACCAGCGGAGTCACTCCGAAATCGGCAGCGATGTCCTCAACCGGCCGACCCTCCGCCACCAAGGCCGCGAAAGCCTCGAACTGCTCGGCGGGGTGCATGGCCTCGCGCTGCACGTTCTCGGTCAGGCTCACGGTACGCGCTGACGCATCCGGCACCAGCAGGCACGGCACGTCATGCGCCTTGTCGATCTTGCGCCGCTTCGCCAGCAGCTTCAACGCCGCCAGCCGCCGCTTGCCCGCGACCACTTCGTAATGCACGCCATCACTCGATGCGGTGACGGTGAGGTTTTGCAGCAGGCCGACGCGGGCAATGCTGGCGGCCAACTCAGGGATGGAGGTGCCGGCACTGGTGCGCACGTTGCGCGCCGAAGGCCGCAACTGCGACAGCGGAATCAGCAGCAGGCGATAGGTCGCCGTAGCAATGGCTTCGACGGCAGGGGCCATGACTGCCGCATGCAGCGCTTGGGTTTCTGGAAGGGTAACGGTATTCATGGTGATCGCTCCTGTCCCTCGCGGGACGTTGAAAAATGGAAGAAAAAAAGCGGGGTGTTGATTCACGTCGTTGATGTCTGCATGCAAGACCCTCCTGTGGTTTTCAAAGCTGACCGGATTCCAAGATTCGGAGCCCGGTGTTGACTTCGGTGGGTTCGGCGCAGTGACCTGGGCGGGTCGCCACGTCCGCACCGTGTCGCCGTCTTTCCTGAGTTCATCGCCCGCGAACAACCGGGCCTGCGAGGGACTGGCCGTCAAGGAAGAAGCGCAGGGTGGTGCGGCCCGCAGCGCAGCGAGGACTCGGCCCTGCGCGCCTTGACGGACAGGCACTGCGGGCTACGGTCGCGGGATCAGCGATGAAGGAGGGGGAAAGACGAGTGCGCGGACGACGACCCAGCAATGCCCCTGCGCGACGAACCCACGCCGCGCGGCGAGCGCCCCTGCGCGCGACGGGTCAGCCGGAGCGCGCCTGACTGGAGGTGGCCTAAGCGCGCAGCGCGCTATCGACGCAGTGAACGGGCCGATCAGGCGCAGCCTGTTCGGCGGTATTCCGGGGCGCCAAGCCTGCGCGGCGGGGTGGGCTGCAAGCCGACCCCTGGAGGCAAGCGCAGCGCGCAGGTGTCAGCCGACCCCGGGTCAGACACGGGGGAGGGACCGATGGAAGCCCGCCAGGGGCGAGACGGCCAGGTCGGCTCGATGCCCACGGCACGACAGCGCGACCCGGCATCGCCTGGAGACGCACAGACTGCATTCAGACTTGGCAGGCCAACAGCTACCGACTCTGTGCCAAAGTGGATCAATATCAAATACGAATAAGTCTCATTTATAATTTGACTTTCCCCTTCGCTGGGGTGCCACACGGGAGCCCTCCATGGAAGGATCATTCGCTGATCGAACACCCTCCGATCTGCATTTGACGGAAGGGCGTCTGGCTTTGCCGGACGAAGCACCTGCGGAGCCGAGGAGCTGTACCGTCATGAGAACGCGGCCAGTTTTAACGGTCTCCGTAGCAGACTTCATGTACTTGGCGCACGAGCATCGTGTACTGCTCGCCGAGCACGGTGCGGCGCAGCGGCGGTGCAGCAGCCTCATCAGCGCGCAGCAAGCGCGGATTGAAGCGCTCGAAGCCCAGGCGATGCGCCTGCGCGCCGCCGCGATCCTGCGCGAAACCGCGCTGGCCTTCGCGCGCGAAGACCGCGCCGCACTGGAAGCCAGCATTCCCGGTTTGTCCACGCGGGTGACGCTGGCGCGCCGCGTGGAAACGCTGTTGGTGCGCATTCAGGTGTTGATGCGCGAGCGCCTGCATATGACCGAGCGCATACCGCCCATGTCTGCGCCGACACCCGTGGCCCTGCCAGCGGTGGCAGATGCCATGCCGACAAGCAAACCCGTGATCGCGACACAGGTCGCCGACCACGATGCCGGCGACGGAAACGGCGGACTTGGCGATTTGGCGGCTAGCCTGGTCGCCGCCGATCTGGTGATCTGCCAGACCGGTTGCCTGAGCCACGGCGATTATTGGCGCGTGCAGGACCACTGCAAGCGCACGGGCAAAGCCTGCATGCTGGTGGCGCAGCCCGACGCTTTGCGCATCGTGCGCATTGAACGTAGCCAAAGCCCACTGGCCACCACCAAGCAGCGCGCCACCACCGAAAGTACACAGCCATGACCGTAATCTCCACCCGCCACCCCAATCGTGCTGATGCCAGCGAAGCCAATGACCTGAAAAGCGCCGGGCTCAAGGCCACGCTGCCGCGCATGCAGGTGCTGGAGATCATCCGCAACAGCACACACCGCCACCTGTCGGCCGAAGATGTGTTTCGCCGCGTGCTCGATCAGGGTTTGGATGTGGGCCTGGCCACGGTCTACCGCGTGCTGTCGCAACTGGAAGGCGCGGGCCTGTTGTCGCGCAACGTCTTCGACGGCGGCAAGGCCGTGTTCGAGATCAACGAGGGGCATCACCACGACCACCTAATCTGTCTGGTCTGTGGCCGGGTCGATGAGTTCAGCAACGAGGCCATCGAGGTGCTGCAACGTGAGGTGGCGACCGCGCAGGGCTACGAGCTGGCCAATCATCGGCTGGCACTGTACGGCCGCTGCGCAGTCTGCGTCGCCGCCGGCGCGAAACCCATCAAGGCCCATCCATGATCCCGAGCGACCTCACCCTGTCGGCGACGCAGCGCAACGCGCTCGACTTCCTGCTGTCGCGCCAGTCGGCTTGGCCGCTGGTGGCGCCAGCGCCCAGCAAGGCCGAGCTGGAACTGGTGCTGGCCACCGCCCTGTGCGCTCCCGATCACGGCCAACTGCAGCCCTGGCGCTTTGTGCTGATCCAGGACGATGCGCGCCAGGCGCTGGGCGAGGTCTTCGTGCAGGCGGCGCGAGCCCGTGATGCGGGCAGCGATGCCGAACGCGCTCGCGCCAAGGCGATGGCTGCACCGCTGTTGATTGCCATGGCCGCGCAGGTGCGCAAAGGCCACAAGGTGCCGGAGAGCGAGCAGGTGCTGTCGGCCGCAGCGGCGGCGATGAATCTGCTCAACGCGCTGCACATCCTGGGCTACGGCGGCTTCTGGGCCACAGGTCTGAACAGCCACGACGAGAACGTCAAGCAGGCGTTGGGGTTCCGCCAGACGGACACGCTGATTGGTTTCCTGTACGTCGGCACACCCAAGGAGTCCGCGCGCTTTGTCAGCCGCCGCAGGCCAGCCGCCTTCGTGCGCGACTGGCGACCGGAAGGCGTTGTTGTCTCGCAAGCATGACGGTGCAACTGAGGCCGTCGCGTGCCAACCGGCCGTGAATCGGGATAGGGGTCAGCCATTGTCGGCTGAGCCCCTCCCACACCACCCGGCATGCGGGTCCGCACCGGGCGGTTCGAGAAGTTGAGGTCAGGAGAACTTCGGGACTCCCAGGCGGTCGAAGTGTGCCACCGTCAGGACGAGGTTCGCAACCCCGCCGCTGGTGCGCCACCAACGGCGCGCACCCCCGGCAACAATGGCTGCCTGATCCACGCTGGCACCCAGCTTTCGCAGTTCGCGGAACATCGTGATGCCCCGCTTCCACTGCTTGAGCTGTACGGCCCGCAGTCGGTGTCGAAGCCATTTGTCCAGTGCACGCATCACCCCGGGCGTTTGCGCCAGTCGGAAGTACGCCTTCCAACCCGGCACGTAGCTCCTTAGTTCTTCCGTCATCTGTTCAAGGCTTCTTCCTCGGCTGCGGCTCGTCAGCTGCCGGATTCGATCCCGCAACTTGTCCAACGCCGGTGCGGCCACCGCCCTTTTGACTTCCCCTTGCGGCGTCGCCATCAAGCAGTAACCCAGGAACTTGCGTCCCCACACCGGCCCCACTGCCGTCTTGCCTTCGTTGACCTTCAGCGCCAACCTCGCATAGCAGCCGCGCAGCGCTTGCATGGGGCGCGACAATCATCTTGGCCGGTGGAGCGACAAACATGATGGCCGGTGGTGAGGAGTCGAAGGCGGCGTAGCCGCCGTAGACGACGAGCCACCGGCGGCGCCGGGTTGGTGGGGGTTCAGGATGGTGGGCTCAGGTCTCACACAAGAGGTCGGCCCAGTGCCAGGAACCCGAATCACCGATCAACAGGTTTGCCTCTACATGAACATCCGCAAGAACAAGTCCCAAGAACTGGCCGCGGCCAAGGCCGGCATCAGCGAGCGCAGTGCGCGTCGCATCGAGAGCTCGGTCACGCTGCCCTCACAGACCCCTCGGCGCTATTGGCGCTCGCGAGCCGATCCGTTCGTAGATGTCTGGGCCGCCGAGATCGTGCCGCTGCTCCAGGGCGCGCCCAAGCTGATGGCCGTTACGCTGCTGCGCAAGCTGCAGGACGATCACCCAGACCGCTTCCCGGACGGCATGCTGCGTACGCTGCAGCGTCACGTGCGCCAGTGGCGCGCCCTGGAAGGTCCGTCCAAGGAAGTGTTCTTCCCTCAAGAGCATCTCCCGGGCCACCGAGGCCTGTCGGACTTCACCGCCATGGGCAAGTTGTGCATCACGATTGCGGGCGCGGCGTTCGTGCACATCCTGTACCACTTCGTGCTGGCCTTCTCGCGCTGGGAGCACGTCGAAGTGGTCGAGGGTGGGGAGAGCTTCGAAGCGCTGTCCAAGGGGCTGCAGAACGCCCTGTGGCAGGCCGGCGGCGCCCCGCAAGAGCACCGCACCGACAGCCTGTCGGCCGCGTTCAAGAACCTGGCCGAAGAAGAGGACTTCACCGTGCGCTACACGGCGCTGCTCGATCACTACGACATGTCCGGCACGCGCAACAACCGCGGCGTGAGCAACGAGAACGGCAGCGTCGAGTCCTCGCACCGATACCTGAAGGAGGCGATCGAGCAGGCGCTGCTGCTACGTGGGCACCGTGACTTCGACGACCGCACGGCCTACGAGGGCTTCGTGCGCGAGGTCGTGATGCGCCGCAACCGGCGCAACGCGGCGGCGTTCCGAATAGAGCGCGAGCAGCTGCAGGATCTGCCCGTGCGACGCACCACCGACTT
>Ga0114940_10000849_pt1 | contig 12437 bp, 14 predicted proteins | sample ColdCreekSource_FD_87195 | JGI IMG/M metagenome (GOLD analysis project Ga0114940, IMG submission 87195) | Groundwater microbial communities from Cold Creek, Nevada to study Microbial Dark Matter (Phase II) - Cold Creek Source | ecosystem: Environmental > Aquatic > Deep subsurface > Groundwater ... | reverse complement strand
TGAAAAGGGTAAGATGTCCTACTGACAAAGGAAAATATGTTGAGTAGCCGAGTGAAGGGAAAGCTTTCACGCTCGGTTTCGGACGGGAGGGGTGTAGTGGTAACACTCACCTCGACCCTAATAAGGATTCATTCCTACCAAATATGATGAAGTTTTGGATTTAACCAACCAGGGATACCACTCTGTTGTCCTCTGTGCTGCGGGATATCGTGCTGATGATGATAAATATGCCACTAGCCCTAAAGTTCGTTTTCCCTCTGATGAAGTAGTTAAATATATAGATTAGTTTTAAAGCCACTAGATCTATCTTGAAATTATGGGCAGTTATGGGCTAGCTGCTTTTTTTATTTATAGTCATTCCAATTAATTTCCTGATGGTAGCTTTGTATTGATAAGCGGGTTAAGCATTACTTACTACCCACTACCTACTACTTTTTTCAAAGATCACCTGGTTCTTATTTGGAATGACTATAAGTTCCGCAATGACGTTCTTTTCTTAATGCTAGTTGATTATACTTAACTTATATAGACAAAACGCAATATAACTTTAATCTAGTTGCGAGGTTTACCGACCTAGCACCAGACAATTATCTTAATCTACATTCATGCAATCAACTTCCAACTTAGACCAATTTATCCCCGAAGCCTTAACCAGATTTGCTTATCAAGGTTTTCAAGAAAGCAAAAAAGTATTTGGTTTTGTTCACAAACAAGTAAGCGATCGCCTGACCAACACCGTTATTCCAGAACAAGCGGCAAAAAGTCAACCCCTTGCCCCTGAAATCTTGGAAAAACTGCAAGTAAAACTCAAGGGTTTAGAAGAACAAGACTGGCGAGATGCCCAAGCAGGTATTTATCCCAAGAGTCTCCTCTTTGATAACCCTTGGTCAGATTTTTTTCGCTACTACCCTGAAGTGTGGCTGGATCTGTTGAAAATCTGGCAGCGCTTGGATAAGAGTAAATTTCAAGATTTTGATCAGGCGATCGATCAAGAGGGTTATCCTAGTTACTATCTCCAAAATTTTCACTATCAAACCGATGGCTACTTGAGTGATATGTCTGCCAATCTTTATGATTTGCAGGTAGAAATTCTCTTTAATGGTGCAGCGGATGCCATGCGTCGGCGAATTCTTGCTCCACTTAAGCAGGGACTCCAAACTTTTGCTCATTTACCAGCAACCCAGGTGAAAGTGCTAGACGTTGCTTGTGGAACTGGTCGTACCTTAAGAATGCTACGGGGAGCTTTGCCAAAAGCATCGCTATATGGGACAGATTTATCCCCTGCATATCTGCGTAAAGCAAATCAGTTGCTGTCAGAAATAGCTGGAGAATTACCCCAATTACTTCAAGCAAATGGGGAAGAGTTACCCTATTTGGATAACTATTTTCAGGGAGTTACTTCTGTCTTTTTATTCCACGAATTACCTGCTGCTGCCAGACAAAATGTGATTAACGAAGCCTATCGTGTGCTTCAACCAGGGGGGGTGCTAGTAATTTGTGATTCGATGCAGGCGATCGATTCTCCCGATTTTCAGCCGATGATGAGCAATTTTCCCAAGATTTTTCATGAACCTTATTACAGACATTACACGACGGATAATCTCGAAGAACGTCTAACTACCGCAGGGTTTATCGATCTCAAGGTAGAAAATCATTTTGTTAGTAAATATTGGACGGCATGTAAGCCTGTTAAGAACTAATTCACCCTAGTCGTGAAATACAATATAGTAATAGTTCATCAGAGGCTCATGACTAACTACAGTGAACGATCGCTTTAATAAACTGCTTCAACTCAATACTTCGGGACTCGGCTGCTGGGCTAGTATCATCCTGGGAATTTTCCTGGTAACTAGCCTGGGCTTGGGTTGGGTAATAAAAGGCTTCGTCATTTCCATCTTATTACTGTTGGTTATCCCTGTAATTGCTTTTTGGGGATTGCAGTGGTGGTTGAAGCGGAAACTAGTTCAAGCTCCATGTCCTGTCTGTAGTTATGAGTTTACAGGATTTAAAAATACTGAATTTAATTGTCCAAGTTGTGGCGAAGCTTTACAAGTAGAAGCAACTGGCTTTAGTCGGATCACTCCCCCTGGAACAATTGATGTGGATGCGATCGAGGTTTCGGTTAGAACAATTGAAGAAAGTAATTAAATAAATAAAAACTAAACTAAATTAAACTAATTATCTGTTGAAACATTTAAAGTAAACTTATGTCGATCTTGAGTGCGATCGCCAACATAAATTTGATAAGAACCCGCTTCCCACACGCCAGAAATTTCTGGTTTTAACCCTGATCCTTGATCTCCTAAAACACAGAAACTATCATCAGAGTTGGGGCCTACTACTAATAAAGTTGGCTGTCCCCCCGCTGCTTCTACAGTAAAACGTAGATAGTCAATTCTGGTGGTCAAATCCATTTTATAGCTTGGGCTGTCAGGAATAAAACCACAACCGTGGCTATCGGTTGAACCACCAGAAAGTCCCTCGATAGTTTTATTCCCCTGACTCAATAATGTGGAGTTCGCCACCAAATCAGTACTTGCTAATCCACTTTCTAGATTGATGAACAAGATACTTGCCGTCGCCAATAAAGTCGCGATCCCGAAGGGTAGGGGTCGCCTAATCGCATCGAATTTCAATAAACCCATGATCCCAGAAACCGAATATTTAGGCATTGTCATGGAAATTACCAAAGAATTAAGTTGCAAATTAGTAATTTATACGTATAAAACTATACTCCAATTATACTAACTCCCTAATTTTTCCCTGAGATTACTGTTCCACTTGCTTAATAGTCATATCTCGCATATTTAGCTTGGCTGGAAAAATACCAAGTCAAGGTTCTTGATCGATTAACTGTTTAATTGCTTGATGTATAATTTCTGGCTGATCTGTCCAAACAAAGTGACTACTGCTAGCTGCGGGGATTTCAGTAAAATTGCTAGATAAGTTACTTAAACTATGGTGCATTTTATCTCTTAGTTGATCTATCCTCCGCAAAGGTAGCAGTGCCGTCAAAATCGAAGGACGGAAAAAAGCCTGGGATTTAATACTAATAATCGGTATAGTAAAATCTCGGGCAATGCTTACTTGTTGACTACTACGATTCAGATTAATTAGTTCCTGTGCCATCGTTAGCCAGTGCCGATAGTTATAAAAAGACCGTTTAATCCTTCGACGTTGTAGTCTGCTGAATTGATTTAGTTCTGGTTTGATAACTTCAAATAGACCAACTGTACCAATCAGCCGAATGATGCCGAACAGAGAGCCAAAAATAGACATAATAAACCCTGAAATAAACAAATACTTCACTGCAATTATTGACCAGGATAGATTTAACATACCAGACTCATGTAGCCCATCCGTTAAAACAATTCCGCTGACTTTTTCAGGAAACTGTTGAGCATAAAGACGAACATTGTAGCTACCAAAAGAATCTCCTACTAGGATATATGGCGGTTCTATGTTCGCTTTAGTCAGGATGAGGTCTAATTCCCGCACAATTTCAGCACTACAGCGAGATTTAGGACTGCGATCGCTCCAACCATATCCAGGGCGATCATAGATACATACCTCAGCCAATTCAGCCAGGCGATCAATTAGAAAATATCCCTCTATTCCACCTAAACTGTGGTCTAAGACAATTGTGGCGTTGGTTTTAACATTCTTGCTTCCCTGAACCCACAGATGTACTTTATAGCCACCTAAATCAAATAATTTCCCAGGAGGGCGCAAAGTCTTTTTTTCTCTCCAACTCAGCAGCAGATGGAAAATAGTCGTAGGGATTAATAGTAAATATTGCCAAATCATATTCATTGAAAGTGTGCCAATTATACTAAAGTGCGATCGCTGATTCAATAATTTGCATATTTTTATAAGTTGCGATCGCTTCTACAGGACTAGTCTTGTGCCTATTTTATATTACTTAATAGGTAACACTCTTACTCTGAAACCATCATCTTTAACTGAAATAATCGCTCCTGCCATTAATTCTGCGCTGAATTGAAGCAATACATCATCTAAATATTTTTCTATGACTTCCCTGCTTTCATTGCCTAAGCGAAATAAAATTACACTAGGTAATATTGCGCCACTTACTGCTAACAAGTAACCAAAATCCAAATCAACAGTTAAGACAATTCTTCCTTCATTTCTGGCTTTAGTTAAAATTTCTCGATCTTCTAGTTTTTCTAACCCTTCTTCAACCAAGTGAACTGCTTCATAGCCTCTCCTTTTTAATTTAGCTACTGTTCGAGGGGAAATTCCCATATCTGCAAGAAACTTCATCCAACTGCTTCACTAATTTTGGGATAGTATTGTTCTCTAGCTAACCATGCACCATAAAGTAATGATTGTTGAATATCTTCTGCTTCTAAATAAGGATAATCTTCAATTATTTCCTCTGTGGTTTTGCCATTGGCTAATAAATTTAAAACTAAAGATGCAGGAACACGCATTCCTCTAATACAGGCTTGTCCAGCCATAATTTTGGGGTTAAAAGTAATTCGATCTAGATTTTGCATGGGCTTGTTTTTTTACTGATCATAGACATCCATATCTTCTAAAAGAACTTCTCGCAGTCGAGGATAAAGCACAGACGGTTTAAAGAGTTTATAATCTTGGCGATCGCTAAATTGTGGGTTATATAATCCTTCTCGCTGTTGAATATTATAAATAGCATCAGATAAACCCTCACAATAAAGCTGCTTTTGAGCTAACCATAGTTGAGGTATTATTCCTAATTTATCTCGATTATTAATTTTAATAGCAATCCATCCACCTAGTACATATCCATTAGGCAAAAATCCTAGAAGTGTTTTGATCGCTTTATTACTGCCGATTTCAGCTAAGGTAATAACCCCATCATCTTTATCTTCGTAGCCACAACTATCTGATTTTAGAACTTTCTTGATCGCATCTATGACGCGATCGCTGTTACCAATTTGACCTAAACAGCGAATTCCCTGATGATCAGTTTTTACTATCTCAATCAGTGTTGTTTCAGCGCTATCAGCTATCACATCTGTCAGCTTTTTATATTTTCGTTCTTAAGTAGAAAATTGAGAATCATACCGAACTTCAGCAACGCCTATTTTTCTGTTGATTAAGCTTCAAACTCTCCCATTCTTCCGAGGCGAACTGTTAAAAGCTCAACATCTGTAATCGCTTTATGCTTTCCTTGACGAGTATTGGCGGGAGTAATCCAAAAAGTCCCTGCACTATAGTTTTTGTTCCCTGTTTCTATCTCTCCTGACAAAACATAAACATATTCATCACAGGGATGAGTATGAAACGGAATTACCGTCCCTACTTTCATTCGTAAACGATGAATTGAACCATCTGCTACAGGTGTTGCTAGAGGCAGAATTGCTGTACCTGGAAACTGCGATAAATCAAGCCAAGGTGCATCTAAGGTTTGGACAAATGTTTGATTAGTCATAGTTTAGAGCAAGATTTAAAGATTGAAGAGACGCTAAATATTTATGGGGAAATATATAATACAGACAAACTATGACTCGACATTCTTTAGCATCTCTTAGTTATACTCGCATTCCATACGAGCGAAGGTAATAGTATCAAAAGCAAAAGCAAACATGATCGGCATCGGCGACAGTAGCAAGAGGCTGGCAAATATGGCAACTACACTAACTATCCCCACACAATACAGCCATTTTTGCTCATTATTGGTCAAACCTTTCTCACTTTTAATCAACCTCATAACTTTCTGAGGAATAGGCTCTGGCATGACGCAGTTGGGAGGAAACGCCCAGTAGTGATTGTAGCGCTCCATAAATACGTCTGTCCAACCATTGCGATCGCACCATTCTTGAATCCATTCGTCGTGAAAGTGTTGCATATAGGAAAACTGTATAAGGGTATATGTAAGTAACTGGCTCAGAAAGAAAATTAAACTCTAGGATAGTAAATTCTTTTTATATTCAGATGATTTTTAAGATCAATAATCTGCGTCCATTAAGACTAACAAAAACATCATTTTTTTTAAATGGTTCTCTCTAGATACTTAACAAACCTTAAATGTATATAGCAATTATGCTAATTGCGTATTTTGCTTAACGTAACCACCTAAAACCATCCTGAATCTAGTTTATGCGGGGATCAGATAGTTTATTCGTCTGTACTGTTAAGTCTTGAAAACAGTGAATATCTTGATTTTTTCTATTTTTAAATAATTATTTAATAATCTATAAATTAACTTCAAGATACTTAATAATTAGTGAATTTTGTTTCCGTACAGCTAAAATTCAGCTTCATATCCCAAGGATCTATTGGTAGTTGAATCCCGTAGGCAAAGTCAAAGATGATGCCGATAGTAGGAATATTTAGAGTGGGATCACAAGTGCGATCGCGACTTAGAAAACGATCATAAAAACCACCGCCATAACCCAAGCGATATCCTCGATCATCACAGGCGACAGTGGGAACTAAGATTAAATCCGCTGTGGCTGGTTCAATCATGGGAGCAGTCTCAAAGGGTTCTTGAATACCATATTTGCCAGTATTTAATTCTGCTCCAGTTTGCCAGGAATGCCAGACTAAAGACTTGTCAACACAACGGGGAAAAGCCCAGGTTTTATCCAAACTGAACAGGGAAGAAAGGTCTGGTTCTTGACGAAAACTAAAATAGGCGAAGACAGTCTGAGCCTCTTGAAATCGGGTAATGGATTTAAGGCGATCGCTAATCTGGTTACTTTTTGCTTGCCATTCTGCGGGAGATAGTGATTGTCTTTGGTGCAGAATTTCTCGACGCAAAGCTGATTTATCTAACTTTGACATAAATTACAGCCTGTTTTTTGTTCCTGGAATTGCTAACATGCAATAAGTAGCTAAAATTTCTATACAATTGGCGATCGCTCCTAGATGAGCAATTTCGTAACCGTGGGTATTTTGGGTGGGAAAACTCAGACAAGCACCCCTAGAAACATGACCAAATTTCATGGCGATAGAAGCATCGCTACCAAAACCATCGATGATCGCTAGCTGTAGGGGAACTTTTGCCTGACTGGCTGCGGTACGAATTTCGGCGTTGAGGAGTTCATCGTAAACACCATAGCTATCCTGAGATAATAATACAGGAGCAGCACCAGATTCGATGGGGTATTCATCTGCTAGGGGGCAAATTTCCAGAGCGATTAAGGATTCTAAAGCCTGATGGCGATCAAAGTTTTGGGTAAAGTACAGCGCCCCAACTGCCCCTACTTCTTCCTTAGCTGATGCCACCAGATAAATATCTACAGGGGGGTTTTTCACCCGCTCCCCAAGAGCCAAAAGAATAGCCACGGAAGCTTTGTTATCTAGGGTATAGCTGGCAATATAGTCCTTGAGACGGAAAGGCAACTTGCGATGTTTGCCGATCACTACCCTAGTTCCAGGACGCACACCAAAAGCCGTTAACTCAGATAAACTACACTTAGTTTCTACCCAGGCATCTTCCCAGCGCAAAGGAGTATCAACCTGCTGGGCTTTTTGTGGTGATTCGTGGGAAACATGACGAGAACCAAAGGAGAGAATACCGCTAATCACTTCCTTGTCCCCTAAAATATCTACCACCCCTTCCCCGTATACCCAGGGGAACGCACCTCCCAAACGACGCACCTGAAGACAACCATCATCGTCTATTGACTTAACCATCATGCCGATTTCATCTTTATGAGCGGTAATGGCGATCGCCCTAGTCTGATCTTGCCCAGGAATTTTAGCAATTACATTCCCCGCCCAATCCTGCCAAACCTCTAGATTCAAAGCCTTAAACTGCGACCGCAAGACCTGATCAATTTCTGTTTCCCAACCACTAGGGGAGTGACATAAAACCAATTCTTGGATTTTATCAAATAGGCGATCGTATTCGGTTTTGTCTTTGATGCCGTTGCTATGCATGATTATCAGGGAAAAGGGAAAAGGGGAAGGGAGAAGCTAATTAGAACTTAAAGCCTAATTGACCATTAACGCCTCGCACGGAATGATAACCACCCCCAACAACTAGCTTACCTGCGCCAAGGTGCAACCCTAATGAATAGGCGATGGTTTCATCTCCAGTGTAGTAACCAACTCCTAAATAAGGAGAAACCACAGGCAGACTAATAAAGGTGAGAAAATCTGCTCCTGTTGCTCCCTCCTCTCCTGTACCAATTTCCAGCCCCATACCAGCAAACCTAGCGCCAGCACCATAACTAACCAGATCATCAACGGAACCGACGGTTCCCCACACTTCAGGTAAGATTTGACTGGAAGCAGGAGCAGCGCAGAATACTGAAGCACAAGCCGTTAACAGGCTTACGATCATCGCTGGTCGAGAAAAAACATGAGAAAAAACACGCAGACGATATAGCATACTTTTAATACTCCAACAGTAAATTAAATACATAAACTAATCTAGGATAATTCATTCAAGCAATGAACATTCGTATTGGCAATGGTTATGACATTCATCAACTAGTTCCAGACCGACCATTGATTCTGGGAGGAGTCAAAATTCCTCATTCCCTGGGTCTACTGGGACACAGCGATGCTGATGTCTTAACTCACGCGATCATGGACGCGCTTCTGGGTGCTTTGAGCTTAGGAGATATTGGACACTATTTTCCCCCTAGCGACCCAAAATGGGAAGGGGCAGATAGTATTATGCTGCTAGCACAGGTTTTATCGATTATTCAAGCCCAAGGATGGCTCATTGGGAACATTGACTCCACCATCGTCGCCGAACAGCCGAAACTCAAACCCCACCTCAAATCGATGCGCTCCTCTCTGGCAAAAGCGATGGCTATAGACCTGGATCAAATTAGTATCAAGGCAACCACCAACGAAAAGCTTGGCCCTGTGGGGAGAGAAGAAGGTATCTGTGCTTATGCGATCGCTCTTTTGGTTCGGATTTGAAGAGTAGAGTAAAAAGCTGAAAAACCAGAGAGGTGTGTCATTCAAGGCAAACTAGGTTAAATTAGGATAGCCAAATTAAGGGGAGAACTTGAACTGAGCTAGATTCCACACATTTAAGTCATAAAATTAATTGTAATCAGTTGTAATTATCTGTATTTATTAGCCTATCGTCATCCATAACTCAAAAAATATGAGTGTAGTTTTAGAAGTAGATAACCAAGTCTATACAGCAGAAGATCTCATTCCCCTGCTGACCCAGTACCAACTCTTGCCCAAACTTGCCCAAGAGATTCTGACGGATAAAGCGATCGCCGGAATCAAATGTAGTGAGGAAGAAAATACCGCCACCTTTAATCAATTCTGTCAACAAAACCAACTAGAGTCGGAAGAACAGATCCAGGGGTGGTTAAACAAGCAGGGCATGAGCCGCGAGCAATTACAAAACCTCGTAACTAAAAGATTGCGAATCGATAAATATAAGCAGGAAACTTGGAACGATCAAGTAGATGCTCATTTTATTAAGCGCAAGTCGCAACTAGACCGCGTGGTTTATTCCCTAATTCGCGTAGAAAAGCCAGAAGTCGCTCAGGAATTATTTTTCCGTGTTAAAGACGATCAAAATGCTTTTAGCGCCCTGGCAATGGAATATTCCCAGGGGACGGAGGCACAAACGGGAGGAATAATTGGCCCAGTAGAAATTAATGCTCCCCATCCGAAAATTGCCCAAATTCTGGCTACTTGTCAACCTGGTCAATTAGTTCCCCCCACCCGTGTCGGCGAATGGATTGTGATTGTGCGGTTAGAAAACTATATTTCGGCTAAACTCGATCAGCCGATGCGACAAAGAATGTTGGATGAACTGTTCAATCGCTGGCTAAGTGAATCAACTCAGCAAAAGGTATCGTTCCTATCTAGCCCCGTAACTTCTTAAGGCTCTCCTAACTCATGACCAATACTAATACCAATACCACCAATACTACCAAGATTGTCGAACAGTTCCTTTCCCTCGTTCCCCAATTTAATCAACTGCCTCCCCAGGCGATCGCTGAAATCGCTCCTAACTTAAAGCCTTTGCGGTTTGGGGTAGGTAAGGTGATGATCATGCGGGAAAAAATGCAGGGACAGGTGGCAATTATCTCGGAAGGGGAAGTCAGACTCCTGGGTTACGACCCCCGTACTAAGATGCCCACCACTTTAGATAAGCTCAAACCAGGACAGATTATTGGTTGGGTCAATCTAGCACGGGGCATGCCTTGTGAAACGGCGATGGCAAGTACGGAGGTAATTTGTCTTGCCCTGGATAATGATTACTTCTTGAAGTTGCTGGACAAGTATCCCCAGCTAGCGGAGGCGTATCGCCTTAAACCAGCCAAAGTCGAAGTTTTTGACCTGTTGGGTATTCAGTTAGAAAAACAGGCTCAGGGGGATTGGGAACTAGCGGAATTAGCCACTAAAATCACCGAAGTAGCCCAGGTATATTATCTTGCCCCTGGAGAACATCAGTTGAAAGATGATGCCGCCCGACCCTTAAGAGATCCTAGTTTGGTCTGGTTGGTTAGTGGTGGCTCGGTGAATGAGTTTGGTGTAGGCGATCGCTTGGAATTCACCAGGGATCTTCAGACAGTCAATGTAGGTGGAAATCAACCAGCGCGTCTGATCTCAATTCCCAAATCCCATTGGTTTGAGGCAGGTACAGAAGATCAAGAGTCTACTGTTTTTGATGATTTGTTACAGGATGACCTTGATATTGTACCTCGTCTAGATTTGGCTGATGGTGATTTCGATGATGCCGACGGCTTGGGAGAAGGTTATGCTTTCCAGGGAGACGAAGACGTTCCCGAAGCTGAAAAGAAAGACTATCCTTTCTATCGCGGGAAGACCACTTTGGAAGTAGGAGTAGCCTGTTTCCAAATGTTGAGCAAATATTTTGGGATGCCTTTCCGTAAAGAAGTCATTAAGCGGGTGTTGAAAGAACAGCTAGAGCGATCGCCAACCCTCTCATTACCTTTATGTGGCGGTATCTCAGAATTAATGGGGCTGAGTCCTCAGCTAGTTAATATCCCCGCCCAATCGATTACCCGTTTAGAAGGGCCTTGTTTAGTGAATTGGCAAGATAGCCTGGCGGTCATTTATGAGCTAAATGAAAAGGAATTGGTAATTGCTGTTCCTGAATTGGGAGTCCGTCGTTATAAACCCGAAGACTTTATTGAAAGTTGGGGTGATGGCGGAGAAGTGCTGTTACTGAAGAAAACGAAGGACACCCCCCAAGAAAAATTTGGCTTAAGTTGGTTTTATCCTGCTCTAAAAAAATATAAGCGGGTCTTAATCGAAGTTTTTGTTGCCTCGTTTTTTGTGCAGCTATTCCAACTGGCTAATCCCCTGATGATTCAGGTGATCATTGATAAGGTGATCAGCCAAAACAGCCCCGATACTCTCTGGTGGCTGGTGGGTTTTTTGATTGTGATCAATATATTTGAGGCTCTCTTAACGACTCTCCGTACTTACTTATTTGTCGATACCACCAATCGTATCGATTTAAGTCTGGGTTCGGAGATTATCGATCATTTGCTCCGATTGCCCCTGCGCTATTTTGAAAAGAGGCCGGTGGGAGAAGTTTCCACGCGGGTAAATGAACTAGAAAAGATTCGGCAATTTTTAACAGGAACTGCCTTAACGGTGGTGCTAGATTGTGTCTTCTCGGTATTATATGTACTGGTAATGCTGGCCTATAGTCCCATCTTAACGGCGATGTCCCTGGCAATTATCCCCGTATTTATTGCTTTGACCCTGCTGTTTTCCCCCACAATTCGCAAAGAGTTGCGAGTGAAAGCCGAACGCAACGCCGAAACTCAGTCTTATTTGGTGGAGATTCTTACAGGGATTCAAACCGTCAAGGCGCAAAATATTGAATTGCGATCGCGTTGGAAATGGCAAGAGCGTTATGCTCGCTATATTTCTACTGGATTTAAAACGGTCATTACTTCTACCCTCGCTAAATCTGCCAGTGACTTTTTAAATAAAGTTTCGCGAGTCATTATCCTGGGGATGGGTGCTTATTTAGTCCTGGAAGGCAAACTCACTCTGGGGCAGTTAATCGCCTTTAGGATTATCGCTGGTTATGTGACTACTCCTGTGATGCGTCTAGCAACCCTGTGGCAGAATTTCCAGGAGACGGCTCTTTCCCTAGAACGTCTGGCGGATATCGTGGATTACCCCGAAGAAGGAGAGGAAGACCGCAATAATATTCCGATGCCTGCCATTAAAGGTCGGGTCAAGTATGATAACCTCTCCTTCCGCTTCAAAACCACTGGCCCACTACAACTGAAAAACGTGACCACGGAATTTGACCCTGGTACTTTTGTTGCCATTGTGGGAGAAAGTGGCGCTGGTAAGAGTACGGTAACCAAATTGTTATCTCGACTTTATGAACCTGAAGGGGGAAGGATTCTGGTAGATGGTTATGATATTAACCGTGTTGAGCTATATTCCCTCCGTCGTCAGATTGGTGTCGTACCCCAAGAAACCTTGCTATTTGAAGGGTCGATTTT
>Ga0114940_10000848_pt1 | contig 12437 bp, 11 predicted proteins | sample ColdCreekSource_FD_87195 | JGI IMG/M metagenome (GOLD analysis project Ga0114940, IMG submission 87195) | Groundwater microbial communities from Cold Creek, Nevada to study Microbial Dark Matter (Phase II) - Cold Creek Source | ecosystem: Environmental > Aquatic > Deep subsurface > Groundwater ... | reverse complement strand
TCGCGGCTGACGAGGTTGGTGTGCTTGCCTTGCCAGCCGAGACCCGCCGCCTCACCCAGTGGCTTTTCCATCCCCGGGGCGGTATCGACGAACACCTTGACCCCGATCTCTCCAAGTCCGTGCTTCGCAGCCGCAGCGACCAACCAGCGCGCGAGTGCCTTGAGCGCCGCCTTGACCGTGTCATGATAATCCTTGCCCTGCGCATAGACCGAGATCCGCGCGCGGTCCGGGCTATTCGCCAACGCCAGCGGATCGGCGGAGGGCGCATAGCTCATCCCCAGCGCGATCACGCTGCGCGCCTCGGGCCACAGTCCCTGCGGAGCGCGGCGGTGATGTTCGCGCGCGTCCATCCATTCCATCGCTCCGTGCATCCCGGCTTCGAGCCACTGCCCCAGCCGCGCCGCGCGCTGCGGATTCTCAACCGCCGAGGCGATCCCGCAGGCGGCAAAGCCCAGCCGCGCTGCCTCGGCCGCGAGATCGGTCTGCAATTCGCTCATGGTTACGGCGTTAACCAAACTTCCTGTTGCCCTTGTTCATGGCCCTGCCAATATCGGCAGTAATGATGAAACTAGGGGAAGGTCCGATGCGGAGCAACGCGGGCGGTGTGGCGGAAACGCCGCTCGCGATTGAGGCGCGCGGAATCGTCAAACGGTTCGACGGCTTCACGGCGGTCGACGGGGTCGATCTGACCGTCCCCGAAGGCGCGATCTACGGCATCCTTGGCCCCAACGGCGCAGGCAAGACCACCACGCTGCGGATGCTGCTCGGGATCATCGATCCCGACGCGGGGATCCGCCGGGTGCTGGGCCATGACCGTCCGCACGAAATCAGCCACGCGATCGGCTACTTGCCCGAGGAGCGCGGGCTCTATCCGGCGATGAAAGCCTATGAGGCGATTGCCTTCCTGGGTGCGCTGCGCGGACTGCCGCTGGCCGAAGGACGTCGCCGCGGCAAGGAGCTGCTCGAGGAGCACGGCCTTGGCTATGCGATCGACCGCCAGATTCGCCAGCTCTCCAAGGGCATGGCGCAGCAGGTCCAGTTGCTCGGCACGCTGGTCCACGAACCGCGGCTGGTGGTGTTTGATGAGCCGTTCTCCGGGCTCGACGCGATCAACCAGGGCAAACTGGAAAAGATGATCCGTCGCCTTGCGGCAAACGGCACGACGGTGATCTTCTCAACCCATGTGATCGCGCACGCCGAGCGGCTGTGCGACGAAGTGGCGATCATCGCCGGGGGCAAGGTGCCGTTCGCCGGCCCGGTCAATGTCGCGCGCGACCGCATTCCACCGCAGGTCCGGCTTGAGACCCGCGAGCGCGAAGGCCGTTGGCGCGCGGCCTTCCCGGCCGATGCCCGGCTTGAGGGCAGCTTCTGGCACTTCTCGCTGCCCGAAACCGGGATCGAACCGCTGCTGCGCGCGCTGATCGAAGGCGAAGCAGGGATTCTCTCGCTCTCGATCGAACGCGCCGGGCTGCACGATGCCTTCGTCGCGATTGCTGGCGAGGCGGCGGCCAAGGCGCTCGAACTGGAAAAAGAGGAGCAGCGCTGATGCGGTCCGGACGCCTTTCGACGCTGCAAGCTGCCTTCGTGATCGCTAGGCGCGATTTCGTGGCGATCCTGTTCAGCCGCTCGTTCCTGTTTTTCCTGCTTGGCCCGCTGTTCCCGGTGTTCGTCGGCGTGCTCGCTGGCGGGATCGGCGCCAAGGTCCAGACCTCGGTCCAACCGCCCGAGCTCGGCATCGCGATGAGCCCGGCCGACATGCAGGCAATGAGCTGGGCCTATGACAAGCTCGAGGCGCGGCTGGGCAAGGACGTGCCCAAGCTGGTGATGCTCACGCCGGTCTTGCCTGGACAGGCGCATGATCCGCGGACGTCACTTGGCAACCGCCGCCTCAACCTGGGGGCCGTGCTGACCGGCTCGCCCAGCGCGCCGGTGCTGACCGGCTCGAACGAGCAGATCAATCGCTGGCAAGGTCCGGTCTCGCTGATTGCGGCCGAAGCCAAGGGACTGGGGCAGCGGGATTATCCTGCGGTGACGCTGGCGGCTGTTGGCGGCAAGACCCAGCTCGATCACGCGCGCGGGCAGATGATCACCGCGCAGTCGGCGCAGCTGCTGCTGTTTCTGCTGACGATGATGCTGGCAGGCATGGTGCTGTCCAACCTGGTCGAAGAGAAGGGCAACAAGATCATCGAAGTGCTCGCCGCGGCGATCCCGATGGACGCGGTGTTCCTGGGCAAGCTGTTTGCAATGCTGGCGGTGTCGATGGTCGGGATCACCGTCTGGGGCGTGACCGGGGTCAGCATTGCGCTGGTCGCCGGGCGCTCGCTGTCCGAACTGACCTCACCGGCGGTGGGCTGGCCGTTGTTCTTCGCCTTCGGGGTGATCTACTTCGCGATGGGCTACCTGCTGCTCGGCTCGCTGTTCCTCGCGATCGGTTCGCTCGCGACCACGGTGCGCGAGGTCCAGACATTGTCGATGCCGGTAACCTTCCTGCAGCTGTTCGTGTTCTTCTTCGCCAGCTTTGCGATGGCCCTGCCGGGGACGGCGATCGAATATGGCGCGATTGCCTTTCCGCTCAGCTCGCCCTTCGCGATGCTGGCGCGCGCCGCGCAGGATCCGGCGCTTTGGCCGCATGCCTTGGCGCTGGCCTGGCAGGCGCTGTGCGTCGGGCTGATCATCAAGGGCGGGGCGACGCTGTTCCGCAAACGGGTAATGCAGAGCGGCAGCGGCGGCCACGCCCCGCGCCGCAGCCTGCTGCGCCGCGTGTTCAGCCGGGTGTAGCGCGGGCCAGGACGCTGATGCTCTATTGACATTCGGGTAAGCTAGGCGAGATAAGTCCTATCGAGCAACGTATCCCGTTCAGAGGATTCGAACGCGAGAGGAATTTCCATGGCGACCCAGCCTGTAGCCGACCAGACCTTCACCTATCGCACCTCGCCAACCGCGAGCGAGACGCTGGAGCAGTGGTTCGCGGATAATCCGCAGGCGGTGCCACAGCACACCCAACCCTGGGACGTCAGCCGCAGCGACATCTATGTCGAGGATCGCTGGCAGCCCATTTTCGCCGAGATGCGCGACAAAGCGCCGGTCAACAGGATTGAGGGCACGCCCTATGGCGACTACTGGAACGTCACCACGGTCAAGGCGATCCAGCATGTCGAGGCACTGCCCGAACTGTTCTCGTCCTCGTACATGTACGGCGGAATCACGATTGGCGATCCGCCCGAAGACGTGACCCCCGAACAGATCGAGGAACGCCGCCTGCCGATGTTCATCGCGATGGACCGGCCTGAGCATACCGGCCAGCGCCGCACCGTCGCCCCGGCCTTCACCCCGGCCGAAATGGAGCGGATGAGTACCGAAATCCGCCAGCGCACCGGCGAAACGCTCGATTCGCTTCCGTGGGGCGAGCAGTTTGACTGGGTCGACAAGGTCTCGATCGAGCTGACCACCGGGATGCTCGCGCTGCTGTTCGGCTTCCCGTGGCAGGACCGCCGCCTGCTGACTTACTGGTCGGACTGGGCCGGCGATGTCGAGATCGGACTGGCGCGCGACCTCAACGACATGCGCTTCGAAATCCTCGGCGAGATGGCGCAGTATTTCCAGAAGCTGTGGTTCGAGCGGATGGGCAAGGAGCCCACCCCCGATCTGATCTCGATGATGATCCACTCGGACGCGATGAACCACATGAGCCCGCAGGAATTCATGGGCAACCTGATCCTGCTGATCGTCGGCGGCAACGACACCACCCGCAACACCATGTCGGGGATCGTCCAGGCGCTCGACCAGTTCCCCGACCAGCGCGCGCTGTTTGAGAACGATCCGTCGCTGATCCCCAATGCGGTGCAGGAATGCATCCGCTATGTCACCCCGCTGGCGCATATGCGCCGCACCGCGACCGAGGACGCCGACCTGTTCGGCAACCAGATCAAAAAGGGCGACAAGGTCATTCTCTGGTACCTCTCGGCCAACCGCGACGAGACGGTGTTCGACAACCCCGACAAGCTTGACATCACCCGCGACAATGCCCGCCGCAACCTATCGTTTGGCTATGGCATCCACCGCTGTGTCGGTGCGCGGCTGGCGGAATTGCAACTCAAGATCCTGCTCGAGGAAATGCACAAGCGGCGGATGCGGGTGAATGTCACCGGCGAAGCGACGCGCGTGCGCGCCAATTTCGTGCATGGGTTCCGCAAGCTTGAGGTAACCCTCAGCAAGTTCTGACCCGGCCGGTGCATCCTTGACCGGGGCAGCTGCGTATCTTGGCAGGGCGGGCGCTGGCCCGGCTGCGACAAAGGGACTGAACATGGCGCGGATGGATCTTGATCGACGCAGGCTACTTGGCTGGCTGGGCGCTACGGCGGGCGGACTTGCGCTCGCTGCCTGCGGCTCGGGAGCTGAGGCGAAGTCCTATCCGGTCCGCTATACCGAAGCCGAATGGCGCAAGCGCCTGACCCCCAAACAGTTCGCGATCCTGCGCAAACGCGGCACCGAAGTTCCCGGCACCTCAGCGCTGCTCAAGGAAAAGCGCGCTGGGACCTATCTCTGTGCGGCGGATGGCCAGGCGCTGTTTGCCTCAAACACCAAATATGACAGCGGCACCGGCTGGCCCAGTTTCTGGCAAGCCTTGCCCGGCGCAACCGGCACCGGGACCGATTGGGACGCCGGCTATCCGCGCACCGAAGTCACTTGCGCCCGCTGCGGCGGCCACCTCGGCCATGTCTTCGATGATGGGCCCAAGCCGACCGGCAAGCGCTGGTGCATGAACGGCGATGCGATGGTGTTTAAGCCGGCCTGAGTTTTCTGCCTGTGAAGGATACGGCGCCGTCAGCCAGACAAACTGCACCTGGTGCGGACGGTGGGACTCGAACCCACACGATCAGGGATCAGGGGATTTTAAGTCCCCGGCGTCTACCATTCCGCCACGTCCGCGTTGGGGCTCATTTAGTGCGCCTTTGACATCCGTCAAAGGCTTGCGGCACCAGCCCGCTCCCGCGACGAAGGTCACGAAAACGTCCGGGGGACGTTTTCGCTGAGGCGCCCGGCCACCCATTCCAGAATATCTTGCCGATGGATGGCCGGGCGGGGGAGCGGGCTGGTGCCGCGCGAGGATCGGGCCTGGCCCGATCCGTGCAACGCATCAATCCGTATTCAAGCGTGCGCGCATTTCCTTGCCGGGCTTGAAATAGGGGACCCGTTTGCCGGGCACGTCGACCGTGTCACCGGTGCGCGGATTGCGGCCCTTGCGGGCATCGCGTTCGCGGGTTGAGAACGCGCCGAAGCCGCGCAGCTCGACCCGGCCGCCTTTGGCAAGGCGGTTGGCGATCTCATCGAAGAAGGTGGTCACCACCTTCTCGATTTCGTCTGGCTTGAGTCCCGGATTCTCACGGGCAAGGGCCTGCAGCAGTTCGGATCTGATCATTTTATTGCACGCCTTTCAACGGGCACAGAGGCCCGATCGCCGAAGATCGGCATAAAAGCGCGGCGCAGCTTTCGACCCGGTGCAAGCAGCACTGCACGCGGCGGGTTTTGCCAGAGCGTAACGCCCTGTCAATCCGCAAATTAACGTTTGTTCAGAAAGGAATCAGGTTTCTGCGAAGAGTTCGCTGGGAACGATCCCAAGCCGCGCGATCCGTTCGCGCACCTCGGGCCATTCATGCGCCATGAACGCCTCGCGCTCGCTACGCCGCAGCCGCTCGGTTGCCCCCGGCGCAACGAACATCCCGACCCCGCGCTGGACTTCGACCAGCCCATCGAGTTGGAACAGCTGATAGGCCTTGGCGACGGTCAGCGGGTTGGCTCCCTGATCGGCCGCAAAGGCCCGGACCGACGGCAACATCGCGCCTTCAGCATAGGTCCCGTCGATGATCGCGTTCGCAATGCTGTCACGCAGCTTGAGATAGACGGGTTTCTGGCTCGGCTTCATGGCGCATTAGTGCCATAATACAGCGCGGCAGGCAAGTGTTGTTAGGGTGCACCAATCGCCTCCGCGATTGGCTTGCTGTGCCATCCCACTCCCCCGCCCGACCACCCATTAAAGGTACCCTGTGGGTGGTCGGGCGGGGGAGTGGGATGGCACAGCAAGGGCAGGCCGGATGGCCTGTCCGCACCCAGCAAACAACGCAACAAAGGAACAAATGCAACGAATTTCGCTTCACAGTCGCGAAATCGAAGCTAGGCTCTCAAGGCATGACCTCGCCCGCGCAAGACGGGCTATTGGGGACAATCGGGAGCATTTCATGAAAGATATGGCATTGTGGAACGAGGGCGACTGGGTTGCGGCCATAGCGCTTGCCGTGCTGGCCGCGTTTCTCGCCCTCGGCGTAAGCATCGCAGTCAGTCGCAAACCGCAAGCCTTCGGCCACCCCAAGGGCCTCTACATGCTGTTCTTCGCCGAGATGTGGGAGCGGTTCAGCTTCTACGGAATGCGCGGCATCCTGATCTTCTATCTCGTCAGTCATTGGCGATTCACTGAGGGTGAAGGCTCAATGATCCTCGGATCATACGGCGCGCTTGTCTATATTACACCGGTGTTGGGTGGCTGGCTGGCTGACCGCTACCTCGGCCAACGCAAAGCTGTACTGTTTGGCGGAGTGCTGCTGGCGCTAGGCCACCTATTCATGGTCTTCGAAGGCGACGGCGGACAGGCCGACCCGACCATCAATGTGTTCTGGTTGGCGCTCGCCCTGATCATCGTCGGCTCTGGTTTCCTGAAGGCGAACATCTCGGTGCTGGTGGGCCAGCTTTACAGCCTGACCGACGTGCGTCGGGATTCTGCCTATACCATCTTTTACATGGGCATTAACCTCGGGGCCGCAGCTGGCGGCATCCTTGTCGGATACCTTGGTCAGACCATCGGCTGGGCTTACGGTTTTGGCTTGTCGGGCATCGGCATGGTGATTGGGTTGATCGTGTTCGTGCTGGGCAAGTCGGCGCTGCGCGGTACGGGCGAGGCCCCCGCGCCGCTCACCCGGCGAAGGGAATTGTTGATCTACGGAGCAGCCGTAGCCGCGGTCGGGGTAATGTGGATGCTGATTCAGCACCGCGACGCCATCCAGACGCTACTGATTGTGAGCGGGCTGGGCCTGCTGGGTTATGTTCTTTACGAAGCCTTCAAGCTTCCCAAAGAACCGCGCGAGCGCATCTTCGCGATCCTGTTCCTGATCGCGCTAAATCCACTGTTCTGGGGCCTGTTCGACCAGGCACCCGGCAGCCTCAACTTGTACACCCAGAAGTTTACTGACATCGGCAATATTCCGGCATCGGTCTTCCAGTCGATCAACCCGATCTACATCATTATCCTCGCACCGCTCTTTGCGGCGCTCTGGCAGTGGCTCGGCAATCGCGGGCTGGAACCAAGCGCGCCGGTCAAGTTCTCTCTGGCGCTACTCCAGGTGGGCCTAGGCTTCTTGGTATTCGCTTGGGGCGCGCAGGCGGTCGGGATGGCGACGTTGACTCCGGTGGTCCTCGTGTTTCTGATTTACTTGCTACACACCACTGGCGAGCTTTGCCTGTCGCCCGTGGGACTCTCGGCGATGAACCGTCTGGCTCCAACCTTCATGGCCAGCCTTATCATGGGGGCGTGGTTCTATATGACTGCGGTCGGCAATTTCGTAGCCGGCAAGATCGGCGAAGCGACCGGAGGGGAGAGCGGTGAGATGACCAAGGAAGCGACGCTCGCGATCTACAGCCAGATCGGCTGGGTCGCAGTCGGTGTGTCGGTGGTCGTCTTCCTTCTCTCACCGATCGTGAAGCGCTGGATGCACCTCGATACGCTCGAAGATCGCGGCAGCGATCCGGCGCCAGCGAAGGAGTGACCTGCATGAACCTGCCCCGGCTGCTCCATCGTTCGTTGTTGCTGGCCGGGGCGGGGGCGCTCCTCGCCGCTGGCGGCGGCGCGCTTCAGGCGAAGAAGAAGGACGAGGCCAACCCGGCCGTGTCCTTCAACAAGGACCCCTACCCCTCGACTTACAAGCCCTATCCCGGCTGGCCGACCGCGCTGGTCGGTGCGACCGTGTTCGACGGGGCGGGCGGCCGGATCGAGGGCGGCGTGGTCCTGATCGCGGAGGGCAAGGTCAAGGCCGTCGGCGGCGCGGACCTGACCATCCCGGAAGGCTACCAGCGGGTCGACGCCACCGGCAAGTTCGTCACCCCCGGGATCATCGACATCCACAGCCACCTGGGTGACTACGCCAGCCCGGCAGTCGATGCGCATTCGGACGGCAACGAGATGACCGATCCCGTTACCCCCAACGTTTGGGCGGAGCATTCGGTCTGGCCGCAGGATCCCGGCTTTTCGCGGGCATTGGCCAATGGCGGGGTGACCAGCCTGCAAATCCTGCCGGGTTCGGGCAACCTGTTTGGCGGACGTTCGGTCACTCTCAAGAACGTCTATGCACGCACGGTGCAGGGAATGAAGTTTCCGGGCGCGCCCTACGGCCTCAAGATGGCCTGCGGCGAGAACCCCAAGCGGGTCTATGGCGGCAAGGGCCGCCTGCCTTCGACGCGGATGGGCAACATGGCAGTCAACCGCGCGACCTGGATCAAGGCGCAGGAATACCGCCGCAAGCGCGATGCCGGCAAGCTTGAGACCCGCGATCTGGCGATGGAAACGCTGGTCGGCGTGCTTGAGGGCGAAATCCTCGTCAACAACCACTGCTACCGCGCCGATGAAATGGCGCAGGTGCTCGATATGGCGAAGGAGTTCGGCTACAAGGTCAGCACCTTCCACCACGCGGTCGAGGCTTACAAGATCGGCGACCTGCTCAAGGCCAACGGCACCTGCGCGGCAGTCTGGGCGGACTGGTGGGGCTTCAAGATGGAAGCCTGGGATGCGATCCCCGAAAACGCCGGGATCCTCTACAAGGCCGGGGCCTGCGTGGTGATCCATTCGGATGACGCCAACGGCATCCAGCGGCTCAACCAGGAAGCCGCCAAGGCACAGGGCGACGCCCGCCGCGCCGGGATCGCAATTGCCGACGCCGAGGTGATCCGCTGGCTGACGCTCAACCCCGCCACCGCGATGGGGATCGACAAGCTGACCGGCAGCCTGACCCCGGGCAAGATGGGCGACGTGGTGCTGTGGAACGGCAATCCGCTGAGTGTTTACTCGCGCCCACAAATGGTCTGGATCGACGGCGCGCTGCTCTATGATGCCGCCAATCCCAAGCGCCGCCCGGTGAGTGATTTCGAGCTGGGCAATCCCGGCATGGGAGACACGAAATGAGCGCACAATCGCACCCCCCTTCCCCGTGGGGGAAGGGCTGGGGATGGGGGTTCGGCATTGGCGTGGTACCCCCACCCCAACCCCTCTCCAATGGGGAGGGGCTTCCAAGCCGCGCAATCTCATTGGCACTCGCCGCGCTCCTAGGCATCCTCGCCACTTCCGCGCAGGCGCAGGACATCGCGATCACCAACGCTACAGTCGTGATCGGCGATGGCTCAGCCCCGATCGCGGGCGGCACCGTCGTCGTGCGCGGCGGCAAGGTTGTTGCCGCAGGCGCTGGGGTGCCGATCCCCGCTGGCATCCCGGTCGTCGAAGCCGGCGGCAAATGGGTCACGCCCGGACTGGTCGTCGCGGTCACCGATCTCGGCCTGCTCGACGTCGAGGCGGTCGATGAGAGCAACGACATCGAAGGCGACAAGGGCCCGTTCAGCGCCGCGCAGGACGCCGCGACCGGGATCAATCCGGCGGCCGAACCAATCGCGGTCAGCCGCGCGGGCGGGGTGACCCGCGCCGCCGTCGCGCCGCTCAGCACAAATGCGATCTTTGGCGGACAGGGCGCGATCATCGATCTGGGCCACGATGCCGATGCGGTGAACCGCGCGCGGGCGTTCCAGTATGTCCAGCTTGACGAAGCCGGGGCCCGCCGCGCGGGCGGCAGCCGTGTCTCCGCCCACGCAATCCTGCGCAACGCGCTGATCGAGGCGCGCGATCTGGCCCGGCGCTTCGGCCCGACCGTGACCGCGGGCGATCCGCGGCTAGCCAATGCCATGCCTGAACGGCCCGGCGATGCGCTGCTGACCCGGTTTGACGCTGCCGCGCTGATCCCGGTAGTGAACGGCACCCAGCCGCTCTACGTCCGCGCCGAACGTGCGGCTGACATCCGTCTGGTGCTGGCGCTCAAGGAGGAATTCTCGGCGCTCAAACTGGTGCTGGTCGGTGCTGGTGAAGGCTGGCTGGCTGCGCGCGAGATTGCCGCGGCCGGGGTGCCGGTATTGGCGACGCCGCTGGGCGATCTGCCCGACCGGTTCGAGATCCTTGCCGCAACCCAGTCCAACGTCGGACGGATGGCCGCAGCCGGGGTCAAGGTCGGGCTCGGCGCATTCGGCGATCAGCCGCGCTACGCCCCGCAATATGCCGGGAATCTGGTCGGGCTGACCAAGGTGCCAGGCGCGACCGGGCTCGACTGGGGCAAGGCCTTCGCAGCAATCAGCTCAATACCCGCCGAGATCCTCGGCATGGGCGACCGGTTTGGATCGCTCAAGGTGGGACGCGCCGGGGACCTTGTGCTGTGGGACGGCGATCCGCTCGAAGTCACTTCGGGCGTAGTCGCAGTGTGGATCGATGGCGCGGCCCAACCGCTCGACAACCACCAGACCCGTCTGCGCGACCGCTACCGCACCCCGACCGAGGGTGAGCTGCCCAAGGCCTACGAATGGTGAGCGAGTTGCCAGCCTGAGCCTTTGGGCTTGCGAACCCGTTGCAATCTGCTACTCGTGTTAACGTCGTTAACATAGGAGTGTGCCGGATGGACCATGCCCTGACCTCGCTCGTCGCCGCCAGCCTGGCCTTCGTCGGCACGCACTTCGCGCTGTCGCACCCGCTGCGCGGCGCGGTGGTCCGCATTGCGGGGGAGAAGGGATTTCAGGCGGTATACTCGCTGGTCGCGCTGGCGACTTTTGCCTGGATGGTGCTGGCCTTCCGCGCGGTCGGACCGGGCGGCTCCCCGCTGTGGAACGGCATGGGCGACTTCCTGTGGCTGATCGCCAGCCTGCTGACGCTGCTTGCTTCGGTGCTGCTGATCGGCTCGTTCTTCGACAACCCGGCCATGCCAGACCCGCGTGCCAAGGACCTCGCCGCCAAGGGCGTCCACGGCGTGTTCCACGTCATCCGCCACCCGATGATGTGGGCCTTCGCGCTCTGGGCGCTTAGCCACGTGCTGGTCAGCCCCACCCCGCGCAGCCTGGTGCTGAGCGGCGCGGTGGCCTTCCTCGCACTGGTCGGTGCGCATATGCAGGACCGCAAGAAGCAGGTGCTGATGGGCGCCGCCTGGCAAGGCTGGGAAGCGCAGACGAGCTTTTGGCCGAAGCTGGGCGGACTGGCGAAGGCGGGCGCGGTGCCGTGGCTTGGCGGACTGGCGCTATGGCTAGCGGCGAGCTGGGCGCATATGCCGGGCAACGGGATGGCGGCGGGTTTGTGGCGGTGGATTGGTTAGACTACGGGCGCGAGATCAAGCCAGCGGCCAAAGTTCCTCACAGTAGGTTCCCAGTTCTCCGGCCACTCTGCCAGATTGCTTTTATGAAAGCCGTTCCGCTTTGCGAACTCGATCGGCCAATCCAAGCTCCAATCTTCGTCGGCGATTGGCAGATCACTATTGAGATCGTCATCTGGGTGCGGTGTGAGTTTCGGTTCAAGGTAGACGATCATTGTCTCCCACAGAAACTCGGCCGTTGACCGGCTTACGTCGGACCCCATCAAATCGAGGAACTCTTTCTGTGAAAGATTCGATCGTCGTGCCTGCGTCCTCGCGATAGTTCGCGCGGTATTTCGCCAGGCGAAGGCGCAAACAATCGCAAGAAAGCAGATCGCGAAAGCCCAAGGCCAGATTTTTCCAGCCAAAAGCTAAGCCCGCGCCTCTTCCACGCCCGCAGAATTATGCCGTAGCGCCTTCAGCACCGTATCGACGATCTGCGGCGCATTCAGCCCGGCAGCGTCGTATTGCTTGTCGGGCGAATCGTGGTCCTGGAACGTGTCCGGCAGGCGCAGGGTACGGATCTTCAGTCCCGCATCGGTCAGGCCTTCGTCGCTCGCCATGGTCAGAACATGCGCGCCGAGGCCGCCGATCGAGCCTTCCTCGACCGTCACGATCACCTCGTGCGTCGCCATCAGGCGGCGGATCAGTTCCTCGTCCAGCGGCTTGGCGAAGCGCAGGTCGGCCACCGTGGTCGATAGCCCCTTGGCCTCGAGCTGGTCGGCCGCCTTGAGCGCTTCGGCAAGCCGCGTGCCCAGCGAAAGCAGCGCCACTTTCGAACCTTCGCGCACCACCCGGCCCTTGCCGATCTCGAGCGCTAACGGAACCTCGGGCAAGGCCACGCCGGTGCCATTTCCGCGCGGATAGCGGAAGGCGATCGGGCCGCTGTCATGGCAAGCCGCAGTATAGGTCATGTGGACCAGCTCGGCCTCGTCCGCGGCGGCCATCACCACGAAATTGGGCAGG
>Ga0114940_10000847_pt1 | contig 12445 bp, 11 predicted proteins | sample ColdCreekSource_FD_87195 | JGI IMG/M metagenome (GOLD analysis project Ga0114940, IMG submission 87195) | Groundwater microbial communities from Cold Creek, Nevada to study Microbial Dark Matter (Phase II) - Cold Creek Source | ecosystem: Environmental > Aquatic > Deep subsurface > Groundwater ... | reverse complement strand
CTGGTGAAAAGCTACGTGCGCTTCGGCGCAAGCCCGCGCGGAGCACAGGCCCTTTTGCTTTGCGGCAAAGTGCTGGCTCTGGCGCAGGGACGTTTCCATCTCGCCTTCGCGGATCTCAAGAAGATGGCGAAGCCCGCGCTGCGCCACCGCCTGATATTGAATTTCGACGGCGAAGCCAGTGGCGTCGGTGCGGACAAAATACTCGACGAAGTTCTTGAAAAGGTGCAAGGATGACTCATCCCTTCTTTTGCTACAGAGCGCGGTTTGTGGTGCGGGGATCCAGACCTGCGCCGAATGAGGTGCAGACCTGGAGGTCCGCGCCACAAGAGTCATGACCTTGCGCGGGGCGATACGAAGCACTATGGCCAAGCTGCGCCGACTTATTCCAAGCGAAAAGATTCAGTCTCGTGTACAGGCCTTGGGTTTGCAGATCAGTACGCACCTAAAGCGCCGAGAACGTCCAGTCGCCGTCGTGGTCCTGCACGGTGCCTTTGTTTTCGCCGCCGACTTGTTGCGCTGCATCCCCGCGCGTATCGGCCTGGAGATCGCCTTTCTGCGCTGCGAAAGTTACGGCCATGGAACACGCTCCTCAGGCCGCGTGGTCTTGTTGCAAGACCTCGACCCGACGCTCGATCTGTCCGGGCGCACCGTCCTACTGATCGACGACATCCTCGACACCGGCTTGACCTTGCGCTACCTCCTGCGGCATTTGAAGGCGCGTGGCGCTTCTCGCATCCTGACCTGCGTTCTCTTGCGGAGGAAAACCCACTACGACAAGCAGGCCGCGTGCGCGGATTTCTCGGGCTTCGAGGTCGGCCCGCAGTTTTTCGTGGGGTATGGACTGGACTACGCAGGCCGACACCGCAACTTGCCCTATCTGGCCGCACTGGATAATCCAAAGCAGGCTCAGAGGGGTCGGCGATGAACGTGCAGCCGCTCGACCCAGCAAATTTCTACCATGCCGTACAGCGCGGAGTGCGCTCTGCGGCGGGCAAGGCGCTGGCACCCGCCCTGAAGCGCTGGCGCAATACGCGCAGCGGAGAGTTCGCTGTTCCTAACCTGACGCCGGCCATGATGCGCTTCCTCTTTCGTTATGGGGTACTGGATGCAGGCGCATCTCCGGACGAGCAGCAGAAAACGTTCACGGCGCTTTTAGGACGCATGTGCCGAGCCAGCGGCGATGCGCCCGGCGTCATTGGCGCATGGGTAGCTGCCTTTGCCCTAGGCGAGTACGGCGTGTTCGCGGATGGCGTATGCGGCGAAACTCCGCGCTGCCCCGAGTGTCCCCTGTGCGACAGTTGCCGGTTTCTGTGTGGCGGTGCACGCGCGATCCAAGTTTCTGGCGCGGCTCTGGCGCAAACATTATCCGCAAGCGAGACGCAGCGGCTCGTGCGCCCGCGCGCGGCGGAGCTGCTGGCTTTTCTACTCAGCGAAGGACGTGGCGGCGCTGCGGCTCTGGCGCGCACCGAGGCGCTCTTGCGCGCGCTGGGTGGCTTGCGCGGAGTGCTGGCGGCACCGGCGCAGGACCTCCGCATAGCCGGTCTGGACCCCGCAGGCGTAGCTCGGCTTCGCGCCGTGGCCGAGCTTTTCGGCCTGTGGGTCGAGGAAGAGCAGCCTGGGCGCAAGGCTTTTACGAAGGGCAAGGACTTCTTTGAACATTACCGTTTGCGCGTGCGCGGACTGAAGAAAGAGCGCTTCTACGTGGTGTGCCTCGACCAGCAGAACCGGTTGTTGGGCGACGAATTGGTTAGCGAGGGCACGCTGACCCAGGCGCTGGTCCATCCGCGCGAGGTCTTCGGTCCGGCCATCCGGATGCAGGCCGCCGCCGTTGCCGTTGTGCACAACCACCCCAGCGGTTCTCCCCGGCCAAGCCTCGAAGACAAGACCCTGACCACGCAGCTCCGCCAAGCCGCCGACTTGCTGGGCATACGCTTGCTCGACCATGTCATCGTGGGAGACGGAACCTACACGAGTTTTGTGGAGGAAGGCCTGTTGTAGCCCATCTTTCGCTCGGCGAAGTGGGGTCTGCTTTTCGATTTGAACCTGGATTATGACCGCCTACGAACATCTCAATGCATAAATGAGAGTTCTCGCGCCGCAGTCGCTCGAAAGTAACCTAATGCTCAATTCTGGCGCTACCGCCCCAAAATACGCTGTAAGGCCTGCACCTCGTCACGCAGCGCTTCGTCGTGCTTCATGACGGCGGCGATCTTGCGCGCGGCGTGCAACACGGTGGAGTGGTCGCGATTGCCGTAATAGCGTCCAATTTCACCCAAGTTGCAGTGCGCCAGGGTCTTGCTCAAATACATAGCGATATGCCGCGTGCGCACCAAATCGGCATGGCGTTTGGAAGAACGGATTTCGTCCGCGTTCTGGCGGGTCCGTTGCACGACGGCTTCAAGGATTTCTTCCAGTGAAAGCGGGCCTTCGTGGAGATAGCCCAATTCGCGCAACGCCAGCAGCGCCAATTCCCTGTCGGGAGCGCGGCCTTCGGCTGCGGACAACGCGCCGAGCTTGCAGACCACACCTTCTAGTTCGCAGAAGCTGCGCTCCACACGCGAGGAAAGGATTTCAGACACTGCGGTACTCAAGGTGAGTCCCCGCGTTTTTGCTTTACGTTGCAGCACTTCGCTGCGCATGGCGAAATCAGGCGGCGCAACGCGTGCGACCAAGCCGGACTGAAAGCGTTCGGCCAAACGCACATCGAGATGTTTGATTTCACGCGGGTGTACGATGCTGCTTAGGATGACCTGACGGCCCAAGTTTCGCAACGCATCGAAGGTGTGTAAAAATTCGTCTTGAGTTTTCTCTTTGTTGGAAAGGAATTGCACATCATCCACGATCAGTGCGTGGCAACTCCTGAAATCGGCGCGGAAGGCATCGAGCTTGCGCACTTGCAACGCTTGCAAGTAGGTATTGGCAAATTCTTCGCACGATACGTGCCGGATCCGAAAGTGGGGATGCTTTTGTTGCAACGCGTGAGCAAGGCCATGCAGAACATGCGTCTTGCCGAGACCGTGGTCTCCATGAATAACCAAGGGGTTGTACACGGAGGCTGGCGCTTCCACTACCGTTTGAGCCGCCGCGTACGCCAACCGATTGGCGTTGCCAATCACAAGTGCGTCTAGCCTGAAAAGACCGCTACGCTGAGTATCCGCATACGGCTTGGGCGCGGGACGATCTACTAATCCCAACGCCACAGACGACTCGTGCAGAACCTTGCCCACCGACTCTGTGCGCACTTCAGGTGCAGACACCGCAACCGCCACGCTGAGCATCACGGACGTAGTCGCAGGCTCCACGGTGCGGGCCGCGTCGAGCAAGTCGCGCAGGTAATGGGTTTCAATCCAGTGTTTAACGTAACGATTGGGCGCTTCAAGATGCAGGCATCCTTGCTCCCAACCGAGTATCTGCAGCCGATTGAACCACGTGTCGTAACTGGTTTTAGAAATCCGTGCCAGCAAGCGGCTACGCAGCAAAGACCAATGTGTGGCGGACTGCTGAGACAAAAGCACCCCCCAGCGCAAACGATGCAAATCGCCGCGCACTTCTTGCTTGCACAAAAATCACGATACGGCCGCCGGTCAGCGTCCGTCAGAAATATAATTTTCCTCTTAGCGAACGGGGCGGATTTTATGAATGCGGCAGGCACTGTCAATACAGAAACCCAAATCGCAAACGATCTCGTTACCAGCGTTCCTTGTTGAAGTTACAGTGCGTAAAAAATAGCGCCTAAGCGCGTCCGTCAACACATGCTCACGCCGCTTTTGAGTGGACGTTTACGTGCTTGTCGTTCCTCGACTTAGACGCGGTAGCACGAAAAAACAGAACCGTGTCACGAAAGATTTTATTTATTATTATCTCAAGTTCTTGCTCCCGACGATTTGCCTGAAGGAGTTACGCGAGCCTGTTTCTATTTTTTCATTGCTGCCGCCCAGTCTGCAATTCAAACTGGATGCGCGCTCCCTCGGAAACGGCGTCCACCACATTGCCGTTGAGTGAAATTTTGGTAACCGTTCACCACAAATGAACAAAGCCACAATGAACAGTCTTGTCGTTCACGTACCGACCGGTGACCAACACAAGTCGGCGAGTACGCCAACGACTCAGCCGACCGATGTCGGCGTTCTCAGTTGGGCGGGCACTGCCCGCCCAACACGACTGAGCAGTTACACTTTTTTCAATTTCAACTTTTCTACCACCATCTACTTGCGTTGTCCGCTTCGGCTTCTTTGCCTACTTCCCCATGAGTTGAGCGCACGCACGAACGAAGCTCCAACCGCTCGGACACCGCCGCACCCTCTACTTTTGTGGACTTCTACCGCACCCTTATAGTTGAGAATGGCTTTCAATAGATGCATATTCCACTTGAACCCACCCGCACTCATCGTTAGGTTGAGAACCGTTCGCACTTAGGAGGACGTTTTGTGGCCAACTCCCTAGCAGCAACCGTCGCGTTCCCGCTTACTGCTGCTGAGACGAATCGCACCTTCCGCGTTACGGAAGTTCATGGCACCGACGCAGATGCCAAGCGTTTCGCCGATCTCGGCTTGGTGCGAGGCGCTCAGATTCTCATAAAATCCAAAGGCGCGTGGGGCATCTTGTTGCACTTGAACGGCTGCGCTAAATTGGCCTTCGATAAGTTACACGCCGAACACATTTGGGTTGAAGAAGCGTGAAGCATCCAAGCTGAATGGGCAATTCAGGACATACTTTCTCGAATTTCAAGCCATCCAACCAACCCGACTTGTTCATTCCGTGAAAGAGAGCGCCTTGCCGTGTGGTGGGAACAGGTCGCGGTAAGCGCTCTTATCCTCACCGCTGTTGCTTGGATATTCCGCTGCCTCCACCGTGTCTTCCAGAGCAACAGTTCGTGCGGGTGCGGAAAAACTCTTTGTTGTTCAAAGTCCTCTTCCGGAGTTCCGAGCGATGCGGCTTAGCCAGTGCCAGCCCGGACAGGGCGGCAAGATCGTCCACCTCGTAGGCGATGACGTGCTGAACCAGCGCCTTATGGAAATGGGACTCATCGAAGGTACCGCGATCAAAGTCGTGCGCATCGCGCCGTTGGGCGACCCGCTGCAAGTCGAGGTCCAGAACTATCAGCTTTCCCTGCGCAAAGTCGAAGCCGAGCGCGTGGAGGTGGAGCCGTGAGCACGAGCTTGAAGCTGGCCTGCGCCCCCGCACTTGGTTCTTGCAGATGCACGCTCGCCAGCGCGCACTTGCCATGCTTCGCAGTGAAAATGGCAACTGTTCACCACAAAGTCACCAAGGACGGCGCTGACCGGAAGGTGAACGATTAGGCTGTTCTTTGTGGGCTTTGTGCCTTTGTGGTGCACGGTTACGAAAAATGAAAGCTAACCCAACGCCTCTGCCGCGCGAAAGCGGCCCATCTACGCAGCGCACGCGGCGCGTGGCCATCATTGGCAATCCCAATACGGGCAAATCGACGCTCTTCAACGCACTGACGGGCCAGAACACGCGCGTCGGCAACTACCCTGGTGTCACGGTCGAGAAGAAAACCGGCACGCTCGGCCCCGGCCTGGAACTGCTTGACTTACCCGGCACGTACAGTCTCGCCGCGCACAGTCCCGACGAGTTGGTCGCGGTCCGTGTGCTGCACGGCAGTCAAGACGGCGAGCCACGACCAGATCTCGTCGTCGTTATCGCCGACGCCTCCAACTTGCAGCGCAATCTATTCCTCGCCACGCAAGTGCTGGAAGTCGGCCTGCCGGTCGTGCTGGCGCTCAACATGATCGATGCCGCGAAGCAAGTGGGCATCACCGTCGATCCTGAAAAGCTCGGCGCGGCGCTGGGCGTGCCGGTCATTCCCACGGTGGCCTCGACAGGCCAGGGTGTCCAGCCGTTGCGCGACGCGATTCAGCGTAATCTCGACGCGGACCCGCCTAAGCCCAAGTGGACATGGCCGGTGCCGCTGGCGTGCGAGCTGGACGCGCTGACCAAATCTCTGAACGTGGACCGCTTCTTGGCTGCACGCGCACTGGTCGACGAAGGTGGCGCGGCGGAAGACCTGCTATGCAAAAAGGAAAGCGCGGGCCGCTCGGCGTTGGCCGAAGCACGCGCACGCCTGAAGGCCGCCGGGCATCCCCCGGCCAAGCTCGAAATCCAGATGCGCTACGCCTGGATCGCGCAGGCCATTGGCCCGTGCCAAGACCGCCACCCCACCGGCGCACACCTGACCGACCGGCTGGACCACGTCCTCACGCACCGCCTGCTGGGTTCGCTGATCTTTGTGGCCCTGATGACACTGGTCTTCGTGACGATTTTCAAATTGGCCGCACCCTTTATGGATTGGATCGACACCGGGTTTGCCTGGCTAGGCGAACAGGCCACCGCCGCCTTCGTCGGCACGGCACTCGAAGGCGGCGCGTTGCAGAGCCTCGCGGTGGACGGTGTCATCGCAGGCGTAGGCGGCGTGTTGGTGTTCCTACCCCAAATCGCCTTCCTGTTCTGCTTTATCGCGCTACTCGAAGACTGCGGCTACATGGCGCGCGCGGCCTTCCTGATGGATCGCGTGCTGCGATTCTGTGGCCTGAGCGGGCACAGTTTTATTCCCATGCTAAGCAGTTTTGCTTGCGCCATTCCGGGCATCATGGCCACGCGCACGATTTCCAACCCGCGCGACCGCATGACCACCATGCTCGTCGTACCCCTCATGAGTTGTTCCGCACGCATCCCGGTCTATAGCATCCTGTGTAATACCTTCGTGCCCCAAGAACCGTTACAGGGCTTCCTGCCGGCACTGGTCTTTGCCGCGATGTACTTCGTCGGCATCCTGACCGCCATTCCCGTCGCGCTCATCCTCAAGAAGACGCTCTTGCACGGCCCTCCGCCGCCCTTCGTGATGGAAATGCCGCCCTATCGGCGACCGCTGTTTGCAAGCGTCCGGAGTCGTGTGTGGGCCGCTTCAAAGGCCTTTACCGTGCGCGCGGGCACGGTCATCTTCGCGATCTCCGTGGTGCTCTGGGCATTGCTGTACTTCCCGCATTCCGAAGCGGTCACTGAAAAGTACGAGAGCCAGCGCGCGGTGCTCCAGAACGAGAACCTGACGCAAGAGGAAACCACAGCGCGCTTGGCCGACTTGGACAAGCTGGAGACGGGCGAACACCTGCGCAACAGCGTCCTGGGCCGTGCCGGGCATTTCATCGAACCGGTCGTCAAACCACTGGGCTGGGACTGGCGCATCGGCATCGCCGCGCTGGCCAGCTTCCCCGCACGCGAAGTGGTGGTCTCTTCGTTGCGCATCATCTACGACTTGGGTCCTGAGGAATCCGCTGCGGTCGGCACCCTCGATCCAACGGACCTGAACGCCAGCGCTCCCGATGCACCGCCCGAGAACGCGGACCTAGCCCAGAAGCTGCAAGCCGCTACGTGGCCCGACGGACGCAAAGTCTATACGCTGCCCGTGGCGCTGGGCTTGATGGTCTTCTTCGCTCTATGCGCCCAGTGCGCGGCGACGCTGGTAACGATCAAGAAAGAAAGCGGCGCGTGGAAGTGGGCCGTCTTCACGTTCGTGTATATGACCACCTTGGCGTATGTCGGCGCGCTGCTGACGTATCAAGTCGGAACGGCGCTGCTGGGGTAAGTCTGGCTGACGTGGACGCCGGCGACCCAGCCAATCTGGAAGCTGGCGCTCCAAAAAACTTTGTAACCGTTCATTCGTATTAGGGTGGGCACTGTCCGCCGTACAGGGAGCGCCGACCTCTGGTCGTCTGAGTTGTCGGCCTCCTCGCCGACTTTTGTTGATCATAGGTCGGAATGTAAACGACAAGACGGTGCTTTGTGGGCTTTGTGCCTTTGTGGTGAATGGTTACAAAACTTTGCGGCACGGTCGGCACGGTATCGAAATGGCGTTCAATCGAGCGCAGCAGGGTCCGGCATCGGGAAGTTGACGGACGGCACCTTTGCGGACTGGGCCTGGAATTCCTCCAGCGGAGCGCGGAAAGGTTGCTCGAAGCCGTGCTCCATGAGTGCGACTTTCGCCGCGCCTTCCTGCATCGCATAGATGGAATCTTTCAGTGCTGCAGAGCGACCGATCAACACCACCGGCTGACCTTGAGGGTGGAACAGTTTCACGCGCAGAGCGTTTGGCCCTAGGCCGAACTTCTCTAGGTTGCCTTCCGCAGGCAGATATTCGTTGGCCCAGTTGCCGCAGAGCTGATCGATGAGCTGCGCGACAAGCAGTGGCGCTGCGGGGCCTTGAACGGGTTCGAGCAACACCCAGTTTTTGCCCTGCTTTTCGATCACGATGCGTTCGCGCTTGGCGGGATCAGCCTTAGTGGACCGGTCCAGCTCGATGCGCGTGACATCCTTGTCCGGCAAGTCCTTCAAAATGGGATAGGCGAAGCTGCCCTCGTCCAGGACCGAGCGCTTGCGCAGGTCCAGCCACACCCAGGTGCCTAGGCCCGCGCCCAACAACACCAGGATCAAGGTTGTGCGCCAGCCGCTCATGGGAACAACCCCTGAAAGCCATTTTCACCACAGAGATCACAGAGCTGACGGCGAACATCGGTCTTCACGCGCTTCCCGACCTCCGCGCCGTCCAGACCACGATGCCGAGGAAGACCAGCAGCGCCGGCAGGCCGAGCACCAAAAGAACGAACATGACGCGGCCTTCGCCTTGATTGAGTTGAGCCACGCGCAGCTCCGGGTCGCGTGCGGGGATGTCCTTGATGAGTTCGTCCTCGCCGATCATCCAGCGCAGGCCTGCAAGCAACAGCAGTATGTTTTGTGGATGGCTGCCCAAGTAACGATTCTGCGCCACCCCGCTGCCGGCCAGGACCAGGAGCCGCGCTCCGTTCTTGCGCGCGTCTTCCTTTTCGGGCTGCGCCAGCGCGCCCAGAACCACGGGACCGTGCAGGCTCTCACTGCCGGGCATGGTGCTCGCCTGCGTAACGGGGTCGGCCCAGCATAGGTGGTCACGCGAACGGAACGGCACGCTTTCCAGAAGCGCTTCGGCGTGGAAGCCTGCCTTCGCCACGCTGGATTTTCCGATCACGCACGCCACGGGAAACGCTGCGTGTTGCTGCGTGTCGCGCAGCGTGGCCAGCAGGTGCGTACGCGCTTGTGCCGAAGGCAGGCCGGGTACGTAATCCAGCGGCGCGGGTGCGCCGGTCGTGGTGGGCTTGAAACAGCGCGTCACGAAATCCTGCCGCACGCGAATACCATACGGCTCGAAGACCGTGCTTAAGTTCGAGGCCGCACGCGCCTGGCCTTGCGCGGGCAAGACCGGGTCCAGCAGTGCGAAGATGCGTCCGTTCCGGTCTAGGTACGCGCGCAAGTGTTCGAGCACCTCGGGGTTGAACGTCTCCTTCGGTCCGCAGATGACCAGCGCCGTGGCGTCGGCAGGCACGTCCGTTCCGACGGCGAGATCCACGTTACGCACGTCCACGTTTTGTTGCTTGAGCAGGTCGCGGACCATGCTGCGTTCGGCGTCCGGCGTCTCGCCATGCCCGGTGGTGAAGTACACCGTCTTGCGCTCGGGATTGAGCAACGCCCGGATGGTGGCGGTGAAGACGCGCTCGCCCATGAACTCCTGGCGCTGCTGGGCTTGCGCTGCGGCCACACCGTAGCCGTACATGTCGCGTTGCGAAACCAACCGCGCATGTTCGCCGTGGAGGAAGACCACGCTCTCGAAGTGATCCGGAGCGAATTCGGCGATTCCCATGCGTTTTTTCAAGGCCATGTTATCGAGCTTGTCCGGATCTCTGAGCAGATTAAGCGTGCTGAAATGGAAGTGATTCGGCGCGAAGCCGTCAACCTGCGTCTGGTACTCTTTTAGTAATTCCTCGATGCGCTGGCGCTGCGCCCAAAGCCACTCTCGTTGTGGGTCTTGCGCCGCCGGGTCCTGGCCTGTTAGAAAGACAACTTCGATGGGTTCCTTCATGTCGCGCAGATGCTCCAGCGTCTTGAGCGTTTCGCCGGAAAGTTGGTTGAGTTTGTTGACCGTCAAATCCCAGCGCGTCTGGTAACGGTAGCCAAAGAGGTACAGCAAGAGCACCAGCACGACCAGCGCCAGGCCGCCTTGCAGCATCCCGTTGAGCATCACCTTGAAGCGTCTCGAACGGTAGGACTCGATGAATTCGGCGCGGCACACGAACACGGCCATGGCCAACAGCGTCAGCATGCCAATGAACGGAATCAGCGCCAGCGCGTCGATCCAGTTATCGCGCGCCAAGCAAATGAACAAATTGACCAGCACGCCGAAGCAACAGAAGGCGCCGACGAGGCGGAAGAACTTCACCGCCAGGGTTACTGGCTGCGGCTCCTGGCCCAGGGAAGGCGCTGGCGTGCCCCTGCCGCCGTGCGCCGCTTCTTGACGATCATTCATCGTGGCATCCCGCTGCGTTCACTTCCACTTGCGCGACTCCAGCACCTTGGTCGTAAGGAAAAGAAAGAAGCCGATGAACAGCCCGAAATAGACGAGGTCGCCGCTGGCAACGATGCCGCGCATGAAGTTCTTGTAGTGCTCATTCGGCATGAGCCAACGGAAGACTTCGTGCGTCAGGGATCCGCTGTAGAACAACGTCGAGGACACCGTCGTGCTGACCGTCAACACCGCCAGCCCGCCGATAAAGCTGATCAGCGCGCCCAGGATGGGCGTTTCAAAAAAAGACGAGACGAACAGTCCGAAGGCCAGGAATTGTCCGGCCACGAGCAGCGCGCCAAGGTAGCCGGTGAAGAAGCTGCCCCAGTCGATGCCGCCCTGGTAATAGCAGCGCATGGTGATCACATGGGCCAGCGTCAGTCCGATCATCGCGGCGTAGAAAATCAGGATGCCGACGAATTTCGAGAGCGCGACCTCGAAGTCGCTCACCGGTGCAGTGAGCAGCATTTCCAGCGTGCCCAAACGGCGTTCCTCGGAAATCAGGCGCATGGTCAGGACCGGCGCGAGCAGAATCGGCAAGAGATGGCCCAGCGGGTCCAGCACCGTACTGACTTCCACCAGCCGCGTGGAATTGAAACGCACGTAAAACGACGCGCCAAAGATGAAGAGGAAGATCGCGCCGGTGCCGTAGGCCAGCGGCGAAACGAATGCACTGAGCAGTTCGCGGCGCGTGAGGTGGATGAAGTTATGCATTTTTTCTCACCACAGAGACCACAGAGCAAGGGCATTCCAAAAGACCAGGACCCAAGGCCCGCTGGACTTTGTTCGCCGCGCCAAAGACCATGCGAGTTAAATCATTCCGATCCATTTTTTTCTCTGTGCTCTCCGTGTTCACTGGGGTGATTCAAGCCGGTCACCCGCGCAAACACTTCCTCCAGCGACAGCACACGGCGGCGCATACCCAAAAGCGCCCAGCCGGCGGCGTGTTTCGACGCGAGCAGTTCCACCACGTCCCGGCGCGGGTCCGTGCCTTCCTTGGGCGTAAGGTCATACAGGAGGTGCGCGACGTCACCGGCACGTTCGGCATCTTCGCTCTGGGGGGCGAGCACACGGGTGGATTCCACCGAGGGCAACTTACGCAGCGCGGCGAGCACTTCCGCATGTGGTCCAACGACAGCGACCTCGAAACGCCGCACCGCGCGTAAGGTGCGCACGTCATCGTCGGGCACCAAGCGACCTTTATGAATGATGATGCTGCGCGAACACGTCGCTTCGACTTCGGAAAGGATGTGCGTCGAAAGCAGTACGGTGTGTTCCTGGCCGAGTTCCTGCAACAGCGTACGTACTTCCGTCCGCTGCAGCGGGTCAAGGCCACTGGTGGGTTCGTCAAGGATGAGGATTTTCGGTGGCCCAAGCAGAGCGTCGGCTAGGCCCACGCGCTGGCGGTAACCTCGCGACAAGGTGCCGATGGTCTGGCGTGCGCGGTCCCGGATCTTGCAACGTTCCATGACGCGCTCGGTTTCGCCGCGCACCTTCCCGCGCACGACCCCCTTGATGCGAGCACGGAAAGCAAGGTATTCGTTCACGCGCAGCTCGGGATACAGCGGCACAGATTCGGGCAAGTACCCGATCGCGCGCCGCACGTCCATGGATTGCGTCAGGCAGTCGAAGCCTGCGACGAACGCCTTGCCGGTGGTCGCGGGCTGAAAACAGGACAGGATGCGCATCGTTGTGGTCTTGCCTGCGCCGTTGACGCCGAGGAAACCGACGACTTCGCCGGAATCCACCTTAAAGTTCAAGTCGTGGACGGCGGTGAAATCACCGTAGCGTTTAGTGAGTTGGCTGGTTTCGATCATGGGCGCGGACAAGATTTCCGTTCTGGTGTCGGCTCAAGCATATTGCCCTTTTTCCCCTCACGCACAACCGCAGATGAAGTTTTGTGGCACGGACAGTCCGTTCGTTCTGCCGTTACGCAGGGCTTCGCTCGAGGGAGTGTCGGTAGCGCTTCGAATTCGGACAACGCAAGCGTACGGGCGAGACGCCCGTAAGGAGTGGCCCGTGTGGTACGGACCTCCAGGTCTACACCCATTCGGCACACTT
>Ga0114940_10000846_pt1 | contig 12457 bp, 7 predicted proteins | sample ColdCreekSource_FD_87195 | JGI IMG/M metagenome (GOLD analysis project Ga0114940, IMG submission 87195) | Groundwater microbial communities from Cold Creek, Nevada to study Microbial Dark Matter (Phase II) - Cold Creek Source | ecosystem: Environmental > Aquatic > Deep subsurface > Groundwater ... | reverse complement strand
TCTCTAAATCAATGTCAGTTTGTACAGCATTGCATTTTAGAATAGCCACCATGACAAACGCTCAAGTCACTGAAAACAACCTTGAAAAGAACACCAAACTTTGGGTGCTGATTCCTTGTGGTGGCAGCGGTTCGAGAGCACAAAGTGATGTTCCCAAGCAATACCGCGTGATTGCGGGTAAGGCGATGGTGATGCACACTTTGGCGGCTTTTGAGCGAGTTAAGAGTTTGGCGGGCGGTTTGGTGGTGATTGCAAAAGAAGATGATCAACTGCCGGAATTGCTAAAAGCATCGGAAAAAGCATCAAAAAATACTATATTTTCGATAGCACCTCAGGCAGGAAATGCGCGGGCTAAAACCGTTTTTAATGGTCTAAAAGCACTTTTACAGCATGGCGCGGCGGCTACAGACTGGGTTTTGGTGCACGATGCGGCACGTTGCCTCATCACACCTGAGCAAATCAACGCCTTGATAGATGCCTGCAAAGATGACGCCATAGGCGGTTTGCTAGCATTGCCTTTGCCTGATACTTTGAAAAGCGAAGATACTGGAGAGCAACTGGGCCGAGTTGCGTCAACGCTAGGCCGCAGCGACAAATGGTTGGCCCAAACCCCGCAAATGTTCAAAATTGGTGCACTTTTGGACGCTTTGACTGCAGCGGGTGATTTATCGGATACGTCAAACGCTTTGATTACCGACGAATCCAGCGCCATGGAGCGCTTGGGTCATGCGCCTAAGCTGGTGCGCGGCAGTGCGCAAAACTTCAAAGTGACCTATCCCGAAGACTTTGCGCTGGCTGAGGCAGTGTTGCAAAACAGAAAGCATTCGGGTTAGATTCGGCAACATATTTCACGCCAATATCTCACGCAATAGCCAAGATTTACACAGCGTTTACAAATTAAGCAAGCGCATCGGGTAAACGCTGTAAGCTGAAAACGCCGATCGTGCGTTTAGCAACCATGCTGAATCCTACCCAAATGACTTCCCAGCAGGCGCGCCACCTGTTGGTTCGTACAGGCTTTGCGCCCACACAGGCTGAGGTTGACAAACTGGTGGGCAAAAGCGCCCAGCAAGCTGTCAGCGACATCATCACTGCAGCAGTCGCGGCCAAACCCAAATACCCAGTGCCAGCGTTTGTGAGCCAACCGCCACCCACACCCGCTAACCAGCTCAAAACAGTGGATGAACGGCAAGAGCAGCGGCGTGCGCAAATTGCCGAGGGCGTGGAGATTAAAGCGTGGTGGTTGCGTGAAATGCTGGAAACGCCCACGCCTTTGGCTGAGCGCATGGCGTTGTTTTGGCATAACCATTTCGCCACGTCGCAGCAAAAAGTGGTTAGCTCGCAAGCCATGTGGCGTCAGAACCAACTGTTTCGTACCCAAGCCTTGGGTAGTTTTGCAAGTTTGCTGCACGGCGTCAGTAAAGACCCAGCCATGTTGGTTTATTTAGACGCTGCCAACAGCCGACGTGAATCACCCAACGAGAATTTTGCGCGCGAGGTGATGGAATTGTTTACCTTGGGCGAGGCGACCCAAGGCGGTGGCTACAACGAGCAAGACATCAAAGAAGTTGCTCGCGCGTTTACCGGCTGGAGTGTGGACAGAGACGATTTTTCATTCAAGTATCGAGAACGCATCCATGACATTTTCTCTAAAACGGTGCTAGGTAAAGTTGGCAACTTCAATGGTGACGATGTCCTCAACATCATGTTGGCGCAAGCAGCTTGTGGCGAATTCATTGTTGGTAAGTTGTGGAAAGAATTTGTATCGCCCGTACCAGACACGATGGAGGTCAAACGTATTGCGAAGCGCTTTGCGCAGAGTGGTTACGCCATCGACATAGCATTGGCAGATTTGTTCGTCACAGACGCCTTTTGGGCAGAAAGTAACCGTGGCAGTTTGATCAAATCACCCGTGGATTTGGTGGTTGGCTCTGTTCGACAGTTTGGCTTTAGCTACAGTGATGTGTTGCCGTTTGTACTTAAAACTGCGCAACTGGGGCAAAACTTGCTGATGCCGCCCAACGTGAAAGGTTGGCCCGGGTATACCGATTGGATCAATGCGACCACACTTTTGGAGCGAAAAAGCTTCACTCAGCAATTGTTCAGATCAATAGAACCTGTTGCAAATTCATCTATGAACCCTGAGATGAATCCTGAGAAGAACACCACAAAAGGCAGAATGGCTAAGTTCAAAGTTGGCAAGGCCGAAGCCACGATGGCGCTGGATGTTGACGCGTTTTTAAGACCTTATGGTGGACGTGCTGATGGTGTTCCAAATGATGCCTTAAAAACGACTTTAGCCGGCGTATTACTTGCCTCAGCAGCTACACAAAATATAGCAAATGGTACAGTGGGTGCGGCCTATTTGCGCACATTGACCTTAGACCCTGCCTATCAACTGAAATAAAAAGAATCGAGTTCAAAATGAAAAGAAGAGACTTTTTAAGCAACTTCAGCACGGTGACTGGCGCAGCGCTTTTGTCAGCCCATGCACCGGGTTGGGCGCAAGCTGTCGCCCAGCGAGCCAGCAGCGTGCAAGACCGAATACTGATTTTGATTGAGCTCAAAGGCGGTAATGACGGGCTCAACACTGTTGTGCCCTATGCAGACCCGGCGTATTACCAGCTGCGCAATACCATTGGCATCAAGCCAGAGGAATTGCTTAAATTAGATGAAAAAGTAGGCTTACATTCAGATTTGAAAGCCATGCTGCCGATGTGGGAGAAAAACGAGCTAGCGATTGTGCAAGGTGTTGGGTACCCAGAGGCAAATTTATCGCATTTTCGTTCGATAGAAATTTGGGAGACTTCATCCAAAGCGAACGAATACTTGAGCGATGGCTGGGTCACACGCGCCATGCGAGCTGGTTTGGGGGGCAAACGCAAGTACACCGCTGAAGGAGTGCTGATTGGGATGAACGATTTTGGCCCTTTGATTGGCGCTAAGGCAGTGTCTTTGAACGACCCCGCAGCCTTTGTTAACCAGTCTAGATTGGCTCGCGTACATGAACAAGCAACCGCTACACAAAACCCAGCGCTACGCTATTTGTTGAAAGTGGAAAATGAAATTTCACAGGCTGCTGATGGTTTGAGAGGGGACAAGTACGCATTCAATACGGTGTTTCCTACAGGGCAGTTTGGCAACAGTGTGGCTGCGGCATCACAAATCGTGGCTTCACAGCAAATCGACAAAGCTGGTGGGGTTCCAGTCATGTGTTTGACCTTAGGTAGTTTTGACACCCATCAAAACCAGCAAGGCACGCATGCCGGCTTGCTCAAGCAGTTGGCTGAGGGTATGGCTGCCTTGAAAAGCGCTTTGACTGAACTGGGCGCGTGGGATAGAACGCTGGTAATGACGTTTTCAGAATTTGGCCGCCGCGCCAAGCAAAACAGCTCCGGTGGCACTGACCACGGCACCGCTGCGCCGCATTTCATCACCGGAGGCGCAGTGCAAGGTGGTTTGTATGGCAAAGCGCCGGATCTGAACCGTTTGGACGGTAACCAAAACGTGCTTTACACAACTGACTTTAGACAAATCTACACCACCGTAGCTCAGCAGTGGTGGGGTGTGAACTCAGATGTTGTAGTGCATGGCCGCTTCGATGGGATTCGGTTTTTGCGGAGCTAAATAAGTCTCTATGGGTAAAAGGAGCTTAAAAACGGTACCATGACCGACAACCGATTGAACGCGAATCTTAGCGCCATCAATGCGCTTGACCAACTCTTTCACAATGGCTAAACCTAGGCCAAGGTTGCTGGTTTTTTTACCATCAGTGTTGACTCTGTAGAACTCGTCAAAAATTTTATCTTGCGCTTTCTTATCAATCCCGGTACCAGTGTCCCAAATTTCAAAGCTCAGGTTTTTACCTGACTTTCTGGCAGCCACAAGTATTCGCCCTGTGGGCGTGTAAGTGATGGCATTAGCTATCAAATTGCTCAAAATTCGAACAAAATAAAGTGGCACGACATCGACGTGGCCTTCCAATGGCTTAAAGCTGATGCCTAATTTTTTAGATTCGGCAATCGGTTCAAAATGCAAAGCAAGGCTTTGAAGTGTGTCTGAGATGCTGAGTTTTGAGCGCTCTAACTGCGTATCGCCCATGTGTTTTTGTTGAAAGTCAAACAACTCATTGAACATCGCATTGATAGACATGCAGGACTGCGCAATTTTGGGCAACAAGGTTTCAAGCTTAGACGGGTCGTCATGCAACATGTCTGTGTAGATTTCCATGGCGTAAACGGGTTGGCGCAAGTCATGCGCCGCTGCAGAGTAAAACTGCTGAATGACTGCATTTGCACCTAGCAAAGCATCTTGCTCCACACTCAGTTTTTCTTGGCTTTTTTCTAATGAATCGATGAGCAGAAGCTTGACGTATTCTGATTCACATTTTTCTAGGAACATGTCATTGAACCGCTTACCAACGAGCCAAAGCAAAAAACCATTCAGGCACAGATAAAAAGTAAACCCCAAAAACAAATACAGGGCATGTTGACTGTCCGGGTACATGATGAGACGGAAAAGATTCGCTAATAGCGCCAGGCCCAAGGTGATGAACGTCACCCGATGCATGACACCTACGTGCGAACAGTTCAGTGTGACCATCAAATACAAAACGGCTGTAAGCACCGTGTGAACCAGCACTCTAGGTAAGTCAGCTAACCAATACTGCGCAAGAATGCTTGCGCCAGCCCAAACAATGGCGTTGATCTCGAAGACCACCTTGAACTGTTTGGAGACATCCCGCATCTGCTCAGACATTTCACGCGGGTTGTTAGCTGTCAATCGCTCATAGATGTTGATGAGATGGTACAACCATTGGTTCACACTGAGTGAGAGCACAACCCAGATCAACACAAGATAGGTGGGCACACCCACGCTTAGCACAACAAGCATGAGCAGACGCAAGAAAATTGACAGCCACAATGGTCTTGCAGACAAGAGCTGTTTGTTCGACTCAAGCGCAAAAAATTGCTCTTTGCAAGGCAGCGAAGATAACTTAACATCTTCAAAGCTGAAGAGTTTTGTGTTTTGAAAATTCGTAGTTTGCATATTTAAAAACAAAAACCGAATTCACTGTTACATAAAATTACGATAATTAAACAAAATAAGGATAACTATACACTGATATCGTGATCCAGCACAAGAGGCAGGGTTTTCAAGTTTTCAAACCTTGATTTGATGTAGGGTGGTGTATATATCTTCAGAGGCAGAGCGAAGCGAAACACACTGCCAGCCCCAATTTTTGAGTTGACTGAAATTTTCGAGCCTTCAGCATACTCTGACAGACGTCTGACAACACTAAGCCCGAGACCAAAGCCTTCGTCAGTGCTGGAAAAGTCACCGACTTTGTAAAACTCTTCGAACACATGGGCGTGATGCGATTCGTCAATGCCAATGCCAGTGTCCCATACTTCAAAAACTACCATTGATTTTCGCTTACGTACCGCAATAAGGATGCCGCCTTTTTCTGTGTATTTGATGGCGTTGGAGATGAAACACGTCAGAATGCGCTTCACCAAAAGTTGATCAGTTTGGAGGTATCCCGACACTGCATTGGTGCGGAATTCTAAATTTTTGCGATGTGCCAAAGGCTTAAATTGCGCCTCTAAATCATCAACCATTTCATCAATATCAACTGTTTGGTGCGTCACGCTGACATGACCTGCACTGATTTGCTCAAAATCAAACAAGGAATCAAAGAGCCGGTTAATGGCATCGCACGAATCGGTGATTTTGGGCAACAAAGCTGGCAATGTCGTAGGATCGTCACCCGCAAGCTCTGCATAAACGCGTAATGCATAAACGGGTTGCCTGATGTCGTGCGCAGAATTTGCATAAAAGCGCTGAATCACGTCATTGGCATTCATGGCTATTTGCTTTTCGTGCGCAAGCTGCTCCGTTTTTAAGTTCAGTGAACGAATCAAGCTGTTGTTACGAAACTGTAAAGACATATTTCGCTGAAACGCATTGAACAATCGGTTGTTAAAAATATGCAAAACAGCCCAAATAACAACCAAACTCAGCAAATGGATGTATTGAAGCTCAGGGCCTTCAAAACGCCATACATAAACAATGTACCAAACAGCGCCTAACACTTGCGTGCCCATCAGCAAGTTGATGAACTGTGTGGAAATTTCTCTTTGAGTATTGAGGTTGTGAACAGCCACCAGCCCAACAAACGTCAATATCGTTGCGCCTATATACTGATTTTCAATGGGTATGCTGCCAAAGAACAACCAACCCGATACCCCCCAGGTGAAGGCGTTCAAAGTCCATGCGAGCCGGTTATGTCTGACAAACTCTCGCTGCGCGCTAGCATCAGCAGTCAAAAAATGCTTGTTAAATTCTTTTTTGATTTGAATACGAAAGACTACTACTGCCAGCGACACAAATAGCCACGCTGCAATCAGCACAGCATTGATGTGTCCAAACAGCTGAACGGCCATCGCAATCATGGTTCCTGACGCAAACCAGGTCATGCGTGAGCGTGGCTTCATCAGCAGACGAAATGATTCGCTTTCGACCCATGCACTCTCAGAGAATTCGGCTTTTATGTCCTTGTCCATCATTTTTTAAAGTTCGTCTGCACTTGGGTCAATGTAAATATATCAATTTATCTAAATTGTATTAATTAACAAACTAATTAATACAATTTGAAACATTCTGCACTAAAAAATACCTGTTCCTGTAGTTATTTGGCAAACAACATCTATTTAATCTTCGGCGTTCAGATTCAGACTTGCCATGTTAGCCCGTTAAAATCGACATAGCAACTTGTCATTGGTTGATTTTTACTTTCTCTCACAGGCTCACATTTTGAACCCTCAAGCTAGCACTTTCATCAGCACCATCGAGGGCGGCAGCGCACTCAGCCCGTTTCGAATCAAGCAGCTTTTGCCCAAGCTTCAAGCCGTCAGCGACAAAATAAGTCATGTCAGCGCTAGATTCGTCCATTTGGCCGCGATGCAAAGCGCGCCAATTGATACCTTAAGTTCAAAGCTTGCATCTTTGCTGACCTATGGCGAGCCGGCTGAGCAGCTTATCGAAACTTCTAACAGGGTCCAAATTATCATCGCGCCGCGTTTGGGCACCGTATCGCCTTGGGCTTCCAAAGCCAGCGACATTGCACATAACTGCGGCCTAGCGGTTAAACGCATTGAGAGACTGACCGAATACACCATCACACTCAAAAAACCATTACTTGGAAGCGCTGAGCTCTCAGCCGAGCAATTACAAGCCGTAGCCGCGCTTTTGCATGACCGCATGACAGAGTCCGTGTTGTTCGACCGCAAAGATTCGCTCGGCTTGTTTGCTACCGTTTCCGCAGCGCCGATGGCACATGTAGATGTGCTGGGCGGTGGGCGAGCTGCCTTGGAAGCCGCGAATACCGAGTTCGGCCTGGCATTGGCGGACGATGAGATGGATTACCTCGTCAACGCCTTCACCGGCTTGAAGCGCAACCCCAGCGATGTCGAACTGATGATGTTCGCGCAGGCTAATTCTGAGCACTGCCGCCACAAAATTTTCAACGCCAACTTCATCATCGACGGTGTGGCGATGGACAAGAGCCTGTTTGGCATGATCCGCAACACCCACCAGCTACATCCGCAGCACATGGTGGTAGCGTATTCGGACAATTCATCCGTCATGGAAGGCAGCGTGGTTGAGCGCTTCAGTGCCAATTTTGGTGAGAATGTTATAAACACCAAGGTTATAAAAAGTAACGATAATTCACCTTCAAAAATCGACTTTAGCCAGCGTATTGATTGCCTAAGTAGCTATAAAAAGAATAGCAAATTACAGCATGTTCTGATGAAGGTAGAAACCCACAACCACCCAACAGCGATTTCCCCGTTTGCAGGTGCTGCGACGGGTGCGGGTGGCGAGATTCGGGATGAGGGCGCGACCGGGCGTGGCTCAAAACCCAAGGCGGGTTTGACCGGGTTTACGGTGTCAAAGATGAATTTTGACGACGAAGCTTCAACAAAATCAAACACTTATGGTAAACCTGAACACATCGCCAGCCCGCTGCAGATCATGATCGAAGGCCCGCTGGGCGGCGCGGCGTTCAGCAACGAGTTTGGTCGCCCAAACCTCTTAGGCTACTTCCGCGAGTATGAGCAATCTGTCACCAGTAGCGTCGACACCGTACAACGCGGCTACCACAAACCCATCATGATCGCGGGCGGTCTGGGCGTGATCGACAGCGATTTGACCCACAAAATCCTTTTCCCCGCCGGCAGCTTGCTGATCCAGCTAGGCGGCCCCGGCATGCGTATCGGCATGGGCGGCAGCGCTGCTAGTTCGATGGCAACGGGTTCTAACGCGGCATCGCTGGACTTTGACTCCGTGCAGCGCGGCAACCCCGAAATCGAGCGTCGTGCCCAAGAGGTGATCAACCAATGCTGGCAGGCAGGTGAGAACAATCCCATTCTGGCCATTCACGACGTGGGCGCAGGCGGTTTGTCCAATGCTTTCCCTGAACTGGTGAACGACGCTGGCCGTGGCGCACGCTTCGATCTGCGCGCCGTGCCTTTGGAAGAATCTGGCCTCGCACCCAAAGAAATCTGGTGCAACGAGAGCCAGGAGCGCTACGTCATGGCGATTGCGCCCGAGTCTTTGGAGGCATTCAAAGCGATTTGTGAGCGTGAGCGGTGTCCGTTTTCGGTGGTTGGTGTGACCACTGACGAAAAGCAATTGGTTCTAGCCGACAAAGACGCAGAGTCGCCAGTGGACATGCCGATGAATGTCCTCTTGGGCAAACCACCCAAAATGACCCGAGACGTCAAAACCGTCAAACGCCAAATTCCCGCCCTGAATTTGACAGGCGTGGACTTGCAAAAAGCCGTGATCGACGTGCTTGCGCATCCGACCGTCGCCAGCAAACGCTTCCTCATCACCATTGGCGACCGCACCGTGGGCGGCTTCACCCACCGCGACCCCATGGTCGGCCCGTGGCAAGTGCCCGTGGCGGATTGCGCTGTGACGATGGCCGATTACCAAGGCTTCGCCGGTGAAGCCATGAGCATGGGCGAGCGCACGCCGCTGGCTGCGCTGGATGCACCCGCTTCGGGCCGCATGGCGGTGGCTGAAGCCATCACCAACTTGCTGGCTGCGCCATTCGAGCTGTCCCGCGTCAAGCTGTCCGCCAACTGGATGGCGGCTTGCGGCGAAGCGGGTGAAGACGCCGCGCTGTATGAAACCGTCAAAGCCGTAGGCATGGAATTGTGCCCAGCGCTGGGGATTTCGATTCCGGTCGGCAAGGATTCTTTATCCATGAGAACCACATGGAAAGACGATAACGAGGCCAAGAAGGTGACTTCACCGGTCAGCCTGATTGTCACAGCCTTTGCAACACTGGCAGACGTGCGTGGTACGCTCACGCCACAACTGGACGCGACCGAAGCCGATACCACCCTGATCCTGATCGACCTCGGCAAAGGCCAAAACCGCATGGCGGGCAGTATTTTGGCGCAGACGATTGACCAGTTTGGCGACCGCGTGCCAGACTTGGACGACGCCAAAGACTTGATTAATTTGGTCAATGCCATCAACATCTTGCGCACTAACCGCCAGATTTTGGCCTACCATGACAAAAGCGATGGCGGTCTGCTGGCCTGTGTGGCCGAGATGGCGTTTGCGGGGCATGTGGGCGTGTCCGTCAATGTAGACATGCTGGTGACCGAGGGAGACGGTATTACAGACAGCCGCATGGAAACTGGCGATAGCAAAAACTGGGCAAACCAAGTTTCTGCGCGTCGGGACGAATTGACTTTGAAAGCTTTGTTCAACGAAGAACTGGGAGCGGTCATCCAAGTCCGTACTTCTGAGCGCAACGCCATCATGGAAACCTTGCGTTCGCACGGTTTGAGCAAATTCAGCCATTTCATCGGCAAAACGCGACCTGAATCGTCTGCGATTGATGCTGGCAAAGGCCAGTTACAAGTCTGGCGCGACGCCAAAGCCGTGTTCAGCGCGCCGCTGCATGATTTGCACCAAGTTTGGGACAGCGTGAGCTGGAAAATCACCAAACTGCGTGACAACCCAGATTGTGCAGACAGCGAGCATGCGGCAGCGGGCTTGCCGGCTGATCCGGGTCTGCATGTCAAATTAGGTTCAAATTTTGTAACTATTACAAATCTTGTCATTCCCGCGCAGGCGGGAATCCATGCGACTTCGTTTCAAAGTACGAGTGGAATTGCAGGCGTGGCTGTGGATTCCCGCCTGCGCGGGAATGACTCACTTCAGTTAAATCTGACCCGCCCTAAAGTCGCCATCCTGCGCGAGCAGGGCGTCAACTCGCATGTCGAGATGGCCTATTGCTTCACCGAAGCGGGTTTTGACGCGTTTGACGTGCACATGACCGACCTGCAAACGGGCAGGGCGAACCTGAAAGACTTCGTCGGCATCGTCGCCTGTGGTGGCTTCAGCTACGGCGACACGCTGGGTGCGGGCATAGGCTGGGCACGGTCCATCACATTCAACCCCTTGCTGTCCGCCCAGTTTCAAGCCTTCTTTGCACGACCCGACACCTTCGGCTTGGGCGTTTGCAACGGTTGCCAAATGTTTGCCGAATTGGCGCAGATCATCCCCGGCGCAGAGCATTGGCCGCGTTTCACCACGAACCAGAGCGAGCGCTTTGAGGCGCGTTTGAGCATGGTGGAGATTTTGGAATCGCCGAGCTTGTTCCTCGCTGGCATGGCGGGCACTCGTTTGCCGATTGCCGTGGCGCACGGTGAAGGTTTCGCCAATTTCGACCCCGCCAAGGCAGGTCGTGGCAACCCGCAAGCCGTCATCCAAGCCATGCGCTTCACCGACAATTTCGGTGCAGCAACAGAGGTTTACCCCTTCAATCCGAACGGCAGCCCCGGTGGTTTAACAGCAGTCACCACCCAAGACGGCCGCTTCACCGCCATGATGCCGCACCCAGAGCGCGTTTTTCGCAACATCCAGATGAGCTGGACGTCGCTTGACCCTAGCGCGCAAAGTCCGTGGTTACAAATTTGGCATAACGCACGGAAGTGGGTGGGTTAAGTATTTTTGATTAACTACCGTTTTTATTTGTAATACTTTCGGATTCATGAAATAATTAAATCTGCGCTTAATTGTTTCAAGGGGTTAGAAAATGAATGAAAACATAACGATCTTTTATGACGTTAATTATTTAGCGCTTTCTTTCATCATTTCTGTACTTGGAAGTTATGTTGGCTTGCTAGCTTATCGAAACATCTTTAGCAAAAGCGGCAAAGTTCAGTACGTTCATGTTTTGTCCGCTGCCGTAGGAATTGGTGGTGTGGGTGTTTGGTCTATGCATTTCATTGGTATGCTGGCCTTGAAATTAGACTTAGCCTATGGTTATGCCATGTTGGAAACGCTTATTTCATTGGTCGCAATCATTGTTGTAGCAGCCGCAGCTTTGGTGCACGTTGCAAAAGCACCTAACGAAACGCCACGGCTTCTCCAGGCTGGGGTTGGCTTGGGTTTAGGTGTCTGCGTGATGCATTATTTGGGTATGTTCGGCATGCGCTTTGGTGGTATTTTTGTATGGAACGGGGGCTTGGTTGCCGCATCAGTTCTTATCGCCATTGTGGCTGCCACAGCCGCGTTGTGGCTCGCGTCACGTACCAATGGTTTTGCAATGCGCATCGTTGCGGCTTTGGTGATGGGGAGCGCAGTTTGCGCTATGCATTACACCGGTATGGCGGCCGCATCGATTATTTGCACCACACCCACTCGTACAGTGATGCCAACAGGTTGGGATGTGGTCGCCTCGTTTGAGTTACCGCAGTTGGTAATTTTGCTTTCCTTGGGTTTGATAGTGATTATTTTTTGTGATCAACTGTATTACAGTCTCTATCGCAAAACTAAGCGTCCTTTAAGTTCTTAACAAGCATCTTATGTGCCGGTGTAACGCCATCTGGCGTTGTATGGGTAGAGCTCGATTCAGCATTTTTTGCCGAAATCAAACGTTCTAGCGTCTCGATGTGAGGCAAAACTGTGCCAAAGAAAAGCGTGTCTTCACCCTTAGCTATCAAAATTGTCGGAAAGTTTTCCACCTCAATCGGATCAATCAAATCCGCTTGGTCTTCAACATCTACCCACAAAAACCGCACGTTTGGGAGTTTCCGTTGCAGGGAGTCAAACAACGGTTTGTACTCGCGGCACGCACCGCACCAGTCGGCGCACAAGCAGGCGACGAGTAATTCGGTCGATTTTAGACTGGTCATACAATAAATTCACTATATTTTTTATAGCTGCTCAGGCAGTAAATACGCCGGTTGGAGGCATAAAACGATATAAAATGGCATAAATTTGGATAGATTTCTCTTAAATAGACGAGATTATTCAAATAATTGAAGCGGAAACTGTTTCACTACAAATTCTGCCCCCAAAAGCGACAAATGCCCTTGATCGTAACCCACCAAAGCATCAGGCGTATCGCCCAGTTTGACCAGAC
>Ga0114940_10000845_pt1 | contig 12463 bp, 10 predicted proteins | sample ColdCreekSource_FD_87195 | JGI IMG/M metagenome (GOLD analysis project Ga0114940, IMG submission 87195) | Groundwater microbial communities from Cold Creek, Nevada to study Microbial Dark Matter (Phase II) - Cold Creek Source | ecosystem: Environmental > Aquatic > Deep subsurface > Groundwater ... | reverse complement strand
CGCCTTCCCTGAGCGCGCGATGGGCGATCGCCAGCTCGTCGTCGATCGACTGTACAGCGCAGTTGTCCGTCACCCTACCCATCCCATGTTCGCTCGTAACCAAAGATACCAGCGAAAGTCCAGGCGAGCCGAGAAAGTCGGAGTATTTTGGCCTCGGCACCTGCTCCCGGAAAAAAGCCTCCCGGAGTTGGTAATGTCGCGCGAGCGGCGCGTAACTAGTGGGTCGAGGGTAGTCATGACCAAGGAACCGTCCGGATCGAACGCGACTCGCTGGACGTTGATCGTGCGGGCTCAAGGGACAGGCGCCGAGACGCGCGCGGCGCTCGGCGAGCTGATCGGCCACTACGAAAAGCTGGTGGTCTGGCTGATCCGTCAACACGGCCACCCGCCGGACCTGAGCCCTGAGGAGCTGAAGCAAGACTTCCTGGAGGGCGTGCTGAGGCGCAACGATATCGCCAAGCTGAACCGAGAGCGCGGCTCGTTCCGCGGTTGGCTCAACCTAGCCGTGAAGCGCTTCTTGCTCAACGAATGGGACAAATGGCGTGCGGCGAGGGCTGGGCGCAAAGACTCGACGCCGTTGGCGGTCGAAGCCACCGAAACCGTCGAAGCCGCAGTTGCGGAGGAAGACGCCTTTACCCGCGAATTCGCGAAGATCGTACTTTCGCGCACGTTGGAACGGCTACGCAGCGAGACTCGCAATGAACAGCGCTTTGACGCTTTGGTGCGGTTTCTCCCTGGACCGCAGATGGATTTGACCGCGCTGGCACCGGTGGCGCGCGAGCTTTCGATGACCCAGACCGCGTTGGCCAAGCAGGTCTGCTTGATGCGCGATCGCTTCCGCCAACTTCTGCGCGATTCTATCGGCGACCTGCTGGACATTGATACCGCTGCCGCAGCTCCCGCCATCGACGAAGAGCTGCGCGACCTGCGCCGACATTTCTGGTCATGATGCAGTGCGGAGCCTGCCAGGCCAATCTCATTACGACCGCCTGGGGCGAGCTATGTGCCGCGTGCGCGCTGCACGGCAGCATCAGCAACGAGCGTGAGCTCGTCGGAGATTACGAGCGCTTTCACCTGCTGGGCGAAGGTTCCATGGGCGCCGTATACCTCGCCAAGCACGTGGCCTCGGATGACGTGGTCGCGCTGAAGCTGGCCAAGCCCGAGCTGCTCGAGCGCGCGGGTGGCCTCGCGCTATTTCGCCAACAGGCCAAGACAGAGAGCGCCCTCCAGCATCCCCACATTCTGCACGTGCAGGGCGTAGGCACGCACGAGGGCCGGCCGTTCATGGTGATGCCGCTGATGGAGGGCGGCACGCTGGCCGAAGCCGAGAATGTGGCGCGCTTCGCGCAGCCTCTGGCGCGGCTCGAGCTGCTGCTCACGCTCGCACGCGCCGTGCAGTTTGCTCATGCGCGCGGCGTGTTGCACTGCGACTTGAAGCCCGAAAATATCTTGTTCGATTCCGAGCAGCAGCCTCGCGTCAGTGATTTTGGCATGGCGCGCCAGCTCGGCGAGGCCGGGGTCGCCTCTGCCGACGGCGTTCAGGGTGGAACGCGCGGCTGGATGTCACCGGAGCAGGTGCGGGGCGAAGCGCTCACCACGGCATCTGACGTCTTCGCGCTGGGGGTGCTGCTGCATTGGCTCAGCACGCGCGAGCTCCCGTTCGGTGACGGAAACGACTTCGAGTCGCGCGTACTGAATGACGCCAGGCCTGCGCTGCGCTCGTGGACACCCGAGCTAGCGTGGGGCCTGCAGGCCATCGCCCAGCGAGCGATGCACCAGCACGCCGAAGCGCGCTACGGCTCGGCGGCAGCGCTGGGCGATGACCTGGAAAGGCTCAAGACCGAGCGCCCGCTCCGCGGAGCGCCGACACCGGTTTGGGGGCGAGCCTGGCATTGGGCACAAAGGCATACGGGCGCGCGCAACGCCCTGTTCCTACTGCTGCCCGCGTTCGCGATCCTCACGCTGTACATGGCGGCCACGCAGCGCGCGGAGCTTAGGCACGCAGTGCTCGACATGAACGCCTACGCTGCGAGTGGTCAGGCGGCGGCCGTGCTGTACCAGTTGAAGGAGTACGCCGACGCCATCGAGCGAGCTGCGGCTGACCCAGCCGTGCAGGCGCTGACGCACGGACCACGCCGTGCACCGACCGCCCCTGCGCACGATGGGGTAAGCAAGCCGTGCCAGCTCCAGACCGCGCTCGAAGATCCAGCCGCCATCGCCCCCTATGCGGCTAAGTTCTCGACGCTGTTCGTGCTGGACGCCTACGGTTGCTCGCGCGCGCGCATCTCCGAAGAAATAGCCACCCAGGACTACGTTCGCACCACCTACAACTGGCACGGCTATTTCTCCGGCGCGCTGGCTGACGCGGAACGACCGACGCGGTCGACCCACGTGCGCGCTGCGTACCGCTCGTCCATTTCGCAGCTGATCAAATTCGCCATTTCAACGCCGCTCTTCGAAGACGGCAAGTGGGTCGGGGTGATCACGGGCAGCAAAATTGCGGCTTCGACCTTGGACCTGCCCCGCACCAAGCGCAGCGACACGAGCGACCAAATGACCGTGCTGCTCGGGCCATTCGAGGGCGAACGTTCGGGGCAGCAGCTCAAGCCGACGCCTCGCGGTGAGTTCACGTTCCTGGCGCACCCGCGCCTGACTCGAGGACAGAAAGTCGTGCTGGAGACCGCGTTGTCGTCGCAGCTGACGCGCGCGTTTCGCTCGCCAGCCGAGGCGCCCCAGTTCGAACTCGTCACCGCGCTGCCATTGCAACGTGCCGACTACAGTGATGCGTTGCTGGGTGGCCGCTGGTTGGCCGCGTTCGCCCCCGTAGGCGCAACTGGCTACGTCGTGCTGGTCCAGACGCGCGACGCCGTGGCCGTCCGCCCGAGCAACGGGCTGAGCCGCATTGCAGTAGCACTGGCGGGCGCCTCAGCAGCTCTGCTGCTCGTCTACGGCTATTTTTGGCTGTGGCGACGAAATCGCGAGCGCCCCGTCTCACCCTCGGAGCAGGAGGATGTCATTCCACCCAGCGAAGGCTAGGTCTAAACTCCTCTGGGGCTTATCGGAACACGAAAGCGTCATGGACGAGCAAGAGCTGAGCGGTGGCAATATGGGCGGCGCGGTGCGGGTGGGTTCCACGGTGCGAAAGCTCAGTAAACCGCAGTCCGCTACCATTCAGCGCCTGCTCACGCACGTGCGCGCCCAGGGCGTGACGTGGGTACCGGAGCCGCTGGGTACTGACGAGCAGGGTCGAGACGTGTGGTCATTCATCGCTGGCGAGGTAGTCCACGATCATCCCGACTGGCTGTGGTCCACCGAGATCCTCACCACCGTGGCCAAGCGGCTCCGCCAGTGGCACGACGCGACTGCTAGCTTCGAGCGCCACCCGGACGATGTTTGGTGGTGGCCAGGTAAACTGCCCGTCGACGTGATCTGCCACGTGGACTTCGCTCCCTACAACCACGTCTTCAAGAGCGGCCAACTCGTCGGCGCCATCGACTTCGACATTTGCTACCCCGGCCCACGGCTGTGGGACCTGGCGTACACCGCTTACCGTTACGTGCCACTCACGCCACACGCGGACGAAGCCGTCGTCGATGGCGCGACGTGGGGCCGCAGCCCCTTCCTACTGCCGCAGATCGAGGAACGGATCCACGCCTTTCTCGACGCCTACGCTGGTGACAACGCGCGCTTGTGCTACCCAGCCTCGGCCCTCTTGGGCTACTTGCCACCTCGCCTCATCGCAATGGCCGACTGGTGCGACAGGCAGGACAATGAAGCCATGCGCCGCAACGGCGTGACGTACCGCGTGCACGCGGCGTGGCTCGCCGGTGGCGGGCGCGGCACCGCCGACGTGGTGGACGTTCGCAACGCCTAGGCTCGTTTCTTAGGGCTCAATCGCGGCGCGCGTACTCCGCCTACCCGGAGAGCATCAAGGGCTTGTTCTCGATGCTGTGCGGGTCGCACCCCGTGCCGTACCTGAACGTCACCGAGTAGCAGCGCTGTCTGGAGCACTGCAAGCCCCACGAGCCAGCCGTCGCGGGGCGAGTAGCGGAAAATCGATCGGCGGCTGGTGCCAGCCGTTCTACTCGCGCCGCTGATCGCCCCGCCGACCTGCGCCGCCGCGCTCATTTGCTCGACCGCTGTCGACGCGCCAGAGCCAAACCGATGAGACCGACCGCCCCTCCCAGACCAAGAACCGAGGCCGCCCCCGCAGCCGCGGCGACGCTGCAACCGGCCGCCTTGCTATCAGCCGGCCCATCCTTTGCCGACGGATCGGGATCGAGGTTGCCGCTTCCCGAGCCAGCTCGGCCGCCCGCCGCCGTTCCGCCCTTGCCCGAGCCGCTTGTCGTCGAGCCAGCTGAGCCGCTTGCTGGCGCCTTCCCGCCGGCGCCAGCGCCCAAATCACCCGAAGTCTCAGGCTTGCCGCCCATGCCCGCGCCGCCCGTGCTCGAGCCCGTGCCGGCTGAGCTGGAGGCGCCGCCCGAACCACCCTCGCCTCCGGCTCCGCCTTGGTTGGCGGCAAGAAACTGCGCGATCGCTTGGCACGGCGAGAACCCTGCGCTCACGCCGATTTGAATCGGATAGATGTCGGGGTTGGCGACTGCGCTACTGGGTTGGTGCAGCGTGCCCGTGGGCAATGAGTCCACGCCGAAACCGACACATTGGTCCTCGGGCTTGGCGATGTTCGCTTCGAGATCGCTCCACTCCAGGCGACACGACACGCCATCGAAGAGCATCAGCGCACCGCGCACTTGCACATGCGTTGGGCTCGTCGCGTTCGGCGCGTAGACGATCTCCTGAACCTTGACCCACACGCTGGCAGGCGCGCTCGCCAAAGCGCTTGCCGGAACCAATCCGAGACCGAGCAGTGCCACCGCCGCGGGCGCTTTCCTCTGTTGCATTCCAATCCTCCTGAGAAGACCGCCCCTTCAGCAACCGCTATGCCACGGCAGGGAATGCGCCATTTTTGGCCAGTTCCTGCGCCGCGCCGAGCACCAGTTACCGCTCCGTTACCGTCCCTGTTGCCAGCAAACTTGGCGGAGGACCTAAAGCGCCCTGCCTGCGCGTAACGCAACGAGCGCGGCCTGCCCGTTTCCCCGGTTGCTCCGCGTTATTGTTGTGTTACAAATAATTCGTGCTCAAGTTCGAGTGGGATCGCAAGAAGGCTGCCGCCAACGCGCGAAGACACGGCGTGAGCTTCGAAGAGGCGGAAACGTGCTTCGACGACCCGATGGCCTGCTACCTCCGCAACGAAGCGCCGTCCTACGAGGACCGCCTAATACTGATCGCGCTTTCGGCCAAGCGCCGGCTGCTGTTCGTCGTCCACGCCGAGGTCGGGCGGGAAGCAATCCGCATCATCAGCGCCCGCAAAGCCAGCCCTGCGCAGAGGAGAATCTACGATGAAGAACTGGACTGAAGAACGCATCGATCGCAGGTCGTGGAAGCGACTGCCGGGCAATCCTTTCGCGGACTATGATCCTGCGGATGCCATAGCGCTCTGGTCGCTCTGGGAGATGCCGTCCTTCTCTGTCGGCAAGCTCGTGCGCCGCGGGCCTGGTCGTCCTCGCACTAAGCCGACCGCCGTGCGGAGCATTCGGCTCCCCGTCGAGACCTGGCAACGCCTAGAAAAGGAAGCGTCTGTCAAAAAAACCAGCATCAACTCATTGATCGCCAAACGCGTGGGTTGATTGGAAGGGGTAGGTCAATCAACCTCCACGCATCCACGCTTTTCGCTGCCAGCCCGCTCACGACCCAACTAGCTCGCCCTCATTCCGCCGATGCCGCTCATTTTCCCGGCGCGATGTCCTTCAGATTCGCGCATGCGGCGTTGCTGCCGCCCTCACACGCCCGCTTGAAGAGATCGATGGCCTTGCCGCGATCAGGCGGAACGACGACGCCCTCGATGTAGAGCACCCCGAGATTGGTGCAGCTGGGTGCGTCGCCAACACACGCCTTTTGAAAGAGTTCGACAGCTTTCGGCGGATCTCGAGGCACGCCGAGACCGTTCAGGTAAGCAAGTCCCAAATTGTGGCAGCTCAAGTAGTCACCACCGCTGCAGCCGCTTGCAAACAGCTCGGCGGCGCGAGGGAGGTCTTGTTGTACGCCGTCCTCCTGGCTGAAAAGCACGCCGAGGTTGTGACAGGCGCTCGCGACGGCCTGAGCTTCTCGAGGCTCAGCCGACTGGGCGCCGCAGACCTTCTCGAGCAGCGGAAGCGCCTGTTTCACATCTCGTTGCGTGCCCTTGCCCATCATCCAGAAGGTCGCGAGATTCTGGCAACCGGATAGAGCACCCGCGTCACACGCTTTACGGGCGAGCTCGAAGGCTCTCGCGTTGTCCTGCTTCACCCCTTGCCCGGTCTGGTACAGGACACCGAGGTCATAACATCCGAAGCGTGGATCGTGCTCGCACGCGCGTTGCATGAATCTCGCCGCCGTCTTCGCGTCCGCCGGGGTTCCCTCACCCCTCAAATGCAGAGCCCCAACCTGGACGCAAGCCTCCGCGTCGTTCAGGTCACAGCCACGTCCGAAGAGCTCCACGACCTTCGCGCGATCCTGGCTGAGCTGCCCATGCTGGTACATGAGAGCAAGGTTCACTCAGGCTGCGGCGAAGCCCCCGTCGCAAGACTTGGCGTAGGCGCTCGCGGCGCGCTGATAGTCCGGAGCCTGCCCCATGTTGAGGAAGCTCCTGCGGCGATTGCGAGGTGCATACCCGAACCGTCCCAAACCCCGACGAGCTCCGGAGGCGGCGCCAGGGAATTGCTTAAGGCCAGGCCCAAAATCACAAAGCCGGACAGCATTCCCAGGGACCACCGCACCACCTGCCTCATCGCGCAGAAACCCTACTACCAACCCATCGGCTGGTGGCTCTTGTGCTCGAACCGCCCCGCGTCGCTTCCACCCACCCATCAAAAACCCATCCACCGATGGGCTTTCAGCTCTGGCGCACCCGGCTTGATTCGAACAAGCGACCCTCGGATTCGTAGTCCGATGCTCTATCCAGCTGAGCTACGGGTGCGTAAGGGACGCGGTCAATAGCACGGCGTTGTGAGATGCGAGAGGAAAACGCTCACGATCTTCGCGCGTCGGTGGAGCGCACGGCCGAGCCGTTGAGCGACTGGCCGGCTGGCTCGGCTTGGGCGCGAGCGGTGGCGCAGGAGGCGTGCTGCGTGACTGGAATTGGCTCTGAAATCTTTTCAGAGTGAGGGGGAAGCCGTGACACGCGAGCCAGGGCTCGGCGCGACGAATGTAGGCGGCCAGCGCTTTCGCGCTCTTAAACGTCTGTAATCACTCATCTTCTATACGGACGTGGATTTGGCACGGAGGCTGCTTAAGGGCTGGCGACCTTCGGGTTGCACCCCATCGGTCACTTTGCTTCCGCCTTCGGGCGCTTCCTTGCTTCCGCTTCTTGTTCTTGATCCTTCCTTAGAAGCTTCTTACTTACTTTTTTAGACTGAGTGCCCAGGGCCCGACGAGTTTACCTCGTTGGGTCTTTGCACTTTGTGGGGTCAGACAAGCGCGACCGCCAGCTGCTTGGCTCAACGCTGCGCTGGCGCGATCGATTCCCCGCTCTTGGCGGGTGCGGAAGGGCGGGCGTCGACGCGAACGCCGAAGAGGTGGTCGCTCGGGGCCATGTCGTGACAGCGCACACATCGGGCCGAATCGCCCGGCAAAAGTGCTCCGTCGGCGCCCACTTCGAGCCCCTGCCAGGTGCCGCCGCGCTTCTCGAGCACGTAGCCGCCCAAGAAAGCCCCGGCCCGGGTTTCGTGCCACGCGGCGACGCGCGCGCCGTCGGGCATCCCGCTGCCGACCGAAAGCTCACGGTAGGCGGCGAGGCCATTGGGCTCGACCCGAACTTGAACGAGCGTGCCGTCGCGGCGGTGACCGAGCGCGACGGCTGGGGGCGACGCTGCGGGCCAGGCGCGCGCGGCCGCAAAGTCAGGCCAAACCGAGCGCGCGGCCACGACGCGGGCTGACGACGCAGGCTCGGGCACGGCGTCGGACATGCCGATAGGGGTGCCCTGAGCCGCCACGGCACAGCCGCTGACCACGATGGCACCAACGGCGGCGATCACAGCGCGAATCGGGGCGAAAGCTGCGCGCACGGAGCCCACATGGTACCACGAAGGAGTTCCGCGCTGCTGCTCTGCGCCGGTCACGATGAAGGTCCCCTTCACATCGATCCCCTGGTTCCGGCCTTGGCTCGGGCTTTGGCTTTCGCTCAGCGCGTGCTCGGGCGCAACCGGAGCTACGGCCGGGACGCCAGCAGCCACACCGCCAGCCGCGCCATTTGCAACCAGCGAACCAGTAGCGCCAGCCGCTACTCCAGCAACGGCAACAGCTGACGGCAAAGCCAGCCCGGGTTGGCTCGGCGTCGAGCTCGCCAAGCGCGAAGTAGGTGAGCCCGGTGTGCTCGTGCGCAGCGTGATGCGCGGCTCGCCGGCAGAGCACGCAGGCGTCACCGATGGCGATGTCATCCTCAGCATCGAGGGCATCAACGTCGGGCGCCCCACGGAATTGCGCGAGCAGGTCGTGCGCGCTCAGGCCGGCTCGCGCGTGAGCCTGGGCGTGCTGCGCGGCAGCGAAACGCGCCTGTTCGCCGTCTTGCTCGAGGCCGCACCGAACGACGACGAGCTGATGCGCAAGAACTACGTCGGTTCGCGCGCGCCGGATTTCGGCTCGCTCAGCACCGTGCAGGGCAGCCTCACGCCAACCTTGCCGGCCTTGAAGGGGCGTGTCGTGGTGCTGGAGTTTTGGGCGAGCTGGTGTGGCGTCTGCCACGTCATGGCGCCGACGCTCAACGGCTGGCACGACCGCTACTCGGCACAAGGCGTGACCGTGCTGGGCGTCACCAATGACCCTGTCGACGTCGCTAGCCGCACCGCCGGCGAGCTGGGCATGGGCTACCCCTTGGCCAGCGACGGCAGCGGACAGATGCTGCGCGCCTACCGCGCCTACGCGCTGCCCACGCTGTTCGTCATCGACAAGCAAGGCAACGTGCGCGACGTCTTGATCGGCTACAGCACGCCGCGCCTGCGCGAGATCGAAGCGCTGGTGCGAAAGCTGATCGCGGAAGGCTGAGCTCCGGCGCTATCGCAGCGAACGAGCTGCAATAGCCGTTTGCGAAGCAAACGGGGGTCTGGGGCGCAGCCCCAGCGAGAAAGTCCCGAGTGCACCGCTTGCCCGCGCAGCGGAACAATCGCGCAGCGATTGTTGATGGCACATCACAAGCGGTGCACTAGCCTTCGGGCATATGGATGACTCTGACGTCCGGGCGCTGCGCGAGCGGGCTCAAGCTGGCGGCGCCCCGAAGTACCATCAGAAGAACGCCGAGCAAGGCAAGCTGTTCGCGCGTGAACGCATCGCACGCCTGACCGACGCCGACAGCTTCATCGAAGACGCTACGCTGGCCAACACGCTGGCTGACGAGCTGCCCGCCGACGGTGTCATCACCGGCGTTGGCCGAGTAGCAGGGCGCAACGTGGCCATCATGGCCAACGACTCGACCGTCAAGGCGGGCTCTTGGGGTGCCCGCACCGTCGAGAAGATCTTGCGCGTGCAAGAGACAGCGCAGCGGCTCGGCTGTCCGCTGCTCTATTTGGTCGACTCAGCGGGCGCGCGCATCACCGATCAGGTCGAGATGTTTCCAGGGCGGCGCGGCGCCGGTCGTATCTTCAAGAATCAGGTCGCGCTCAGTGGCCGCGTGCCGCAGGTCTGCTTGCTGTTCGGGCCTTCGGCGGCCGGCGGCGCCTACATCCCCGCGTTTTGCGACGTGGTGGTGATGGTCGACGGCAACGCCAGCATGTACCTGGGCTCACCGCGCATGGCCGAAATGGTGATCGGCGAGAAGGTATCGCTCGAAGAGCTGGGCGGCGCCAAAATGCACACCGAAGTCTCGGGCTGTGGCGACCTCTTGGTAAAAACGGAAGACGAAGCTATCGCGTTCGCCAAGCGCTACCTGTCGTACTTGCCGCAAAGCTTCGAAGCAAAGCCGCCCAGCGCGGAGCCCAAGCCCAGCGCGGCCGACGCGCGCTCCATCGCCGACGTGGTGATTCCTGACGAGAACAAAGCCTTCGACATGAAGCAGGTCATCACGGCCGTCGTGGATGACCAGAGCTTTTTGGAGCTGAAGCCGCGCTTCGCGCGCGAGCTGATTACTGGTTTTGCGCGCATCGAAGGGCGCGTGGTGGGTATCATCGCCAATCAGCCTAAGCACTTGGGCGGCGTCTTGTTCGTCGACAGCGCGGACAAAGCGGCGCGCTTTATTTGGTTGTGCGACGCCTTCAACGTGCCGCTCCTGTACCTGGCTGACGTGCCCGGCTTCATGATCGGCACCAAGGTCGAGCGGCAGGGCATCATCCGCGCCGGCGCCAAGATGATCGCAGCCGTCAGCGAAGCAACGGTGCCCAAGATTTCGGTCATCGTGCGCAAGGCGTACGGCGCTGGCCTGTACGCGATGTGCGGTCCCGCTTTCGAGCCTGACGCCTGCTTGGCCTTGCCCACGGCATCTATCGCCGTGATGGGCGCACCAGCGGCCGTCAACGCCGTCTACTACAACAAGATCCAAGAAGTGCCGGCGGGCCCCGAGCGCGATGCCTTCGTCGAAACGCTACGTAACGAGTACCGCGAAGACGTCAACCTGACCAAGCTCGCCAGTGAGCTGGTCGTCGATCAGATCGTGCCCTTCGACGGCTTGCGCGGCGAACTCTCGCGGCGCTTCGCCCTGTATGCCGACAAGACTGAAGTCCGCCCGCCCAAGAAGCACATCGTTCCGCCGATGTGAGCGCATGCCAGCGCGCCTTCTGCCCGCTCTTCGCCGCTGTTCGGCGCCCCTTGCTGTGGCCTGCTGTTTGGCTGTGGCGGCGACGTCGGCTCCAGCCACGGCGCAGCTGGAGCTAGGCAGCGCGCTACGAAGCTTGAAGCGTCACGGCACGCGCGAATTGCCGCGCGCGCTGCTAGCTCCGAACACCCAGCGCGTGGCCGTGTTGGCCGAGTACCCGGCAGACTCGGGCGTACATGAGCTGCTGATCGGTGGGCGCTACCGGCCGCTTTGGCTCGCGCCCGACGCCGTCGAGGCCTTCAGCAACGACAATCCGGCGGTGAAGCTGCATTGGGCTCCGCCGCGCCACGTGCTGATGGACGAAGCACAGAAATGGGTCGGCGCTAGCGCGTTCCGCAACGACACCGGTCTCACCGGCGCAGGCGTCGTGATCGGCATCGTCGATACGGGCCTCGATGTCAGCCACGCCGATCTGCAGACGGCGGACGGCAAATCGCGCGTGCGCTACCTGATCGATTTCTCGCGTGACCCACGCGAGCTGCAGCCCGAGCTAGAAGCCGAATACGGCTGCACCGACGACGCCGGCTGCGCCATCTTCAGCAACGAAGACCTGGACGAGGTGCTGCACAACAGCACAATCGGCGACGAGCCGACCGACACCTTTGGCCACGGCACGCACGTCGCCTCCTTGGCTGCTGGTAACGGCTTGAGCGCCACCAAGCCCCGCTACATCGGCGTCGCGCCCGAAGCGACGCTGTTCGGTGCTCGCGTCAGCCGCGCGGGCGACGGCGCCATCCAAGACGCCGACATCATTCAGGCCACACGCTTCATCTTCGAGCAGGCCGAGCTGCTCGGTATGCCAGCCGTCGTTAACCTCAGCCTGGGCAGCGATTTCGGCACGCACGACGGCTCTTCGGCGCTAGAGCAAGGTTTGGCCAGCTTCGTCGGCCCCGAGCATCCAGGGCGCGCCATCGTGGTGGCCGCCGGCAACAGCGGCGCGCTCTACACCGGGATTGGCCAAGGCCAGCCCGAGCCCTACGGCATCCACACCGAGGTGCACGTTCCCCGCGACAGCCCCGTCGACATCCCGCTGATGACCCCAACAGAAGCGTTGGGCGCGAAGGTCGGCGGCACTGCCTACGTGTGGTTGGGCTTCCGCGCTGGCGACGAAATTTCAATCGCCGTGGCGCGCGACGGGCAAGACTGGATCCCGGAGATCGAGCCCGGTAGGTCGACCACCTTTTCGGGCGGCAACTACGACGGCACGGTGTTCAACGGGCCAAGCGACGACCAGAGCAGCATCAAGGTCGGCCCGCACAACGCCGTGCTGGTGATCGACGGTGATTTCAGGCCGGGCACGGTGTTCACGCTGCGCCTCTCTGGCCATGGCACGGTGAACTTGTGGGTGCAGTCATCGGGCGGCGCTTCGCCTGACAGCAGCGTGGGCGTGCTGCTGCCGCGCGGCGAAAAGCAGGGCACCATCAACGTGCCCGCCTCGCATCCGGACTTGATCGCCGTGGGCGCGACCGTGAATCGAAATCATTGGCGCGACAGCAAAGGCAAGCCATTCCTGGTCGGTGAGTCCGACGGAGGGAACGAGCTTTTGGAGCTGGACGGCACCGCGCTGTTCAGCGCCGCTGGCCCCAACGCGCTGGGCGTGATGAAGCCGGACATCGTGGCCCCGGG
>Ga0114940_10000844_pt1 | contig 12474 bp, 10 predicted proteins | sample ColdCreekSource_FD_87195 | JGI IMG/M metagenome (GOLD analysis project Ga0114940, IMG submission 87195) | Groundwater microbial communities from Cold Creek, Nevada to study Microbial Dark Matter (Phase II) - Cold Creek Source | ecosystem: Environmental > Aquatic > Deep subsurface > Groundwater ... | reverse complement strand
CTACGATGACGGAACACCTTGCTTGTGTCTTACTTATAGGGGGATTAGCTTGGTTAGTTACCGCGGAAGGCGGTCAGACGAAAGCCCTGGCTTTAAAAGCCAGGGAACCTGTCACCAGAACCATGACTTCTGGGGTATTATTTCTGGCAGGCGTATTGCTAACGGGGGCAACTTTAGTGAGGCTGAATCTAGCTTACGCAGTAATTGGAGTCGGTATTTGGCTGTTATATAGCAAATTCAGACATCAGAAAGTTAATTGGTGGGGAATAGCAGCCTATTGTCTTGGTAGTTTTAGTTTAATATTTCTTACTTATTTTCCCTATCTAATCATCGGAGATGGTGCAATCTGGTTTAATTCCGTCGTTTTAGCTCCTCTGGGCTATTCTGGTTCGGAAGAACAGATGGGAACAGGGACAAAAATATTATCCGCTTGTTTGATTTTTGTGATTCTTAGTCAACTTTGGCAAAGAACTTCGGGCAAGAAACAGCAGGAATTTGGTTTATTACAGGTATTGCTTTTTGCTACGGTAATTTCCATTATTCGAGGTGGGGAATTCCATAAGCATTACTATATTCAGCTTGCCCCTCTACTAGCCTTAACCATCGCTCTCTTTTGGGGTAGATTATCCAGTTTGACAGGTCGCTTAATTCTTGTCGGTTTGGCCACTGCCTTTTCAATGTCTCTAGTTCAACCTATCTATGATCAATATCAGCTTATTGGCGATCGCCTAACGTCAGGAAAAACTTTAAACTATGGCGCATCCTACGAAATTGTCGAATATTTACAGCAACATAATCCTGAAGAGAAACCTATATATATGATGAATCATCATCTAGTTTACTGGCTAATGGATCAAAAGCCTCCAAGTAAAGTAGTCACCCATCCTTCTAATATTGCTAAGGATTATTTATTGCAATACATCGATGGGGCAGAAGTCTCTACGGTATCAGAGTTGAGCAAGATATTGGCGGAAAAACCAAAATTTATGGTTAAACAAGCAGAGCCATCTTATATTGAGAAACAGCCCCAGGCGGATCAATTATTAAAGCAAGTTTTAGCGACGGAATATGAATTAGTGAAGGAAATTGAAGGTCTTCAAATCTATCAAATTCGCTCTTAGTGGCGGAAAGAGCGATCGCGCTTCTTCCTTCTGGTTAAGCGATGATGATGATCGTCGTCAAGCAGAAATGGCGATCGCTTCAGATAAAAACCAACTTCATAAAATAAGATTATGAGAATTTTATTAGTAGAAGATAATGATCGCATTGCCAACCCCCTGACAGAAGGTTTAAAAAACCAATACCAACACCGCAATGAGCATATAGACCTCTTGGATGAATAAATTGGCTTCGCCCCAGCCATTAGCTAATAACTGTAATCAAATTTAGATCTAATTGGATTCAGAATTATTGGTAAACAGACGATAACCGACGTATAACACAACACCAATCGCCGCCAGACTAAAAATGCTGCTCACAACATGAAGGATCGCGCCGACAATCGAGAAACCCAACCAGACACCACCAATAGCGACGGCAACCTTCCCAAACTGAGGAAGATTATTAAATAGATCTTTACTTTTGTCGATCCACCCCTGTACTTGAGGAGTAGGATTGATTTCGATCTTGGGCAAAACAGATTCCCTAGGATCTGCAACATTAGAATCATCCTGCTGATTGAGATCTGCTTCCATTTCGTCTAGCTTGCTTTGTAAATCACGCTCTGGAATACTCATGATTGTTCAACTCTCCCTTCGGGTAAGTGCATCTATCTATATAGTTTAGGATAAATAGTCTGGAACTCCGAACTCCGAACTCCGAACTCCGAACTCCGAATTCCGAACTCGAAACTAATCCTCCGCAAAAATATAACGATGTAGATCAGCGGGATTCGGTTCAGGGCTACTTTCAGCAAATTTGACTGCTTCATCGATGATCGCTGATACTTTACTGTCGATCGCTTTAAGTTCCGCTGCGGTAGCTAAGTTCTGCTCAGTTAAATAGGTAGCAAATTTGGTAATGGGGTCGCGTTTACCCCAAAATTCTTTTTCTTGAGGATCTCTCAGTTCATCGGGATCCGCCAGAGAATGTCCCCGAAAGCGATAGGTCAAGGCTTCAATCAAGGTTGGGCCTTCTCCTGCACGGGCGCGGGCCACGGCCTCTTTAGCGAGGGTATTCACCGCTAACACATCCATGCCATCAACTTCATACCCTGCCATGTTAAAAACACTGGCTTTTTTGTAGATTTCGGGTTGAGATGTAGCGCGATCATGAGCCATGCCGATTGCCCATTTGTTATTTTCCACTACATAAATAATAGGTAGTTTCCATAATGCTGCCATATTCAAGCATTCAAAAAATTGACCATTATTACTAGCCCCATCACCAAAAAAGCATACCGCTACCGCATCAGAGGTTTGATCTCCCATCGCTTCCCGACGATATTTACTTTGAAAGGCAGCACCAGTGGCAACAGGAATTCCCTCGGCGACAAAAGCATAACCCCCCAATAGTCCATGCTCTTCAGAAAACATGTGCATTGAACCACCACGACCTTTACTACAGCCAGTTTCTTTCCCAAATAGTTCTGCCATTACTTCTTTTGCTGGAACCCCAGCACTCAAAGCATGAACGTGATCTCGGTAAGTACTCGAAACATAGTCCCCCTTGGTTCTCAGAGCCTTAATTATCCCCGAAGATACAGCTTCTTGACCGTTATAGAGGTGGACAAAACCAAACATTTTGCCTCGATAGTACATTTCAGCACACTTGTCCTCGAATAAGCGTCCCAAAACCATATCCTCATACAGAATGAATCCTTCTTCTTTGGTTATCTTGACGGAACTAGCATCAAATTTAGGTAAGGTTCTTTCAGCACACATAAAGTAGTTTCAAAATAAAGGCGCAGATATCTATTGAATCATAAAACTCCAGTGGGGGAAAGTATTCATGAGTAATGGGTAATGGAAGAGGTCGTTTTTGTCTTTGATGCCATCTTTGGTTGAGTATCACTAATAATCAGTTTTTATCTTGGCGATCGCATTATTCTAAATCTGTCTTCTCTATTTAGTTTAAAATGCTGCTAACTCCCTAATCTCAACGCACTTGACAGATTGTACTTTTTCTTAACCTGTCACCAATGCCCATTACCCGTAAATTATGCCAAACTCCCTCCAGCTCAAGTCTGAATACCGCTGCTTTGATGGCACTGTTGCCTATTATGCCCACGAATCATCTGTCTGTAACTGCCAAATGAATTTTGCCGTTTATCTTCCTCCCCAGGCAAAATCACAGTCAGTACCAGTTTTGTACTATTTATCTGGCTTGACCTGTAACGAGGAGAACTTTATCACCAAGGCAGGTGCGCCCCAATATGCTGCCCAACTGGGAATTATGCTGGTTGCTCCTGATACTAGTCCTCGCAATACGGGTATTCCTGGAGAAAATGAAACCTGGGACTTAGGGAGTGGTGCGGGTTTTTATGTCGATGCCACGGAAAACCCTTGGCAAAAAAATTATCAGATGTATAGTTACATCACCCAAGAATTACCTGACTTGATTGCCCAAAATTTCCCTGTCAAACTAGATAAACAAAGCATTTTTGGACATTCGATGGGGGGACATGGAGCATTGATTTGCGCCCTCAAAAATCCGCGGCAGTATCTATCTGTATCTGCTTTTGCACCCATAGCTGCCCCCACAAAATGTCCCTGGGGAGAGAAGCTATTTAGAGCATACTTGGGTACAAATCCCCAAGCCTGGGCAGCATATGACGCAAGTGAGTTAGTCCTGCAAACTCAGCTAAACTCCACAATCTTAATCGATCAGGGAACAGAAGATCAGTTTTATCAACAGCAGCAACTATTGCCCGAAAACTTTGCCCAAGCCTGTCAACAAGTCGAACAAAAATTAACTTTACGCTGGCTTCAGGGATATGATCACAGCTACTTTACCATTAGTAGTTTTATAAAGGATCATATGCAGCATCATGCTGCTTATTTAACCAATTAAGTTTAAGAATAATCTTTTAAATTTACTGCTATTTTTTATACTTCTGATGTCTAAATTCATTACTTTCAAACCAATCGGGACGATTTTACAAGAGGCAGATCTAATTACTACACCACAACTAGAAATTGCCCTTAGAGATCAGGCATGTTATGAAGATATGCGCCTGGGAGAAATACTTGCCCTCAGAGGTTGGATTAAGCAAGATACTGCCGATTTTTTTGTTCAAGACTGGTTCAAGCTAGTGAACAATAGAATCGAGCATCCCATTGGCTTTTACTTAAACAAAGCAGGGTTACTGAGCGAATCAGATATCCAAAAAATCCTTAGAGAGCAACATGCAAACTCATTAAGATTTGGCGATGCTGCCATTAAAGAAGGATTGCTCAAGCCAAATACAGTTCAATTCTTCCTACAAAATTTATTCCCGTCACAACTTCATAAAAGTCGCCCTGCCTCGCAAGAAAAATCAGCAGACAAAGTTACTAAAGACGATATTACCTATTGGGTAACAATGAGTTCTGCCCACGTAACTCGTTTCTAGGTAACTGATGTTGCGCGCTCATTGATTTGTAGCGATCGCTTTTTTAATTGTATATTTATTTATTTAGGGCTTTCTTTTATTGGGGTGAGGCGATCGCTTGGAGCTTATATTTTCGATCTGCTTTATCTGCCCACTTTTCCTGAAGCCAAGGCTGGGAATCTGACTAGATAAAAAGGCGCTTTAAAAGAGTTTTTACCATTGTTTAGGGGCGGTGAATTCTGTAATTGGCTGACAGTGACATATATATAGTTATCCGAACTAAAAGCCATCCCATCCGTCCAACGGAGCAGTTCGTCATCTTGATATAAAGTCTGATATGCTCCAGTTTGATCTACAACGCCGATCGCATTATCGGTAATGGAGGTAAGATAAACATTTCCCGCATCATCGACGGTAATACCATCACAAATTGGTTTATCACCATAGCGTTCAACTCGGCTAGATAACTCTTCTGGGGAAAGAGAGGGATCTAATAAATCCGCTGTAGCGATGCGGTATAAAGAAGTGCCACTCATGGGTGCATAGTAAACCCATTCATTATTAGGATCGACAGTGATGGGATTGGCGCCAACTTGAGCGGGTTTACCTGCCAAATTAATCACCCGTTCATCTACGATCAAAGGTATATCTTCGGGGCGACTAGAAACATCCCCTACCAACACTCTGCGGGAGAATCCTGTATTGAGATCAACGACGATTAACGCCGAGTCATCTCCGCTGGCAGTATCGGTAAGATAAATTGCCTGATGGTCTAAATCCACCGCTAAATCGTTGAGGAGGGAGTTTTCCACAATAATTGGCTGCGGGAGATAAATTACTTGATAGAGCTGATCATGTTCCGTATCCCAAGCGACGATTTTTCCTGGTTGTCCCATTCCTTCACTGCGATCGAGCATCCACACCACACCATTGACATCGGCTCGTAATCCTAAAACTCCATTTAAACCTATGCCCTTCTGTTCTGGTTTACTGCTCCAGGCTTGATTAGGAAAAGGTATGATGCTGCCATCCTCCAATAATTCCACTACTCGTAAGGGCGCACCATAAAATTGATGCTGACTCATGATAATTCTGCCTGTTGAAGTGACGGCAATATTACCTGGGGGATGTTCGGCGGGCAATTCAGCAACTATTTCTAATTCATCCGCTGATTCATCCGTTTGGGCAATCCCTGGATGATGAATCGCGAAAGATAGCCAAATCACCAAAGTCGCCACAGATATGAAGTAGGCTAAAAAACTAACTAGACGACTAAGAGAAACCTGATGAGGAATTTTATCTTGATAGTTGTTCATATCTGTTCAACATTTAGATGATTGAACGAACATTATTAGTTAGTTTTAGTTAGTTTTTGACAGGCTGCTAACAAATCTTGATGTAGTTGAGGGGTATTAGCGACGAGCGCACCATCATAACTAAAGTCTTGACAGGTATGTAAAGGGGGCAAAGGAAAACCGTCTAATCCTGTAACAATACAGCCCTGCTCTTGTGCCATAAACGCCAAGGCTGCACTATCAATAAACTTGCCTCGTTTGGTAATCCAGCCGCTTAAATCTCCTGAGAAGATGCCGTTGTAGTTAGGGAATTTTACCGTAGCGCAATAGCAATTCTCAATATCAATTACCTGGTACTTATCTTGTAATGCGGGTTTTAGATACGCCATTCCCCAGCCTAATAAGATTGTGGGAGGGGCGTATTTAATCTTTAATCTGGTGCAATCATCTAAATTTTGTTGCAGATTGCCCTGATATACTCCTTGATCCTTGATGGCGTAGTAGTAGCAATCTAGGGCGGGAGAAATAGCTAGCACCGCCTCATAGCTATCGGCATTTAAGATACTGAGAATAATCTGATAATTATCAAAGCCATCAAGATAGTATTGTGTTCCGTCAATGGGATCTAAGGTGACTAAATAGTTATTGGTGCTTAACTCCGTCGAGGAAAAATATTTGGTATTGCGCGATTGTGCGTGTTCTTCACCATAAAAAGCCAGATCAGGATATGTTCCCAACAGAGCCACCTCCACCATAGTTTGAATCGAAAGATCTCCATCGGTTAATGCTGCCGATAAGATATTGCCTCCCGCTTCCTTGGCTGGCAAAGAAACAATCTTGGCTTGGATCTGCCGTGCGTAACCCGCAGCTACCCTTAAATGGGGCAATAAGGTTTGGAGTATTTCACGGGGAATAGAAGAGGAAGCCATAAGCTGTTAGGCATTTAATTACTTGTACGGGGAATTGAATTGTAACTTGATCTAAGATCAAGTACGCTCTTTACAGTTAAATATTTTGATCTAGGTAATGTGGAGAAGAGAAGAGAATAAATATTGAAAACCGCTGTAAAAGATTAGCGATGCTATAGATTCCAAATGGATTCTATATGCTTTAATGGCGGGAAGTAGTTGTCATCAAGAGATTTTATGGCTCAATTCACTATTTACATTGCGGTAACTAGTCACGGTTTTGGTCATGCGGTACGAGCAGCAACGGTAGCGGAAAAATTACAACAGTTGCGTCCTGATATCGTCTTGAATTTAGTCACTGTAGCTCCCGAATGGTTGCTCAAGTCATACATCAGAGGGGACTTTATTTATCGCCCGCGAGTTTTTGATGTGGGGGTAATTCAAAAAGATAGTCTCACGATGGATCGTCAGGCTACTTTGAGCAAGATGCAAGCTATTATGAGCCAGGAGAGGGACATTATTGCAGAAGAAGCTCAATATATCAAAAAGAATAATATCGGTCTGATTTTGGCGGATATTCCTGCTTTGGCAGCGCCTATTGCTCGTGCTGCTGGTGTTCCCTGCTGGATGATGAGTAATTTTGGCTGGAACTTTATTTATCGTGATTGGGGTTCAGAGTTTGCGGCAATTGTCGCCTGGATGGAAAACTATTATAGTCAGAGCGATCGCCTGTTCCGCCTCCCCTTAGCAGAGCCGATGAGCATCTTTCCGAACCATACCAACGTCGGATTAACGGGTAGTAAACCCCAGTTCACTAAGGATGAACTGCGCCAGAAGTTCAACTTGGTAGCGCCTTTAGAAAAGACGATTTTATTAACCTTTGGTGGCTTAGGTTTGGAGTCCATACCCTATGAAAACCTAAAATATTTTGCCGACTGGCAATTTATTACCTTCGATCGCAACGCTCCCAATTTGCCTAATCTCTTGAAAATTGCCGACCAAACTTTACGCCCTCTAGACTTTATGCCCCTCTGTGGCAGAGTATTTTCTAAACCAGGCTATAGTACTTTTTCTGAAGCTTTATGTTGTGACACACCAATTGTTTCCCTTACCAGGGAGGGTTTTGCCGAAGCGCTTGTTTTACTCAACAGCATTCAAGATTACTCCCAGCACCAGATTATTTCCCCTGACGAATTTTTTACAGGGAACTGGGACTTTCTCCATCAGCCTTTACTTGCCCCCCGCAAAACGGAACGTTTGTCGAAAGATGGGGCAACAGCGATCGCTCAGGAAATCTCTAATTACTTTAATTAGCTTCTAGCTTTTAGCTTCTAGCTTCTAGCTTTTCTCAGTTGCGATCGCTACCTTTTCCTTTTTACCTTTTTACCTTACTACCTACTACCTACTTACTACTTACTACTTATAATCCTCCATCCCTGTACAAGAGCAGATTAAATTGCGATCGCCATAGGCGTTATTGATTCTGCCTACGGTAGTCCAGAATTTGTGTTCTTTTGTCCAGGAGGCGGGATAGGCTGCCTGCTCTCGGCTATAAGGGTGCGACCAGTCGCCACAGATTATCGATTCTGCCGTGTGGGGGGCGTTTTTCAAGGGATTATCTTCTGGGTCAATAGAACCCTTGGCGATCGCTTCCGCTTCTTGATAGATGGTCAACATCGCCTCGCAATAGCGGTCTAGTTGTTCTTTGGATTCGCTTTCGGTGGGTTCAATCATCACTGTACCAATCACAGGCCAAGATACCGTAGGAGCATGGAATCCAAAGTCCATCAGTCTTTTGGCGACATCTTCCACTTCTATCCGCGCCATTTTTTTCAAGGGACGGAGATCGATAATGCATTCGTGAGCCACAAAACCTGACTCCCCTTTAAAGAGTACCGAATAACAAGGTTCAAGCCGCTTTGCCATGTAGTTAGCATTGAGAATTGCCACTTTTGTCGCCTGGGTTAAACCCGCTTCGCCCATCATGGCAATATACATCCAAGAGATCACCAAAATACTAGCACTGCCCCAAGGAGCCGCAGAAATCGCGCCGATGGGTTGAGCATCTTTAGGAGTAGTGGGGGTAACAGGTAAGAACGGCACTAGATGAGGCATCACACCAATGGGGCCGACTCCTGGCCCACCGCCACCGTGAGGAATGCAGAAGGTTTTGTGGAGGTTGAGATGACAGACATCAGCCCCAAAATCCCCAGGACGACATAAGCCCACTTGAGCATTCATGTTCGCCCCATCCATATAAACCTGTCCGTCGTATTGATGGACGATGGCACAGATACTTTTGATTTCTGCTTCAAATACCCCATGAGTGGAAGGATAGGTCACCATCAGGGCGGATAAATTATCCTTGTGTTGCTCCGCTTTGGTTTGGAGATCTTTGAGGTCGATATTGCCCTGGCGATCGCATTTTACGGCGACGACTTTCATGCCACACATTACCGCACTGGCAGGATTCGTACCGTGGGCGGATTCGGGAATTAAACACACATTACGGTGTCCTTCTCCCCGCGACTGGTGATACTGGCGAATTACCTGGAGTCCTGCATATTCTCCTTGAGAACCTGCATTAGGCTGTAGGGAGATCCCTGCAAAGCCTGTAATTTCTCCTAGCCAGGTTTCTAGCTCTTTAAAGAGCTTCTGATAGCCCTGAGTTTGTGCTAAAGGTGCAAAAGGATGAATATTACCAAATTCCCCCCAGGTGACGGGAATCATCTCTGCCGTGGCGTTGAGTTTCATGGTACATGAACCCAAGGGAATCATGGAGGTAGTGAGGGATAAATCCTTGGTTTCTAGTTGGTGGAGATAGCGTAAGAGTTCAGTTTCTGAATGATAGCGGTTAAATACTTCATCGGTTAAATAGGGACTAGTACGTAACTGCTGCTGTTCAATGGTTACTGACTGAACCTGGATCAATTCGCTAAAATTCTCAGGTAAATTTTTACTGCCTGCAAAGATCTGCCAGAGATGAATCAAATCTTCCCCAGTCGTAGTTTCATCTAGAGAAATACCGATCGCTTTGCTGTCCAGCCACCGTAAGTTGATCTGATTCTGGGCAGCAATTTGGATCAGATCCGCTGCGCTGTTTTCCCCTGTATCTACCCGAATCGTGTCAAAGAAAGACTGGTTAGTAACCTCATAACCTAACTGTCGTAAGCCTGTGGCTAAAGTAGCGGTGAGTAGATGAATTCTGGTGGCGATCGCCTTAATCCCCGCAGCACCGTGATACACCCCGTACATGGAAGCGATTACCGCTAATAGCACCTGAGCGGTACAAATGTTACTGGTGGCTTTTTCTCGGCGAATATGTTGCTCTCTAGTCTGTAGTGCTAAACGTAGGGCAGGTTTACCATGAACATCTTGGGAAACTCCCACAATCCTTCCTGGTATTTGCCGTTGATATTTTTCCTTAGTAGCAAAATAGGCTGCATGAGGGCCACCATAACCAAGGGGAACACCAAACCTTTGGGTGCTGCCCACAGCGATGTCTGCGCCAAATTCTCCAGGAGGAGTTAATAGAGTCAAACTCAAAATATCGGCGGCTACGGTAGCTAAGGCTTTGGCTTCATGTACCTGTTCAATAAAAGCACGATAGTCATTAATGGTGCCATCGGTAGCAGGATACTGAAGTAGCGCGCCAAAAATTGGCGTAGAGAAATCAAAGGTAGCATAATCAGCCACAATTACCTCAATATCTAGGGGTAAAGCCCGAGTTTTAACTACTTCTATGGTTTGGGGATGGCAACCAGCATCAATAAAAAATGCCTTGGCTTTAGTTTTGCAGACACCATAACTCATCGCCATCGCTTCAGCCGCAGCAGTTCCTTCATCCAATAGAGAAGAGTTGGCAATCTCTAAACCAGTTAAGTCCACAATCATCGTTTGATAATTGAGTAATGCTTCTAATCTTCCCTGGGCAATTTCCGCTTGGTATGGGGTGTAGGAAGTATACCACCCGGGATTTTCCAAGATATTCCGCAAAATTACCCCTGGAGTAATGCAGTTAGAGTAACCTCTGCCAATAAACGAACGATAGACTTGGTTTTGCTTGGCGATCGCTTTTAACCTAGCTAAGGCGGCAGCTTCACTTTGAGCGATCGGTAATTGCAATGGTCTATGGAGGCGAATTGCTGCGGGGACAGTTTGGTCAATTAATGCGTCTAAACTATCAACTCCCAATATTTGCAACATTTCTTGAATCTGCTGCTCATTAACTCCAATATGCCGTTGGGCGAAAATATCAGTAGCTTGAGACACCGTAGATTGCTCTGGGGAATTGCCCTTGGTTGTTGAAATTTGAGATTCCACAGCAAAATTTAAGTTAACCATACAAACTTTAGAATTAGGGTTTTGATATTTTTAGATAAAAAAATGGTGGCTGATTACCAACAATTTGCTTCAACCACGATTGTGAACTATTTGTTATAAACATTAACAAATTTTATCTACTTTTAAAAGTAGCCAATTTGTCAGTAATACAAGAAATGTGTGCGGGGTATAGACATTAACAAACTTCTGACTTCTGACTTCGTTAATCTTCCATTCCTTCTACTTGAGCGCGATATTCGCTAGCAGAAAGAGCCTCCGCCAACTCATCATCAGGATCATCAACCCTAACTTTAATCAACCAACCGTCTCCATAAGGATCTTGAGCAAGGGTTTCTGGTGCATCGATCGCAACTTCATTGCGTTCTACCACTGTCCCAGAAACAGGCGGATATAAATCTTCTACAGCCTTAACTGATTCGATGCTGCCGATAGTTTGTCCCACTTCCACCGCATCCCCCACTTCAGGAAGCTCTAGAAATACCACATCTCCTAACTGATCTAGGGCAAAAGCGCTGACTCCAATGGTGGCGACTTCCCCATCAAAACGAACATATTCGTGGCTATCTAGATATTTTAAATCTTCTGGATATTCGATCTCCATAATTACCTTTCTAATCGTAAGCAAAAACTAGTTTTTACACAGTTTACAATGAATGCTTTGATTCTTTATCTACCTACTTCAATATCCTCTTGATATTTGCCAGTATTTTTGCACCAACGGATAGCGAAAAGTATACATACTTCCCGAAAGGTTGTCTTCTTGCACTAGATAATAATCTTTCAACAACAGACGCAAAACAGTGCGTGCCATTTCCTTATCTTTGGTTTCAGGCTCACTTTTGAGATACTGCCAAAGTCGAGTAAAGGAGGTAGGAGGGTTAATAGATAAAGTATCGAGGATTTCTAATGCATAGGGTTTTTGGGTGTCGTCATAGTAGTTATCGATCCGCTCGCGATAGTGATCCATTTTCCAGAGATTTAACGAGCTACGAAGGCATTCATTGACAGTTGTGGCAATAACTTCTTCATCAATCTCTTGATCTAGATCTTTAAATTGATTGATCAGATGATGAATGTAAAAAGGAATACAGTCTACGGCGATCGCAATTTGTTCAGCAGTTTGGGCTAAATCCCCCACCGAGATATCTTCCCCTTGCAGCAAATTAATGGTTAACTCCGTGGCAGCTTCTAAGGACAGGGGTTGCCCTTCGATGGGATACATATCATTAGTCGGATCGTTACTATAGCCAGCTTTCTGAAGATTTTTAATAATATGATGTAAACCAATTGAACCAGAAAAGACCATCCGTACATCAGGATAAGTTTGACGGAGCGATCGCAAACTATCTAAGACTTCCATCGCTATTTCATCACTAAAATTCCCCAGCATATGGGG
>Ga0114940_10000843_pt1 | contig 12475 bp, 8 predicted proteins | sample ColdCreekSource_FD_87195 | JGI IMG/M metagenome (GOLD analysis project Ga0114940, IMG submission 87195) | Groundwater microbial communities from Cold Creek, Nevada to study Microbial Dark Matter (Phase II) - Cold Creek Source | ecosystem: Environmental > Aquatic > Deep subsurface > Groundwater ... | reverse complement strand
TGTAGGGGTCGCTCAACGCAATCGCGTTGTAGTCGGCGCTGCCAGTTACCGAAGTGGGCGTGCCGAACGGCTCGGTCGTGACGCTTCGATCGGCGACGAAGAAGTCGGCACCGCTTTTCCAGGCGATGGTTAGCTCATCGGGCGTAATGGACTGCAACAGGTCGTCGCCAGCGCCGGAGATGGTCAACGCCGTTCCCGTTTCTAGCGTCCGGCCCACGGCGCACACGGGGGTATCGCCGACGGGCGGCAACGGATCCGGGCCAGCGCCACCGATCGGCGCCGTGCCCGTCGAGCCGGATGTTCCGGCCGTTCCGGAATTGCCCGCGCCCGCGGCGTCGCTGCCGCCGGAGCCGCCCTGGTGGGTTGTCTCGCCGCCTTCGCCATCCAGCGCGCCGCCCGTCGCTTGCCCCGCGTTAGCGGGCGTGCCGCCACGGTTCAGGCTGCCGGCCTTGCCGCTGCTTCCTCCGCCATCAGGATTGCCGACTAAACTGGGCGGCGGGCGATCGTCCGAGCACGCGACCGACACCACCGTCCCGGCCACCAGGGCACCACAAATCCAAGCTCTAGTCGTCACGATTACTCCGCCGGTACGCAGGAATAGCGCTGTTCCCAGTCGTGCAGGATGGGCGCGACGGCGCCGCCCGCCGAAGGACTGAGGGTCATCGAGATCCTCAGGTAAGCGAGGGAGAACAGCTCTTCCTCGGCCTCGAGCGCGGCCCCCACGTCGACGGTTGCAGCCGCAGCGCCGTAGTTGTCAGCCGTCGAATCCGTGAGCGCGACCGACATAGCAGTCGAGAGGTCAAGAGAGACGGCCGCGGTTTGAGCAGCGAACGCGATGTGGCTCGTGGACGGGGTCGTCAGGTGATACGAAAACAGACCCCAGCGCGGCTTGAAGCCAGGCTCGCAGCTGGCCTCGAAGTTGCGCGTGTAGGTGGCAGAGGCCACGTAGTTGGGAACGGCCACGCACATCTGCGCCACGCACGAAGAGCCCGTGCCGCAGCAATCGGCCGAGCTGAGGCAAGTTTCGCCCTCTTGGCTGCAGTCGGCCGCGCCTTTGCAAACCTTGGTGGGCGCGCCCGAGGCAGGAATCGCATCGACGCGGCACGCGCTGGGGCTGCAGCACTCGTCACTGCTCGTGCAGGTCAGACCGTTGGTCTTACACGGCGGGCGCACTAGGTAGCCGCGCTCGTTGATGTAGTGGTCCTGCGTCACGACGGGCAGAACGTTCTGGCCGGGCAGAAAGAAGGCCGGGTGACTGCGATCGGTAGCGGTGGCGGTGGCGTTGTCGAGCGCCGAAACCCACAGCATCGTGGCCGCGCACGAGAAGTGCGTCGGGCCGCTCGCCCCTAGCTGATTTAGCTGGTTGCCGTACGAGCGCGGGCTGGTGAAGATGACCCAGCGGTAGCCACCGATAGCGTCGGGCAGCACCGTTGGTTGGTAGGCTTTGTCGGCGTCCCAGGCGTTTTCGGCGTCGTTGAGCTTCGACAGCTCGGCCTTGGTGGTCGAGGGCGTGGTGGCGCTGCTGTCGACCGAGAACAGCGAGCCCTTCCAATAGCCGCGCTGCGTCGGGCCGGTGTTGGCGAAGGCGGAGCCGTCACCGTTGCAAGCTTTGCCGGCGTCACCGGTCCGACCCGCGCAGTACTCGTCCGCCTCGGTCTCGACGTAGACGATGCTGCGGCTGTCGCTCTCGAAGAACGGCCATTTGATGGCCGCACCACCGTTACCGGGCGCCGGCGCCCAGTTGTTGATGATGCGCTTCTTGCTGGTGACCGTGCGCGTCGCCTGATCGAAGGTGAGGCGGGTGAGCGCCTTGCGCCAAGCCGTCGAATCGAGCTCATCGGAGGCGCCGTTGACGTAGGCGATGCGCTTGCCGTTGGGCGAGATGGTCGGCATCGTCATCGAGTACGTCAGTGGCGTCACGTTCAGGTCGGTGAAGGTCAACCCGCTCGTGTTGATGGTCGGGTTGGTGGCCGGCGCCGTCAGTTTGAAGACGTGGCCGTAGTTGGCCGAGCCGCGCATGACGCGCACCTCCCAGTTGGCCAGGATGCTGCCGTAGTTGGTGCCCGCCGCAGCGGTGCCAGCGTCGTCGTCGGCGTCTTGTCGGCGCGTGAGCGAGTACTTGGCGCCGCCCGTGCCGCCGGGCGAGTAAACGTTCATCTCGTAAATCGAGTAACCGTAAGCTCCTGTGCGCTGCGTGCCGGTCATCCTCACGTAGCGACCGGTGGCGTTCAGGCAGTTGTGATCGTCGGTGCGAGCGCCTGTGGTGTTGCCTGTGACGCTTGCGATTTGAGTCCAGGGCCCGGTGTTGGCCGTCGCGACTTCGACGACGTAGTTCTTCGCGCTGGCGTTCTCCCAGACAATGTTGACGCGGCCAATCGACTGGCTGCTGCCCAGATCGACCATCAGCCAAGATGGATCGGCAGCGGCGCCCTGCACGCTCTCCCAGCGAGTGCCGCCATTGTTGTCGAACGCGGACGCCGCGGTATTTCCCGCATTCACCGAGGACGCAGTCACATTGGCAGCGGCAATGACTGTAGACGTGATGTCAGTCGAATCGCAGCCACCCAGGCTCGTCACCGTGTAGATGCCGTTGTTGGCGGCGGTTGCTTGGTTCTTGATCAGGACCGAGTCGCCTGAGACCAACGTCGCGCCGTCGATGGTGGGAAGCAGGCCGTTGGCGTTGGCGGTCAGGACGTTGCCGGTGCGCGTGGCTGCGAGCGCGGCGGTGGTCGCGAAGTTCACCGAAGCGCCGTTCACGGCTGTCGGTACGAAGAAGTACGGATCGATCTGGCCGCCCGTGGTGGATCCGCGATCGACCGTGAAGTTGTCGCCGCCGTTGGGCGTCGTGTTGCCCCACCAGTAGCGGGTCTGCAGGGCCAGCGCGCCATCCGGAGTCAGCGGCGCAAAGCCGAAGCCGCGGCTTTCCCAGTCGGTGGTGGTCGGGAAGGAGCGGTAGTTCGGCGCCTCGCCCACCGACGTGAAGGTGGCTTCGCCCAGGCCCGAAAGCGCAATGCTGTTGACGAAGCCAGGCGCAGTGCCGGTGTTGTACGTCTGCAAGAAACGGCTACCAGCGACGAACATGTTGCCGTTGGCCGAAACCGAGTGACAAACCGGACAGCCGTTCGTGGTGCCGAACGGATTGCGGTTGGTCGCATCTGGCGTCGACAAATCGATCGAGCGCACGGTAGAGCCGCCGACGACTGGCGAGTGCGTATTGCCTCCCGTCGGGCAAGTGGTGGTGCCGGGCACGAGCGGGTTGTAGTTTTCGGGCAGGTCGGTCTGGCCGCCGGCGAGCTCCGTGGCGCCCACCGTGTACAAGCGGCGCAGGTACTGCGTGTAGTACACGGTGCCGCGCAGCGCCTCGGTCGCGAACTTGACCGGAATGACCATCTCTTGGAACACCGTGCCAGCGCTGCTCTTGCGCTGAATCACGATGTCAGCGGTGGTGCCTTTGGCGCTGCGTCCGAAGGCGTTCCAGACGGCCTGCGGAATCAGCCACGAAGGCGCGCCCGTAGTTTGAATGGCGCCGTCCGTGCCCAAGGCCTGCGGCTCGCTCGCGAAGATCTTCGAATACCAGAAGGCGGGGGTCGCGGAGCCGGACGGGTAGCGCAGCGCGACCTGCACGGCGGCGGCCGTGGTGCCGCCAGTTTGCCATTGCACCAGCGGCGCCTTCAGATCGAGTGGGAAAACGGTGTCCTTGTACGGGTACAGCGTTTTACCCGGATCGACCGTGGTGCCGGCCGAGTTGAACGCCGCGTCGGTCACGCCTTCGTTGATATTGACGCTCACGGTCGCGACCGCCGTAGCGGTGTCGATCACGCTGCTGCCGGTTACGGTGATGTTACCGACGATGCCCGAGTAGATGCGCAGCGTACCGTCGGCGTCGATGATCGAGCGATCGGGCTCATCGGCGGTCCAACTTGGATCGACCATGGTGCCGCTGGTGCCGCAAGTTGCGTCGAAGGCGACCGTGTCGGGCACGACGGTGCCGTCGGCGTTGATGGTCGTGATGACGAGCGGGTAGGTCGCCGGAGCGATCACGATGTCGGGACAATTGCCGCCGGTGAAGCCCGTCGAATAGAGCGTGAGCCCGTTGGCGTCGGCGCTGAGGTCCGAACCAACCGCGAGATCATCGGGCGTGTCGGCCAGCACTTGGCAGTACGGATCACAGGCCTCACCACACTCCACAGAGGTTGTCGCGATGTTCTGCGTCTTCACGCCGGGTGCTGTCGGGCGCGGCGAATAGATCTGCGTCGTCTTGTCGCCCACGCACTCGCTCCAGGCGCCGTCGTCGCAAGCGCGCTCGCCCTGGCGGCAGGTGAGCGTGTCACCCTCGCGCGAGACTGTGACGCCGCACTTGACGGTTCCCCCCGAGCACGGGCAGCCCTCAGCCGGGATCGAACAAGCGCCCGGGATAGGGGGGCGCTTGGTATCGCTGCCTTGGCCGGGGTTGCGTTCGTTGTCGCCGCAACCAACAAGCCCCGCAAACGCGAGTCCCACGGCGGCAGCGCGCGTCAGTCCGCTTCGAAGCATCAGTATCCGTCCATGGGCCAAGGTGGGCGTGAGTGCACGCTTTACGCCAAGTGTCAGTTTAGGACCACTTGCTTCAAATCGGGGCAAATCGAGACTTGCAGCCGATTTTCTGGTCGTAACGATTGCGTGGGCTCGCACTTTTTTCAGGGATCCGGGGGCAGTGCGCGCCTCGGGCTTTGAGGGACTAGCCCTACACTTACCTACAGGGTGTCCGCCAGCAGCCCTTAGCGTTGCCGGAAATTTGGCCCGCTTCCTGTGGAAGTGCAGTGTGGATGTAGCCATGGCCCGTCGCTGCGAAGTCTGCGAAAGCCTGTCGCCGGAAAGTCCGCCGGAGCGGCGTTTGCAGCGCTTCTTGGTGGAAGGTCGGGTGCTCGCGTTGTGCGCCGAGCACGCGCACGCCTTTCGCGAGCAGCGCCCCGAGACCATCGAAGCTGTCGCCCTGTTGTTTCGCGAGGACGCTGGTAATCGCTCGCTCGTATCGCGTCGAGCTCCGCTCGATCGACGCCAGTTTCCGATGCGCCCGGAAGGCCGTCGGCGTTCCGGTGGCCGTCGCGTCGGCGACGCGGGCTAGGCTTGGGGCTTCGGCCCAACGATGACGTCGCCCAAGCTCCTGCCTTCGCGCGAACGCGGCTTGAACTGGCTGCTGCTCGTGGCGGCGCTCGTGGCTTCCGCATGGGTCGTGTGGCGCTCGCGAACGCTCGGCCGCGCGCTGCAACCGGAAGCCTCGCACGAGGTGGATCTGCTGAGCGTCGTGCCGCAGGGGCCGGAGCTCTTGGTCACCGCTGACGTGGGCGCGCTCAGCCCAGCGGTGGCGTTGGACCTGCTGCGAGCTGGCGGCGGCGCGCTGCTCGGGCTGCGCGAGCAGTGCGGGTTCGAGCCGCTGCTTGGCCTGCGCCGTGTCGCGTTTGCGATGCCATTTCGCGCCGCCGCTGGCGACGCCCCGCCAGATTTTGCTTTGATCGCGGACACCTCGCTCGAGCAAGAGCCGGTGCTGCGCTGCGCCGAGGCCGTGATCCAAAAGCGCGGCGGCAAACCCGTGCGTTCGAGCTTGGGGCGCTTCACGTCGGTGCGCGACCAAGCGAAGCCCATCGGTGAAGTGGCGATCCGCGCGGATGGTTTGTTCGTGCTGAGCGGCGGGCAATACTTTCGCGACGTGATCGACGCCGCCAACGGCGCCGGGCCCGCGGACGAAGCCTCGCGCCTGCGCACGCGCTTGCACTTGGGCATTCGTCGTCGGCTCGGGCCGAGTCAGCTGGCCATCACGCTCTTGCCTGGTAAAAGCTTGCCGCTGCCCGGTGTGCAAGCGCTGGGGCTCGGTTTGGAGATCGCGAACGACGTGCAGCTTCGCGGCTTCGTTGGTTGTCCGACCACAGCCGCCTGTGCCAGCGCCCAGCAGCTGCTCGAGCATTTGAAGACCGATGGCGCGCGCGAGCCCGGCCTTTCAGGGCTCGCCTCGCTCGCTATCGCTCAGCAAGAAGCGCAGCTGGAAGTGGCGGGGCGCTTGCCGCGCGAGCAGCTGGCCCCGCTGCTCTCCCAGCTGCTCGCGCCTTGAAGCGGCGCTACTTCTTGTCGCCCAAAAGGCCCGCCAGCACCTCGGGCACTGCGCCCAAACGCGCCACGCTCTCCAGGTGATGCACCAGGAAGCTGCGGTTGTCGGTGACTGACAGGTTTTGCATCTCGAGCGCGCCGATGCGATCGCTCGGCGTGAAGGCTGGATCTTCGACGCGCTCCATCGATAGCTTGTCGGGGCCGTACGCCATGTACTCGGCTTGCGTGGCCAAGATGGAGTAGTCGTCGCCGCGGCGCAGCTCGAGTTTGACGGAGCCGGTGACGCTCGGCGCAATCCAGCGCGTAAGCCCATCTTTGAGCAGCATGGCCTCGGGGTCGAACCACTTGCCCTCGTACAAGATGCGGCCGAGCTTGCGACCGAGCGTGAAGTACAGGTCGAGCGTGTTCTCGTTGTGAATGGCCGACAGCAGCCGCTCGTAAACGATGTTGAGCAGCGCCATGCCAGGCGCCTCGTAAATGCCGCGGCTCTTTGCGTCGATCACGCGGTTCTCGATCTGATCGCTCATGCCCAAGCCATGGCGGCCGCCGATGCGGTTCAGTTCGCTGAAAAGCTCGAACAAAGAGCCGAATTTCTTGCCGGAAATGGCCACCGGAATGCCGCGCTCGAACGTGACCTCGACCTCTTCCGGCTCGACCTTGGCGTCGCGCTTCCAATGCGCCACGCCCATGATCGGGTCGACGATGTGCAGGCCCTTGTCGAGCTGCTCCAGGTCTTTGGCTTCGTGGGTCGCGCCCAGCACGTTCGAGTCGGTGCTGTACGCCTTCTCGGTGCTCATCGTGTACGGCAGGCCGACCTTGACCAGGTACTCGCTCATCTCTTTGCGGCCGCCGAACGCGTCCACGAACTTCTGATCGAGCCAGGGCTTGTAGATCTTGAGGTTCGGGTTGGTGAGGATGCCGTAGCGGTAGAAGCGCTGGATGTCGTTACCCTTGTGGGTGCTGCCATCGCCGAACACGTGCACGTCGTCCTCGCGCATGGCGCGGATGATGGCGGTGGTGGTCACGGCGCGACCCAGCGGGGTCGTGTTGAAGTACTTCTTGCCACCGCTCGACAGGTGGAAGGCGCCGCACTGAATGGCGGTGATGCCCTCTTGCACCATGGCCGCGCGACAATCGATCAGGCGCGCTTCGACGGCGCCGTGCGAGAGCGCAACACCCGGGATCGTCGAGCAATCTTTCTCGTCCGGTTGCGCGAGATCGGCGGTGTACGAGTACACCTTCATGCCGCTGCGGCTCAGCCAAGCCACGGCGCAGCGCGTGTCGAGCCCTCCCGAAAACGCGATGCCCAAGCGAGTGCCCTCAGGCGGCAGCGTGCGATAAATCCGGCTCATGACGGGGGTGCTTAGCATCGCGTGGCAAGGTCGTCAGTACCCGCGCGCTCTCCCCCGTAAACGTGCCCGTGCCTGTGCCCGTGCCCGAAAAGTCGCAAGTTGGCCTTATTGGTAGGTGAAGGGTAGGCCGAGGTTCCTGGCGCGGGCGGCGGCCCGCGCGCCGCGCCCAGCTGGGCGCGCAGGCAAGGCCTCCACGAGACCCGGTGATTTACGGACCGTCGGGCACGTTTACGGACGTTTACGGACGTTTACGGGCACGGGCACGTACGGGCACGTACGGGCACGTAACGGGCACGTTTACGGGGAAGCCAACGCCGCCCAGCGTGGCATCAAGGCGGTACGACACCGACGGTAATGATCTCTTCCGTCGGCTCCAAGAGCGGCTTGTCTTTCTCGTCCTCTCTTTGGAGGCGCTTGCCGTTCTTGTCGACGACTTCGACGACGACTTCGATGGCCACGGTGGCGGGCTCGTAGGTGCGGAAGCCGATGTCGAGCCCGGTGAGGCCGGCGATGGTCTCCGGGATCCATTGCTTCACGAGCAGGTCGTTGTACGAGCGGTTTTGCCAGTGGAAGGCGTGGTTGGTGTAGGTAACCGTCGGATCTTCCATGTCCTCGGGGTCACCCTCGACCGGCGGCGGGTTGGCGAGCAGATCCATGACAGTGGCCAGGTCGGTGGCCATCTCTTTGAGATCTGAATAGGTGAAGGTTCCGTGGGCGCGCGGCGCGGCGCCGTCTTTGCCGGTGACGATGTAGCGCTTATCGATGCCCGAAAAATTGGGCATGTACTCTTCTTCGTCGGGGTCCGTCAGCTGCAGGCCCGGGTAGTAGCGGCCGAACTCGTTCCACGGATCGACGAGCAGCTCGACGACGTGCTCTTCGTCGTCCAGGTTGCTGATCGTCCAGCTCACCTGCACTTCGATGTCATCGGCGGTGACCCACGGGTGGCGGCCGTACGGATCCACGTCGAGCATGTTGAGCTCACGGCGCGTGGCGTCTGTGGGCGCGAGGATGGGGAAGGCGGTACCCTTCTTCACCTCGTAGATGGTCAGCTCTCCGTCGTCGTAGATGGGCGTGACGTCCTTGGTCATGCCGACCTGCACGATAGGCAGGCTCTCTTGGTGCGTTTGCGACTCGCAACCGACGCTGAGCGCAGCCAGCAGCCCGAGGCCGAATAGCATGGGGGCAGCGGGCCCCGTCAGGGGGCTGTTGACCCCCGCCGCCTGATCAGGAAACCGCCGGATTTCTCGCATGATTTGTCTCCTGAACACGATGGTCTGAGTAACGCTGCCAGCCCCGTGCCAGGCCGCGCCTGCCTCACTTCTTGGAGGCGCGGAACGCGAACGGGAAGGCGGCGTTGGTCGGCTTGTCAGCCGCTGGGAAGTGGAGGCGCTGGAAGGTGCGCAGCATGCAGCCTTCGACGCGCGGGTTCTTGAGGGAAGAGCCCGTGATGTTGGCGGACGACACGTCGCCGCCAGGCGAGATGCTGAAGGCGATGCCAACGTTGCCTTTGAGCGTGGGGTCGTGCGCGGACGCCATCTCGAAGCAGGCTTGGAAAGCGCCCATGCGCGACATCACGACGCGCGAGATTTGCGCGGGCGTCAGGCCCTGACCTGCGGCAGCCTTTTGGGCGCCTGCGACTTTGCGTTCGCCGTCGCCACCGTTGCCGGTGCCTTCACCGCCGCCCAGACCACCTTTGCCGTTGCCGCCCAAGCCACGGCCGCCGGGACCACCCGCGCCGCTGCCGAAGCCGCCGCCGCGCCCAGGGCCCCAGCCGGTGTCGAGCGTGCCGGAGCCGAACGGCACGCCGCCTTCTTCGGTGCCGCCGCCGGCGTTGCCGCTGCCGTGCAGGCCAGTGCCTGAGCCGGCGCCGAGCACGATGTCGTCTGAGCGCAAGCCGCCGAGCGCGTCGGCGACAGAGCTGATGGTGCCGAGCGTTTTGCGGACTTCGTCGCCGACTTCGCTGGAGAGCGCTTCGGACATGCCGCCGAGGCCGGCTTTGATGTCGCCGGTCATGCGCGTCTCTTTGGCTTCGCCGTTTTTGCCCAGCTTGCCTTCGTCGCCTTTGACCTTCTTGCCGCCGCCCTGCTCTTTGGGATCTTTGGCGCCCGGATCTTTGACGCCCTGGCCCTTGTCGTCTTCGGCCTTGCCGACGTCGGGGGGCGGGATCTCGTCTTCGGGCTTGATGTTGAACTGCAACATCAGCTCGGCTTGGCTGGTGAGCTCGAGCGGTTTGGGGATCGTTTCGGGCGTTTGCGTGGCCCACAGCAGGGCCAGGCCGCCCAGCACCGCAACACCCGCGAACAGGAACGAGAACAGGAAGCCCCAGTCGAGCCGGCGCTTCTGCTTCAGCGCCGGAACGGCGTTGGAGAACTGGAAGAAGAGGCCGAAATTGCCGTACTGGATCAGGCCGTAGTCGCCGGCGACGATGGGAATGGGCGCGCCGACGCGGCCTAGATCTGCCGGGTCTTCTTTGCGGCCGCGCAGGTACACTTCACCGCCGGTGGCGCCGCGGGTGTCGAGCTCCCAACCGTTACCGACCGCGCGAATGGGCAACTCCGAGACGGAAGCGCTGTCGGGCTTGGCCACGACCGCGCCTTCACCCTCGCCGATTTTCAGCGAGCGACCCGGCGTGAGGTAGTCGGTGGCCAGCACGGTGGTGCCCCACACGGCGGCGGCGCGGAGACTAACGACGGGAGCTGGCGCTTGGCTCATCGGAAGGCGGCGCTCCGCCGCGAATCAGATAGCTCGCCCAAGAACGAGCGGTGGCCCAAGGCCCCGGCTTCGAACTCGGCGCGCACGCGGCGCAAGAAGTAGATGACCTGCGGAGACTTGAGGCGACCTTCGACCTCGACCGTCTCGAACTTGTAGGTCTTCACGCCTTCCTTGTCCTCTTTGACTTTGACGTCGCTCGTGGCCTGCGCCTTGGGGGCGGTGGTGCCGGTGGCCTTCACCGCTTCTTCTTTGGAGGCGGCCTTGGCGTCTTCGGTGGCGGAGGAGGCTTCGTCGGGCGCGTCCTGCTCTGTGTCCTTCGCCTGCTCCTTTTCCTTCACCGCTTCTTTGCCCTTCTTGGGCTTCGCGGCTGCAGGTTTGGCTGCAGGCTTCGCCGCAGGTGCGGGCTTGCCCTTCACCTTGGGAGCAGCATGGACATTGCTGGCGCTCATGAGCAGCGCAGCCACCGAGAGTGTCGCGATCCAACGCCCTACCATTCGAGCCCTAGAGCATAGACAGAAGCTGCAAGACGGGCCAACGCCATTGCGCAGGGCCCGGGTGAAACTCTGCAGTGTTGACTAGCCGCTACAGTGCCGGTGCTTGCGGGCTCGGGGCCCACACCCACGATCGCCGCGTTGCGTGACGTTTGCGTCGGCTCGCCGGACGGAGAACGCACCCACACTGTGCCACGCCGTCGCCTTTTTTTCCGGCCCCGTCACTTTTCGAGCAACGCGCCCCACGCTCGCCCGAACGGACCTCAAGCACGCAGCTCGTTGGGAGCGGCGAGCAACGGAGGTTTGAGCAATGTCTTTTTCAGGAGTTGGCGGCGGGTTTCAAGGTGGAAATGCGCTGCTCGCGTTCGCGGCGGTTCAACAAGGTCGCATGAACGAGGAGATGACCGAGTCGATGCGCGTCGCTGATTTGCGCTCGCAGATGGCGGGTGACTTGGCCGACATCAAGGCTCACTTGGAGGAGGCGAATCGCGATCCGACGAAGTTTTCGGACGTCGACAAGGAGCTGCAGGCATTCGGGGACAAGTACGGCGACGAGCCGGCGCTCGCGGAAGTGACAGAGGCTGTCGGTGAGATCGCCGGTGATGTGCACGAGCACTGCGACGCCGTCGAGAGATCGAATGCCGGCGCCATGAATGGCTATGGTGCAAGTCATGCGACTTGGGAAGCTCAGGGCAAGCAAGGCGAAGAGCCCCAGCCGCCAGAGCTGCTGAAGGTGGCGGCCTATGACGACAAGGTCATCCAGACCTGGCTCGGACAAATTACCGAAAAGCTCGACGCCTCCGGCACGAACGACCAGCTGGCGATGATTCACATCAAACAGCTGAACGACAACATCAACAATAGCTCCGGCATGGTGTCGGGCATCATCGAGAGTCGGCAAAATTCGACTGCCTCGATCATCAACAACATTGCTTGAGGCTGCGATGCTCAACAGCGTTCAAGCTACTGGCGTCCAAGCGCCGCCATCCAGTACGGCTCCTCTCGTGTCCTTGGGCGCGAGCCCCGAAGCTCAGCTCTTGGCGCTGATGGTCAAAAACCAGCTTGTCCAGGGCGAGTCGGCCAAGACCGACATCAACCTGAGCCAGGAGCAGCTGAAGGAGCTCCGCGAAACCATTCGAGCCGCGCTCGAGGCTGCACGAGAGGCCAACGAAGACTCAGGGTTCTGTGGCGACATTGGCGACGTGCTCGGCGGAGATATCGCGTCGATTGCCGAGGTGGTGCTCGTCGCCGCGTCGGTCGTCGCGACGGGAGGCGCTGCTGCGCTGGTGGTGGGTGCCATCGCGATCGGTTGCAGTCTCGCGTCCAAATACGCCGACGAACTCGGCATTCCTCCGAACGTGGCGATCGGTATTGGCATCGCTGCGGCTCTCGCCATGGCCGCAAGCGGCAATCTCGCTGCAGGCGGCAGCGCCGTGTCGTTTGCAGGCGCCTCCAACGGTGCCATGGCGGTGGGCGCGCAGGCCAGCCAAGTGAGTCAGCTCACCGCAGTGGCACAAGAGGTGAAGTTCTACGCCAGCCTCGCGGCTCCCGCGGCAACGGGCGCGGGTGCGGGCGCCAACATGGTCGCGGGCTACTACCAGAGCGAAGCCGTCAACCACAACGCCGATGCAAAGGCGACGCAAGCGCGCGAGACGCTCGAGGCCATGGACCTCGATTCGGCCATCGATCTGCTCGGCAAAGCCATCGATCGCCAGCTAGACGCGATGTCCGGCGCTGTGCAAACGATGGAAGCCAATCAAAAGGGTAAGCAGCTCGTCATCAACAACTTTCAGGGGGTCGCATGACCATTTCCAATGTCAGTGGGGCAAGCTCGTTCGC
>Ga0114940_10000841_pt1 | contig 12486 bp, 11 predicted proteins | sample ColdCreekSource_FD_87195 | JGI IMG/M metagenome (GOLD analysis project Ga0114940, IMG submission 87195) | Groundwater microbial communities from Cold Creek, Nevada to study Microbial Dark Matter (Phase II) - Cold Creek Source | ecosystem: Environmental > Aquatic > Deep subsurface > Groundwater ... | reverse complement strand
TTTTTAATTCCCACCGAGCCAAAGTAAACAGCGAGAATATAAAAAGTAGTATCAGAAGAACCCTGCATAGTGCTCACTAATCGCCCGACAAAAGAATCTGCCCCATACGTTTTCATCGTTTCAACCATCATTCCGTTTGCGGCTGAGCCGCTGAGTGATTTCATAAATGCGGTGGGAAGCGCGGGAACAAAATCTGTATTCATTCCCGTTGCTGCAAAAATGATTCCTATCCCGTTCACTAAAAAATCCATTGCGCCTGAAGCGCGGAAAACTCCAATGCCAACAAGGATAGCAACGAGATACGGAATAATTTTTATCGCAACGCCAAATCCGTCTTTCGCCCCATCAATAAATGTCTCGTACACATTTATTTTTTTCCATAATCCTCCCAGCAGAAATATAACGATGATAAGAAAGATGAGAAGGTTTCCTGATAAAGAAGAGTAAACATTTATTTTATCCTGCGGAAGTGTGGTAAAGAACCATACAATTCCCGCTATGAATGTGCTTACGCCAAGCAGCCATCCGAGAAGCACTTTGTCAAAAAGATTGATGCGTTGCCAAAATGAAACGGCAAGAATTCCTGCCAGCGTTCCGAAAAAAGTGGTGAGCAGGATAGGAATAAAAACATCCGAAGGCATAGCGGCTCCCTGCTGCGCGCGATACACCATTGTGCTGACAGGAATAATGGTAAGCCCTGCCGTGTTGATGACGAGGAACATGATTTGCGCGTTTGACGCAGTATCTTTTTTCGGATTAAGTTCCTGTAAACTTTGCATGGCTTTTAGTCCGAGCGGTGTGGCGGCATTGTTCAGCCCGAGCATATTGGCGGAAAAATTCATCAGGATATTTCCCATTGCAGGATGTCCTTTGGGAATTTCGGGAAACAAGCGCGAGAAAAAAGGTCCAACTATTTTTGAAAGGAAACGAATGGCGCCTGCTTCTTCGCCAATTTTCATCAGCCCAAGCCAGAGTGTCATCACACCTGTAAGTCCGAGCGAAATTTCAAAAGCAATTTTTGCGGAATCAAAAGCGCCATTTACAATCGCAGTGAAAATATCGGTGTCGCCAAGCAAAACTAATTTCAACACACCAACAACAAGTGCAATCAGGAAAAAGGCAATCCAAATGTAATTCAGAATCATTGAAAACAAAAGTACGCAAGGAATAGCAGATTTTTCTTAACTTTAATCCTCAAACTTTAAACATTAAACTCTTAATAAATATGTATCCCGAAGCAATTGTAAAACCAATGAAAGCGGAACTTACTTCCGTTGGATTTGAAGATCTTTTAACTCCCGCTGCTGTTGACAGCGCTATCAGTTCAAAAGGAACGGTGCTGATGATGGTAAATTCTGTTTGCGGATGTGCAGCAGGAGCCGCGCGCCCAGGAGTAAAACTTGCCATTAACAATGCAAAACATCCTGATAAACTCACCGCTGTTTTTGCGGGAGTAGATACAGAAGCCACCTCGCAGGCGAGAAAACATTTTCTGCCGTATCCGCCCTCATCACCTTCCATCGCTTTATTTAAGGATGGAAAACTCGTTCACTTTATTGAGCGGCACCATATTGAAGGAAGACCTGCGGAAGTGATTGCGGAAAATCTGAAGATGGCATTTGAACAATTTTGTTAATCCGATTTTATGATTCAATTTTTTTCAGAGGAGGAATGGAAGGAATTTTTTCCCGAGGGAAAATTTAAATTCCGTTATGCCATTTCCAATTTCGGACGGCTACTCAGTTTCACGGATACTTTTGAAAACGGAAATCTTCTTCGCGGAGGTTCAATTGAAGGATATAAAGTCATTCGGTTTAAAAACTTTTTTCCCGGAATAGCAAAAAACAGATGTTTGTTCGTGCATAAACTGCTGGCAGAAAATTTTCTTGTGAAAGATTCAGAAGAGCAAACATTTGTCCTGCACCTGGATTACAATAAAGCAAATAATCGTTTGACCAACCTGAAATGGGCAACACAAAAAGAAATGCGCGAACACCAGCAAAAAAATCCGCTGGTGATTGAAGGGCATAAAAAAACACTGGAAAAAAAGAAAGGCGCTGGACATAAACTCACTGCCGCCACCGTAACGCTCATCAAGAAAAAACTTTTAGACCCCAACCGAAAGACAAGAATGAAAATGCTCGCCCGCCAATTTGGAATTTCCGAAATGCAGTTATACCGCATAAAGTCGGGTGAGAATTGGGCTCACGTTGTTGTTGAGAATGTGAAAAAATATCCCCTGCCAACATCAAATTAGTTTTTGCGCTGTTGGTGGATTATTTATCTTTGCCCTCTTAAAAAATCAACCTTTAAAAACCAATCATCATGAAAAAAATATCCATCATCGGAAACGTAACCAAAGACGCGGAAATTCGTGCCTTTGAAGGCGGAAAAAGCGTAATCAATTTTGATGTAGCGGTGAATGAACGCTACAAGGATAAGAACGGACAAAAAGTTGAACGCACTTCATTTATCCGTTGCGCCATGTGGAGAGACATCACCACCATCGCTCAATACATCACCAAAGGCACAAAACTTTATGTCGAAGGTTCTCCTGACGCTGACGCATACATTAATAAGGAAGGCAAAGCAGTTGGCAATCTGAAAATAAATGTGCGCGAGGTAGAATTTTTAGGCGGACCAAGAAAAACAGAACCGGGGTCTGATTCATCTTCTCCATCTTCTGAAGATGTTTTGACTCCATCGGCAAATGATGATTTGCCATTTTAAAAAATCCTTAATCCCAAATCCTTAATCTATCATGTCAACAGCAACCAAAGTGGAAAAATTCATTCAACATAAAGTAAAAGATATTTCCCTCGCAGAATGGGGAAGAAAAGAAATTCAATTAGCCGAAGCAGAAATGCCCGGGCTGATGGCGCTCCGCGAAGAATACGGAAAACAAAAACCACTCAAAGGCGCGCGCATCGCAGGATGTTTGCACATGACGATTCAAACGGCTGTGCTGATTGAAACGCTGAAAGAACTTGGCGCGGAAGTTACCTGGAGTTCCTGCAATATTTTTTCTACGCAAGACCACGCTGCCGCTGCCATTGCCGCTGCAGGAATTTCTGTGTATGCATGGAAAGGAATGAATGCCGAAGAATTCGACTGGTGTATTGAGCAAACATTATTTTTTGGTGAAGACAGAAAACCTTTGAATATGATTTTGGATGACGGAGGGGACTTGACCAATATGGTTTTTGATAAATATCCTGAACTGATAAAAGAAATAAAAGGATTGTCGGAAGAAACTACTACAGGTGTTCACCGCTTGTACGAGCGTATGAAAAAAGGAACACTTCCTATTCCCGCCATCAATGTGAATGATTCAGTTACAAAATCCAAGTTTGATAATAAATATGGTTGCCGCGAAAGTTTGGTGGATGCCATCCGCAGAGCGACTGATTTAATGCTCGCAGGAAAAGTGGCGGTAGTTGCTGGATTCGGTGATGTGGGAAAAGGTTCAGCGGAAAGTTTGAAGGAAACAAAAGTGCGTGTCATCGTTACGGAGATTGACCCTATCTGCGCGCTGCAAGCTGCTATGGAAGGATACGAAGTGAAAAAAATGGATGATGCCGTGAAAGAAGCCGATATTATTGTAACCGCAACAGGAAATTACAATATTATTTCTGAAAAACATTTCAAATCAATGAAGCACAATGCGGTGGTGTGCAACATCGGCCACTTCGATAACGAGATTGACATGGCTTGGCTGAATAAAAATTATGGAAAGTCAAAAGTTGAAATCAAACCGCAGGTGGATAAATATACGGTGGATGGAAAAGATATTATTGTTCTTGCCGAAGGACGTTTGGTAAATCTGGGTTGCGCGATGGGACATCCGAGTTTTGTGATGAGTAATTCTTTCACCAACCAAACGCTTGCGCAATTAGAACTCTGGGGGAATTCGTCCAAATACGAAAACAAAGTTTATACTTTGCCAAAAGAACTCGATGAAAAAGTAGCGCGCCTTCACCTGAAAAAAATCGGAGTGGAGTTAGATACGCTCAGCGATGAACAGGCAAAATATATTGGCGTGAAAAAAGAAGGTCCGTTTAAGCCGGAGTATTACAGGTATTGATTTTGAGTATGGTCAAACGAATTGTAGTTCTATTGCTTTTCTCTTCGCTATTTTTCCCAGGATGTTTTTTACAAAAACCTGTGAAGATTGAAGTGGTTTATTACGAGAACGGGCATGTAAAACAAGTTAAAAAATATTATAAGAAGGGGCTTCGCGTAAAATATTACGCTATGGAAAAAAAGAGAAAGAAACCTTACGGCTTATTTCACCGAAAAAAATACCCTAAGTAAATCGGCTTTGTTTTTTCCAATAACTTTCACAAGTTTATCTTCTGGGGCTTCCCGAATTCTATGTACAGATTTAAATTCCCGAAGAAGTTTCTCTGCGGTTTTTTCGCTGATTCCTTTTATGGTTGTCAGTTCAGAACCAATACTTTCGCGTGTTCTTCTGTTTCGATGATGCTTCAGCCCGAACCTATGCGCCTCGTTCCGCATTTGCTGAATCAACATTAACGTTTCAGATTTTTTATTAAGATACAGCGGCAGAGAGTCGCCCGGATAATAAACCTCTTCCAGTTTTTTGGCAATTCCGATTAAAGATATTTTCCCTTGAAGCCCAAGCGTTTCCAGACTTTTCATCGCAGCGCTCACCTGCCCTTTCCCTCCGTCAATAATAATTAATTGCGGAAGGGGCTGCTTTTCATCCAGCATTCTCTTATACCTGCGGTGAATTACTTCTTCCATCGAAGCAAAATCATCAGGTCCTTCAACAGATTTAATGTTGAAGATGCGGTAATCCTTTTTGCTGGGTTTTGCGTTTCTAAAAACCACGCAGGCAGAAACAGGAAATGTTCCCTGTATGTTAGAATTATCAAAACATTCAATGTGCGATGGTTCTTCCTGTAAGCGAAGGTCTTTCATCATTGTTTTCAGAATTCTTTCGGCTGATTTTTCTTTGGGGGAAAGTGCTTGCCTGCTTATTTTATCCTTTCGGTAATATTCCGCATTGCGCTGCGAAAGTTCAAGAAGTTTTTTCTTATCTCCAATCTTCGGAACCGTAATTTCTGCATTGGGGAATTTCATTGCAATATCAAAAGGAAGAATCAGCTCTTTTGTTTCGCTGTTAAACCGTTGGCGGAGCTCCACAACAGCCAGAAGGAGAAGTTCTTCTTTCGGTTCGTCCAGCTTCTTCTTCATCTCTATTGTATGCGCCTGCACCACCGCTCCGTTAACTACTTTCAGATAATTCACATACCCGAATAATTCATCTGTTACAATGGAAAACACATCCACATCTTCAATTGCCGGGCTAACAATTACAGAGCGACTCTGGTATTTTTCCAGCGAAACAATTTTTTCTTTCAGCAATTGTGCGTTTTCAAAATCTAACTTTTCCGAATACTGCCACATTACCTCTTTAAGCTGTTTGATAACAGAGGAACTATTTCCTTTCAGGATTTGTTTTATCTGAAAAATACTTTCGTTATATCCTTCTTCCGACTGAAATGTTTCGCAGGGTCCTTTGCAGTTCTTTAAATGATATTCCAGGCATACTTTGAATTTTTTCTTTTCGATATTTTCTTTCGACAAGTGCAGCGTACAATTTCTCAGCGGGTAAAGTTTTTTTATTAAATCAAGGAGGGTATACATAATACGAAGCGAGGTATACGGACCGAAATACTGCGAACCGTCACGAATAAAATTTCTTGTTTGAAAAACCCTAGGGAATCGTTCGCTCTTTACACAAATCCATGGATAGGTTTTATCGTCCTTCAGCGCCACGTTGTAACGGGGCTGATATTTTTTTATAAGATTATTTTCAAGAAGAAGGGCATCCAGCTCGGTGCTCACTACTAAATATTTTAAGTCGGCAATGCTGGTTACGAGATAAAGAAGTTTTCCATATTCGTGTTTTTTATAGAAGTAAGAAGAAACACGCTTCTTCAGATTTTTTGCCTTTCCTATGTAAATAATTTTTCCGTGCTTGTCAAAATATTGATAAACGCCAGGGGTTTCAGGCAAGGCATTCAGTATGTTCTTTAGGTGCGCTGAAAATTTATCCTTTGGTGTTTTCATTTTCAGTCCGCCTTTTTACAACAACTATCTTAATGAATCCGGTTTTGTCTCCACAGGCGTTGAATCTGTTTTGGGCTGTTCGGTAACAGAAGGTTTTTGTTCTCCATTTTTCCCTGATTTCTTAGGCGTTGAGTTGGTGGTTTTGCTGCTGTCTGAAGAGGGCAAAATAGTTTCCGACTTCCACTCAGAATCTTTTTTTGAAGTATCGGGCGGAAGAATAATTTCAGGAACAAACCCGGTATCTGAAAGGGTCGGAGCCAGAGAAGAAGTTTTAGTTTTCTTCTTTCCTGCCTGACCGGCAGGCAGGTCTGTTTTTGGGGTTTCTTTTACTACAGCGGATTTTTCCTCAGAAAGAAGTTTGTCGGAACTATTCTGAACAACAGTCGTTTCGGGGAAAACGGAGAGTTTAGCAACCGTATCTGCTGAAGCCATAGGTTGTTTGGCTGTGTCTTTAACTGCGGAATCGGCTACAAGAGAAACAACAGGTTTAGAAATTATTTTTGAAGAGTCCTCCTGCAGCACCTGCATAGAATCAGCGTTGACAAGAATCTTCTCTTCATCCTTGATACTTTGATTTGATAAACTTCTGATAAGAAAAAATAAACTGATGCCGATCACAACAATTCCTGTTGATACCATTATATATTTGGAATTGAATTTAGGCATTGACGTGCCTTTGCCCTGGGCGCTGAGGCTGTCTTCCATTTCAAGCCATACCTGTTGCTCAAATTCAATGTCCAAATTCTTCAGCTTTGAGCTGATGAACTGATCGAGTTGTGGGTTGTTGTGCGGTTGGTTCATCGGATCATCCGCGCAAGATTTCTGCGCATATTAAATTTTGCTTTTAACAAACTATCCATTGATGTATATTCACTTATGTCGAGCAAAGAAGAAATCTCTTTATGGGAATACCGATCCACTTCGTGCAGATTGTAAATTGCCCTATATGAAGGGGTGAGTTGCTGAAGTCCTTTCAGAATAAACTGGATATTCGCTCTGGTAATTATCTGATCGTCTGAAATTTCTTCCGATGATGTTTTTTCTGCATCGCGAACATTCACGGTGCTGCTCACAAAATATTCTTTTTTGTTTTCGTGCAGATGCTCAACTGCTGACCGAATGATTATTTTCTTTATCCAATCTTCAAGCAAAAGAGGAGGAGCGTTTTTTATTCGGTTCATATTTTCTTCCAGAAAAGATTTGGGATTAGAAAAAATGGTCCGGAATGCTTTCTGAAAAATATCTTTTGCATCCAGCTGATTTTTTGAAAACCGGATGCAGATGCCCATCATTTTCCCAAAATATTGCTCGTACAACATTCGCTGTGCGCTTCGATCTTGCTTGATGCATCCTCGTATTAATTCTTCCTCTGTCATGGCAACCTAAGCAAAAATATGGAATTTCAGGCGACAGTATTTTTACCCCTTCAAAAAAATGCTGAAGATTTCATTTATGCTATATATTTGTACGGATTTTGATAGTATAAACCATCCTGATTAAACAATGGACTACCTGAAAGATAATTACGGCTTCCTGCTTGAAAAGCTAGATAAGTTTATACGCAGGTATTACAAAAACCAGCTCATAAAAGGAATTCTTTATTCCACCGGCATAGTGGTGGTGTTTTTTCTTGTTGTTGCAGGGCTTGAATATTACGGGCAGTTTGACACTGCGTTCCGAACCATTCTGTTTTACATTTTCATCATTTCAAACGGATATATTCTTGCAAAGCTTGTGGTGATTCCTGTCTTGAAACTAAAAAAGCTCGGAAAAATTATTTCGCACGAAGAAGCCGCAAAAATCATCGGCACTCATTTTACAACTGTGCAGGATAAGCTTTTGAATGTATTACAACTCCAACGGCTGTCCAACTCGGAACTCGAAACTCCAAACTCGGAACTAATTTTGGCAAGCATACATCAGAAAATAAAAGAACTGAAACCCGTGCCGTTTTCGTCTGCTATCGACTTACGGAAAAATAAAAAATACCTGAAGTACGCGCTCGCTCCGCTGCTGCTTTTTATGACGATACTGTTTGGCGCTCCGAGCATCATAACCGACAGCGCTAAGCGATTAATTAACCACCGCACCTATTTTGAAAAACAGGATCCCTTTCATTTCCTTGTTCAGAACCAGGAGCTTAAAATTCCGCAGCAGGAAGATTTTCTTCTTGAGGTGAAAATTGACGGGCAGGAAATTCCGGATGAGGTTTTTGTTAATCTGGATGGAGGCGAATACAAACTCCTAAAAGAAAAGAAAAATGAATTCAGCTTTCTATTTAAAAATGTTCAGAAGAACATCCCATTTCATCTTTCTGCCGATGGGTTTGCTTCAAAAAACTTTGAATTAGTTGCTTTGCCAAAACCCATTCTTCTTGATTTTTCATTACAGCTGAATTACCCGAAATACATAGGAAAAAAAGACGAGCTTCTTTCAAATACTGGCGACCTTGTAATTCCTGCCGGCACAAAAGTTACCTGGAATTTTTCTACTCAGAATGCAAAACAAATGAGCATACGTTTTGCCGATACTTCATTTTTCATTGCTCCTGCCGGAGAAAATAAATTCTCTGCCACGCAGGTTTTTCTGAAAGACAAAAACTATTCTATCACCACTTCCAATGAATATCTTCGGAACAAAGATTCTATCACCTATGCCATTAGCGTGATTCCGGATATGTTTCCTTCTATTGAAGTGCAGGAAAAGAAAGATTCTGTTTCGCTCACGCAGTTTTATTTTGCCGGAAACCTGAAAGACGACTATGGGTTCAGCAAACTCGCTTTTAATTACCGATTCATCGCCCAGACCGATTCCGCCACCGGAAAATCCAAACCGTCTCCGATGCAGGTTTCGCTTCTGCCAATCAGTAAAAATATTTCACAACAGTTTTTTTACCATTTCTGGGACATGGCGATGTTGAGCATTTCTCCCGGAGATGAGATAGAATATTATTTTGAAGTGTGGGATAACGATGGCGTTAACGGAAGTAAATCCACCCGCTCGCAGTCCATAATTTTTCGGGCACCTACTCTGAAAGAAATCGCACAGAATACAGAAAAGAAAAATTCAGAGATAAAAAGCGAAATAGAGGAAAGCATTCGACAGGCGGATAAGCTTCAAAAAGAAATGGAGGAACTCTACAAGAAAATCCTTGAAAAGAAAACCCTTTCGTGGGAGGAAAAAAAGAAACTTGAAGACCTTTTGAAAGAGCAAGAAGAACTGGAGCAGAAAATAAATGAAATCAAAAAAGAAAATCAACAGAACAACCAGCAGCAGTCCGAGTTTATGAAGCCCGATCCGCAACTTGCCGAAAAGCAAAAACAACTTAGTCAGCTTTTTGAAAACATCCTGTCGGAAGAAATGAAAAAGCTTTTTGAAGAAATGCAAAAACTGATGGGAAAAATGGATAAGAATAAAATTCAGGAGGCGCTTGAGAAAATGCAGCTCTCCAACAAGGATATTGAAAAGGAACTGGACCGCACGCTGGAGATTTTCAAGCACCTGGAGTTTGAACAGAAGATGGAACAAACCCTGAAGGAGTTAAATGAGCTTTCGAAAAAGCAGGATGAATTAGGAGATAAATCGCTCGAAAAAAATGCCGACAACAAAGAGCAAAAAAAACAGCAGGATTCCCTTAACAAAGAGTTTGGCGACATTCAGAAAAAAATGGATGACCTGCAGAAGAAAAATGATGCGCTTGAAGAAAAATACGACATGCCAAACATCGAACAACAGGAGCAAGACATTAATAAGGAAATGCAAACCAGCAGCGAACAGTTGAATGAAAATAAAAGCAAGAAAGCCTCCCAGTCACAGAAAAATGCTTCTCAGAAAATGAACCAGCTGGCGCAACAGATGCAGGAAATGATGAACAGCGAGGAGTCGGAACAGGAAGAAGAAGACGAGCAGGCACTCCGGGATATTCTGAATAATCTCATTCAGCTTTCTTTTGACCAGGAAGCGCTGATGAAAGATGTTCAAAAAACAAAATCTGATAATCCTCAATATGTAAAACTGTCTCAGCAACAGAAAAAACTTAAGGACGATTCAAAAATGATTGAAGACAGCCTGTTCGGCCTCAGTAAAAGACAACCCGCCATCGAAGCGATTGTCAACCGTGAGATTTCTGCGATTAACCTGAACATGGAAAAATCAATTGAGCTGATGGGAAAACGAGAGCATCGGTTTACTCCAGATATTTCTTCCCGCCAACAGTTTTCAATGACTTCTATAAACAATCTTGCTCTCCTGCTCAACGAGGCGTTAAACCAGATGCAGAGCAATTGTAAAAAAAGCGGATCTTGTTCAAAGCCGGGTTCCTGCAAAAAGCCTGGCCATGGGGAAAAGCCATCGGCTGGTAGCATGAAACAGGCACAGGAGCAATTGAAAAAACAAATGGAAGCACTAAAAAAATCAATGGAGGAAGGGAAACAAAAAGGAGGCACTCAAGGAAGCGGGAACTGGAGCCGGGAGCTTGTAAAAATTGCAGCCCAACAAGAAGCGCTCAAACAAATGATGATGCAGATGCAAAAAGAAGGTGGCATGAGCCCGGGCGATATGAAAACCACATTAAAATTAATGGAAGAGTCGCAAAAAGACATAGTGAACCGCATATTAAATGAAGAAACTATCAGACGCCAGCAACAGATTATGGAAAAGCTTCTTGACTTTGAAAATGCTGAAAAAGAGCGAGACCCCGAACAAAAAAGACAGGCAAATGAAGCAAAAGATGACTATAAGCGTAACCTTTACAAATTTATAGAGTACAAAACTCGTAAAGAGAAAGAGTCCGAGTTATTGAAAACCGTTCCCCCCTCTTTAAAAAGTTTCTATAAAAACAAAGTATCCGAATACTTTAATAATTTCGCAAACGAAAAATAGGCCATGGTACTCGCTGAAAATCAAAAACTGCTCATCTCCTCAAAATCTAAAAACATTTTTCTTGTTGAAAAACTTATATGCGATGTTTGCGATCTCTTTGATATAAAGGAAGATTTATACGGGTATATGCTTGTTGCACTTACAGAGGCGGTCAACAATGCTCTTCAGCATGGGAATAGAGCAAACCCAAATAAGAATATTGCAATCTCCTTTAAAGTAAGGGAAGGAAAAATTTTCTTTACAGTTAAAGATCAGGGTACTGGATTTGACTATAGCAATCTCCCGGATCCGACCGATCCTAAAAATATTGAAAAGCCAACCGGAAGAGGCATCTTCCTGATGAAGCATCTTACCGACAATGTTACTTTTGAAGACAAAGGAACTAAAGTAATTTTGGAATTTAAACTAAGTAAGTAGTTTCTTTGCTTTCTTTTCCTATTATTTATTGTTCATTATTACGTAAGTTTGTTCCATGTTTAACATTGGAGGAGGAGAAATTTTTTTCATACTGCTTATTATTCTTCTATTTTTCGGCTCGAAGAAAATTCCTGAACTTGCACGCGGACTTGGCAAAGGAATCCGCGAAATGAAAGATGCCGCCAGCGGCATTGAGCGGGAAATTACAAGAGAAGCCAACGATATAAAAGAAAAGGCGGATATTAAAAAAATAATGGATCAGGAATAAACTTCCCCGCTGGTCAGGATTTAGTAATCCTGACCCAAGAGTCAAGGGATTTGTAATCCCCAATTCTATTTTACATTTGTCTTGTGGGATTTCACTATAAAATAGAAGAAGGCAAAGCGCATTTTGTAACGCTAACAGTTGTTGACTGGATAGATGTTTTCACCCGAGAGAATCATAAAATGGCAATTGTTGATTCGCTTAAGTATTGCCAGCAATGCAAGGGACTTGAATTGTATGCATGGTGTTTGATGCCAAGCCACCTGCACATGATTGTGGCGGCAGAAGGAGATGGAAATTTATCAGACGTACTTCGCGATTTCAAAAAGTTTACATCGAAAGAAATTGTGCGTCTGATTCAGGAAGAACCCGAAAGCCGCAGGGAATGGATGCCCCCCCCCGCTGGTCAGGATTTAGTAATCCTGACCCAAGAGTCTGAAGTTTACGCAGGAAAAATTAAGTTATATCCATAACAACCCGGTAAAAGAAAGATTTGTGGAAGAGCCGCAGGAATATCTTTTCAGTTCGGCAAAAAATTATGCAGGTCTGGATGGCTTGCTGGATGTGATTTTGATTGACCCGATTGCCTTATGAAAAATAGATTGATTACTTTTGGTGTGTAAGCGGATTGCAAATCCGCGCGCTCAGCAGTCGGGATTACCAAATCCCGACCAGCGCATAAAAAAAATAAAACATGAACAAATCCGGAGCAGCGGGGCATCATGGATTGAATCGGTGTATGGATAAAGGATTAGATGGATACAAAAGATATGTGGGATTAAGTGTATTGGCATACAATCTTCATATTCTAGGTAATCATTTAA
>Ga0114940_10000840_pt1 | contig 12494 bp, 9 predicted proteins | sample ColdCreekSource_FD_87195 | JGI IMG/M metagenome (GOLD analysis project Ga0114940, IMG submission 87195) | Groundwater microbial communities from Cold Creek, Nevada to study Microbial Dark Matter (Phase II) - Cold Creek Source | ecosystem: Environmental > Aquatic > Deep subsurface > Groundwater ... | reverse complement strand
TGTTAATCATTTAATTGACTAGTTATGACTGACACGGAGACAAGGGGACACGGAGACACGGAGAGGGTTTGATGGTTAGTTTCGCGTTTGTAATAATATGCAGTTTAAATGCACATCAGCTTACTACCCTAAAAGAGTATTAATTTATTTCTGCCAAAAGGTTATGGTGGGTTGAGCATCAACCTTTAGATATTGGTGAAATCTTCTACAGGACTACCCCCTAGTAAAAAAATTTTGAGGGAACCCTCAGATTTTGGCAAAATAGCTACATGAGTAGCAATACTAAGAGGGTTAACTTGGCGAACAGACAAAGGTAATGGACGAATGCTATCCATTGGTAGTTCTATCAAAGCAGGAGAATTATCAATAGGAATTCCACAGAGTTCGCCTTGGCGAGTTAGGATCACGATTAAAAAGCGTTTTTGCATCCGTTGAGTAGCAGAATTCTGGGGAGATAATTTCTGAGCAAGATTGACAACAGTTACGGTTTGCCCTTCAAAATCTGTTATTCCTAAACTGCTATCTGTTGTATCAGTAACTGGGGGACAGTTGATGACCTTGAAGATAGCACTAATTGACAAAGCGAAAAAATGATTTGCCATCTCAAACACAAGAACTTTGAGTAAGTTAACATCAGAAGTAATGTGAGAGAGTCGTTGCGGTGGAAAATGGATGTTGAACATACGTAAAATTTTCTCTGCTAAGAAACTGAGACATTCGCTGTTTTTTGAGAGATTAAGTCGGATAGTAAACTAAGCAATTTCTGCTCAGAGTAAGGCTTGGTTAAATATGCCCTAGCTCCCAATTCCAAAGCCATTTGGCGATGCTTAAGACCACTACGAGAAGTTAACATGATCACATCCACTGGCGACAAGTTAGCATCTTGACGATAGGCGTACAAAAACTCAAATCCATTCACCGTAGGCATCTCGATGTCACAAATTATGATTTTAATTTCTGGATGCTGACGTAATTGAGTGAGTGCTTCTTGCCCATCTCCTGCTTGTAGAACATAGCAACCAGCTTTTTCTAACATTAAGACCAGTAGTTTTCTTTGAGTAGGGGAGTCATCGACAATTAAGATTGACTGTCCTTGTAGTGCCAAGGTGGAATTTAAGCTACCAGAAGGACTCAGTAATCGAACGCTTGAGTTTGTGCTAGTGGGTACACTCGGCTTTTCTATTTCAGCAGACCAGCTCAGCGGAGAAGTTGAAACTGCAATGGGTTCAGGCAATATCCTAGCTTGCCGAGAAGAGTCAGAGATTACTCCGCCGTAAAATGACGGAGTAATCTCTGAGCGTTGGTCAAACTGACTCCAAGTCTGGCTAACTAGTTCTAATGGGTCTAGTGCCATAACCAGACGACTGTCACTGAGGACGCTGTATCCCTGAATGTAGCTAGGTAAGGTGGGCTTTTTGCTCAAAGATTTAATTGCTAATTCCTGCTTCTTCATAATTTGCTCTACTTCGAGACACAAGAGTTGGTCTTGCTGCCGTAGCATTAGTAGAGGAGCTACTTTTTGACGGTGGAAAGGAATTGAAGCAGAGAAAGTATCAGTGGGAAAGCTGTAAGCTAACAAACTGCCAAGGGTTTTAATGGGTACTTGTTGTCTTTCTTTTCCCTCTCCCCACAGTAAAAACTTCTGATGCGGATGCCCTTGAATAATGGTTTGGGAGCTAATTTGATCGGGTTCGGGTTGCAACACACATTCGATAGACTCTGTTAGTAAGGCATAAGGAAGACCGTTAGACTGACAAACTAGCATCTCCGCTGTGATTAAGACCAAAGGAAGATGTAATGAGAATACTGTTTCTTCTCCTGCCACAGAACGAACTGTGACTGAGCCTTGAAGTCCTTGAATCTGACTGCGAACTACATCTAGTCCTACTCCCCGACCAGACAACTCAGTAATTTGTTCTTTTGTAGAGAAACCAGGCTCGAATAGAAGCTCTGCCAGTTCGCTCTCTGAAGCTTTTTCTGCTTGATTAGGGTTAAGTAGTTGCTGTTTTATACCTTGTTGGCGAATTCGCTCCCAGTTCAGTCCCTGACCGTCATCTGCCACTTCAATTGTGGTGCGGTTACCTTGATGGTAAGCATGAATTCTAATCCTGCCAGTTTCTGATTTGCCTCGTTGACGGCGTACTTCAGGAGATTCAATACCATGGGCGATCGCATTACGCAGTAAATGAAGTAAAGGATCGAATAAATTTTCTGAAATACTCTTATCGATTAAAATGTGCGTACCACTCAGTTCTAACTTGGCAGGTTTGTGATTAACAGTAACAAGTTGCTTGATAATGGGTGGAAATCTATTTAACAGTACACCTAAAGGAAGCATACGCGCTTGAAGCAAATTTTCCTGGGCATCAGTTAGGAGTTTCTTTTTCCTTTTGAGCATCAGCTGGGATTGCCTGACGGAAAAATCAACTTCCTCTATGTTTTCCTGCAACTGCACCATTGTCTCCATTACGGATTGAATCAAAATGTGCATTTCGCTGTAGGCATCCATTTCCAGAGTATCAAACCTATCTCCTGTCAAAGATTTGGTCAAGGAAATAATACCTGTTTGACTAGCTTGGGACTGGGGTGATTTTCCTCTTTGAGCAGAAAAATATTTATCTGACCAATCTCGTATTTGGCGTAAGCCTTGCTGACACCTTTGCAACTGCTCCAGTGTTTTCTGAGTATTCTCCTGAGACTGGCTAGTTTGCAATGTCTGCTGATTTTGATTGATCAGTAATTCACCGAATATAGAGTTGAGGCGTTTGAGTTGTAGCAAATCTACCCGAACATCTTTTCCTGATGATTGAGAAGAAAAAGCTGATTTTGGTGGTGTTGTCTTCTGCTCTCGCTCGGACTGATGAGAAAAATCTGAGTCTTCAGGAACTTCAAACTCTTGCCGATCTAATCCTATTCCTTGCAAAATTTGGTCTATAGCATCTCCGGCATTCGACTGACGACTAGAAGCAGGATCTCGATCTTGCTGCTCTAGTGGTAGAACAATAGTATCTAATTGTTCATGATTTTGCTCCACTTGTACTGGCTCTAGGTGAAATTTTGGCTCTGGATTTACTTCTGCCTCACTTTCTGAGGTATCTTCAGGAGTTTCTTGTTCGGGAAATAACTTTGAGTGGGTTGCTTTGACTAGTTCATCTAAATTAGGAGGAGAAGAAGATGGTCTTTGTGCTGCTAGTTCCCGCAAAGCTATGGACGGTTCTCCACCACGATCGCGATCGCCATCGAGGACAGCAATTCGTGCTTTTTGGAAGTCTTCTAAAGCTAGTTCAGCAATTGGGATAGCTTGGTTTGGATGTTGCTCTAGGGCAGTCAAAATTGTTTGGGCAAGTTCTTTCATACCAGGAAGATTATAGGACTCCGCTATGCCGATAAAAAACTCGGCTTCCGAACGTAAGCTAATAGCGACTTGCTCAGAATTCTCCGTTGCTAATATAACTGCCAATTGTTGTAATTCTTGCTGCATACTTTCAGCAAAGATAGAACCTATGATATCAAATCCCAACTCATCTGAAGTAGGCAAAGGAGCTTCGCGCTCAAAAAAATCTCCTAGTTTGGTTTGTAGTTTGGCAAAAACTACAGCTACTCGGTTCAGAATCTCAGTTTCCTCTAGAGGACTAGAGGTTACAGTTTGATCTATTGTGGTTGGCGATCGCTGAGATGATTTAATTATTTCTGCTGTCACAGATTCATGCAGACATTCATAACACTCCCAGAGTAATGCAGATAGCTCTTCGTCCCAGTTTAGTTCAGGGCTATAGAGGGCTTGAAAGACATCTTCTAAATGATGAGCCACGATGCTAATAGTTTCTCGTTCTACACTAGCAGCAGAACCTTTGAGAGTATGGGCATTGCGCATCAAGTTGTGAATTTTATTGATGTTTGGCTCTTCCAGAACACTCAAAAGGTCTTGCTCGATCGCTGGCAGCAGAGAAGAAGCTTCGGCCAGAAAAAACTGATACACTTGGCTTTGGATATCTGGATCGTTGCTCATGTCCTTCTCCTATACAGCTACAATTATGCTTTATCCGTCCAACTAATCGATTTTGAATTTACTGACGCTGGTCTGTAATTGTTCAGAAGTAACGAGCAATTCCTCAAATAAAGAAGCGATCTTGACCGAGTTGGATGAGGTTTGATTAGCTATATGAGCCACATCTGTCATCGCTTTAGTCATCAACTGCGACTGTTTAGTTTGAGTCGAAGTTGAAATGGTAATCTGTTGGACTCTATTGCTAATCTGGTTGGTTGCTGACTTAATTTCATCAAGGCTTTGGCGAGTTTTATTAACTAATTGTGTCCCTTTAACAACCTGCATAATACCTAATTCCATTGCCTCGGTCACTGATTGAGTATCGGTGCGGATTTCTTGCACCAAGCGTTCAATTTCTGTAGTCGCCTTGGCAGACTGATAAGCTAGAGTTCGAATTTCATCGGCAACTACACCGAAACCCCGTCCATATTCACCAGCACGAGTTGCTTCAATGGCAGCGTTAATGGCTAATAGATTAGTCTGATTAGCGAAGTTATCAATTAGGCTGACAACTTTGGCGATTTTTTGCGATGATTCTCCCAGGTTTTTCAGCTTTTTAGCTGTTTCGGAAACTGTTTCCCTGATTTCCTCAATCCCTGCTACGGTTTCCTCCATGACCGAGTCTCCTGCTTGAACAGTTTGATTAGCATTTAGTACTGCCTTATCTACTTGCTGGGCATTGATCGCTACCTGGGCAATCAACTCTACCATTTGCTGTAGTTCCTTCAAGGCTTGTCTTAAGTCCTGGGATTGTTGTTGGGCTTGGTCAGATAGTTGACCAACAGCAAGTGTACTATTACTACAGGTTTGACCTACTTTTTCCGCAGAGGATTTTACCTGTCTTACTAGTCCTCGCAAAGTTTGCAAAGTAGTATTGTAACCATCAGCGATCGTACCTATTTCATCTTCCCAGAGAGGAACTTTTACAGTCAAATCTCCTTGTAAAGAAGGCTCAATGGTTCTGAGCAAGCTTAATGTTTCTCTTTGTAGCCTTTCTTTGTCTGTTTTCTCTCGTTCTGCTGCTTCAGCCAATTTCTGCTGTTGGCGAGCAAGTTCCTCTTGATCGTCTATACGCTGAACTACCACCCCAATCTGGGAAGCTACCTGGGTTAATAGTCTTAGCTCGTTGTCTTTCCAAGAGCGGGGTTCTGTGTTTTGGTAGGTTGCTAGGAGTCCCCACAGTTGTTCTCTATTAAAAATGGGGGCAATCATATAAGCCTTTGCCTGAAATTGCTCTAGTAATTCAATGTAGCATTCTTGGTATCCTCTAGTGTAGATGTTGTCCACGTGAAGGGACTCTTTCTTGGCATAACATCCCCCTTGGTTTTCTTGGAGATAAGTATCGCTCCATTTATCTAAAGGTGAACCCACCAGTGGATTCCAATCTTTGCCTACATCCTCTATAATAAATTGACCACTCAAGTCTGGGTTAAATTGGTAAATTGCTGTCCTATCTGTATTGAACAATCTGCGGCTCTCTGCTGTGGCTAGACGTAACAGATTCTTAAGAGAAGAACCATCTGGAAGTTGGTTTGGTGATTGCTGTCCCATTTGATAGATAAGTTTAGCAAAACCTACCCCCTGTTCAGCTAGCTGGGAGATTTGCTCGGATTGCTGCTGAAGTTCCTTAACATACTGTCCTTGTTGCAAAGCCACCCCAAGCTGAGTTGCTATCTGAGACAACACAGTCAGTTCACCTGTTTCCCAATGGCGTGGTCCAGTATTTTGAAAAGCAGCTAGTAATCCCCACAATTTTTCTCCCCAAAATACAGGGGCGATCGCATAGGCTCTGGCTTGGTAGTCTTCTAAAACTTCAATGTAACAGGGTGTAAAGCCAGCCTGGTAGATATCCTCCCGTATTAGTAACTGGCGATCGCGGAATTTTCCTCCTTGGGTTTCTTGTAAGAAAGTATCATCAGAAGACTTTAATGAGTTTTTGTTCATCCTCTTCATGCCCTGGCAATCGCTCATACTCTCTTGCAGATTGGGGATTTTTTCCTGCTTCTCCATTAAGCTCTCCCAACCACGAGCGAAAGATTCAGCGACAAAACGACCGCTCCAATCGGGATTGAACTGGTAGATGGCAACGCGATCGCAATTTAAGACAGAGCGTAACTCTTTGGTAGTTGTCCTTAAAGTAATTTCAACATTAAGGGTCCGCCGAATATTTTCGATGATTCGAGTGAGGGATTTTTCCCGCTCGGCAATTTTAGCTAATTGGGTATTCTTAGCCTGAACCTGCTCAAATGACTCTGCCTGTTGAAGGGCGATCCCAATCTGAGCAGCCACCCGCCGAAGCAATTGTACTTCCGACTCTGACCAATGGCGGGGTCCAGTGTTTTGGAAAGCCGATAATAAGCCCCATAATTCCTTACCCTTAAAAATTGAAATTACGGCACAGGACTTCACTCCGTACCCTGACAACGCCTCGATATGACAATCGGTCAAACCAGCATTATAGATATCATTGCAAACCAAGGCTTGATCATCGCGGAATAGCCCCCCCTGATTTTCGTTCAAATAGGGGTCATCCCACTTTTGTCCGATGAATTTGGGATATCCAGGTAATTCTGCTTCTGCGACAAAATCCCCAAAGTAGTCTTCGTCAAACTTATAGATAGTGACCCTCTCAATTTTTAGCAGCTTGCGGACTTCTTGAGTGGCGGTTTGGAAAATTGTGTCGAGGTCGAGGGTTTGGCGAACCTTGTCAACTACTCGGCTTAACGCTTGCTCCTGTCTGGCTAGGGTTTCTAAGTCGGTATTTCTGGCTTCGATCTCATCTAAGGTATCTGCCTGAGTCAAAGCAATACCAATCTGAGTAGCTACTCCCCGAAGCATTTGGACTTCCGACTCTGGCCAATCCCGCGTACTGGTATTTTGAAAAGCAGAGAGCAAGCCCCATAACTCTCTATTCTGGAAAATTGAGACTACGGCACAGGACTTAACCCCAAAAAATTCTAACGCCTCGATATGACAATCGGTCAAACCAGCATTATGGATATCATTGCAAACCAAGGCTTGATCATCGCGGAATCTTCCTCCTTGATTTTCTTGTAAATAGGGATCTTCCCAACCACTACCCACTAGTTTAGGAAATCCCCCTAGCTCTGCTTCTGTGACAAAATCCCCGAAGTAGTCTTCGCGAAACTTGTAGATGGTGACCCGCTCAATACCTAGCAGTTTACGGACTTCTTGGGTCGCCACCTCCAACATCCTATTGAGGTTGAAGGGTTGACGCAGCTTATCCAAAACCTTCGTCAGAGCGTTCTGAGTCTTTAGCTGCTCAAGCAGTTGCTTCCGCACTTCTTCAATTTGTAACTGTACCGCTAGCTCCGTACTTACTCGCTCCAGCCAACGAAACTCTGAATCTAGCCAATGTCGAGGTTTCAAGCACTGTTGCACCACCATCAGACCCCAAACCTTTCCTCGCAACAACACGGGCAGTGCCAAACTGGAGCTAACCTGGAAGCGTTCCATCAGTTGCAACTGATAGGGAGATAAATCTGCCTGCTGCACGTCTGCGATCGCTGCTCCTCTTGCTTGTTGATAGCTCTTAGCATTTGACAAACCAAAGCACAATGAGGGTAATTCTTCCCCTATTGTGGGGGTAAATCTTTCTTGGACTGCTTCGGCTACTACAATTCCCTTGCTGTCTGAGTGAAAAGCATAGAGCAAAACTCGATTCGCATCTAAAAGCTGGTGAACTTCCTCCACAGTTGTGTTACGCAAAGTCACATGATCTTCCGCGAGACGTAGTTTTTCGGTGATCGCCAAGAGATTTTGTTTCTCTAACCTTTCCTGCTGGTCAACGACAGCTGTCAGTTTGATAATCTGTGCGATTTGCTCGCGGAAATGGTTTGACTCCTCAAAGTCTATCTTGCCCAAATCCTTGGCTAAAGATTGCAATGCACTCTTTACTACCTGCTGATCGACGTAACTCTTCTCCCTAGAACCATTGTCAGAGCTACTGGAGCTAGTATTATTTTTATTGGCGGAGTTAAACAGGCTGGTCATAAAATCAATTTCCTAACTAGTAGTTATGGTTTAATCTGTTACTCGTAACCGTTCGCTTCCTAGAATCTTCTGCTCTTTAATTATTGACTCTCTCTATCCAAATTCTCGACTTTCTCGATAATGGTATCTACATTCAAGAGGGCTAAAGTATTTCCCCCCGAATCAACAAAATAGCCCTCTAAAAAAGATAGTAATCTAGAGGGCAACGTCTGGGCAGGAAAAGGCTGTAAATTGGTCAGATTATAAACTTCGATCGAACTAACTTGCTCAACTAATAGTCCGATGGCTTGTTCCTCAGCTTGTACTAGTATCGCCATACAGACTTCGGGTACTAGCTCTCGTTGAGACAGAGGAGTAGCTCCCATTAAATAGAACAAGTCTACTATCCAAACAGCTTCTCCCCGTCTGTTGGCAATTCCTAATAAATACTCAGGCAGTTCGGGAATTGGCAAAATCTCCTTAGGGCGAACTTTAATTACCTCGACTAGTCGGTCTAGAGATAATAAACCTGTAGTTTCTTCACCTAGAGAAAATCGTAAAAATCTGGCTGTGTCCGCTTCCCATGCTGCTATTTGGTGAATCTGCTTAGACTTAACTAACTCCGCAAGAGGTTCTGTTTGGCTCATCGATAGCTGTCTCCTTAAATAAATTGACGGATCGTCTCGAGCAACTTATCTCTGTCAACAGGTTTGCTCAGGTAAGCATCTGCTCCTCCCATTTTTCCCCATTGCTTATCTACTTCTGTATTTTTGGTAGAGCAAAGTACAATGGGAATACTTTTGGTTTGAGGATCAGATTTGAGTTGACGGCAAAGTTGAAACCCGCTTTGCCCTGGCAAAATCACATCCAAAACAATTAAATCTGGCTTTTGTTGCTGTAGCCTAGCCTGAGCATCTTCCCCGCTTCTAGCTGGCATTACTGAGAGACCCTCTTTTTGTAAATAGAGCGTTAATAGCTCCATATCTGTAATACTGTCTTCTACAATCATCACTGTATTCATAGAAACTTGTAGTAAGTTAATTTTAATCCCATTACAAGATCATTGATCAAATAGACTTTGAAAACAAAAAAAACATATAGCTCTTAATGTTAGTTTAGAATAAATGCTCCCTTACGGTTTGATCAGCACATACTTACGCAAAATGGATAATACCCGCTCTTGATCAACTGGTTTAGAGATAAAATCACTAGCCCCTACAATTTTGGTTCTCACTCGATCGATCAGTCCATCTCGACCTGTCAAAATCACAATGGGAGTGTTTTTAGCTTGAGAAATACGGCGAATTTGAGCGCACAGTTCGTAACCATTAACTATTGGCATCACTAGATCGAGAAAGATCAGGTCTGGTTGAATTTTGAGCAGCTTTGGGATTGCCATTATGGGGTCTTGTATCTCACAAAAACGGCAACCTTCGCTGGTGATAATCTGTTTCATCTGAGTACATACTGTTGGGCTATCATCAATGCACATTACTATGGGGATAGACTCTTGAGAGGATTGATCTACTGACAAAATACCAGTAAACGATGGCTTGATTTCTCGACTTTTTTCTTGTACATCCTCGGCATTCTTCACAGAATCATTTTCTCTAGTTTTCTGAATTTCTAAGAAGCTTATTATCCCCGTATTAACATATTGGACAAAAAATGAAGTTAAATCTGGCAGAGGCTGCTGTAGTGCTAAAGACAAGCTCCGTAGGGTCTGCTTACCATCTACAAACTTAGTCAATAGCCAATATTCATCCATTGAGTTTTTAAAGCTTTGCCGTAACCGTTTAGGTTGCTGAATAATAGGAACTAAGTTGGGTGAGTAAAGGTTTAATTTCATCTGTTGCCATAGTTGCCACTTTTGTGTTGCTTTTCTTAAAGTCTGGTCTATTCGAGCAAGAGTAAAGGCAACTTTAGGACAATCCCTATCATCATAAGTAAAGGAAAGCTGACGGTTTGGCTCCTTATCTTCTAATTGATGCTCATATTGTAAGATGTCAAATAAAACTTCACCTAAAGTTTCTTTAACTAAAGCTATTATCTGAGGACGCTTGCTTATATCTTGTTTTAATATGCTTAAAAGGAGCAGATATCCGTCGAATTGAGATGTTTCCAGATTAATTTCCTTCAATTGGCTAATTTCAAGGCAGTAGTGATTCAAAAGCCTATGCCAACGCTCTAAAGAACACGCTCCTCCTCCTGCCCAAATAAAACGCCCTAAGTAAAAATACAGACTCCATTTTAGTTCCCTTGAAGCCTCAATATTGAGCCTACATTTCAAAGGTCGTAAGTGAATCTGGTACAGCTGAGAAGCTAGATTAAACGAATTCTTTGGTTCTAACATCATCTGTCTTCGTGATGGATAAATTGCCTTTGGATATTCGCAGTTGGGATTGCCCTAGCTGTAAGACAACAGGCATCGATAGGGACATCAATGCTGGAAAAAATATACTCGCTGCGGGACTCGCAGTGATTGTCTGTGGAGCGGACATAAGACCTGATAGCCATAACGTTAAAGGGCAGTTGCTAAAAACTCGTAAGAGAAGGAAACAGAAACCTAAGTCGTGAGTCTTAGGAATCCCCCACTAAAACGCCCAAGCGTTTAGTGGCGGGAGGATGTCAAGCTAACCAATCCTACAACTACGATTTTTTCTGGTGACATACTCTGCACTCCTTCGCTTCGCGATAGGAGGTAGCTTCTCTACCATTCTAGCTGTTTTCAGCCTATGGCTTCTAGCCATAGGCTGAAAACGCTCTTAAGAGGCTAAAGCCTCCCGTATGTCTACCTCACAATCTTTAGCCGAACAAAGCGCGATCGCACGTTACACTACTATTTCTAATTTAGCGATCGCATCCGCTCTCAATACTTGACTTGGAAATTAAAGCGCGATCGCACGTTAATTAATTTACGCTACCGCGTTCATATCCTAATGCTGTTTCGTAGCTTTAATAATTGTTACCAAAATAGCTACAAATATAACTATCAATGTGATGATGATCGCTGCTAAATTGAAGTTGTTAGATTAATACAAACCTTTTAGCTAACGGCAAGGTTTTCAATATTTACGACTTATTTATTTAGTCAACATAACCTATGGAAATAGAGAGACAATTAGAAATACTAATTAACGATGGGGCTAAATACGGAGTTGCACCAACAGTGATCGAAAACGCGATCGCGCCAGCTTTAAAATTATTTGCTAATCAATTAAAATATTTAGAATATTATGTTGTGCAAAATCTTCAAGGCGATTGGATTTTAACAACTATTAGTAATCCAAAACTCAGGCAAGAAAAAAAAGTCATTTATGCTTTTGCTTCGGTGCAAGATGCGGCAAGGTTTCAAGGTAAAGTTGATCCCGATATCTTAGCTGTGGCTATTCCTGTTACTCATCTGCTGTTTCGGCTAATCTCTCTTCAAGAAGTAGATAGCGTGATCTTTGCCGATAATTCTAGTAACATAACGAGTAGTAATATAACTAGTGGAATCGAGATACAACGCGATCGCCTATCAAACTTAATTAAACAACAGATCAGGCAACTGAACCAAACACCACCAAATATTGCTTAAAGATCCGCTAAAAAAAGTGATTTTGCCCACTCAATATTGATATTAGGATCGAATTTAAGGGTAAATATTGCTGAATTAAACAAGATCGCTAAAATGGCAATTTATCTTTGACTTGAGATTTTAAATAGTTCCGCCCAAATAAAAGTGAAATAAGTTGATTTACTGTATGTCTAAAGTTCAGAATTTAAGCGATAGTAAAAAAGTTTATCCAAAAAGAGATCGGTTAGAACAAGAGTGGACAGAGTTCAATCGCTTTCATCTTAAGGGAGAATATCCTTGTCCTGTTTGTCGTCATGGCCAAGTTTCGGAAATGCTGTTGATGGAAACTTTTGCCTGCAACTTTTGTCAGCACATTTTTACTGCCAATTTTGAAAAACAACTACTGAAGATGGCAGATAGTCAGTTGCCGCTAACGTGGTATTGGAATGGTAAAGGTTGGAAAGGAATTCATCGCGAAGGCTCAGAAATAGGTTGGGCTTACTTAATTTTTGCTTTGGGATTTGTATGTATTCCTACTGGCATCATTGCTTTAGGCACATATCTATTTCCTCCTTTGTCTGGAAGTTCTTTATCTTGGCTGCCGTTTTGTTGGATTATTCTCACTTTCTGCGCTCATTTATCCTTCGTCATCTGGCTAATAATTGAATACTACCAATTTCCGATTTTTCTTTATATTCGAGCCTTAAAAAGAAAGCTCTCATTGATCAGAGTTAGTTAACTGATAGAAATCAAACAGTTTTTAGCTTGTCATTTTAACTCTTCAGGCGAGAAGTCCCGCGCTCTATGGGCTAGCATGAGCGTCGGGATGAAAGCCGAGCGAATCGACGATTCCACCCGACCATAATCCATCAAGCGTAGCTCTTGGCAGTGGTC
>Ga0114940_10000839_pt1 | contig 12506 bp, 9 predicted proteins | sample ColdCreekSource_FD_87195 | JGI IMG/M metagenome (GOLD analysis project Ga0114940, IMG submission 87195) | Groundwater microbial communities from Cold Creek, Nevada to study Microbial Dark Matter (Phase II) - Cold Creek Source | ecosystem: Environmental > Aquatic > Deep subsurface > Groundwater ... | reverse complement strand
GGATTCTTAGATTTAAACGTAAATCCTATAGAATCAGTATCTGTCATCCAGAGTTGGGGGCAATTGAAATTAACCTTAATTACGTTATACCAGAAATTGTATAAATTTATTTTTGCTTGGCTTAAAATAAAGGATCCAATGATGGTCGGTCGGTCCAGCACGACTACTCCCTTGGAAAGTTCGACCACGGCCATGCTAAAGTCGCTATATCTGTAAATATGTCTGTCTAAAAAAGTGCCTTTTCTGACAAGTTTTTGCATACGTCTCTCGTCGGTGCAAATCTCCACGTTTTTCTTATTTGTTTGTTGCTCGATATATTTGCCAAACAAAAAATTTAAAAGGTTTTTATTCTGATTGCGCTGGAATGCATTTGTGCTATTGTTCCTCCACGTGGTAATTATATCAAGGTATTCTGCCATAAAATTCTCCTGCCGGTACCGTAGTACCTGCCAAATGTGAGTTATTTGCACGCCGAGTCTTAATAACAGCTGGAAATGCTGTAGAGTGAGCACATAATTATATTTGTCACTGAAATCTGAAATCAACCTGTTTGTGTTTGTACCTGGTGGTTTCTTTCTCTCTACAATGGGAATGAATTGATCTAAATAATCGTGCGTGCATGCCGGAAAGTGGCAATTTATTTCCAAAAAGTACCCGTACTCGGCGTCCGGGTTAAGAACCTCCCAATTTTCAGAATGTGGAGGGACAAAGCAATAATCTCCAATGGGAAGCTTCCAATTTCTCATCACATGGGGATAAGAAGAATTTAAATCGGCTATTGTGATATTAACATCATCTTTAGCCTCTGCATACCTCAAATTGCACGTGACGACTCCTCCAAAAATTGACCGTTGTATCAAGTCTAATGCGGGGGTGTGTGACTCGTCAAATATCTGTATTTTACGTTTACACAGTTTCAGCATAGCTGTTATTGATAATTGAGGCATGCTCAAAAAACTTGTGAGTTCCAGCCCAAAACTATTAAAAATAATGTCTCTATAATAAAGGATCACGTCAAGGGTTTGCACCGTGTCTGCAAGGTTATAATTGAGGACAAAATCAGCAAAACTCTTACATTTCAGTATAACCCAAAGGGATTTGGCTCTCTCATATTCTGCGTCACTGACCTCGCACTCTGATAAATCGTTATAAAAACAAGATTTGGGTGGAATTTGGGTGCACTTTAAACTCTCCGGGCCAGATAAGAATGTATAGCAGAAAGGTAATTTTGAAAATATCAAATCATGCGCCTCTTCAGGAAAGGTTTTTTTAGTTTCTATAAAATATTGCCCCGGAAGCGAATCTAAAATTGTCTGCAATTTGGATGGAAAAAATTTACATGAATCGAGAAAGAGCAGGCGTACACCGTGAAGCCTAATGCTAAAGCAGAGATATTTCTCTAAAGTGTGCGGGATTATGTGCATGCGCAGCTTTCGTTTGGCAAATATTTTAATTAGAAAATGGGCGTCATAATTTCCCAAACCATGTGCAAAAATAGGTATGAACTTTTTAAGTCTCATTTTGAGATTGCAGCTCGCGTGACACGCGCCCCTTAAATTATTTGTAGGTGTGAGGTGGCAATGGTCCATTACGCGCGTTGAACCTTCACTCTCTGAAAACGGCAAGTGGCACGCGTAACACTCAGTGCTATTTTCGTATACTTTTTCTTCGGCTTTTGAGAAATGAATAGGGTAGGTCTTGTTAAAAAATACTTGTGCGGCGCTTGCAAGAGAATCAAGATAATTCATTAATCTATCTTCAATTGACTCGTCTTCTTTATAAATAATTGAATGTTTACCGGCAGGAATCATTTTAGCCTCGGCTGTGTCAGATAAAACTTTGCAATAAACAGTAACAGCTGCCAGCTCGTGCCTGTGCAAGTCATTGGTAAAAGAAGTTTCAGGTGGAGGGCAGCAAGATTGAACTTTGCATAAAAACGATTCAATGTCTATAGTGGCAATAATATAATTTCTCTGTACGCAATCCTGCCTGTCGAACTGGTAATAAGATGTTCGTTTGGGCAGCACTAATTTAGCGAGCTGTTCATTCCCGCAAGCATTTACGTGAACATCTAATCTGAGCTGGGTCGGAAAATACAAGAAACATCTAAGGCAAAAATACTTCATTTTAGTATTTTTTGTAACTTGAGATCCAATCAACCGAGTCAGGTGCACTATTGGACAATAATGGGCGGTAATTCCATTTTCCAGGTAAAGTAAATTGTAGTGATTATCTTGTATTTTCCTGCAGATATAAATTGGAAAAATGTTTTTCTTTAAAACGCCAAAAATGTGCACACTTGAGTTATTGAGGTTGCAAAATTTAGTAATATCCTTTTTGGCAGGCGGAAAAGTTATGCAAAAATTGAATAGATGTTCGTGTTTCAGTAAACTTTTCAGATTAACTTTAATTTGTCTCTTGTGCAAATATGATGCTAAAATACTCCACTTGAAACAGAAATCGTCCTTATTTTTAATTTGCAGCAATGCGTGTTTAGCAACTATCCACGGTGGTATTGTGATTGAGCAGCGCCCGGGTAGGTACACGTGTTTAGATATTTTTAAATCAAGACGTTGTATTGCAAAAAGGGACCAGCCAGAGCCCTGCAGCTGACGGTTTTCGATATCTGCTAATAAAACTTGAAACAGATTTTCAATAAACTCATCTAGCTCTTCGTCATTAGAGAGAGAGGCACTTTGGGTCTTGTACGCAAAATCTAAATACACACTTATAATGTTTACGTAGCGAATTAAAATTTGTAAATTAGCTTTCAGTCCTTGTTTTAAATTGAATTCAAACTGCAAAATACTTGTTACTTTGGAACGGATAGATTGCAAAAAAGAGTTCACATTTAGTTCTGTTTCGTTTACGTTTCTTATAATATAATCGATATAATTGGAATTAAAAATAACTCTAGATACTCGAACGCCATCTGGCAAAATAAAAGATTTTGCCTTACGACCCCGCAGAGTATTCGTGTTATCAATTATGTCATCGGGGTTGACTATGACAGAAGGTCTTGCCTGATTGATGACCGAAGCTCTTTCTAGCGACATGATGCCGGGTAGTAGAACACAGGCAGTGCGTAGCGCACGAACTCGTTGTGGATTGATTTATGCTCAGGAATCAAGTTCTGGGCAAATCTGATCCCTGCATGGCTGAGCAGGCAAGCCCTGTACTGAGCCGTGTGCAATTTCTTTCGGAAGTACACGGTTTTGAATCTGGCCACATAGCCCGTGTGCGAAATTTGCTCGCTGAACACCACACGGCGGTTGGGCTCCAACAGGCTGAAGCTTAGGTCACGTGCAACTGCGAGCATCAGTCGCATGACAATGGCCTTATCCGTGCGATCGTGCGCGCTACAAACATAAAAGAAGGAGAAACGTCCGTCCACCCCCCTCCCAATGAAAATGCTCACTATTTGCGTTACGTCCACCGACCCCGTCTTTGCAACTTCGCGCAGTCGCCTAAGCGTGGTACCGTCAGCTGTCTGAAAGTAAATCTGTCGAAGCGTAGGAACAGCTAGTTCCTTGAGATCATCTGCATTGATCTTGCTCGGGTGTGTAGGGTCAAAAAACTGCTTTACGCAAACATAGTACAGATCTATTATGCTTCTGGGACCACGAGCACGAAGATGGGTTACCCTGTCATGTGCCCTTAGCAAACGGGGGAGTTCCAGAACCGAACCCATCCGGCGCCATTCTAAGATATCTGCCTGGCTGGGAATGTAGTTACCCCGGGTTGGAACACCGCGTTCAGACTCGAAATGGGTCGCAATGAAATCTAGTAATTTATAGCACAATATTCTATTCCCATAGTGTTTAGGACATGCGTGACTCTTCACGTAGAGTCCACAGGCTTCTCCTATGTAGTCAATGGGATTGCCAAGGTTTACAATGTGTCCCGCATAGACATCCAGCATGAGAGGATCGATGTTATTGTACAATGCCTGTGTGTACAGGAATCGATCTTGGTACACTTTCCCCTCAAAAATGTATACCACATTAGCTTGCATCTCATCTGCAGGCATCCTATTCATCTGGAACACGTTGTACCGCCTCATGTCGGTGTAGGTAAGACCCAAATCGTCTTTCAGCATGGAGAGTCCTGGTTATAAAAATTAGATTTAACAATGCATTAAAGGATTTAGATTTATTTACTGTAATCCTCTACGGTTTTATTCAGGATTTCCTTCAGGTTTCTCAGGTTGTACTCGGGCACCATCAGGGGAATCCGGCCGTGATCAGAATATACAGGCTTGGGTACATCATAGTGTGTCAGAACTGAAAAAATATTAATTGAATCGTGTGAGATTTATGCAAAAGTAAATAATATGGCACACTGCAAAAAAGCAAATAATAAAAGACGTTGAATAGAGGTAGCAATAAGGTATTTTTCTCAATTGTAAGAGCATATAATAATCAATAAGTTAAAAATTTTCATTGCGAATAAAAGGTCGCTATACCAAAAGTATTTATCGGATGTCTGCTGAATAAATATTTAAAAAACTCAATTTAAAAGATAAGTTGTGTTACTTATTGTTTGCATTCCATATCAACAAAATATCTGTCAGCTAACAATTTAATGGGTAACAATAAAAAGGAAAAGTTACTTTATGTCTGCATTGCATATCAAAAAAAAGTATTTGACAGCTTATATGAAAATAGGTATTTTAAAATGTAAAATGTGAATAATATCTGATGAATATATTTTTAAACAATCTAACTATTTCACAAGTAACAATGAATTACCTGATGAAACTTTGGCGATTTTCATTTGGGGATGAAACCGCTCTCTGCAGACATTACACTTATTGGGCCATTTCAATGCGCACCGTGTGCAGATGTGGTGGGGCAAGATGCATGCGGGGTTGTAGAGCACGCCGGGACCAAGATCGCACAGCGTGCAGATGTTGTCAAAGTAGACATCCGTATCATTAGCTGAAAAAAGAGCTTTGTCTCCGTCCGGGTCGTCGCGCACCGTGGCCTCGGAGTAGTCAGGTCTCAGGTGGAGCAGGGCCTTTGAGACGAAGCAGTGAGGAAAGTGTACTTTGTGGTCGGCCATAATGCGATTGGTAGCTTGAAATTAAAAATTATAAGTGAAAAATATAATTTATAACAATGACAAAAAATTACCTATTGTTTCCACCGCATAGCCGCAGTTGAACACACACGTCAGGTGTGGCACATTGTTTATGACTGTAGGATGCAAGGCTGAGGCGTGCAGTTTGCTCCACCATTCTTGGTGAGGAAGGTTTTCTATGGTCGGAAGCAGGGATCCAACTATAAAAGCGAGGTTCTCCCAAACAGTAGCGTCAAAGCTGTCGCTCGTTGGCGTGTAGACGATGTCAGGAGTCTGGCAGATGAGGCCAAGACCTTTCTGTAAAAGACAAAAAAACAATGCTAAGGACACCATTGAACATTTTACTCTATAGCCAGACAAGTGGAGGTAAGACTACTCTGGCACTTGATCTGATAAATCGCCCGGAATTATTCGATAAAAGAATCGATGAAATAACCTATGTTTATTCCATGTATAATCCGCGGTTCAAATTATTTCCTCACGTAAAATTCATTAAACAAGAAATCCCTGAATTAAAAGCTGACGGTAAAACAAAAATATTGGTATGTGATGACCTTCTGATCAATAAAGCTGCGATGGATAAACTAATCACTATATTTTTGGTTTCGGCCCACCATTCAAACACAACTGTAATAATTAACGTGCAGCAGCTTACTGGCGATAAAAGACTGAGAACGCTCAGCATTAATACACATGTTTTCTTTTTATTTTCACATTTGCGGGACACATTGTCCATAAAAACCCTGTTCTCTCAGACAGGGCTTTCAACTGACTTTTTGAAAAAGGCATATAAACTAGCAACAAAGAAGAAGTACAGTTATTTGGGTCTCGATCTTCAATCTTGCACGAGCGAGAGCCTGCGAGTGTTCTCCAACGTGCTCGATGCACACCCTAGCTATTTTCTGGACCGAGAAATTGAAACGCCCTATGCAGTGAGTTTCGATGAGTAGCAGCAGAGCGCTTAAAAAATGCAAATACGTTTTGTATATCATAAATGCACCGCCTGTTCTGCGTGAAGAGATTTTATCGGCAGCGTCACAAACTATAATAACACTTATTTGTGAGATTGTGTTAAATATTGTAGAAGGCAATTTAGAAGGTGGAGATTTTGCAGATAAGTATAGGGCGGAGTGTAAATATTTACTAAGAAAGACACAGAGTGTTAAAAAGAAACGAGCTGCTATTGTCGACTGCGGCAATCAATTTTATTTAGATTTAGCTAGTGTTTTAGTGAAATATGCCTAGTGAAGTACGAGAATATTTTTTGGTGAATAAAGACGAATTGAAACAGATTGAGGATTCGAAACGGCCGTTTTTGAACTATTCTCAGCTCTATGATACAGTTGTCAAGGAGGCAGAGGAGGAGAAAATACCAATAGCAGGGTGGAAAATATTTAATTGGCGTCTACCATGACAAACAGGGTTCTTGAGCGGCACTATTACAATTTAAATTATCCCGAGAGCTATACGACAAAATCGGCACTCCAAAAAAGATTCAAGGGTGAAGTGGATAAAAAAACAATAAGCGATTGGACCGAATCACAAAAAACAATCACGGAGTATGCGCCAGCAAGAAAAAACTTTTTGCGCAGACCGACCGTTGCGCACAAAAAAGACTCGGTGTGGGCGGCCGACACGGCGTTTTTTATTTCACTAGAGAAATACAACAAGGGCTATAAATACTTGGTTATTTGTGTTGACGTGCTCAGCAAGTTTGTTCGCGGCGTGCCATTGAAAACAAAAAAACCGGATGAGGTGCTGGACGGCTTCAAAAAGATATTTAAGAAAGTCCGCCCCTCCATTTTCTATGTTGACCGAGGGACGGAGTGGTCTGGCGCATTTGCTAAATATTTAAAAGAAAATAATATGCAGCTGTGGCGGGCGGACAACGAGGTGAAAAGTTCTCTAGCCGAAAGATACATCCAAACATTCAAGTTGAGACTGTACCGTTACATGCATCATAATAATACAAAAAAGTGGATTGATGTGTATAGTAAGGTAATTGATAATATGAATAATTCATTCAATAATGCAATTAAAATGAAGCCAGTCGACTGTGTGTCTCTCGAGCAGCAACGCACTGCATTTAAAAACCTGTACGGAGCAAGAATCGGGTTCACTACAAAGGACGATGCGCTAGAGAAAGGGCAGCAATTGAAAATAAGTCATCTGAGAGTACCGTTCAGAAAAGCTTTTCTGAGAAACTTTAGTGAATTGCCCTTATACACTTATACAAAAATATCCAAAAGAAAATCAAACTGTTTACACTTTAAAAGCGAGTGACGATGAGCTTATAAAGGGCAAATTTTATAGAAAGGAGTTTAAAAAAACAAGATGAAAATTTATGCCAAATCGACAGATTACAAGAAACTGTTCAAAGATAATAAATCCTCTGATTTTCGTATAAAAGTGTTAAGACAAACTAATTTTAATGCTAGCGCGCAGGTCACATTAACAAATCTGATTGTACCGCCTGTGGAAGTTGACACCGAATGCTATATATTGTGTAGCATTTGTGCGTACAGCCAGTCAGGTGAGGTTTACAGACGAGTGCTAAGAGTGTTGCAATTATACGCGAGCAAAAGCGCACATCAAGTATTTTTAGAACCTTTAGAATTTCACGATTTGAATCAGAATACATTCCAGGAAATCCGCTTTTCGTTCAAAGACAAAAGTGACCAGTACGTTAAATTTGAAGAGGGCTACGAGACCATTGTGGGTATAGAGATTAAATGAGTTTATTCTCTGAATGTTACGCGAGCGATCAGGGCCCTGCGGCCGCCAGCGAGTGTGCACAGAGCGGATGCGGTGTAGCTAATATTTCCAGTTTGGCGATGGAACCCTTTGTGTCCGAGATAAAGAAGGGGATACTGAGCGCCTCAGCCTCAGTGCTGAAGCAACTTCGTCGCAGACAGGCTGGCGCAGGTGCTCGAAAACAAAAAGCGGTAAAGAGAAATAAAAAAACGCAGTCAGGGGGAGGTAAGAAGAAGAAGCGCATAAAGCACAAGCTACAATTTGGAGCTGGTAAGAGGAAGCCGCAGACAGGGAAAGGATGCCGTTACCGGCGCAAGTAGAGCCGAGCTGGCGCCCCGCCCCCGCGTCAGTGGAAAGTTCAGTTATTACGCAAATACGACCGGTCAGCTTACTAGCAGGGGCGAACAGGGTTGAATTCAGTTTACCCAAATTTCCAGGCCATTGCATTGACCTGGCGCAAACAAAACTGGGCCTGGAATATAAACTTTGCAATGAGGATGGAAGTAATATAGTGGTGACACCATTGAAATATGTGTCTACAATTAATTCACCGTTGGATACGATATTTTCACAAATATCCATATCTCTGAATGGTGAATTAATTTCGAGCTGCAGCAACAACCATATATTATCGTTTTTCTCCAATCATTTAAATTATAGTGCCGAGTACAGACGCTCCATTCTGTTTACAAACAGGTACTATGAATCCACCGCGGGCAACGAAGGGAACCCGAAATCAAAATCATTTTTGGCATTGGCTGCGCTGGTGAAAGACTCAAAAAAAGTCAAATGCGTTGGTTTCTTCCCCCACCCCTTTTTCAAAACACCGAAATTCCTATTGCCAAACACCGATGTGTCCGTGGTGTTGACACAGTCGAAATCAGATTTGTTCATTCTGACCAGTATGACTGAAAAATTGAAGGTTGTTTTGACAGACGTGTACATGCTTGTGCGGCTAATTAAAATAGACGCGCCGCTGATGCATAGCATCACTGAGAGCATGCAAAAAACACCGTACATTATACCCTTTAAGCATACAGTGATAAAGACGTATACTATGGGAGCAGGCGAGACCTCCTTCAAAGTCTATAATTCTTTTCACGGCGCGCTGCCGAGCAGAGTTTTTTGTTTGCAAATAGCCACAGCTGCGTATTTAGGAAGCATTTCGGCCAGCCCACTAGTGTTCTCGCACAATGATTTGAAAGACTTTGCAATATTCTATAACTCAGTATCGCTTCCCTTGCAAAAAGTAGATTTCGAGATGGGAAGTGACCAAGGCATATGTCTTTATGAATACATAAATAGCGTGTTAGGTTTAAACACAAATGAAACCACTCCTGGCATTGCTTACGACAAGTTTAGCTCTGATTTTTTCTTTATTTGCTGTAATTTGCTTAGTGATTGTGCGGCGTCAAATACAACTCTCCCATTCACGCCAGGTTCACTCAGCATTAGTTTGGAATTTAACAAAGCATTAGTGGCTAACACCACGCTTTTGGTTGTGGGTGAATTCGCTCAAAGCCACGTATCTATTGATAAGTCTGGAGCTGTGAAGATGATTGAAAGGTAATGAATTCAGACGAGATACAAAGATATGTGAGTGGGACTAACACTTTGGTAGTCGCACGGGATCAGATTCCTCAATATGAAATCGACAGAGGAATATTTATAAGTAATATTGATGTTTTGCAAAAAAAGGGGTCGCACTGGGTGCTGCTAGCAGTGCTGCCCGGGCGCGAAGTTATATATTTCGATACTCAGTCTGTGCCTCCACTGATTGAATACTTTTATAAATTTCTGAGAGTAAATGTCGGAGGAGGCTCATTTGAGGTGAACAAGAGCGTTATCCAATCACCCGGTTCAATCGGCTGCGGCAAATATTGCACGCTACTGGCTTGGCATTTGTTTGAGGGAGGAAAATTTGCAGATTTTTGTAAAATGTATAGCGATACCCCTCTTATGAATGACAAAAAGATGGAGGGGCACTGGCAATTGTTCTTGAAATGTATAAAAGCGAGAGAGCGCAAAAGAACCCGCGTCAATCATGGCTCTCTACCAAAAGCAATACTTTAGTCTCAACAACTCTCTGTCCAAACATATCCTTGTTTGCCTGCGCCGGAAGGAAGAAAAATTCTCGCCCGTGCTCTACGTGTTCGGTGAAAAAGATGGCCTTTGCCTTACACTCGGACAATACAAGGCGCTGGTGGCCGAGAAGGAAAATGTGCTTTCATATATGGATGGAGGGGTGGCAGATGTAGAGTTTGATATTCCGAGCGAGGAAAGCGAGCTAAATGCGATGGGGCGAAAAGGCCACTGCGAAATGCTACTGATGAGGCAGCTGGATAAAGCAAGCGGCAAAGTCAGTGTGATCTGCCTGGCTAAAAAGACCTTTGCCCGATTGGTTGAATTGAGCGAACTGATTATACACATAATGACGAAACTGGAAAATTCGGCAAAGGAATGCGAGAAAATACTTGAAAGTAAGGAACTCGGCGTGAACGAACACGGGCTTGATCTGCAGGCACTGGGAATGGAATTAAAATTATTTGAGAAGGGAGTGAAGGATTGTATTTTCAAATAATGTTTTGCTAACTTTTGAACTCTATAATATTTTGAATTTTTTTGCTTACTTTATAATATTTTGCTTACTTTTGTACTCTATAATATTTTGCTTACTTTTCTAATATTTTGAAATAATAATAAATCTTTTCCGAGAATAATTTATTGAATTTCATTTCACAGGCAGTCTTTAGTCAAGATTTTACAAAGCAGCTTTGTACTCTACCATATTTCGAAATTTTTGCTTACTTTTGTACTCTATAATATTTTGAACATTTGCTTACTTATTTTGCTAACTTTTGTAATACTTTGAAATAATAATAAATCTTTTCCGAGAATAATTTATTGAATTTCATTTCACAGGCAGTCTTTAGTCAAGATTTTTACAAACATCTGTAATAAGGATTAAAATATAAAAAAGTCTAGGAATCTTAAAAATTAAAGTTGAACATTACAGTTAATACTTAAAAGAACTGAACAAAATCTTAATAACTGAACATTAGAATAAGGATTAAAATATAAAAAAAAGTCTAGGAGATTGAATCTTAAATAATTAAAAGTCGAACATGACAGTTCAATACTTAAAAGAACTGAACAAAATCTTAATAACTGAACATTACAGTAAGAATTAAAATATAAATTAGTCTAGGAAATCTTAAAGTTGAACATGACAGGAAAGTTTTAAAAGAACTGAACAAATATTAAAGTTGAACATTACAAGTTAATACTTAAATTTTAAAAGATTATCTTAGGAAATTGAGCAAAAACATAATAAGAGCAAATTACATGACCAAGGGATTTGCTTTTATTCCCAGCTGCATATTAATAAAAATCAAAACATTATTCCGTAGCATTTTTTGGAGGTGCAATAATCTGAACGCTATTCGCATGGGCAGGTAAACAAGATCTGTTTTAGTTTGCAGCGCAAGTAATTTCCCAGAACCATACCGCATGACTGAGCGCACACAAATATTTCCAGAGTTAAAGTAAAACGGCTTGTAATTTGCGTGGAACTCAACAATTTGATTATTGCATTGAAAGAAATCTATTAGCTGCTGTGTGTTTATTCGAAACCTGGTATTCAAATTAGCTATGAGCACTGAGCGCTGCCGAAAAATTATTCTCCACCGCATATTTAATCAGAGTCCGGCGCCGAGTCATACAAACTAACATAGTTTAAGCATTTCGCCTTGTCTGCGCTTGTAAGGGATGCGGTCTGAGGAAATCGAGTAACCAGCCCGGGAAACGTGAAGGGGTGGTCGCCAGATGCAAGTTTCAAATCAGAGGGGCGGCAGTCCTCTCTCAGATTACACAAAAGATTAGCGATGCAAATCACGGTTTGAATAGTACAATTCTCGTACTCCCTACCGCCAGCGCACGGAGCGCAGTAAATGTTAATCGCAGGGCTCAGTGACCGATTCACGGGATATATTTTTGTGGTGCTGATATTAAATACGTTGGTGAGCAAATTTAGAGTTTGCTGATCACGAATAAAAAATAGGTCAACGTCTTTTATCTCGACTGCAATTCGCTCCTTGATTTGCAGCGAATCGAGCGTCAAAAGATTTTTCACTCGAGACGGCGACGGTCTTTCAGCAGACACAGCCCAGTCGCGGTGCGCCTCATAGATTGGCAAAACGTCGTATGTGAGAACAGTTAAGTTTTTGTTTTCAAGGTGCACACACGAAAAACTACACGAATAGTCTGATTTCTCGAACGCCACAGCTGCTCCCAGAAGCATTTGTGTTTTCTCGAACGCCACAGTTGCTCCCAGAAGCATTTGTGTTTGCATGAAGGGCTCGCTCGCCAACCACCAGCGCAGACGTTTCCTCTCCTCGATGCAAGGGTCCATGCGCGCGCGGCCGAAAGAGCGGCGTGCGACTGCTCGCTGTCGACCGAATTTAGCGAATGTGCCGAGAAAAGCGGAAAAGCAGAGCGGCCTGCAGTGCGGCCCGCAGGGCGGACCGCGGAAATGCGGCGGGGAGGTGCCTAGCCGATGCGCGGCGGCGGGGATGACACCTCGCCGAAAATGCGGCCGGGATAATAGCCGAAAACGCGGCCGGGAGAATAGCCGAAAATGCGGCCGGGAGAATAGCCGAAAATGCGGCCGG
>Ga0114940_10000836_pt1 | contig 12530 bp, 8 predicted proteins | sample ColdCreekSource_FD_87195 | JGI IMG/M metagenome (GOLD analysis project Ga0114940, IMG submission 87195) | Groundwater microbial communities from Cold Creek, Nevada to study Microbial Dark Matter (Phase II) - Cold Creek Source | ecosystem: Environmental > Aquatic > Deep subsurface > Groundwater ... | reverse complement strand
GTGTGTTGTTATATTAAGCGCGCCCATCTTTTACTCAGCCGGCCTCACATCATTATGCGGAATTGTTTATAGTGAAATATTCCGGATCGATTTTCTATTTTCGGATCACTCTTTGCGGTACCAAAGACTGCGCTTGCAATTTCAAAATGATAAATGTCCTCCAACCAAGCTTTCATTGACGTAAAATAAAAGGACGCGGGTCCCATTAAGTGCAAAAATCCCTTCTCCTGCGCGCGGCAAACGTGTAATTTGCAAATAATTAGGTGGTGTGCAACCGAATATTTATTGTGCGAGGCGGCGCGTGTTTGCGGCCACCACGGCGTGAAGTTAAAAACATTAATGGCCGCAGAGTTGCCGAGTCGAAGTTCCCAGGTCACAAGTCTGCGGTAATTAGCCTAATTCGGCGATAAAGTAGTCGTCTGCTGCCTGCAATGAACACCCGCGTTCCGAGTGTGCAGCAGCGATGGGGGGTTTGGTTTTGCTGCTATCTGGTGGAAATGTGGTGCAACTGGAGTATGGATCGACCGAGGGAGAGGTCCAACTTGGGCGCGCTGTGAGGGTGGTGGTGTAATGATTGTGTTCTCAATGCAAGAACTTCACTTTAGGTCACTCAAGTCTTCCTCCGAAATAGTCTCCTTTGTTATTAATAACGCCTCGTGTACCGACTGCAAGAGGCCGCCGCTTCCACCACCCACCTCGCCTATTTTAATGAAAATTACCAGATGAAAAATGAAAACGCTTAAGGTTTTTTCCAACTGTGCCATCGCTTTTTTCCCTGGTGCGCTCGCCCACTTGAGAAGAGTAATTGTTTTGCTGGTCCGCACGTGCCCAGCTAGGCGCCTCAATTTTCCTGTTTAAATTCATCTTCTCAGTCGGTTTTTCCCAAGCGCAATAAAAAAAGTCACTAAGAGAAACTGTTTAAAAAAACGCCGGGTCACTTGAATAAATTGAAACATTGGCAGACGGAGTGAGCGTTTGACCCAGTGCAGCTGCCTCGCGTCTCAGTGTCTGCCGCCGATCGCCCCCTCGAGCTGCTGATCAACGGCTCCCTGATTCAGGGCAAATCGGGGTGGGAGGGCGGCGAGCCGTCCGTGGCTCTGGTGCTGCTGCAATGCAGATACTGCGCGCCGCCGCTGCCAGGCCACCTCATTCTCCATTCCACGGTGGATACTACACCCACTGACTAAATCTATTGTTGGTCGGGGTGCCCTCTTGCTCGGCCCAAGGTGTGCAGCTTGTTGTTTCAGTGCACACGAGTCTTGGTGACGCCCCGCAAAACTCACCCCTCGCTACGCGTCGCTGACCCCAAAGGCTCACTATGTTAAGCCAATTAATCAAGGGCCTGCCACTTTTCGTCACTGACCATTTTCGAGCTGCGGTTTGAGAAATCTTGGAACAAAATACAGTAGTTTTAAATTAGCTCAAACTTTTGGTTTATGAATTTTAATAAAAACACTCATGCTATAATTATCGCTATTTGGGTTGTCGTGCTCCAATTAGTGGAACTAATGGTGATAATTTAAGTTCCCGTGCCGGGATAAATTTCGCATCGATCGCTATAAACATGCACATGGGAAACGTTTTGGTGGCAACCCAATTCACGGGAGCACGAACTGCATATCCGCGCCGCCAGCATTACATAATCGGATAAATTACGTCGATGGGAAATTCATTTTCGCGCCTAATGCACTAGACTAATAGGGTTTGCGGCTGACAGTGAGCAGAGAGACGACCAGGATGTTGGCCATTGTTCCATAATATAGTGTCGGCCAATGCTATGCAGATTGTCTGCGATCAAGTGGTCATCAGAGATTCATACGGGGAACGCTGGTGCTCGCTCGCTGTAAAATTCTTGGACGTTTTTCTGCTGCTGAGCGGAAATGAGCTATGCTTAAGCCTCGGGGAGGAACTTGTCGAGCGATACATTTGAGAAGAGAGCTGGGCATCAAGGAAGGAATGCTTTATCCTCTGGTGCCGCTTTTGTCAGATGGCAGTCTGGGGAGCCGGGAGAACCGCCAACAAAACCGCGCGCTCTTATCTTTTGTGTTTTGCATTTGGGCGACAAATGCAACTTGGAAGCATCTTCCACCCTCGTTTCTTGCTGCTTCTGCCTCGCCGATGTTAAAACATGCCCGCATGCGGTTGGCAAGCACTTTTAAATTTTATTTCAGCAAAAAACACCACTTGGGTTTCTGTCCCAACCCTCTTTTCTTTGGCAGCAGGGTGCAACCAGGCCATTTATTTATTTATCACCTTGTTGGGGCCCCAACGATAAGTGCGTTGGGTAATTTGGTGCTTGGAAATTGACAAATTCTTCCACTCCAAATGGCTGTCGCCTCACCCCGGGGAGAGAAATGGCAGGCCGAGGCTTGATTTGATAAGATCGACCCGCGACACAGAATTATTTGCCGCCTTGGCAATTGAGGCTTCCTCTTTTTTGTCCATCACGCAATCATTCCCAACCGAGTCTCATGAAAGAAGACCCTTTCCATTTATTTCAAATTGCTTGTCGCTCTGGAATCCTGATGTATAGCTTATTTTTTATTGTATAGCTTGACCACGCAGTGCAAATATTCTCCGGGGGCGTTTATCCTGCTGCATGCAAGGCTTCCTTCTAGCAGCCGCATCGTGTGCGTATATGCAAAGCTTTCACTCAATTGGGGCCTCGTGCTCGGCAAAACACCACCTTCTAACACACCAACCCCCCTGCGCCCAGCACATCCCCTACGTAGTTCGTGCGCCTGCGAGATAATGTGTAGCTGCGGAACGCAGTCGAGTTTGCTTTTATTATTGCGTCGGCAATCAAAATGATACCGCTCATGCATGAATATTCAAATACTGGAAAATTAGCTCATCAAATTGAGGAGCTTCCTATCCAATGTAAATTGTTTAGTGAAGCGATACTAAAATAGCAAACACTTCGGATAATTTTTGCTGGCTTGCACTTTAATTAAAAAATCTTACAAGAAAATTTCAATAAATTTACTGATAGAAAGATGTGGTACCGTAAAGATGATGTTACAAAATTCTCTGCAAATTTGGCGTGCATACCTTGTGCAAATATTTGGTCACTGAAATCAAAATCCAGCCTGATCAATACGATTGCCTGCTTTCGCACCAGAGAATGCTGAACGCACACCATGGGGAGAGCGGAAGGTGTTCTGGAACGGAAAATGATGCATGGCAACTTGATGAACGCCGGGGAAGGGTTTTAGTGCCCAAAAGCATTAGGGAGCTATTTATCAGCCCCAGGTCATACATAATGTCGATAACAGCAGCGAGGACGCCAAGTAACGCTGAATTTGACCCTCTGATGAGCAACCGATCGATAGTGAATCATGTATAATATTCCCGGCCGCATTCTTGTGAACGTTCTCTGCTTTAATTCTATGGGATATTCCAAAGTCTGCAAGAAAAAAAATGAATTCATAAATGCTGAGTGGATACGTTGACACATTTTTGCAGGCGCCAGCAGAGCGGGCAAGTTGAACGCGGGCTATTTATTTCGCCAGTTCCAATAGGAGGGTTTATCCAAGATTTCATTTTAATCTCCTTTCTGGCCCGGCGCACACAATGGTCGCTGCGCGGAAAAGAGTTTGTTAGCTTAGTGGATGGAAAAAATATTGCACATGGCAGGCCAGATTTTCCGCCGCCAGCGACGTCTCTTGATTTGCCGCAGAGAGGGTCCAAAGCCGAACGCCTCTCGGATGCCTATGCACACACAAAAAGTTTATGCAAATGACCTTGCGCCGCCGTTATCAATGCAGGGTGGCCATAAATTATGTTAATAACGCGGAGCATTAGTTTCGTGCGCGGCCAACTTTATATACACTCTGAATAATTTAATTGCTAATGGCCATACAACTGTTGGGACATCCTGTGACCTTTTCACTCCCAAGATTGTCCTCCTACGCCAAACGCACAAACTAACCCTATATAGCAGTCTAAATTCAGAGTGTGATGTGTGAATTTCGCGCAGAATGAAAATTTTGCGTTGCTGCCTGGGCTCTGCCATATAGGCAGACTCAATGTTATAAAGCTATAATCTTGCATATTTTAAGCCGCCGGAGGAAGAGTTTATGTTTGAAGAGGTGCAGGGGTGACCTCGAGTAAATGAATGCAGCAGCCCGCTGTGTCGCATCACGTTGAGCGAGCGACCAGCCTCCGAATTCAACCACTTAAACAAATCAATGGGAAAGTATAGCGGAGGCGGGGGAAAGAAAGTTGGGCCGCGGCGGCGGCATTGGCCGTCGTCTCCGCAGCCATTGCGAGTCTCTATTTTCTATTCTGGGTTGTAAAAGGTATCGCGTGAGGCGGCTGCGGCGGCGGCGGCAGAGGGACCAGGGTGGGTGGATGGGCGGCCGATTCGCGTGCTCGCACTCCAAAACTCGGTCTTGATATTTTATACGCCAGCCCTTTTATTACTCTCTCACGTACGCTCACGATGCAGTAAAAATCCATCGACGCGCACACACCGCACATGTGGACGCCCGAAGGGCTGCTGATAATAAACGCGGATTATTAATGCATGGATTCAAAAATTGGAGCCAGCATTTTTCATTAGGGTAATGAGCCGCGTAATCGAGGGTGTTTGACCATCAGCCCAGTGAGAGGGGATTATGCATGCATGCTATATAGCTGCATGCATGCGCTCAATACACAGCTTGGCAACACCTAGTTTGTGCCCTTTCGCGCACACACATGTATTCCTGCGGGTCTGGACGCCCGTCTAGAGTGTGTGTACACCCAGCGGGAAACAATGGGCCGCACTCTGCGTGTGTGTGTCTATTTGCATATGTTGTGCCCCATGCAAGAGAATCTAATGTGTAGTCAGATGGCGGGCGAATATTAATGAACGCACGTAGGCGTGCGCGATGGTGACACTCGATGAACGTACGTGTCCATCACTTCCATTTTGTGCGTTGATATTTTAAAGGCTCATTGTTATGACCAGCACTGTGTGTTGGCTGCGATTGAATCAACTCGGTATTTTTAGCTGGCGTGTTGATCGTCTGGAAAAGCTCCGAGCGTGAAATTCTTTGGGCTAGCTGTTGTGTTGATTTGCTGCCAGGTATTTAAACGCCTTGGAAATTTCGTGTGACCGCGTTGAAAGCTACGGCGTTATTATGTGGTTGAGTAATGTACGCGCGGTTTTTGCTCATGACACGTTGACCCTTTTGGTAATTGCAAGGTGGAGCCGACTCTTTGATGTCTAATTTGCATTGAATTGGGTTTTTGCGTGGAGTTGGAAATGAGAAAGTAGTTTTTCGTTTTACTCCAACAATAATTAGAGCCCGCATCCAATTCATTTGTTTTAATAAAGAGGACCTCGTCTGTGGTCACTCTCATTTTTCACATGTCCACCAAAAGACACTTATTAATGACGCTGAAATACGGCACCGCATTTTGTTCACCACGTATTTTACCGTGAGCTGCAAAAATACCAGCCGCAGCTATGTTGCATAGGTCGATTGACTGAAGCCTCGCGTGCGCAGTCACTTTCATCATCAATATTATCCAAACGACACCAAATCCCGCACATCATAGTGGACTAGACCTGGTGCCATAAATTTGCTTTTTACCACGATAAAAACGACAGCGGCTCAGGTCCCAGGGCAAGAGTCGGCGTGCAGACGGAAGCGAGGAACACTCTCGTATGACTATGCAACTTGCTCAGCATGCTTGTCGTGCCGGTAGCCTACATTTGGATGTGGGGTTGTGCTCGGGGCTGATCGACAAATGCAGCCATCAAAGGCGATTAGAGCACGCTCGGATTGAGCGATCAAATTTTATTGTTCCTATTGAGCGACTGTTTTAATACTATTGGTCCTTGATAACTCATGCGCGTGTAATTTGCCAATGGTTCGCAGCTTCTATGTTATTTGTAAATTTGTGCAATGCAACTGAATTCCTATTGAGTGAATGCAGGCAGTTTGGTTAGCTTTGAAGGGACTCACTTTGACCTCCGGTGGCCCACTTATTTGTATGATCATTAATAATTGAAGGCAGAACTGCTATTGTAAATTCAGGTCATTTGAGTGAGCGCAAGAAAATTTATAATGGAAATTTCACTCTATTGAAGTCTCTTATATATTTATTTACTTGGGTGACTCAGCTGAAACTTGCGGGCTCACTCTGTATGCGCTATTTTCGCGAGCGGTCCTCTAATTGAGTGAGTGCAGAGAGCAGAGCGGAAAGGGATGAGACAGAGGGAGACCTGTGCATGCATGTCATTGAGCAGAGGCAGCCAGCCATCCACCCGCACCTTCACTCGCACTCCCTCGAAACGTCATCGCTGAATATGCTGACAGCTGACTACCAGAAACCTATCCGGTGCTTTCGGCACTCCTTTTCTCCCTCCATTTAAGTGGCAGTCCGTCGCTGGATGTGTCCAAATGCGTGACGTGAAAATGTCATTTTCAATCGGGCCACACACATTGTCAGACGCATTTCTCTTTTCTTGAGTTAATTCACTTGCACAGTACAGTGGTAATATTTTATGTGAGCTAATGCCTTAGGTTAATTCAAGTTTTAATTTCATGTCAGCCATTGAATTGTTTGAAACAGAGTGTTGCTTGAGAGCGTTAAACAGAAGGTTATTTGAAAGTGGGGTCGTTGCCGCAGTAGGCACACAATTGAAATGCTGTGTGTAAAAAGCTTTCAAACAAGGATCCACACGTTAGACAGCATCAAGCTACCTTTTCGGAAAGTGCATTTTGTTTTGTGGGCAACGTAAAGCTTTTACTGCCGCTGCGGCTCAGTGTGTTTGAACATTTTATTTTGTCCCGACCATTATCAATTTTACGGCCACGCATGTAGGCCATACGGGGACTCACGCTGTTTGAAAATTTACAATTTACAGCGGGACTCACTTAACTATGGCGGATAAAATTGCGAGCCCTTGTCTACATCGTATTGCACACACTTTGGGACACATGCTTCTCAAAATTATAATGCGGTCGGAAGGCATTTGTGTTTTATGGCGAAATATCAACATCCTCTCATTATAAATAGCCACACAGCGCTCTCCACTTGGACCGCATGTATCACTTTTAACACCAGCAGCGGAGGCTGCGAAGCGGCAGATGGGAAAATCTGGAGCCCCTGCCAGGTTGACTCGAGGAGAATGGCCCGCGGCTGGACGAGTGACACAAAAATTAATTGCCACTTGGTGCACCGTGAAGGCTTCTTTTTTCATCGACATGACGTGCTCGCGCGCTTGCATTGCCTGGAGATTTCTTTGCTATAGTGCTAAATTTATTGCTCTGCGCGGAGAAACCGCTTGGCGCAGTGTAGCGTGAAGTAATGCCTCAATATGTGCTTTCTCAGGTGAGGTCAATAACAAATCTGTGCCGCTCTCGTGATGGAAAAATCACTCAAACACTTTGCGCTTACCACATCGAGTGGTGGCAAAAATTTGTCATTGAGCTGCTCACCCGTTTGGAACCTGCAGACCAAATAGATCTAAATAAATGTTAGTTTAACTGGCAATGCAATGAACCTAGCTAGTTTTTCACACTAGGGCAGAGGTGCAGATCAATGTTTTTATAACTCGTCCTTGTCTTATAACTTTGTTATACAGCGTTGCGCGCAAGCGTTCAGCTCGAACGCCTATTGCATATTGATTTGTAAAGTTTGAAAGACAATTTTATTTTATATTTGACACAGCTGTGCTTTGTGACATATCATCAATCAAATGAAAATGGGCATTCTTAAAAATGAAGATTTTTAAATTTTAATGTCAGTAATCTAAAAAAAATCAAATTATTTTTGGTGCTCACAAGGTAATAACTTTTTTCTATATCACTCAAAATAGAAATTTCAGGGGGTATATTTTGTGTGTCCAGCATGGTTTGGCATCTGGAGTCCGTCAATGAAGTAAAATAAATGCAACCGCTTGACACCTATGAGGAGCAAATTGCCTAGATACAGGCTACATGCCAAATGCTTTTTAATATTTAACAAAAGGCGCGTCTAAATTCAAATAACATTTATTTTATGGCAAAACATATTATTTTAGAGTTAGAGGTAAACAGAAGCATAGGTTGTGCCTTTATTCTTTTTTTTAAATAATTTTTTAAGTATTTTTTTTTAACTCTCAACACTTTGTAAAAGTATAACATAGATAAGATTTTGATATCTTTTTCTAGCAGTTATATACTACTATTTCAACCAAAAGACTAAAAGAGCCTGTGGTCTCTAGAAAGTTCCACAGGCACTGCGGTGCAAACTCGCCCCACCCTAGACTCCACCACTGGACGAAGTAATCAGTGGATTGTGGGTAAAACGCGATTGTATTTCCCATCAAGAAGGATTTTCGCAGCAACATTACCACCACGAGCTCAATGCAGACCGGGGCTGCAAATCAAGTGGCGCTCTCGGCAAGAGCCGGCGCGCCCTTTCGTAATTATTTGCCCGCTGTTTTCACGTTCTTTTGAACGCTCATTATACCCGCTTGCATTCAGAAAATGTTGCGAGAGCGGCGAAGTGTCATTAAAATTCGTTTTCGTAATTAAACGCCATAACGAGGCACTCGGCGCGCGCTCTGCGTCTGGCAATTGAAGCGTTTTGTTGATTGATTTACATTCCGCGGGGGCTGCAAATCCCCAAGAATTAGGCTCGGGTCAGTCGAGAAAAGCAGCAGCCAAAAAAGCAACCAACGTCCATCCGATGGCTGGTGGATGTTATTATTCTTGAAATCGCTCTTCCTTGATTGACGTCACGGTTGAGTAGCGTGACGTCACCGGTGCGTCCCTCATAGGTGTAGGGAGAGAATAGCAAAGGGTGCCTACGGCGGGTGCCGGCGAGGAATGCTCTTGGCTTGGGTTCTCGCTCTCTGGCAGGCGCACGCTCATGTGTGTGTGATGACTGACTAAAAATATCATCACGCCGCCATCACGACAACTTTTCTCTGGCGCTTGTTCTACTGGCTAGTAGCCGGCTACACCTGTGTTTATTAGCGAATGAATCGACTGGTGGCGCGTTCTTTGACACAATTAATTGGTGCCCCCAGCGCTGTACTAGCCGTGGAAAAAGGCGGCGACCTTTTCGTGTCCTTTCCTCTTTAATGCTCGCGCCGGGCTGCTTTCCTGTCGCTCGATGGAACTGAACGAATTTTGCGAGGCAGCAAATTGCCTGGAAACACGGCAATTAGAACATTGACATGGTCCAGAATTGCCCTGTGGAGCGAAACAGGGCACGGAATCTTTTTATTAGTCCCTTTGTTTATCGAATTGCTAAAAATCTAATCTGATCTATAGCTGCTTATCAAAGCCTTGAATTTAACAAATGACTATTTTATTTTAAGAATACTTTTGTATATTACTTGACGATGTGCTCAAATAGTAAATAAAACAGCGCAGGTGACTTGAGACTTAATAAATTATTTTGAAACTTTTTAGTCTGCGGCTTCTCTGAACGCTCTCAGCTTTATCCTGACAGGCGTCCCTAATAAATAATGCATTAACGTCGACTATTTCTGGATTGCACCTGACCGTGGTTTTGCAATATCACTCGGGACTACCCATTCTCGCAGCAGAGTTCACGTATAATTGTCCCTGCCGTGCTTGTGAACTGGCAACTGGCCGAGTGAACCGATTTGTGCTCTCCCCAACAGACGTCTGCCACCCGAGAATTAAATGGCAGCTGTGTCAAGAATTTCAGCGCTCTTGATGGGAGCAGCACTTTCGAACAGCTGACTTGCAAAAGGCTGAATCGCAGGAATTGGATTTATCGATCCGCTCCTCTCGGCGAGTTTGCGCTTTTTCGCTAATATCTTACTTAATTGGATTTCTGATTGCGACTCGGTGCTGATGATGAATTTTTGCCATTCGTCAAGGCGGTGATTTGATGCACGCGAAAACGACGACCTCTCGTGTGACAAAGTGCTGCTTGTTTTGAACCAGCAAGTTTTTCGCTTCCCGGGGGGTGCACAAAAGCTAAAAATTAGATGCTTGTGTGTTGCTTGGAAATGACGATGAATAATAACTCCACTCAGTGGCACAAGCGGACCAGCTTAGTGGAAATTTCCCTCCAACCTAACGACCCGTCTTATTACTCCGACGACGAGAAAGATTAGGCCACAGGCACATCATGCGAATTAATATCAGACTGACAAGACGAGGACCGGCGTATTTGGTCCCGAGCGCGCGCGTATTATAATGAGCATCAGCAGCACACCGCGGATGGCAACTCTCTCTTCTTGCGGACGGATAATGCGAAAATGCGACATGGCGCTCAAATGTACTCACACCGAGCGAGACATGATAATTGGCAAATGCTTGCAGTATTGTTCGCGTTGCTTAGCGCCCGCGCCGCCCAATCTAGCATTTGTTTGCGTCTGCAATTTGTGCTTATTGCACGCCCCTGGGCGAGAATTGTTAGATCAAACTTTGACAAAGTCGTGAACGATGGGCGTCTATTAATTTACCGGGCTCCATCAATCAAAGCGCCGGGCGCGGATCAAGCTTCTTTCATATCGCATGCGCTCAATCGGCAGCAACTTCCAAAAAGCAGCAGCCTCTCTCTTAATATCTCAGCGATGGCGCGCGGCTAAATGTGTGTTTGACAGTTCAAATGGCGCCTCGGAATTTCTAAAGTACGCTCTCAGCAGCGAGAGTGATCAATTCGAGGTGGCTGTTGGTGTATCTGTGCGTGCGTGCTATTTCAAGCATAATCAAGCTTTATTCACCAAGGAATAAACGTGCTGCGCGGCTCATTATTTTGATTCAGTACCTCATTTCAAGCACAAAGGCGTTCCACTCTTATGTTAGACGTTAAAACAGAAATTTCACAGCGCAAGTGTAGCGCAGCAGCGACTTTGAAAATTGAGTTTTAGCTGAATTGAAGCACTGATGCGTTTTCCGGCTTAATCTGCGAAAATTTTGATTATCCTGCCTGCGTAACTATATTCATTTTCAATATCCACGCTCGCTCGGTTCGCTAGAGATTTATTCGGATAACATTATGCCTCTTCAAGCGTTCTATCCGATCTAATTAATTTGGCCAGTAACAAGCTCGTATATTGAAATTCCCAGCTACATGATCATCTCTCCTATCTTACAACATCATCATCTCGCATACATCATTTGGTAATTCAGTTGAGACACGCTGCATCTCTGGAGAAAGGGCTGTCGGGTGGCAAAAACTTTTTACCCGCTTCGTATGAGGAGCGCGTCGCGAAGTTTGATTTATACGCGCTTATAGTATGAAGATGCATTGGGGGGTAGTCTTGTATTTTTCGTATTTCTGCAAACATATTTTACACTAAGGCTCTGAGGTGCAGGACCATTCATTCTTTTCTCCTGTGCTCTCTTAAGATGCAGAGGAGGCAGCCTTTGTTTTTTTTCCGGGCGAGTAAAAGAAAACACGGCTTCTCTCTTTCGCTTTTATAGTGGCGGGCGCGTGTAATTGAGTTAAATTAGTTCCTGGCTGGTTGTAATGCGGCGCATAGCAGCACTAAAATAATGGAAAAAATGTAAAAAAAATTTGCCCCAATAAGAAGGGCAAATAATAGTCACACAGGCCCAGTTTTATGAGCGTGCTAGTGTTGTAAAATGTCATTGATGGCGGCGCTATCCAAATATTCGCTCTTTTGTTCCCTATGCCTTCTTTCTCATCTCTCTTACTGGAGGGCTGGATTTTGTGACTGCGGGTGCGCTCGTGTGTTTGTGCGTTAAGTTATTTCTGAAGTCGAGAAAGGATTTGCGTCAGACCTTTTCCAACTCTGTAAGCAAATTCGCAGTGCTTTGTGCTTTCAGCGTAATTAGGACTTGGCCATAACAAAGCGCGGCGCTGGAGACTAACCAACAACAGATCTGCAGAGCAGATAAATCCTCTGGATGCTTAGAGTGCGAGAGCGCGCGCACTTTGCTGCTCCGACGGATAAACAAAATCCAAAGTTAAATACATCTGGCTGTTGTTTGAAAATTCAGAACGCTGAAGTTGGCGAAGTGCTCTTTTAGAGAGCACTGACACAATCAAAGCCACAAAAGTGAGCTGCAAATTCCTCGACGATCAGCTCTCGGTTTTGCAACCGTATACGAGCAAAGTTTCAAATTGAAAGCAAACGCGCCTCCTTGGTCACGTAACCGGGCGCTGGCAAAATTGTTGTTCCAGTGCGACACATAATGTAATAAAAAGTGACTGGTAAACAGGAGCGCGCGTACATATACACTCTGGGAGACAGAGCCGAGAGAGTTCTACTCGGCGGCGGGTATTGATAAGGGTGTCGAGGATAGAGGGCGTAGGGGCGGCGGAGGGAGCACACGGGACGGGGGCTCCTGAGCTGGTGCTGCTGGTGCTGCTTGGCGGCAGTGTGTAGTGGCATTGGCTGGGCCGATCATCGATCTCTCTTCTCCCCAACTGCAGCAGCAACAACACGGCGCGAGAGCCAGAGAGCTTTTCCCTGCCTGCCTGCCTGCCGCCCTCTCGCAATGTAGCGCGCACAGTCGCCAGCCAAATGTCAAATGAGCACCACCAATGCCAAATTCTGCGGCCGGCGCGATGCTGCAGACTGCACATCTGCACTT
>Ga0114940_10000835_pt1 | contig 12544 bp, 9 predicted proteins | sample ColdCreekSource_FD_87195 | JGI IMG/M metagenome (GOLD analysis project Ga0114940, IMG submission 87195) | Groundwater microbial communities from Cold Creek, Nevada to study Microbial Dark Matter (Phase II) - Cold Creek Source | ecosystem: Environmental > Aquatic > Deep subsurface > Groundwater ... | reverse complement strand
TGCCGTGGCTTCGACCTCGAGCACTTTGCCCGCGGCCAGGCCGCTGGCGATGCCGAGCACCGAGTAGGTCTCTTCGCCCGTAAGGCCGAGCGACTCTTTCGTCTCGCCATCGACGAACTGCAGCGGCAGCACGCCCATGCCGATCAGGTTCGAGCGGTGGATGCGCTCGTAGCTCTCGGCGATGACGGCACGAATGCCGAGCATGAAGGTGCCCTTGGCGGCCCAGTCACGCGACGAGCCCGAGCCGTACTCCTTACCGGCCAAGACCAGCAAAGGCGTCTTGGTGGCTTGGTACTTCTCGGAGGCTTCGTAGATGCTGGTCTGCTCGTTCGTCGGCAGGTAGCGGGTGACGCTGCCTTCGACGCCGGGAACCAAGCCGTTGCGCAGGCGGACGTTGGCGAAGGTGCCGCGCATCATCACTTCGTGATTGCCGCGACGAGCGCCGTATTGGTTGAAATCCTTCTGCAAAACGCCGTTATCGGTCAGGTATTTCGCGGCCGGCGACGTCTTGGAGATGTTGCCAGCGGGCGAGATATGGTCGGTTGTGACCGAGTCACCGAGCATCGCCAACACGCGCGCGCCGGTGATGTCGGTGAGCGGCGCCGGCTCGACCGGGAGGTTCTCGAAGAAGGTGGGCTTGCGAACGTAGGTGCTCTTCGGATCCCAGGCGAAGCGATCGCCTTCCGGCACTGGCAGGGCGCGCCAACGCTCGTCGCCCTTGAAGACCTCGCCGTACTCCTTGAGGAACATCTCGGAGGTGACGTTCTGCTTCACCGAGGCAGCAACGTCCTTGGGTGAAGGCCAGATGTCCTTGAGGAACACGTCGTTGCCGGCCTTGTCCTTGCCGAGCGCCTCGGTGGCAAAGTCGATGTCGATGCGACCGGCCAGCGCGTACGCGACGACCAAGGGCGGGCTGGCCAGGTAGTTGGCGCGCACGTCTGGCGACACGCGGCCTTCGAAGTTACGGTTGCCGCTCAGCACGCTGACCGCGACCAGCTCGCCTTCGGCGATGGACTTGCTGATGGTGTCTGGCAGCGGGCCGCTGTTACCGATGCAGGTGGTGCAGCCGTAGCCGACGACGTTGAAGTGCAGCTGCTCGAGGCTCGCCAACACGTTGGCTTGGGTGAGGTACTGCGTGACCACCTTGGAGCCTGGAGCCAGGCTCGTCTTCACCCAGGGCTTGACCTGGAGGCCTTTTTCCACGGCATTTTTGGCCAAGAGCCCAGCGCCCAACATGACGTATGGGTTGGAGGTGTTGGTGCAGCTGGTGATGGCCGCAATCACGACCGAGCCGTTGGTGAGGTCAAACGACTCGCCGCGGTGCGTCGAGCCAACACGCGTGGCCAGCTCGTCGGCCGAGACCGTCTCGCCCTTGGCCTTCTTCTTGGCTTGGGCGACCAGCTCGGGCAGCACTTTCTTGAAGCCAGCGCCCACGTCGGTCAGCGCGACCTTGTCGTGCGGGCGGCGCGGACCGGCGAGCGTCGGAACGACGATGCCAAGATCGAGCGACAGCGTGTCGGTGTAGACCGGATCCGGCTGGCCCTTGGTGCGGAACAGGCCCTGGGCCTTGGCATACGCCTCGACCAGCGCGATGCGCTCGGCGCTGCGACCAGACAGGCGCAGGTAGTTGAGCGTCTCTTCGTCGATGGGAAAGATGCCGCAGGTGGAGCCGAACTCGGGTGCCATATTGCCGATGGTGGCGCGGTCGGCCAACGGCAAATTGTCGAGGCCGTCGCCGAAGAACTCGACGAACTTTCCGACGACGCCCTTGTCGCGCAGCATGCGCGTGATGGTGAGCACCAAGTCGGTGGCGGTCGCGCCTTCGGGCAAGGTGCCGTACAACTTCATGCCGATCACCTGGGGGATCAGCATGTTGATGGGCTGGCCGAGCATGGCAGCTTCGGCTTCGATGCCGCCAACGCCCCAGCCCAGTACGCCCGCGCCGTTGATCATGGTCGTGTGGCTGTCGGTGCCGACCACGGTGTCCGGGTAGGCGACGCCGTCCTTGTCGAACACGACGCGCGCCAGGTACTCCAGATTCACCTGGTGGACGATGCCAGTGGAAGGCGGCACGACCGCAAAGTTGTTGAAGGCACCCTGAGCCCAACGCAAAAAGGCGTAGCGCTCCTGATTCCGCTCATACTCGTGCTCGGTGTTGCGCACGAGCGAGTCAGCGCTGCCGTAATTATCGACCTGTACCGAGTGGTCGATGACCAGCTCGGCAGGGAACAGCGGATTGATCTTGGCCGGGTCACCGCCCATGGCGGCCATGGCGTCGCGCATCGCCGCTAGGTCGACGACGCAGGGTACGCCGGTGAAGTCCTGCAGCACGACGCGAGCGGGGTGGAAGGCGATCTCGCTGTCGGGTTCCTTCTTCGCGTCCCAAGCGGCTAGCGCTTCGACATCCTTGGCTTCGACCGCTACGCCGTCTTCGCAGCGCAGCAGATTCTCGAACAGAATCCGGAGCGAGTAAGGCAGCTTGGCAATGTCTTTGCCCGTCTTGGCGGCGAACTTGGGCAGGCTGAAGTACGTGTACTTGCTGCTACCTACAGTTAGCTCGGAACGCGTCTGAAACGAATCGCGGGAGCGGTCGGCCATGGCTTTGAAAATCCTTCGAAAGTCGGCCTACCCTAATGGCCCGTGCCGCGCAATGGCAGTGCTGGTCGTTTCAGTGGCGAACAGAAGGCTCGCTGCCCGCGTTGCCTGAGTCCCTAGAATCAGCTGCCGAATGCCGCGGCCGCAGCGCCCGCCCGGAGCCCGCTGCGGAGCGCATGGCCCACGCTCGGAGGAGCAGGTGCGATTAGATCTCCGGCCGCAAACACGCGCGCGGCACCCGAGACCTGGCCCGGGCCAGACACCGCCAGGCCAGCATGCTCCAGCACCTGGCGCCCGCGCGCCGCGAGATCGACCCCAAAGAGTGATGAAACGGGCTCCACCAGGTCGCCGCGAGCTTGCAGGGCCGGTAGCCCGCCGAGCGCCAACTCGAAGCCAGCGGGTTCGGCGCCCGACAGCGCCCCGCCAAGACGAATCGCTCCCGAAACAAACCCGCCAGCCGCCATGACCAACGCGTCAGCAGCAAGCTCTCGACCGCCCTCGAGGACGAGCCCCACGCTGCCCGCCGCCTGCCTCACCTCGAGCGCGCGTCCAGCCACGACCTCGGCTTCGAGCCGGGCCAGGAGCGCGTCGCGACGGTTGTCGAAGCGTGCGCCGGCTACACCACCAGGCGGTGAGGTCACCTCTCCCACGGGCACGCCGCTGCTGGCGCTCAGCTCCCGCGCGAGGTCTCGCTTCACGCCCAACCAAGGACCAAACAGCCAGGCGTCCGGCCCCGCGTGGCTCTTCAACACCTCGGAAAGCCAGGCGGGGCGCTCGGCGCGCTCGAAGCTGGCGGCGAAGTCGAAGGGCGAAACGCGCCGCTGCGAACTCTTTTCGAGCAGATCGAGCGGAACGAGCTCGAAGCGCGTGCCGGTGGAGCGGGCCCAGGAGCTCTCGGCGAAGGAACGCAGCAGCAGCGGAGCGTCCCAATCGTCCCGCGGCACGTCGACCAGGCCGACGCATTTACCGGCCAGGGGCGCCAAATCCAAGACCGCAGAGTCGGCTCCGCGACTGGGCCGCAGCACGCCCTCGCGCGTGGCCACCAGCGCTTTTGGGCTCAAACGCAGCCCGAGCGCGGCCGCGAGCTCGCTCAGCAAGGTGGCCTCGGGTCCCGCTTCAGGCAGGGGCGGGCCATCGACGCTGCCCGCGTACAAGCTGCTGGCTCCAGCGCCGCCGTGAACCACCGTGACGGCCGCCCCAGCGCGCCGCGCCGCCAGTGCAGCGGCCAGGCCGGCAAAACCGGCACCCAGAACGAGCACGTTCACGTGTCGTCTCCGGCCGCGGCCGCGGTTGGCTCCGGCTCGTCGGCGGTGGCACCCAGCTCGGCGCGCAACGACGCCAACGCCAAGGCTTCCGAGCGCGCCTGAGCCGCACCGATGGCGGCGCTACGACGGCGCGCGCTTGCACGTAAGAAGCGCATGGCCATGGCCAAACCTTGAGCGGGGCTCTTGCCAGTGGCGTCTGCCACGATGCGCCCGCAGCGCGCTGCGCAGCGCATGCCAGCGCAAGCGCCGAGACCGAGCCGCGTGCGCCGCGACACGTCTTCGACGCTGGTCGCCAGCTCTTGATCGATCACGTAGCGAATCTCGGCAACGGTGACGGGCTCGCACGCGCAAGCGACGGCGGCTTCCCGCGGATCTCTCCGCATGCGCTCCAAGATGCGCAGGCTGCGGCTGCCGTGGCGGTACTCGAGGCGCGTGGCGGTGACGGCCTCCATGCCCCCTTCCAACACCAGCCGCATGGGATCGACGACTTCGTCACCGCCGGGCAGGGCCAATTGGTGCGACTGACAAGGCGAGCCCCGGCCAAGTCGGGCTGCGATGACGTCGGTCATTTCCTCGGAAAAAAGCCGATAGCTCGCGAGCTTGCCGCCCACCATGGAGTACAAGCCGTCGGCGCCGTCTTGCGCGTGATTCAAGATCTCGTGCTCGCGCGACAAGCGGTCTTCGTTCATGCCCCAGCCCCACAGCGTGGGTCGCACGCCGCCCCAAGTGCCGATGGCGCGGGCCTCGCGAATGCTGGGGAATACCCGCTCGACGGCTTGGAACAGGTAACGAACCTCGTCGCCTGTTGCCAGCACGTCGTCGAGATCACCGTAGTAGTCGTCGTCGGTCGTGCCCAGCACGCTGAGGTTCTGCCAAGGCATCAAGAACACCTGCCGGCCGTCGATGGCTTTGGTGGCGATAGCGTAGTTGGTGACGCGGCGATCCAAAAAGACGTGAATGCCCTTGCCAGGGCGCAGGCGCGCGGCCTCGGGCTTGAGGCCACCGAGCGACGCTGTTAGCGGAGCCCACGCGCCCGTGGCGTTCACGACGAGGCGCGCGGTGCGTACGCCCACTTCGCCGGTCAGGCGATCGCGGTAGCGGACGCCGTAAGCACTGCCGTCTTCGCGCCGCAGCACCTCGAGCACCGTTGTGTGAACTCGTACCTCGCCGCCACGCTCCATGGCGTCACGCGCGTTGGCGACGCACAGCCGCGCGCCGTCGATGCCCCATTCGTCGAAAGAAACGCCGCCCTGTGAAGGCACCAGCCCCGGCTCGAGCGTCTGCAAGTCGCCCGCGGACAAGCGCGCGTGGGGCTTGCCGGCCTTCAGCGGTTGGTACTTGTCGTACAGCGTGAAGAAGCCGTCGTACGCGGCCAGCGTGGCCTGAGCCTTGATGCCTGGCTGCTCGAACACCGGCATCAGGAACGGGATGCGGAACAGCAGGTGCGGCGCGACCCGCTGAATGTGCCCAGAGTCGAGGCACGAGGAGTACGTCACGTCCGGGTCGTACGAAAGGTAGCGCGGGCCACCGTGGATCATCCCGCTCGAGTTGCCGCTGGCGCCGAACGCCAAGTCGTTGCGCTCGAACAGCGAAACCGAGAAACCGCGCAACGTGGCGTCACGCAAGACGCCGACGCCGTTCACGCCGCCGCCAATCACGATCACGTCCCGTTCGAGCTCGAGGCCTCGAGGGTCGCGCTCGAGCAACTGCGGCGCTAAAGACATTCGCTACTTATTCGCTACCACGCCCCTCCCCCAAAGACCGCCACAAATTTGGCCCGCGATCTGTCTCGTAGCAAACGGGTCGCTGTCTGCGTAGCAACGGGTCCCAGCCCGTTTGCTGTTTCAAAGTTGGCCATTTCGTGGTCGCTGGGTATGCATGGCCGTGCGAAGGCGTCTGTTCCTCCTGGCCAGCCTGGCGCTGACGGCGCCGCGCGAGGCCGTGGCTGGCGAGCCGGCGCTGATCGGCCCCGATGGCGGGCCCCAAGGTCGGCCGCAGATCGTGCTCGATCAACTCGTGGTGCCGGTGAACATGCCCGAATACAGGCGGGTCAGCCGGGTGCTCGAGAAGGCGCTGAAGCACGAAGCGCGTCGCGTGCAGTGGGGCGCCGGCCGGGGCAGCCGCATCACCTATCGGTTCTACCTGGAGCAGCTGGACCTGAGCGTGGAGCACGGCGTGCTCAAGGTGCGTTGCACCGCCCTCGGACGCCTACCCAAGGGCAAGACCGCGCGCAGCAAGCTCGAGTTCGGCGGCGACCCAAAGGATCCGCGCAAGATCATCGACCACGTGCTGACGATCGTGGCACGCGGCGTTTTGGCACGCCTAGCGGATCTCGAACGCGACCGACGCAGCCGGCGCTAAGTTGGCAGTTGGCAGTTGGCAGTTGGCAGTTTAGGAGCTGGCTCTGCCGAAGCGGAGTGCGACGCCTAGCCAGGCTTTGGACGCGTACAGCACGTTCACGACCAGATACGGATAGAGGTAGAGTTCGAGCCGCCCCGTGAACGCGACGTACAAGATGTACGACGGGTAGTGGATCAGGAATTTGGCGCAGCTTTCGACCAGCCGAATGGCGCGCGCTACCAGGCTTCGTGAGGGCGCGGTTGAGCTTTTGGGTGGGGCAATCTCGGGGTGGCGCTGAAACGACGTGAGCGCGATGCCGGATGCAAGTGCCACGAGCCCCGCTAGGCCGAGGAGCAGGAACGGCCGCTCGGGGTGCTCGAGGTGAAGCCGAACCGCGGCCGCTGCCAAAATGGCGAAGGCTTTCAGCTCGTCCATCAAGAAGTCGAGCAAGTGACCAGCGGGCGACGCGAGGCCCCGCCAGCGCGCCAGCATGCCGTCGGCGCAATCGAGAACGTAGGACGCCTGATACACCAGCACCGCGACGATGAGCCCCGTGCGCCCCGGCAAGGCGATCAGGAGCCCCGCCGACGCGAACCCGAGCACGAACGACGCCAGCGTGATCTGATTGGGCGTGAGGCGGGTGCCCTTCGCCAGGTCGACCAGCACGGCAGCTAGCGGCCGGCAGACGAAGCGGTTCCAGAACAAATCGGGAACCTTCTTGGTCCTTTGGTACACTTCACGGGCGCCCATGCAGAGGACGGAGCCTACACGCGTTTCCTGGCTGGCTTTGGCCTGTCTTTCAGCCCTGGCCAGCTGCCAACGCGCGGACGCGGCCTCAAACGCCGCGCTGGGCCCCGCCGAGCTGCCGGCACCCCCGCCTTCGACCGTGCCAGCCGAGCCCCCGAGCGCACAGGCAGTGGCGTCGGCAGCGCCCGTGCCGTCAGCAGCGCCTGCCGCGCCCCCTGCCCGCGCCATCACCCGCGTGCTGGTGCTGGGTGACTCGCTCACAGACGAAAAGGTCGGCGGAGGCGGCTTCGTGCGCGCGCTGCGTGCGCAGTGCCCGAAGGCCACGTTCGACAACCGGGCCAAGGGCGGCTTCATGGTCAATCAGATCCGCAAGCGCCTCGAAACCGAGGTACTGCCGGAAGGCAGCAGGTATTCACACGCCATCGTCTTCGGCGGCGTGAACGATCTGTACAGCGACCAAACCGCCAACCGCAGCCTCACCCGCATCGAAGCCGACCTGACGCGCATCGACGCCGCGCTCCAACAGCGAGGCACCGACGTGATTGCCATCACCGTCACCCCGTGGGGTGGTTTCAAGCGCTGGTTCACGCCCGAGCGCTCCCAAAACACGCAGACCTTGAACGGCTGGATCCTGACGCAACCCGGCGCCGGCACCATCAGCGCGACGCTCGACGCCTACCCGCTCCTGTCGTGCGGCGAGCCCGAACGACTGTGCCCCGAGCTAGCCGCGCCCTACAAAGACGGCCTCCACTTTGGCAAACTCGGCCACAAAAAACTAGCAAAAGCCCTCCTAGAAGGGCCCTTTCGTGGCTGCCAGCCGTAATTAGGTGCCCGGGATTTTTCGTTGCCACTTGAGGGTAAGTAGGAACGTTCCGAGGGCGGCCAGCACGAAGTACGGATTGCCGTGGAGCGAGATGAAGAGCGCGTCCACCAGTGAGGCGCCGGCGATCAAGCTCACGACCGCGCGGGGGATGTGACCTTTGCCGCCGCGCAACGCAAAGCTCATCGAGCGCAGGCTCCAGCCGAGCAGCAGCAGAAAGCACAGCGCGGGCAAAGCAGCGCGTTGAGTAATCACAGCAGGCGACGCAACCACCAGCGGCGACAACACGAACGCAGACACCCACGCGCGGTCAACCACCTTGCCAGTCTCGAAGCGCGCAATGTGCGTTAGCCCTACGATGTACAGCCACAGCGCGCCGGCGCCGATCAAGACGGCGCTGCTCAACTGCCCCGACACCGCGAGCGCCGCTGTCGCGTACAAGCCCGCCCGGCACGCGCCCATTACGATGGGCGACCAAGCGTGCCCCTTGTGCCAACGATTGTAGGCCAGCACCGCCACGCACGTGCCCAAGCCCGCGAGCATGGCTCCGAAGCCGGGCTGCGTTAGCTTCAGGAACGGCGCCGCGACCAACAGCAGCAGGCCAGCCGCCAGGAGCCCAAAGCCCAGTGTAAATACGCTGGCGCGCGACACCTGCCCCGACGGAATCGGCCGCGCCGGGCGTTCCCGCGCGTCGATTTCAGCGTCGAATGCGTCGTTGAGGAACATGCCGCCTTCGTAGAAGGCAGAGCCGCAAACGAGCAGTAAACCAAGCGAGCTGCCGCTGAACAGGGCGCCGCTCAACACCGCACCGCTGAGCATGTTGGACCACACCGTGGGCAGGTTCGACGTACGCCCCAGTGTGAGCAGCGTGCGTAGCTTCACACCCGGCCCGCCGCCTTGAGTGCGCTGGTCAGCGTGTCTTGGACGAAGCGCAGCTCACGCGCGATGGCTTCTTCGATCGGCACGTTGCGGAAAGCTTCAGGCAGCACGTCCCAGGTGTACGTCTCGACCTCGAGGTGCGGACAGTCTGAAACGGTCGCCAGCTCCGTCAAGAGCGGCAACAGATCTGCCTGGGTGCTCTCGAACACGCCCAGCTCGCGCAGAAAAATCGGCACGTGAAAGTGCACGCGCCACTCGGCGCCGTCGACGGGAGCCTCGGCGATGGCGTCGGGCAAGTCCAAATAGCGGAACAGCTTGCCCTGGCTCTGCACGACTGTTTGATGCAAGTACACGCCGTCGGCGAAGGCGCCGAACGCTTCCAGGCCGTGCACACTGGCTTGGGGCAGCCGCAAGCCCGCGCTGATTTGCACCTTGGGCACGCTGATGCCGGCCGCCTGCAGCTTACGCCAGACGTCGAGCGGCGCTTCGAACTCGACCGAGGCGTGGCAGGTGTCGAGACAGACACCCAGATGCCGCCGCAGAATGCGCTCGGCCTCGGCCGGATCGACGTCGGCGGCGTCGACCAAGCGCTGCCGCGCCTCGCGGCTGAACAAGTACTTTTCGAAGAATTTTACGGCTTCCTCCGTCGTCTCCAAAAAGCACCCGGGCTCGGGTTCGAGCGCCAAAGCGATGTGCCGGCCACGACTGCGCGAGATGTCGACCAGCATGGCCACGACGTCGATCATGGCGTCTGCCATCAACCGCTCGGAAGCGGGCCCGTTGAGGTTTGGCTTGAAGCAGCCAGGCACGGTGCTGATGCTGCCGTTGACCCCGACGGGCAAGAGCTCGCCCAGCACGCGCGCCAAAACCTGCGTGTAGCGCAGCCGTTCGGCGGCCTGCCAATCCGGCAGGTAGACGCGCTCTTTGACGCGGGTGGCGTGGAAGGCGCCATACGGAAAGCCGTTCAGAGTGAAGCAGTACAGATCATCGGCATCGAGCTCGGCCTTGAAGCGCGCGAGCTCCGCCGGGTCAGCGAGCGCGTCGGCGGCCGAAGCCGCCAGGCGTAGCCCGAGACCGAAGGGCTGCTCGGGCGCGACGGCCTTCTTGACCGCCAGCACGTGCTCCTTCAGCAGCGCCCGTACGGCGGGCAGCGTCTCGCCCGGGTGCACGTTGGTGCAGTAGGTGAGCTGCGCGTCATTCAGGCTGCGAAGTAGCATGGCTTACCCTCTCCGCTCGGCCCACCGGCTCAGCTCTGATGCGACTCAAGCCAACCGATCGACGCGCGGATCAGCTCGGGATCCATATCACGGACCTCGAGCCCCGCGCCGATAGCCGTCAGCAGGGTTACGCACAAAGCGCCACCCAAGTGCTCGCGAAACTCACGTAGACCCTCCAAAATGACCGATTTGCCCTCGACCTCGGCCACCAACATCGGGTCGAACGTGGGCAGGCCCAGGGCCTGGAGCAGCTCGAACAGGCGCTGGCGGGCGGCCGGCGCGAGCAGGCCCTTGGCGACCGCGTAGCAGGCGTCGAGGGCCATGCCGATCGAGACGGCTTCGCCGTGGCGCAGGCCATGGTGCGTCAGGGTCTCGAGCTTGTGGGCGGCCCAATGACCGTAGTCGAGCGGCCGGGCGCTGCCGCGCTCGAACGGATCACCCCCGGTCGCGATGTGGCGCAAATGTAGCTCAGCGCAGCGACGCACCGCGAACTCAAGCAAGCCTTGGTCGCCCTCACGGAGCGCCGCCGCGTTTTGCTCCAGCCACTCGAAGAAGGCGACGTCGCGGATAAGGGCGACCTTCACGGCTTCAGCGAGGCCAGCGCGCTTGTCACGCAGCGGCAGCGTGGCCAGCAGGTCGACGTCGTTCAAGACGGCGAACGGGGGCGCGAACGTGCCCAGAAAATTCTTGGCGCCAAACGCGTTGACGGAGGTTTTGACGCCCACGCCAGCGTCGTTCTGCGCCAGCACCGTGCTAGGCATGCGCACGACCCGCACGCCGCGGTGCGTGGTCGAACCGGCGTAACCAGCCGCGTCGAGCACAGCGCCGCCACCGATGACGAGCAAGGTGCCCTGCTTGTCGAGGCGGGCTGCCGCCAAGCGCGCGTGCATGTCGGCGATGAGGGCCGGATCGTTCTTGACGCTCTCTCCGCCGGGAACGGTAAGCGGCGCCGCTACGAGCTCCAGATGCTCGGCGTAGGCGGCAACGTAGCGCTCGACCTCTTGCGGCAACTGCGGGCGCGCGGCTACCAGGCCTTGATCGAGCACGGCGAACACCGGCTGGCGTCGCTCGGGCTCACGCCGCGAAATACACCAGGCCAGAGCCTGCTCGGAAGGGTTCAGCGCACCGCGGCAGAAGACGACCGGATACTCGAACTCGACACTGAAACGCTGCTCGTGCAGCTGGCTGGGCCGAAAACCAGGGAGGGACGAATGGCTCAAAGAAGCTCCTGCAGCATAGCAGCACTCCGACACCTCTGCTGTGTCCGAGCGCCCGGCTTTTGCTTCCTCCATTTCGAAGGGCGAAGCCCACTTGGAGCTTCAGCGCTAGGACGGCAAGCGCCGTTTTAGGGCTGGCCCTACCTGGGACGCGGCACTACGTTTCCAGCTGTGGCAACCGACGCTTGGCTCAAGAGCTTCCTGGCCGATCATGGCGGCATCGCCGGAACAGTGCATTTTTTGGAGGGTGACCTATTGAAGCTTTCGAGCTCGGTCAACATTCCCCCTCCGGTGGTCAAGGTCACAGAAATCATCCCCAAGGGTAAGGGCATGGCCGGCCTCGCCTGGGAGCGCGACGAGGTGATCGCCACCTGTAACCTCAAGAGCGACAACAGCGGTGACGTGCGCCCCGGCGCCAAGGCCGTCGACGCTCAGGCCGCCCTGGCCATCCCGGTACGCTCGGCGGCCGGCGGTTTACGCGCGGTTGTGGGTATCGCGTTCATGGGCGAGCGCAATTTTTCGGATCAGGAGCTGCAGGCCTTCGAAGCCGCGGCCTCCTCATTGCCGGATGCTGGCTGAGCGGCCAGCGCGCCAGCCTCCGACGCCCCCGCCGCCGCCGCCCAACACGTCGCGTAAGCGCTTCCGCGCTTTTCAGAAGACGCGCGCCCACCTGCCCCCGCCGCCGCTCGGTGACAAGCCGCCGACACGGCTGGGCTTCGCCAAGCGCTACGGTGTCTGGCTGCGGCCTCACAGCTGGCGCTTGGCGCTGTTGTTCACGCTCTCACTCGTGGGCATCAGCATCGACATGGTGTGGCCGCTCGTCTCGGCTCACCTGATCGACGGCGTCATCCTCAGCCAGCAGCTCACCGTCGAGCAGAAGATTGGGCAGCTTACCGGCTTCGCGCTGGGCATGAGCGGCCTGATCATCTTCGGCTCGGGCCTGTCGTGGCTACGCAGCTTGAGGCTGCAGCTGCTCAATAGTAGGCTGGCGTTTCAGCTGCGGGGCGCGCTCTTTCACCGCATCTTGCGGCTGCCGATGGGCGAGCTGACCGAGATGAAGACGGGCGGCATTCTGTCGCGCCTTTCGAGCGACGTCGACAGTACGACCGGGCTCCTGCAGCAGGCGCTGCTGTCGCCGCTCTTGGCGTCGCTGCGGCTCATCGCCACCCTGTGCATCATCTTTACGCTGAACTGGCGCATCGCAGCCGCCGTGATGGTCGCGATCCCGCCCATCCTGCTGGCGCAGAATCTGTGGGCCCGCCGCATCCGCAGCATCTGGAAGTCGATGGGTCAGGATCGGCAGGAGATCGACGCCCGGGTCAGCGAAGGCCTCTCGGGCGTGCGCATCGTGCGCGGTTTCGGCCGCGAACAACGCGAGCAGCTCGCCTACACGCTCGGCCACCACACGGTGATCCGCAAGCAAATGCTGGCCACCCGCGCTCAGCGCTCGGTAGCCTTGATTTG
>Ga0114940_10000834_pt1 | contig 12560 bp, 6 predicted proteins | sample ColdCreekSource_FD_87195 | JGI IMG/M metagenome (GOLD analysis project Ga0114940, IMG submission 87195) | Groundwater microbial communities from Cold Creek, Nevada to study Microbial Dark Matter (Phase II) - Cold Creek Source | ecosystem: Environmental > Aquatic > Deep subsurface > Groundwater ... | reverse complement strand
TGCACACGCCTAGCAACATGAAAAATAGCACCCCGTTGGCAGGCTCGCGCAATGGAAAATCGGCCAGCGAAGCAACACATGGGACTAGCACGCCCATACCGGCTAGCAGCAGGATTAAACGCCCTGAACGCCAGCGACCTGGCCGCAAACCCTGCCACCACAACCTGAGCCAGAACAGGGTGGCCAGTGCTAACAACCCTGCGGCAGGCGCGCCAAGTTCGGCGGCAAGCTGCAGCCAGTCGTTGTGGACTTGTTTCCATTGCCCGTCAATTTCCAGCGGCTGCACGGCACGAAAGCGCGCTTCGAAGGCACCCAATCCTATCCCGCGCAAAGGTTCTTCGGCCAGCAGGTGGGCACCCCAGGTCATGCTGCGCGCACGATTCATAACGTCCGGCGAACTGGGGTGCAGCAGTTGGCCGACGCGCATTACCATGCGATGTCCAGACAAACTCACCAGGGCCAGACTCAACAGCACGGGCGGGGCGAGCAAAAGGCCCAGCGCTAGGCCGACGCGCAAAGCCGGCTTACGCAACGCGCTGGACGTGCTCCGCTGCGCTGCTTGTGCGCCGTGACAACGGTAAAACCACACCGCTGCTGCTACGCCCACACTCACGCTTAAGGCGAAAACGGTCAGGCGGCTGCCGGTGAAGGCCAGCCCCGTGCTAATGACGGCCAGGCCGCCTAGCGTCAACGCCGCCCATAGCCAGCGCTTGCGCCGCTCCCGGCGTGTTTCAGCTAAACGTCCTGCAGATAGTAACGCCGCGAGCCACGCGGCCCCGCAACACCAGCCCACGGCCAGCAGTACCGCGTAGCGATTGGCGTTGGTGTACGTGCCGCTGGGACGCTCCGCGATCTGCTCCCAGCCCAGGATCTGCCTTGGAAACAGTTCATAACGTTGCAGTACGCCGCAGGCCGCGTAAAGGATGCACGCCACGAAAATACAACGCAACACTAGACGCAAACGGCGTCCGTTCACCCCCCACCAACAGCCCGCTGCAAACACTCCCACGAAAGCCAAGGCGAAGGTCAATCCTGGCCAGGCAACGTGAGGCAACCGACCGGCTTCGTGCTCTTGTACGCGGTCCAAAAGATAGCTGAGCACGGCCCACAGGACGACCGCAGCAGCGGCCATGGCCATGGGCTGCACGGAAGAAGAGGTAAGAGTTGTAAAGATTGGGGTGGTCAAGACGGGATCTGCGTTCGGTGCGCTGGCTGGTGAACAAGACAGCCTAGCCTTAATTTCTAACAGCACGAGCAGCGCCGTACCCAGACCCATCGCACCGAGCAGGAAACCCCACAACCAGGGCGGCTGGCAGCCCGCAGCTGCAGGTGCCGTGACCGCCAGGAAGAGCAGGAGTGAGGCCAAGACCCGAGTGAGTTGCGTCATGTTGCGGTTTCCGGCGCATACCATACCGCGTTGACCGAGGCGGCGAAATGAGCAACGCCTATGCCATCCCGTTGCACGCATTGACCGCATGTGCCCGTAGTGTGATACTGCTGCGCTTAAAGCGGGAGGTGACCATGAAGGCCCAGGTTCAAGCGGCGCTCGAAGAAATCCGTCCGTACATCCAAGCCGACGGCGGCGATGTGGAACTGGTGTCCGTCGAGAACGGCATCGTCACGATCCGGATGACCGGGCACTGCGTTGGCTGTCCATCCTCGCAAGTCACCTTGCGGCAAGGCATCGAAACGCACCTGCGCAAGCGTATCCCCGAGCTTGTTGAAATCGTGCAGGCACAGGACACGTTCCCCGTGCCCACTTCGCACGGCCCGCAGGCCAGCCCATTTTCGGCGGGAGGGCAGGCTGCGCCGCAAGCTCCGGCACCTGACACCCTCACGCGCTCTTTACGAGCCATGCATCGCAGAGCCGAAAAACACCTGACGGACCTCGATGCCGCCATGGAATGCCTTGTCCGTGGCGATGGCAAACCCGAACACATGCAGACGGTCGAAGACGCCGTGACCTTCCTTACCGGCGAATTAATAACCCACATGCGGCAGGAAGACGAGGTGCTCTTTCCCGCGCTGATCCCCTTCATCAGTTGGGGCTCGCCGATGTCGGTGATGGCCAAAGAACATAACGTCATCAATACCGAGATCCACGAACTAGCAACCGCACTTGAAACCTACAAACAAGGCAGCCCCGCTGCGGACTTGGCCCGCGTGGCCAAGCGCGTGGCGCAGCGCCTGCGCGACGACTTCTATCAGGAAGAGAATGTGTTGTTCGTGGAAGCCGACGAAGTGCTGGTGGGCAGCCGTGCTCAGGCTCTGCGTGAGGCCATGGAACGCATCGCCGCCGCCACCGCGCGTGACCTAGCAAGCAAAAGCCAGTAACAGCGCAAGCCCGTACCTGCTCAAAACAGTACCGGCAGTAAAACGCGACCTCTGCTTGTACGAGCCTCTTGAGCTACGGTCTTCTGCCGATGCGTTACTTTGCGCTCAAGGGATCCAACACGCGGCCCATGAACAGAATGGCACCGCTGGCGTTCTCGCGAATCACAAACAAGAAAGGATGATCGGCTCGGAATTCTTGACGCTTGTTGTGCCCGGCCCAATCCCGGTCTTGTGCAACCGCCTTAGCTGCCGTCGGCTCGACTCCCTTTTCGGTTACCTCCACAGATACTTTGTGGAATACGTGCGTAACCAATAACTCTTCCTTGGGTTCCATTCCACCCCAAGCGGCCTTACTTGCGGTGAAAGCATCTAACAGACCCAAGGCATCGAGGTCTTCCACGAGGGCTTGCGTCCCAAAAGTCAGCTTGAACTTTGGCAAGTAAACACGCACCGCTGTGGACGCCAGTTTCCCGTTCCACTCCGCCAGCTTCGCGCCACTCAGTTCGGTTTCCAAACCGGCCAATCCATCGCTCTGGGTCGGCAGCAGGATCAGCATGGACAGTTCTTGGCCAGCATACGGCAGCTCAAGAATCTGCAGTCGTTGCTCGATCTCCGCGAAGCGGAAACGCCCTTCCTGTTGCATGGTGGGGGTCACTTGCTTGCGGCCAGCGCTCAAGGCAAACGGTAGAGGGCGGGTGCTTTTTTCATCGAAGGCCATTAGCCAAGCGCCCTTGAAATAAACCGCGTTGGCCAGGACCAGCCGAGCCAGGACCGTTAAACCGGCCTTAGGAACTAAGTCTTTTATTTTTTCTTGAGTGCGCGCTTCAGCCCATTGGTTGATTAAGGTACGCGCACGTTCCGTATCCTTCCTAAAGTCCGCGTTATGCAGCAGCACACCGCAGCGGCCCGTATTGCTGGCTCGGAACTGAGGCGGGAATTCGTAGTCCTGCTGCCCAAAGATCTGGGAGGCTACGGTCAATTGAAAGGCGCGTACTTTGCCTTCGGGGTCTAGCTCAGCATTGAGCGTTCCACCACAAGGGAGTGTGATGGTCTCCTGGCCGAACGCTAAAGGCAAAACCTTGGCCATTTCCGCAGCGGTGAATTCGCACGCACACGTCATGGCCAGCGCGGCGGTAATACAGTAGGGCGAAAAGCAGAGATTGCCTTTCTCGCGAGCTCTCATTTTCTTGTACAGATTGCAGCCCATGGCATTGACACTTTGTGCCACGTCATGCTTCTTCTCCTGCGTGGCCGGATCTACCAGCTCTGCCGCAGGCTTGGCGATAGGACGCGCGAGCGACCGTGTACCCGTTACCGTTCTTTCACGCGGCGCGTCCTCCGGCGTATTCGATGCTACCGGCTCGCCGTTCTGATTCGCGTCGGGGTGCGGGCGGACGATCAGAAATAAACCCAAGAGCAACAGGAGCGCCGCGACCAGACTGCCGACTTGGGCCACCGTGGACCAGCTTTTCAAATTGGCCGACGCGTTGGGCGCCGCTTGAGGTTTGCGTTCACTGCTTAAGAGCGCCTGCCAGTTTTCAAATTGCTGGGCCGAATAGGCCTTCGTGCTGGCGGCATGCGCAGACGAACCGGCCAGTAGTTCGTGCATTTGTCCCAAGGCCAGCACCACGCCCAACAGAGCTAGACGGCGGCGTAACTTTTCCACGCCTCGGCTGACGCGCGCTTTCGCCGTCCCTTCGGAGCAAGCCAGTGCAGTCGCGAGCGCGGGATAATTCAGGCCTCCGTAGTAATGCAACACCAGCGGCAGTCGGTCGTTTTCCGGCAAACGCGCAAGCTCCGTGTTGACGGCAAGAAGAGTCTCATGCCGCAACGTCGAATCGTCACGAGGCTCCTCCGTATTCGCGGACGTTTGCGCCATACGATCCTCCCGCGCCAGGTCGCTCCGGCGCTTGCGCAACATCTGCAACGCGACCGTGCAGGCGATGCGCAAAACCCAAGCCCGCGCCGCAGCGTCTTCGGCTACTCCTGAACCTTTGAATTGACCCGCCCGATCACGCATGCGCAACAGCGTTTCCTGCATGGCGTCCTCGGCCAACGCCTCGTCGCGAAGCACTTGCCGAGCCACGTTCAGGATTTCTACTCCATGGGCAAGCAACAATGCTTCCCAGGCTTCAGGATCACGGCCCGCAGCGAGCCGCCGGAGTGCTTGAGCGGAGGAAAGGGTCATCGTGGTGTCCAGCGGTGGTTTCATAGTCCTTGCAGTAGATGCAGTCGAAAGCCTGGGGGTTGCGTGTAAAAGGCGCATTTTTCGTCTCTTGTAACCTACGCTGGTAGATGGGATTGAATAGCGTTCTTATAGACCGCCTTCTGCACGCGGTGCCGACTTTCGGATAGAGTGCGTGCATGCAAGATCTGGATTTAGTTGCAGAAAAACTTCCCCGAAACAGTGCGGCGTTGACGCTGCTTGCTTGTGCCTTCATAGCGTTAATCTGGGGCAGCGGAACGGTGGGTCTGTACTATTGCACGACGTTGGACGTTCCGCCTGAGCAGGAAGCGCAGATCCGCCCGCAACTCGATGAATTGGCTTCGATCAGCTACGGCTGTTGGGCGGCAAGCGCCGTGTGCGCGGGGTTGTGGATGCTGGTAAGGCGTTGGAAAAAATCCTGCCCGTATACTTCTCGGAGACGCTGAGGCGTAGGGAACAGACCCATGAAGTATCGTTACGTCCTCCACTGCTCCGCTTTCTTCGTTGCTCCACACGTCCGGCGTAGCTGGATTGCGCTTTTCTGCGGTGAGCACGTCAGCGCTTCATGCGCGCTCGAACTCCGGAGAGTTCGTCAAGGAAGGCAGCTTGCACGGCGGCGAGTTCCTTGCTGAGATGCGTACCGGTTTTTTTATCCAGTTCCTTGCTTAATAGTACGGGCCGCAACGCAGCGCGGGCGTAATTGACGCCCTGCAGAGCGCGGATGAACTGTACGAGTTGCAAGCCGTGGGCTTGGACCTTGTCGTAGTTGTGGCTACGCCTGGCCTGGGTCAGTCCTTCGTACGCTTCTTGGATGCCGTACGCCACTTGGTCGAGGAAAGTGCCGGGGTCGCCGCCATCCTTGCGCCTGGGCGTTTTTGAGACGATGACTATAAGGGCCTTGGTGCGGGCCATGAGCGGATCGCGGCGGCGGCGTGCGCGGCGTAAGTTGAGGTACGTGCGGTCGGTTCCGCTTTCGAGATCGTCTTCGTCGTCTTCGTCCACCAACGCAGCGTCTGAATCGTCCGGTGCGTCGTGTCCCACGCTTTCGAACTGCGACGGAGTTTCATCCCCTTCCAAGTCCACATCCGAAGATAGTTCTTGGATCTCGTCGCGCAGCGCGCGTGTCCCTATGGAACGCTGGGTGCGAGCTTCACGGCGCACCCGTTCCTTGTGTGCTGCGATCCATTCGTTTTCCGTGCCGAAATTTGTCGGGTCGGTGTCTTCATCCTTGGTCTCGGAAAACTGAACGGGTGCATGCGGTGCCGGTTCCAATAGGCAGCGGCGCACGATCAGGGTCGCGTCGTAGATACGCTTTTGCAGTGATTCGAGTTCGGCGGGCACGGGTTTTTCCCTGCGCCTGGCCAGCAGTTTGGCCAAGTTGCGGCTGGGAAAGTAGCCCGCGTCGTCCTCAACTTCCAACGCGGGAGCGAACTTCTCTTTCAAGGCCAGCAGGAACTCCGCGACCACAGCATGGGCGTCGGCCTGTGCGAACGAGGTCTCCACTTCGATCCATGCGGGCTGTTTAAGGGGCTGCCTCTCCGCCTCGTCCACGGCCGCAAAGGCCATCAACACGCCTTCGGGTGAAACCAGTAGCGGGACGGTGCCCAGGCCGGGAGCTAGGTCCAACAACGCGCCGCAAACGAAACGCGGCGGGTCGGCACGCTGGGGTGAGTTCGCTTTCGCGAGCGTGCTAGATCCGTCGCTTGCCGAGCGCCAAATGCGCGCGTAGCCGCCCAACTCCACCGCGATTTCGACCAGATGGTCCTCAAACGTTTCGATGCGATCGGGATACGCCAGCGCACCACGGAAGCGGACGACAATCGACATGGGGAGCGGTGTATCACGCACACGCGGTGAGACAACGGCGGAACAATAAATGTTTGCCGGTTGCTACCCAGCGCGGTGTCACGACGCTCCACGACACATAGGTTGCCTATCCAAGTCCGACGCGGCCTCCTAAACCACAGCTTGCGCCCAGTATCCCGCTTTATCTGTCCCAACGTCAGAATCCATTAAGGCTGCCGGATGATCCGAGCATTTAACTTGTCCCGCCGTAACGCCCCATTCCGTCTAAGGAGCAAAGGCGGGCGTCGCCTTTACTTCGAGTTGGACAGGGCCTATTTTCCAAGCGAGACACCATGACCGAAGGCAACAGCAGTTCCGCTAACGCCACCCCAACAGCACCCGCTCCGCCTTTGACTAGGCCGCGCGCCAGAAAGGTCGTAAAACCGGACCTCGTGGAAACCAACGCTCCGGATGCCGTCTCCCCTGCCCATGCGGAACTTGCAACGTTCCCGGATTTGCCCGGCTTCCGGCTTATCCAGGAACTCGGTCGCAGCCCCAAAGGGATCGTCTACAAAACCCGTCGCCTGATCGAACAAGACATCGTCGCAGTCAAACTTTTCCGAGACACCACAGCCAAGGATCCCGAGTTCCGCCAGAACCTCGAACGCAACGCCGAGAACACTTTTCTGCTTGAACACTCCGGCTTGGTACGCAGCCTCGGCTGCGTCGAAGCCGAAGGGCGGCTGATGCTCCTGATGGAATACGCCAAGGGCGAGCCGCTTTCGCGTGCGCTACAGCGCAACGTCCGTTTCCTACCTCCGCGTGCACTGGGCATCGCCATGCAATGCGCCGAGGCGCTGCATTACGCATACCAACGGCGGCGTTTTCACGGGCGTCTGCACCCGGGCGACGTCATCTTGAGCGAAGACGAAGTGCGCCTTCCGGGCGTGGGGTTGAGTGAGCGTCCCGAGCATCCTTCTTGGATAGCGAAGGATCCGCACCTGTTTGAACCGCTCATCTACACCGCCATCGAGGCCCTGCCGTCCAAGCCGTTGCCGGTGAGCGACGAAGGTCGGCGTGCGATGGACCTGTATTCGCTCGGTGCACTGCTCTACCACATGTTGACCGGCGCACCGCCCTTTCGAGGCACGGACGAAGGCACGCTCCTGCAAGAACGCATGTCGCTGCAACCGGCGTTGGTGCGCTGGCCCAAGGGTGCGGATAAGAATCTGCCCGCGCGAGCAATTAGCTTAGTGGAACGCCTGCTCTCGACCGATCCTACAGCCCGCGGCGTGTACGAATCCGTGCTGGCCTCCTTGGATGCGGCGCTGCGTGAGGCCGAAGGTCGGCCCCTGCCCGCGCCACGAGTCCACAGCGAACCGCTGCCGCCGCTGGCGCCTCCGGAGGTGCGTATGCCAAACCATTCGTCGGGCGACTCCCGAAGCTCTGCCTCGTTGTCCGCCTTGGGCGCACAACCCACCTCGGCGGTTCCACCTTCTGCAAACCACGCTCAGCTCCGACGCGGACCTGTGCCGGATCGTGCGCGATATCAAGATGAGCGCCGCGGCGAACGCATTTCCACCGCACTTTTGATCGGCGCGACCGGCATTGTTTTCGCCAGTGCCATGGCCTTGGCCGCGAAGGTGTTCCTGTTTAGCGGACCTGAGAAGGTTCCAGCCCCCGAGCAAGTTGCCGCTTCAAATGTCATGCAAAATCAGGCCAAAGATCCGCCGCTAACGCAGGCCACACCCGTAGACGTACAGGCCGAAACGGAAGTCAGCAAGCAGCTCGAAAATTTCAAAAACTTCCTCGAAAAGGGTGTTGCCAAGGACAATCTGGCCTCGTTGAAGGTGCTTGACGAGATGATCCGCCGCGCGCGTTCGGATTCGGCCACACACATGGAGGCCAAGATACTTAAGGCTGAGATGGAAGTACGCATCGTGGGCGGGAAGGGTCGTCTACCCAATACAGAGGCACTGAGCGCCCCACGCGAAGCCGAGGAGAAGGTCTTTCAGGGTCTAGTGACGGAAGCAAAGGACTTGGCCCAACAGCAGCGTTTTGGCGCGGCGCTGCGCAAGTTCCAGGAATTGCCCGAGTCCCTGCGCATGGCTCCTTACACGGATAAGGCGCGCCAGGAAGCGGCGCAACTGGAACAGCAGGCCAAGGCCGCGTTCGCGGACCTTTCGGTGGAGGCCAACAAGGCCCAGCAGAACGGCGATTTCGCCAAGGCACGGGCACTCTTCCAGAACGTGCAAGTGCGTTACGAATTACCAACTCTGGTCGAAGAAGCCGGCTCACGCATTAAGGCTATCGACACTTCCGAAGTGGCTGCGAAAGCCGCCAAGACAGTCCGGGAAGCCGAAGCAGCCAAGGCCGACGAGATGCTCGAGTTGTCCCAAGTCGTTCGCGAAGCCACGCAGAAGGCCTGCCTCTTCCAATATGCGCAAGCCAAGGAGGCGCTCGACAAATTCGCCGCCAAGGCTCTGGACGCGGATACCAAGAAGCTCGCCATGGACCACGCCAAACTCATTCAGGATGAAGCCTGGTTCTTCGCCCGCAGCCGCGTGCGTTTGAAAGAGGCCATCGACCGGGACCCGAAGAAAGCCTCCCCGCTAGCCGGCTACAACGAAAAACACGAACTGCTCTTTGAAATCACCGATTTTGACGAAAAGGGCATCGTGGTCGTCACCAAAAAAGGTCAGGTCACGGGCGAGCGCGTGCGTGACTGGGCCTCTATCAACCCGACCCAGCATCTGGAAACCATGAAAGGCGTGATGGACAAAGACAGCGCGCAAGAGCAACTGGCGCTGGCGGTGATGGCGTTCCACCGTGCGTCGGCCTCCGACCTGAACGTGCGCAGCTTGGCGGGCGAAGTGGGGGGCGACCCGGAAAAACTAGGCAAGCTCAAAGCGACCCTGCGGGATTTGAAAAAATACACCGAGGACGCGCTGAGCGCCGCCGTGCAGTCGGATGCCAACGCCCGCACACGCGCCAACACGCAAAAGCAGGCTACAGAGAGTGTGTTGCTGCTGTTGCTCACGCCGCAGGCGAAGTAACTATTTTGGTAACCGTTCAGTCCCCATCAAGTCGTCAGCAGCGAAGGGGCGGGATCCCCTGAGTGGTGGTGCGTCGGCTCCACGCCCTCCACGTTCGCGAACAGCCACAGCGCTTCGCACGTTTCCTGGGTAGCGCGCTTGCTGGCATGCAAGCTGCCCGCAAAATAAGTGAGCGTCGCCGCCAGGTGCGGGCCGACGCTCTGCGCACGGATGGCTGCGGGAATCTCTCTGTGGGTTACTTTTCCACAGCAGGTGCAGGTCTTCTGGTACCCGCGCTGCTCGGTAATTTGCGCGAGAACCTTCGGCCATTCCGCATCGGTGATCTTGATGCCGATCGGGTACTGGCCTCGGTCAAGTTCGGCGCGAATCTTCAAACCCGCATCGCCCCGCGTCAACGGAGCTACCAGACGATCCAACGCGACGCTCAACTGCGGCTCGGTCTGGGTCAGACACTTGGGGAAAAACGCGCACCCGTCGAGGCGTGCAAAATCAATTGGCGCTTCACCACTGCGGACGCCCGCACTAAACTCAAAAGGCTTTCGCCATCCATTCAAGTAGGTTGAGGCTCACTTTGCGTATCCCTGCAGCTCCGTTATCCACATACCTACTGTCAAAGGAATCACATGCCGCTGGTCGAAGAGGCGCCCAAAGACCTAGACGCCGAACTTAATCGCTTTAATAAACGCGAAGACCTTGTCGCGCTGATCGCAACGGATATTTGCTTCGACGGCCGCTTGGGCGAGGAATGGCTGGCACTGTCGCCTGAGCGACTAGCTGTTTTCTCCAAGAACGGCTCTGAGTTCCGGAAGCGCTTGGATCTGCCGCTAGCAGAAATTAAGTCTGCCAGCGTCGACGGCCTAGTGGGCGGCGGAGCGCTTGTGGTTACGCTCGCGGGTCGAAGCGTCGAGGTGCTGCGTTACACCAACGCACGGCAGAAGCCTTTTGGCCGCGTGGCGAAATACCTCGGGGACACTGCGCGACGCAACAAGGACCTTAGGGAAAAAGGCACGTCCGATCTGGACCTGCCGCGCATCGCTCCAGACAAAGAGGACCAGGTCCGTTGTCCTCGCTGCAAACTGCTGTTGCCCGAAGACAGTAAGGTCTGCCCGGCCTGCATGAGCAAGGGCAAGGCCGTGCGGCGGATGCTGACCTATTTCAAGGGCCACTGGAACCATGTGGCGCTGATGACGGGCCTGCTGTTCGTGGGCCTGCTTCTGCAACTCGTTGGACCTTACCTGACCAAACCGATGACCGACATCGTACTGAACCCTGTCGGCACGCCGCTGCCGCAGGAAGAACGTCTCGCCCTGCTCGGCCAACTTGTGCTGATCGGCTTGGGCACGCAGATAACCGGTGTTTTTCTAGGCATCTGGCGCGGGCGCATTGCTGCGGCTGTGGGGGCCAAACTTTCGCACGAATTGCGCAACGCGGTCTTCCGGCACCTGCAAACCTTGTCGCTGAATTTCTTCGACAAGCGCCAGACCGGCGCGCTGCAAGCACGCGTGCTGCGTGACACGCAGGCGCTTGAAACGCTGCTGCGCGTCGGGGTGCAGGAATGCATCTCCAACCTGCTCCTCTTCGTTTTAATCGGCGCGGTGCTGCTGTACACCAACTGGAAGCTGACGCTGCTTATTTTTCTGCCCGCACCCATCGTCTGGATGCTCTCCAATATTTTCTGGGCGCGCATCAAGAATGTCTGGCGTCGCGTCTGGCACCTACAGGGGCAGTTGAGCGCTTTGGTCAGCGACAGCTTGTCCGGGGTGCGCGTGGTGCGCGCCTTCGCCAAGGAAGACCGTGAGATCGCCCGCTTCGCAGGATGTAGCGCGAGCCTGTACCAGGCGGAACTCGAAGCCGAACAATTTTGGGCAGCCTTCTTCCCCATCCTGTTCCTGATCATGGGCCTAGGCCCGCAGATGGTTTGGTACATCGGCGGACGCGATGTCGTCGGCGAGGTCTTTACGCTCGGCGAGTTGTTCCTCTTTATCGGCTACTTGGCCATGTTCTATGGCCCCTTGCAGTGGATGAGCCGCGTGACCGACCACTTGGGGCGTGCGCTGGCTTCCGCCGAACGTGTCTTCGAAATCTTGGACACCGCCCCCGACATCAGGGACGCCAAGGAAGTGGTGGCACTGCCCCGCATCGAGGGCAAAGTTGAATTCAAGGATGTGGTCTTTGGGTACGAGCCGCACAAACCCGTGCTTAAAGAGGTCACCTTTGACGTGCAGCCTGGTGAAATGATCGGCTTGGTCGGCCAAAGCGGTGCGGGTAAGAGCACCACGATCAATCTGATCTGCCGTTTTTACGAGGCACAAACGGGCCAGATACTCATTGATGGCATTGATATACGCAAGCTTTCGCAGAAGGTTCTGCGTGCGCAAATCGGCGTGGTCTTGCAGGAACCGTTCCTGTTCAGTGGCACGCTCTACGAGAATATCGCGTTCGCTAAGCCCGAGGCCACGAGAGAGGAAGTCATGGCTGCGGCGAAGGCGGCTAACGCACACGATTTCGTGATCCAGAAGCCCGACGGATACGACACCCAAGTGGGCGAACGCGGACAGTCGCTTTCCGGAGGCGAGCGGCAGCGCATCTCCATCGCACGCGCGCTCCTGCACAACCCGCGCATTCTGATCCTCGACGAGGCCACTGCGAGCGTCGATACGGATACGGAAAAACAAATCCAGGAAGCCCTGACGCGCTTGATCAAGGGACGCACTACTTTTGCTATCGCCCACCGCCTTTCGACCCTGCGCAACGCTAACCGGCTGATGGTGCTCAAAGACGGCAAGGTAGTTGAGAGCGGCACGCACGAAGAATTGCTGAAGCAGAAGGGAGAGTTCTACCGCCTGGTGAACATGCAGCAGGAGATGAGCAAGATTTTTGAGCTAGGGTGAGTTCCAAAAGTACTGCACATGAGGAACAATTAAGGAGCGCAGTGCATGTCTGCCCCCATGGTTAAAGACCCGTCCGCCACCCAACCGCTGTCCCTCATCGAGGCGGCGCAGCTCGTGTTCCTCGACGCAAAAAAGCTGCGCTTTTCGAGGCACGGTGCGACCCTGCGGCTGACGGTCGCAGACGACCGCTCGTGCCTGAACGTCAGGGTGTTGCGCGCCTTTCCGCTTTCGGATCCAAAGCAGTACCTGAGTGTGCGCGAGGCGGGCGGCAGGGAAATCGGCGTGCTG